>WNGB01009596.1_pt1 | contig 13990 bp, 11 predicted proteins | sample 5400681 | NCBI WGS metagenome assembly WNGB01 (sample SAMN13153367, study PRJNA577476) | soil metagenome | isolation source: 115 cm soil or saprolite under grassland replicate 2 | place: USA:California | collected 2016-06-15 | reverse complement strand
TCGGGGCCGAGCACCACCCGACGGCGCAGCGCGGGCAGCTGGTCGGCCACCTGGTCGAGCATGGCCACGTAGTCGGCCTGGCGGAAGCGGGGGGCGAGCACCAGCATCGAGACCCCCGACTGGCCGAGCGCGTAGGCCAGCTCGGAGGTCCGGTAGGCGGGGTTGACGTTCACCAGGATCGCACCGACCTTGGCCGTGGCGTACTGCAGCGTCACCCACTCGGCGTTGTTGGGCGACCAGATGCCGACCCGCTGGCCCGGCTCGACCCCGAGGGCCAGCAGGCCGCGGGCGACCAGCTCGACCGCCGCGTGGAACTGGGCGTAGGTCAGCCGCACGCCCTGCTGGACGCTGACCACGGCGTCGCGGTCCGGCACCCGGGCCACCGTCCGGTCGAGGTTCTGCCCGATGGTCTCGCCGAGCAGCGGGATCCCGCTCGCCCCGTGCACGTAGGACGGCGTCGTCGCCTGGCTCATGGGCCGCCTCCCTCGTCGTCAGGCCGTCGTGCTGATGATGGACCCGTGCGGCCAGCGAGGGAACGGCCGGTGTTTGGTTTGCCAGGGTGGCCGGGAACCGCGACGATGATGCCATGAGCGCTTCCCCGGAGCTGGTGCCCGCCCAGGCGGAAGCCTGGTCGCCGGCCTCCTGGCGGGCCCTGCCGGCCGCCCAGCAGCCCGACTGGCCGGACCCGGCCGCCCTCGACGGGGTCCTTGCCGAGCTGGCCAGGCAGCCGCCGCTGGTGTTCGCCGGCGAGGCCAGGACCCTGCAGGCCAGCCTGGCCACGGTGGCCGCCGGCCACGGCTTCCTGTTGCAGGCCGGCGACTGCGCCGAGACGTTCGATGCCTTCTCGGCCGACAGCATCCGCGACAAGCTCAAGGTGATCCTGCAGATGGCGGTCCTGCTCACCTACGGAGCGGGGCTGCCGGTGGTCAAGGTCGGCCGCATCGCCGGCCAGTTCGCCAAGCCTCGCAGCGCCCCGGCAGAGCGGGTCGGCGGGACCGAGCTGCCCGTCTACCGCGGCGACATGGTCAACGACCTGGCGCCGACCACGGAGGGGCGCAGGCCGTCGCCGGCCCGCATGCTGCGCGCCTACCACCAGTCCTCGGCCACCCTGAACCTGCTGCGGGCGTTCACCAAGGGCGGCTTCGCCGACCTGAACCAGGTGCACACCTGGAACCAGGAGTTCGTGGCCAAGAGCCCCGCTGGGCAACGCTACGACGCGGTCGCCGACGGCATCGACCGGGCGCTGCGGTTCATGGCCGCCTGCGGCATCGACCTGAACGCCTCGGTGATCCACCAGGTCGACTTCTACACCTCCCACGAGGCCCTGCTGCTCGGCTACGAGCAGGCCCTGACCCGCCGCGACAGCCTCACGGGCTGCTGGTACGACTGCGGCGCGCACCTGCTGTGGGTGGGGGACCGGACCCGCCAGCTCGACGGCGCGCACGTGGAGTTCCTGCGGGGGGTCGGCAACCCGGTGGGCGCCAAGCTCGGCCCGACGGCGACCCCGCAGGAGACGGTCGCCCTCTGCGAGCAGCTGGATCCCGGGCGCATCCCCGGCCGCCTCACGCTGGTGGCCCGCATGGGCGCCGCCAGGGTGGAGGAGCGGCTGCCGCCGCTGATCAGGGCCGTCCGCGACGCCGGCCACCCGGTGGTGTGGGCCTGCGACCCGATGCACGGCAACACCTTCGTCGGCCCGTCCGGGCACAAGACCCGCCGCTTCGACGACGTGATGCGCGAGCTGGCGGGGTTCTTCGCCGTCCACCGCTCCGAGGGCACCCACCCTGGCGGCATCCACATCGAGCTGACCGGCGAGGACGTCACCGAGTGCCTCGGCGGGGCCGACGAGATCCAGGACGGCCACCTGCACCGCCGCTACGAGACCGCCTGCGACCCGCGCCTGAACGCCAGCCAGGCCCTCGAGCTGGCCTTCCAGGTGACCGAGCTGCTGCGCGGCTAGGAGGCCGGCGCGGCGCCCCGGCCGCCGAGCAGACCAGCGAGGTCGCCGACCGGGCCGAGGTGGCGCAGCTTGTCGGGGTTGACGATCGAGTGCACCGTCTGCACCCGACCGTCGGCGATGTCGATGGAGAGGACGCCCACCACGCGTCCCTGACGGTCGCTGGCCAGCGCTCCCGGCTGACCGTTGACCTCGGCGGGCCGAAGATCCACACCCATCGCCTTGGCCTGGCGCGCGAGGCCGAGCAGGAAGCGGGCGACCCGCTGTGCCCCGTGGAGCGGCTGGGCGATCGCCGGGGCCTTGCCGCCGCCGTCGCCGTACATCACCGCGTCCGCCGCCAGCAGGTCGACCAGGCCCTCGGTGTCGCCCTGCTCGATCACCGCGAAGAAGCGCCTGGCGAGCTCCTCCCGCTGCCGGCGCGAGGTCTCGAACCGCGGCCGTCGTTCCTCGACGTGGCGGCGGGCCCTGGCGCCGATCTGGCGGCAGTTGTCCTCGGTCTTGCCGACCAGGCCGGCGATCTCCGCGTAGCCGTAGCCGAAGACCTCGTGCAGCAGGAACACCGCCCGCTCCACCGGCGAGAGGCGCTCCAGCAGCACCAGGAACGCCATGGACAGGGAGTCGGCGGTTTCGGCGTGCGCGGCCGCGTCGCCCCCTGGGTCGGTCAGCAGCGGCTCGGGGAGCCACGCGCCCACGTACCGCTCCCGCCGCACCCGCGCCGAGCGCAGGTGGTCGATCGCCAGCCTGCTGGTGACCGTGGACAGGTACGCCTTCGGCGAGTCGATCTCCGCGCCGTCCCTGGCCGCGCGGTGGTACTTCAGGAACGCATCCTGCACCAGGTCCTCGGCCTCGCTGACGCTGCCGACCATCCGGTAGGCGATCGAGAACAGCAGCGGCCGCAGCTCCTGGTAGGCGTCCTGCTCGTCCATGCCTCCAGTGAAGCGTGTCACGGCCGGCCCCGCCATCTCGTCTCAACGCTGTAGATCGCCAGAGAGGAGATGGCCATGAGGATCTTCGTTGCCGGGGCGACCGGGGTGCTGGGGAGCCGGCTGGTGCCGCTGCTGCTGGAGGGCGGCCACGAGGTGGTCGGGATGACCCGCTCTCCTGACCGGGCGGAGCGCCTGCGCGCGGCCGGGGCCACCCCGGTGGTCGCCGACGGCCTCGACCGGGACGCGGTGCTGTCCGCGATGCGGCAGGCCCGACCGGAGGTGGTGGTGCACCAGCTCACCGCCCTGGCCGGCGCGACCGACTTCCGCAGGCTCGACGAGGGCTTTGCGCCCACCAACCGGCTGCGCACCGCCGGGACCGACATCCTGCTGGCGGCGGCGCTGGCCGCCGGCGCCAGGCGGTTCGTCGCCCAGAGCTACGCGAGCTGGCCGTTCGCCCGGGAAGGCGGGCCGGTCAAGACCGAGGAGGACCCGCTCGACCCCGATCCGCCCGGCGAGCTGCGCCGCAGCCTCGACGCCATCCGCCACCTGGAGTCCGCCGTGCTCGGGGCGGACGGTCTGGAGGGCGTGGTGCTGCGCTACGGCGGCTTCTACGGCCCCGGTACCTCCCTCGGGGACGGCGGCTTCATGCTCGACGACCTCCGCCGTCGCCGCTTCCCGATCGTCGGCGCCGGCACCGGCGTGTGGTCGTTCGTGCACATCGACGACGCCGCCGCGGCGACCGCCATCGCCGTGGAGCGCGGCGCGCCAGGCTGCTACCAGATCGTGGACGACGACCCGGCGCCGGTCTCGGAATGGCTGCCGGCGCTGGCGGCCGCGATCGGTGCGAAGCCGCCACGGCGGGTTCCCGCCTGGCTGGCCCGCCTGCTGGTCGGCGAGCACGGGGTGGTGCTGATGACCGAGATCCGCGGTGCGTCCAACGCCAAGGCCAGGCGCGAGCTCGGCTGGAAGCCCGCCCACCCCAGCTGGCGCCAGGGCTTCCGGGAGGGGCTGGCGGCCAGCCAGCCGCTCGGCGGCAGCCGCTGACCCAGGGATGTGGCGGTCAGTCCGGGAACTGCAGGCGGCCGAACAGGTCGGCGTGGCGCGCCAGCAGGTCGGCCAGCGAGCCGGCCGCCAGCAGCCGCACCGCCACCTCGGGCCGGCCGCGGTGCTCCTGCAGGCGGCTGGTCAGCGTCAGGACCGCGCCGGTGAAGTCGTGCTCGTGCCGGACAGCGACAGCACCCGCATGGTCGCGCTGTCGTAGGCGAGCACGAAATACCTCTGTCGGTCACCGTCGGCCTCCACCCTTCATGGCGTCGACCGCCGGCGGGGGCCGCTTGACGGCCCGGAGGCCGGCTACCAGGTCAGGTGACCGGGACCGTGTCGGGAACGCCGAACTTGCGCCAGTAGGCCTTGCCCGACTCCGGCAGGGTGCGGATCGGGTCGTAGTACTCGTAGCGGCGCTTCAGCGCGTCCGGGTCGTCGAACTCGATGCCGGTGCGGTAGTTCTTGGTCCAGTAGGTGATGCCCTTCTCGCGGTCGTAGGCCTCCAGCTGGTGGACCCAGCGCTTGCCGACGAAGGGCACGTCGCAGACGACCCGCGGGGTGGCGAAGCCGGGCAGGTAGCCCATGATCGCGTGCTGCAGCTCCTGCGCCTCGGCGACCGAGATCCGCCAGTGTTCCGAGTTGGGGATCATGTCGCACATGTAGAAGTAGTAGGGCATCACCTTGGCCCGGTCCAGCAGCGTGAAGCAGAGGTCGAGCAGGTCTTTCGGGGTGGTGTTGACCCCCCGCAGCAGCACGCCCTGGTTGCGCACGTCGCGGAAGCCCATCTCCAGCAGCCTGCGGCTGGCCTCGGCGACCAGCGGGGTGAGCTGGTTGGCGTGGTTGACGTGGGTGTGCAGCGCCAGGTCGACGCCGCGGTCGGTGGCCTTGGCGGCCAGCCGCTCCAGGCCGGCGAGCACCTCGTCCTGCAGGAAGTGCTGCGGCAGGCCCATCAGGCCCTTGGACGCCAGCCGGATGTCGCGGACGTGCTCGACGTCCAGCAGCGCGGAGACGAACTGCTCCAGCACCCGGATCGGCAGGTTGGCGATGTCGCCGCCCGACACCACCACGTCGCGCACGCTGGGGGTGCGCCGCAGGTAGTCGAGGATCTGCTGGTGCCGCGCCGGCTGCTTGGTCTCGAACTTGTACTTGGTCACCTGGGGGGTGGAGTTGCCGACCAGGTCCATGCGGGTGCAGTGGCCGCAGTACTGCGGGCAGGTCGGCAGCAGCTCGGCCAGGACCTTGGTGGGGTAACGGTGGGTCAGCCCCTCCACCGCCCACATGTCGGCCTCGTGGAGGCTGTCGCGGCTGGACAGCGGGTGGCTCGGCCACTCCGGGTCGCGGTCGCCGAAGGCCGGCAGCATGTAGCGGCGCACCGGGTCGCCCCACGGGTCCCGCTCGTCCATGGTGTTGAGCATCTGGGGCGGCAGCAGCATCGACATCGTCGCCCGCTCGGCCTGGTCCCGCTCGATCGAGGCGAGCAGGTCGCCGGGGAACAGGTCGCCGTAGACGGCCACCAGCTGGCGGAGGTTCTTGACCGTGTGGGCCCGCTGCCACTGGGCCGTCTCCCACTCGGTGCGGGTGACCTCCCGGAACCCGGGCAGCCGCCGCCAGTCCGGCTCGGCCCACTCCCGTTGCAGCGGGTAGGTGAACGGCTGGGCGGCCGGGTGCGCCCGTGGCACGCGGTGGAAGAACGGACCAGGGTTGGTGGTCTGCGCCATCGTGGAGCCTCTTTGCGTCCGCAGGGGCCTGCTCGGGATGCCGGCAGGGTCCTACATGGCCTGGGCCCTGGAAGACCCGAGGCGCGGCGGCCCCGGGATGGTCGTCGACCGGGGCGGCACGGCCGCCAGCGGCCACGATAGCAGACGGCCGTTCAGGCGAGCAGGCCGGCGGCCTCCGCCACCTCGTAGTGGTCGACGACCAGGTCGCGCTCGACCAGGTAGCGGTCGTCCTCCGGGTAGAAGACCGCCTGCTCCGGCCTCGGCCCGGCGAACGCGATCACCGCGTCCATCGACTCCCACAGCGTGACCATCACGAACTCGCAGCGGTCGCCGAGGTCGCGCCGCAGCATGAACGCCGCCCGGTTGCCCGGGGTGCGCCGGTAGCCGGCGATCCCGGTGTCCCGCATGTACGCCGCGTAGGCGTCGCCGTCCTCGCGGCGCACCGCACCCTTCCAGATCCGCGCGATCACGCCGCCCTCCGCCTACAGCGGGTCGAGGACGTGGGCGAAGCGGCGCTCGTAGCTGATCGTGTCGGGCAGCAGCACGTGGAAGGCGGCGCCGCCGCCCCAGCGCTCGTCGACCCAGCAGCGGCCGCCGTGGAGCTGGGCGAAGCGGGCGACCAGGGAGAGGCCGATGCCGACACCGCGGGCGTGGGCCGGGGCGGGTGCGCTGCCGTCGCCACGCCGGAACGCCTCGAAGATGGTGCCGGCCAGCTCCGCCGGCACGCCGGGGCCGGCGTCCTCGACGATCAGCTCGAGGTCGTGGCCCCTTGCCAGCGCCTTGACCCACACCCGGGTGCCCGGCGGGGTGTGTCTGGTCGTGTTGAGCAGCAGGTTCTCGACGATGCGCTCGACCTTCGGGCCGTCGATGAAGGCCAGCAGCGGCTCGGCCTCGATGTCGATGGGCCAGCCGGCGAGCTGGTCGACCTCGGTGACGACGCGGTGCACCAGCTCGCGCACGTCGGTCATGGAGCGGTTGGGCTCCAGCACGCCCTCCTCGAGCCGGTTGAGGTCCAGCAGGTCCTTGAGCAGCCGTTCGAGCTTCTGGGTCTTCTCGACCAGCATCCTGACCAGGTCGAGGGCCTGTTCGTGGGGCAGGTTGAGCCTGGTCCGCTCGAGGGTGACGGCCACGCCGAGCATGGCGGTCAGCGGGGTGCGGAGGTCGTGGGAGACGGCGCGCAGGAAGGTGTCCTTCATGGCGTCGGCCGCGCGCAGGCGGTCGGCGACGGCCAGCTCGCGACGCAACGCGTCCTTGAGCTCCTGCTCGCGCTCGGAGAGCTGCCGCACCGTGGTCTGCAGGCGCACGTTGAGCTGGCTGTTCTCGACCAGGGCGACGACCTGGCGGCTGATCACCAGCAGGCCGAGCGCGGTGCCGGTGTAGACCAGGAACGGCTCGAAGCTGCCCTCCACGATCTGCACCACCAGGCCGGTGGCGGCGGCCAGCACCAGGGGCGCATACGGCAGGGCCAGCCGGCCGATGGAGGGCTCCTCGTGCTCGTCGCTGCGGCGCAGCTCGGCGACGGTCGGCTTGAGCGCGGCCACCAGGATCAGCAGCCAGCCGACCAGCCAGCCGATGTCGACCAGGCTGCCGGTCAGGTAGTCACCGGTCTGGGTGAAGTAGGCGAAGCTGGAGTCGGAGACGGCCAGGGCGAGCACGGCCAGCGCGATGATGCTGAGGTGGATGACACCCCGCCCGCGGGAGCGGGTGAGCAGCACCAGCGCGATCGTGCCGGCGACGATGTCGCCCAGCGGGTAGGCCAGCAGCAGCGTCCGCTCCAGCGGCGAGCTGGTGGCGGCGCTGTAGGCGTCGCCCAGGAAGGTCGCCCAGCTCAGGAAGAGCAGGGAGGCCGCGATCAGCAGCCCGTCGAGCAGGGTTCGCAGCCGGGCGGCAGCGCGGATCGGCGCGATCGGGAAGGCGAGCACGCCCGCCACCAGCAGCGGCACGGCGCCGAGATAGCCGGCGTCGGCCAGCGACGGCAGGGGGATCTCGCTGCCGGCGACCAGCTCGTAGTAGGTCCAGACGACCTGGCCGAGGCCCCAGGAGAGGGCGGCCGCGCCCAGCAGCCGCCACGCCCGGTGCAGGGAGCTGGTCCAGGCGCGCCCGAACCCGTAGGGGACGCGGCGTGCGGCGTGGAAGCAGGCGGCCGCTGCCAGCAGCGGGACGACCGCCTGGGCGACGTCGCTGACCGCCTGGGTGAGCCGCTCCCCACCCGGCTCCAGGACCAGGAACGTCGCCATCAGCAGTGCGAACGCCGCCGAGGCGGCCACGCCGATCCGGAAGCTGCGCTCGTCGCTCACGGGTCCGACCCGCCGGCCATCCGACCTTCGGCAACCGCCGGGGCGGCTCGGATCCCGCCGCTGTCAACCGTCACGGTGGCCCCAAGGAGGTGAGCTCGAGCTGGGCAGTTCATGGACGCGCGCCAAAGGGTGCAAGGCGAGTCCATACGATACACGAGCAGAGCCCGACGTTCCCGCCGGCTGGTCACAAATTACTAGACCGCTTGCCGGCGGGCTGATCAGCATCGCTTCCTCCCCCGATACGAACCGCCAAACTCTACAACGTCGCGACAAGGGCGAGCACGACGCATCTGTCCGTCTTGCACGCCGGCTCCGGAGGATTGCGGTGGCGCAATCCCGGGCAAGCTGTGCCAACATGGATGCCCGCGCACGCCATCGGAGCCGCCTTTGACCCGACCACCACCGCTGCCGTTCGCGAGGATCCTCCGCCGCCTGCGGGCCGGCGGGCTCTCGCTGCTCGTGTTGCTGTTGTGGTCGGTGGTGGCCGCCGGGCTCCTCGGTGGGACCATGGCCAGCGGGCGTCCCTCGCCAGGGCCGCAGCCGGCCGACGCCGCAGCGGGCGCCGGGCAGGGGGTCGACTGGGCCAGCCTGCTCGACGACGCCTGGCTGCGGGGTCGCGCGGCCGCGGCCGAGGCGGAGCGGGACAGGGCGGCGGTGGCGCAGGCCGCCGGCGGGGCGGGCGCGACGGTGACCTCGACCTCCTGGACGACGCCCGCCGGCGGCGACCGGGCCATTCCCGCGCTCGCCCTGCGCGCCTACCGGGAGGCGGAGGCCTGGGCGTCCGGCTTCACCCCCGGCTGCCAGCTGTCCTGGAGCGTCCTGGCCGGGATCGGCCGCATCGAGTCCAACCACGGGCTGCACGGGGGCGCGGCCACCCGCTTCAGCCCCGGTGGGGTGGTGAGCCCGGCGATCACCGGGCCGCCGCTCGACGGTCGCGGCGTGGCCCGGATCGCCGACACCGACGGGGGCCGCTGGGACGGCGACACCACCTGGGACCGCGCGGTCGGCCCGATGCAGTTCATCCCGACGACCTGGCGCTCGCTCGGCCGCGACGGCAACGGCGACCGGGTCGCCGATCCCAACAACCTGTTCGACGCCGCGGTCAGCGCGGCCGCCTACCTGTGCCTGAGCGTCGACGGCAGCCTGGCCGACCTGGGCCGGCTGCGGCAGGCGATCTTCGCCTACAACCACTCCTGGGCCTACGTGGACGCGGTGCTCGGCTGGGCCAGCTTCTACCGGGGCGGGGTGACGGTCGGCCCGAGCGTGCCGAGCGGCTCGGCGGCTCCAGGGACCTCGGCGGCGTCAGGGACCTCACGGGCGACGCGGCCGCCGACCACCAGGGCCAGGGCGACGACCAGCGGCAGGGCGACCACCACCACCGGCCGCGCGACCACCACCAGCGGGTCGACGACGAGCACCACCACGACCGCACCCTGCCAGACGACCACCACGACCACCTCGGGGTCGACCACCACGACCACGACCACCACGACGACCACCACCACGTCGTCGACCACCACCACGACCCTGCCGCCCTGCTAGGGCGGCCAGCCGCTCAGGCCCAGGCGGCCAGCTCGGCCTCCAGCAGCGGCGCCGCCCAGCCAAGGAAGGTCGCCAGCATGTAGGGGGTCTCCGGCCAGACCCGCCTGGTGGGGCGGGTGAGGGTGCCCCACAGCGAGCCGCCGACCCCGGCGCCGTAGACGTCGTTGAAGCGGTCGATGCGCCGGATCCAGGCCGGCCGCCAGGCCGGGTCCCAGGCGACCCCGCGGCCCGTCCGGGCGAAGGTCAGGCGGTTGGCGGAGGCGAACGCCCGCCAGCGCCAGCGCACCCCGGGCGGGCGTCCCCGGTGGCCGAGGTAGTAGGCGCGCAGCGCGGCCGACAGCGGCTGCCCCGCCGCCACCCCCCACGAGGCCCACATGGCGAACACGTCAACGTCGCCGACCAGGTCGGCGTCGGGCGCCGACATCAGGTAGTAGGCGTCGCGGTCGGCTGCGGCCAGCCTGCGGGAGACCCGCGGGTCGGGCGTGCCCTCGGCGTGCTTGGTGGTCCAGACCGACGCCATGCCGACGTCGGCCACCCAGCCGGTGGCGTCGATGTTGGGCACGCCGTAGGCCGAGAACGGCACCGAGGTCCGAGGGTGGAGCACGGCGTCGAGCCCGAGGAACAGGTGGCCGACGTCGACCTGCTCGCCGGAGGGGAGCAGCAGGTAGGGGGCCGGGTTGTCGCCGACGCCGTTCTCGTCGGCCCGGGCGGTGAGGTGGCGCAGGGCGCTCCCGCGCAGGCGCGGGTTGCCGTGCAGCGTGCGCCCGCCCCTGGCGGCGGCGTCAGGCAGGAGCTGCTCGACCAGGAACCCGGAGTAGTAGGTGTTGCGGATGCGGGAGACCAGCTCGGCGGGCGAGTCGGCCGGGAACGCCCGCTCCGCCTCCTGCACGTCGGCGACGAAGCGCGCGACCGGGATGACCGCGTTGTGGCCGGTGAGAACCCTGTCGGCGGAGCCGGCCAGGCGGTCCCGCAAGCGGGCGTGCAGCCGCGGTCCGGCCCGCCTTGCCAGCTCGGCGGCCCGCCTGGTCGCGGCCCACAGGTCGAGCGCCCTGATGGGAAGCCGCGCCTCGAGCGGAATGGCCGGGGCGAGGTATGCCTGCTGCTCCATGGCCGATCCCCTCGTGCTCCCACCCGGTTGGCCCGGCCGACGGACCCGTCTCGGACAAGCATGCCGATCAGCGCTGAATCAGGCAATCCAGCAGGAAGGGATCGTTGGCGAACCGTGACGTGGGCGCCGAGGGGTCAGACCAGCCGGCGGTCGCTGGCCCAGCGGGTCAGCTCGTGGCGGCTGGAGAGCTGCAGCTTGCGCAGCACCGAGGAGACGTGGGTCTCGACCGTCTTCACCGACAGGTGCAGGCGGCGCGCGACCTCCCGGTAGGTGAACCCCCTGGCGATGTGGCGCAGCACCTCGCGCTCGCGGACGGTGAGCTGGTCCAGCTCGGGGTCGACCACGCCGGTCAGCTCGCCGTGGAAGGCGTCCAGCACGAAGCCGGCCAGCCGCGGCGAGAACACCGCGTCGCCGCCCTGCACCCGCCGGATCGCGGTCGCCAGGTCGGGCGGCGAGATCGTCTTGGTCACGTAGCCGCGGGCGCCCGCGCGGATCACCGCGATCACGTCCTCGGCGGCGTCCGACACCGACAGGGCGAGGAAGCGGATCTCCGGGTGGGTCTGCCTGACCGCCTCGAGTACCGCCCGGCCACCCCCGCCGGGCAGGTGCACGTCGAGCAGGACCACCTCGGGCCGGGTGCGCCGGATCCCGTCGACCGCGGCGTCGACCTCGCCGGCCGCGCCGACGATCTCGAACTGCTCGCCCAGCTCCGCCCGGAGGCCCGCCAGGAAGAAATGGTGGTCGTCGACCAGGAACACCTTGGTCATCGGGGCACCCCCCGGGGTTCCCCGAACCCCTCAGGGGTCATGCCGCGCCCCTCGGCAGGCGGAGCTGCACCTCGGTGCCTTCGCCAGGGCTCGAGATGATCGCCGCGCTGCCGCCGTGGCGCTGCATCCGGCCCTTGATCGAGTCGGCGATGCCGCGTCGGTCCGGCGGGACCTGCTCCGGGTCGAAGCCCTTGCCCTGGTCGCGCACGAACCCGGTGAGCTGCTCCGGCTCGACCTCCAGGTAGACCGACACCAGCGGCGCCCCTGAGTGCCTGGCCGCGTTGAGGGCGGCCTCCTGGCAGGCGTCGACCATCGCCCTTGCCGGCGCGTCCAGCGGGGCGTCGCCGACCACCACCACGTCGACGGGGACGTCGTGGAGCTGCTCGACCCGGGTCGCGATCGCCTCCACCGCGGGCCGCAGGCGACCTTCCGGCGACACCGGCGGCCAGTACAGCCAGGCCCGCAGCTCGCGCTCCTGGCGACGGGCCAGGCTGACCACCTCTGGGGAGGTGTCGGCACGCTGGATCAGCGCGAGCGTGTGGAGCACCGAGTCGTGCAGGTGGGCGGCCAGCTCGGCGCGGGCCTCCGAGCGGATGCGCCCGCGCCGCTCCTCGCCGAGCTGGCGGGCGAGCCGGATGGTCCATGGGCCGAAGATGAGCCCGAGGCCGGCCGCGGTGATCGCCACGGAAAGCAGCGCGTTGGCGGTGGCGGTGGCGTCGTTGGCGGCCAGGCCGAGGCCCATGCCGCTGGCCACCAGCAGGCCGCCGACGACGATCCGGCCGAACCCGACCCGGCCGGTGAACAGCGCCTCCACCGGGTTGCCCGGGATGCGGGCGCCGGCACGGGTCCAGCGGGCCCGGTCGCGGTCGTCGCTGCGGGCCCAGATCACCGCCGACCCGGCCGCGGCGAGCGCGACCGGCCAGACCACCTTGTCGCCGAACCACAGGCCCACCTCGCGCAGCAGCAGCAGCGTCCCGAGCACCACCAGGCCGAGGGCGAGCGCCTGCCTGCCGCCCCGCCTGCGGGCGGCCGGAGCGCCGGCCTGGTCGTCCGGCTCGACCGAGACTCCCCAGGCGAGCAGGTACAGCACCACACCGGAGCCGCCGGCGATGGCCAGCACCGCGAAGGCGACCCGGACAAGGGCCGGGTCGACCCCGAGCCGCTCGCCGAGCCCGCCGGCGACGCCGAGCAGCACGCGGTTGCGGCGGCTGCGGACGATCGCCCAGCGCGCCGGCTGCTGTGGTGCCTGTGTTGCCGTGATGCCTCCACCTGGTGCCATTGGCCGGCGTGTCGCCGTGATGGCGCCCCCGCCCCGTCTTGTGGGCGCCTGGCGGCCATGGTGGCACGGTGGGGTCGCCGCGGCCATGGGGAAGCACCCTGAGGGAGGCGGCGGCGGATCGGGGACCGGCCAGGGTGATCCCCGATGGCGCGGCGCGGCGCCGGCGGAGCAGGCTGGGCCCCGACCTGCACACCGGCTCGACGAGGAGCAGCCCGATGTCCGACCGACCAAGCGACCCGCCGCCCTCCGGCGGCACGCCCGGGGCTGGCGCGCCGCCGGCGGCCGAGGCGGGCACCGCCACCGCACCCCCCGGCGCGGGTCCCCCGCCGGTCCGGCGGCTGGTGCGCCGCACCGACAACCAGATGATCGCCGGCGTCGCCAGCGGCATCGCCGCCTATCTCGGGATCGAGCCGACGGTCGTGCGCCTCGGGTTCGTCGTGCTCACCGTCTTCGGCGGCCTCGGGGTGCTGCTGTACGTGCTCGGCTGGCTGCTGCTGCCGGCCGGCGGCGGCGAGTCGATCGGCCAGGCGGTCGCACGCCGCCCTGGCGGGCTGCGCTCCTACCTCGGCGTGGGGCTGATGATCCTGGCCGTCGCGATCCTGGCCAGCACGTTCTCGAGCCCGAGCGTGGTCTGGGCCGTGGCCCTGATCGCCTTCGGCATCTACCTGTTCCAGCAGGACCAGGAACGGCAACCGCCCGGCCCCCCGCCTCCCGGCCAGACGGACGGGCCGGCAGGCGCCGCTCCCGCCGCCACCCCTGCGCCGTCGGCGTCTAGCGTGCCGGTGCCCGCGGCGGCCGCGCCCCCACCCGGCTGGGATGCAGGGGCCACCACCACCGAGCCGCTCCCCTGGCGCGCCCCACCGGCGACCGAGCCGCTCGGCCCCCCCGCGCCACCGGCGCCCGCCTGGGGCGCGCCACCGCGGGTGCGGCGCCCGCGGCCGTTCCTCGGGCCGCTCACCGTCGGCGCCGCCCTGATCGTCACCGGGCTCGCCGTGGTGCTCGGCAACCTCGAGGTGATCGACCTGACCGCCGGGCAGGTGCTCGCCGTGTTCCTCACCGTGCTCGGCGTCGGCCTGCTGGTGGGGACCTGGTGGGGCCGGGCATGGGGGCTGATCGCCCTGGCGCTGCTGCTGGTCCCGGTGGTGGCGGCGGCCAGCCTGGCGGACTCCGAGCCGCTGACCGGCGGGATCGGCGAGCGGACCTGGCGGCCGCGGACGGCCGCAGAGGTCCGGCCCGTCTACCGCCTGGCCGCCGGCGACCTGGTGGTCGACCTGTCGCGGGTCCGCTTCGGTCCCGGACCGACCGGCGTGGAGGCCAGTGTCGCGGCCGGACGGGTGCTGGTGGTGGTGCCGGAC
>WNGB01009097.1_pt1 | contig 13990 bp, 19 predicted proteins | sample 5400681 | NCBI WGS metagenome assembly WNGB01 (sample SAMN13153367, study PRJNA577476) | soil metagenome | isolation source: 115 cm soil or saprolite under grassland replicate 2 | place: USA:California | collected 2016-06-15 | reverse complement strand
CCCATGGCTCCCCCACAAGCCCCCTCCTTCGCCCTTCGAGGCAAGGCGACTTGGCAGTTTGCGCTGCGGCGTGAGCGCGGTCACGCCTCCGCGCCGCGACTGGTTGCGCCCGGACAAGTGGAGCGGCGCTCTTCCCGCTACCGTTGTGGCCAATGCAGGAGCGTGGAACCCGCGGAATCGACCTCTCCATAGAACCGCTGGATGATTACGTCGTCATTCAACCCTCCGACGAAGAATCCGAAACCAACCTCGGATTGATCCTGCCTGCATCCGCAGAGGCGGACTGCCGCACCGGAGTGGTCACCGCGGTTGGAAATGAAGCGAGTGGGGTCGAGCCTGGCGACAAGGTGCTCTTTCCGAGCGACGCCGGCTACGAAGTGCGCCTCGCGGGAACGGCCGTGAAGGTCATGCGGCGCGGCGACCTGATCGCCCGCGTGCACGACTGACCGACTAAGACTCGCACGCGTCACGAAGACGTACCCGTGCCTGGCACGGGTCATTTCCAGGGAGGAGCAGCGCCTTTAGGGCGGGGCGTCACAGTTTCGTACCGGTGCCTGGCACCGGTCCTGTCCTTAGGTCACGTGCGCACGTGTGACGTCGGCGGGCGAGGCGCAGCCGAGCAGCGCCAGTCCTAACTCGACCTCCTCACGCAGCAACTGCAAGACGTGCGCGACGCCCTCCTCGCCCCCCGCTGCCAGTCCCCAGAGCATCGCGCGGCCGATCAGGACGCCGCGCGCTCCCAGAGCCATTGCTTTGAGCGCGTCGGTGCCGCGCCGCACGCCGCCGTCGAGGAGCACTTCGGCCCGGCCGTCGACGGCTTCGACGACTTCCTCGAGCGCGTCGAGGGAACTGGACACGCCGTCAAGCTGGCGGCCGCCGTGGTTCGAGACGACGACTGCAGCAGCGCCGTGCTCGCAAGCAAGGCGCGCGTCCTCGGCGGTGAGGATCCCTTTCACGACGACCGGTGGGCCGTAGCCGGCGAGCCACTCGAGGTCCCGCCAGCTCAGACCCGTGTCGAAGCGGCCGCCGAAGATGTCCCCAGAGACGGTGAGATGCTCGGGAACCTCGAAGTCGACGCGAAGGTCACGCTCTCGCCGCCCGAGGTAGGGCGTGTCGACCGTGAGCACGAGCGCGGAGAAATCGTTCTCGACTGCTTCGGCGACCAGGTACTCCGTCTGCGAGCGATCGGCGAAGACGTAGACCTGGAACCAGCGCGGCGCCCCCGGAGCGGCCGCGGCCACCTCGGCAGGCCGAGCGGTCGCCGCTGTCGAGAGGCACATGATCGTGCCGGACGCGGCCGCCGCGCGCGCGGTCGCGAGCTCGCCGTCGGGATGCGCCATGCGTTGCAACGCGAGCGGCGCGATGAGGATCGGTAGCGCGACGTCGGTCCCGAGGACAATCGTCGCAGTCGTGACCGAGCTGACGTCGACGAGTACACGCGGCCGGAGCTTTCGCCGCTCGAACGCGGCGAGATTGTCCCGGAGCGTGACCTCATCGCCAGCGCCGCCGGCGAAGTACGCCAGCGCATTCGCGTCGAGCTTCTCCTCGGCGAGCTGCTCGTAGTCCCAGACGTTCACCGGGGTCGCCACGCCGCGAGCGTATCCGGCGGCCGTGCGAGACGAGCCGTCGAGTGCGGCGGCTAGGGTTACGCTCGTGTACGTCGCCCTCACTACTGTGAGCACAGGGGACCAGCCGATCGAGAACGCGACCGTAGTCGCGGAGGAGATGTACCGCTGGCTCTCCGAGACCGAGGGCTTCGAAGGCGCTCTGTTCCTCTCGCGGGAAGGAACGACGCTTGGCCTGACGTTCTGGGAGAGCCGTGAGATCGCGGAGCGCCACCGCGCATCCAGGATGCAGTTCCGCGACCGCATGACGTCAGCCGCCGGCGTTGGGGTCGGGGAGACCGTCGACTACGAGGTCACCTTCGCGCGCCTCGGGCCCTGGGCGAGCGAGAGAAAGGAAAGCGGAGAGGGCGGGATTTGAACCCGCGACGCACCTTTCAGCACGTACGCGATTTCCAGTCGCGCTCCTTAGGCCACTCGGACACCTCTCCGTGCTGCGAAGCGGAGAAGGAGGGATTCGAACCCTCGATGGAGGCATTCACCCCCATAACGCCTTAGCAGGGCGCCGCCTTCAGCCACTCGGCCACTTCTCCGCGAGTCCGCGCAGAATAGCCGAGTCATCTTTCGGATCCCCCTCCCGGGGGAGGAAAGGTAGGGGCCCAGCACGAAAATGAGCTTGCCGGCTCCCCCCTCATACCCCGGCTATCTGAAACCCGTCTGCGGCTATCCGAGGCGGGTTTCGTCTTTCAGGGGGCCTGCTGCTCTAGTAGCCGCTGAAGCGAGCGGGCCGGATTCGCTCCTCAGGGACACCAGCAGCCTCCAACGTCCCGGCGACTCCGTCGACCATGGCCGGCGGGCCCGCGATCAAGTAGGTGAATGATTCCAGCCCGTTGCCGAGGTGGTCCCGCAGGAACTCGGCGTCGATGCGTCTCTTCTCCCCGTCCCAGGCCGGGTCCTCCGTCATCGTGAGCACGACCCGCAGGTTCGGGTTGGCCTGCTCGAGCTCGTGGAGCTCGTCGAGAAACGCAGCGGACTCGCGATCGCGGTTCGAGTAGATGAGCGTGATCCGGTGCGGAAGCTGCTCCTCGACGATATAGCGGAGCATGCAGCGAAACACCGTGATGCCGATGCCGCCGGCGATGAACACGTAGGGCTGGTCCGTCTCCTCGGGTAGAAGGAAATTTCCCTTCGGCTCTTCGACGTCGACCTCGGCTCCGATCGGCAGCTCGGCGAGCGAGCGCTTGAAAGCGGTGTCACGCAGTCGCGTGCAGAGGCCGAGCACGCCACGCTCGTTCGGTGAGGTGACAACCGAGATGTGCCGCCGCGGCCCCTTCTCGTCCTCGTAGGGCGGATCGAGCAGGGTGACCCAGAAGTACTGACCCGGCGTGAAGTCGATCTCTCGCCCTAGCAGGTCGAAGGTGACCAGAAGCGTTCCATTCGCGACCTCCCGCTTCTCCTTGATCAGCGCGCGCACCGGGCTAACCTAGCGCGTGCCAAAGGCTAGCGACGCTGCAGCGACCGATCGACGCGCGAGGACCTCGCCTCGACCTCCTCCGGATGCTCCTCCTTAACGTCTTTCGACGCGCGAGTCGGCGGCAGCATCGCCCAATTCTCCGTTTCATACAACCCGCTGATCTGCCGGCCAATCGTTCCGAGGATCCGTGCCAAGGCGAATCCCATGAGGAGCAACAGGCCGAGGAAAGAGCCCACCCCGATCATGATCCAAACCCACATCGGCATCTCCACTTCAGATGCCGCAGCACGCTTTTTCTTTCTTCAACGGCGGGACTAAGCAACAAAAGCCTCCGGAAGTCCGCCGTCCCCCCGTTCCCCGTCGCCTTATGTTAGCGAGACCGCGACTGAGGCGGTGCTCGGAGTTTGGAAACACTCGAGCTTGTGTAGCTGCCGAGGGTGGCGACAGTTTTGGCTCTTTCGTGCGTCTTATAAGCACGGTGGTTGGCCCTCGCGAGGATCTCCGCCTGGGCTGACGGCAGAGTCAGGCGGAAACGAGGACCAACCTCCGTTCTAAGGCGATCCCGAACCTTCCGGCTTACCCACCGGCGAGTTCCTTGGCCGCGTCAGATCCTGGCGCGCAGTCTTATAGACGCGCGTGCGGCGCTAGGTGGAGCCCCGTCGGCCCCACTCCACTAGCCGCTCGCCGGCGGCGCGACGGCTTCGTCCCACGTCCAGCCCTCCGGCCCAGGATCGGCGCTCGCTGCGGCTTCATCCCACGTCCAGCCGTCCGGCGCAGGGACGCTCAATGTGGATTCGTCCCACGTCCAGCCGTCTGGCGCCACGTCCGCCCGAGCGAATGCTGGCAACGTCAGCAGGGCCAACAGAAGAACGAGGCTGAATATGACGATTCGCGACCGTTTCATGCGTTTCCCCTTTGACGCACCCGGGGGCCGCACCCGTGTGACTGGCAACTGATATTCCATGGCAGTATTGCAGCCGCCGAGCTTGCTGCGGCATCCCTCGGAAGGGTGAACGATTGGATCGACTGGTCATTCCAGACCGACGCGCGAGCAAGGCCCGCGCGTCCTGATGGCGATACCGTGAGCGGTGCTTCGAGGTCGAAGAGTGGCGTCCTCAACCTAGAACGGCCAGTGCTCCCACTTCCAGCCGCCACCGGCGGCTGAAATGACAATGAGCGCGGCCGGGACACTGAACTGGACGAGCCAACGGGGGAGGCGCATGTCGATTGCTCCTTGGGTTGCACTTTGCGGGGACCCGATTTGATCGGCACACCGCTCTCACAACCCCTCCCCTTGGAGGGGGATCAGCGCCGTGCGAAGAGAGGAAGCTCGAAAATGAACGTGGAGCCCTTGCCCAGCTCCGAGTTGACCCAGATTTGTCCCTGCATCCCATCGATGAGCTCGCGGCAGATGTACAAACCCAGACCTGTCCCCCCCACGCCCTCGGTCATGTTGGGATCGAGGCGATAGAACTTCTCGAAGATCCGCTCGGCCTCGTCGATCGGAATGCCGCGTCCTTCATCGCGGACGCTGAAGCGAGTCGTGTCGTACTGCGGCTGCACGCGAACCTCGATGCGTCCCTGACCCGAGTACTTGACCGCGTTCTCGATCAGGTTCACGAGGACCTGGCGCAAGCGGTCCGGATCTGCGGCGACCGGGAGAGAGGCGGAGTCACAGCGGAAATCGAGCGACAGCCCGGGCGGTAGGTGAGTCCGGGTCGCATCGACGACATCCGACACGAGCTCGCGCGGTTCCACGCGAGTGATGAACGGCTCGCCTCGGCCTGAGTCGAGCCGGCTCACCCACAGGACGTCGTCGAGAAGCCGTCCCAGCCGTGCAGACTCGGTCGACACGATGTCGAGCAATAGATTGCGGCGGGTGTCGTCCAGCTCGCGCGTGCGGAGCGTCACCGCCGCGCCGTAGACCGACGTCAGCGGCGTCCGGAGCTCGTGTGAGACGATCGCGATGAACTCGTCCTTGAGACGGTCGAATTCGCGCAGCCGGTCGAGAGCGCCGTGAATCCAGCGTTGATAGATAGCGGTCGCGAGCAGCGGCCCCGCAAGCACCACGGCGACGTACGGCGAGCGGTCCCATAGCACCACCAGGACGACCGTGAGCGAGGCCATGATCGCGAACGGCATCAGAGTCAGGTGGACGTAGTTCCGCAGGGACGACAGGAAGCGCAGCTGTCGCGAGCGGGAGACGACAGCGGCGAGCAGCGTAATGTCCACCAGGTAGAACGAGACCGCCGCAGCGATCGCGCCGACGACGAGATGGAGAAGCGTCCCGTGGTCAATCGTCGCTGCGGCAGTGCCGGCCGCGATGCCCGCGATGACGTAGACGCCGCAGTTGAATGCGATTCGGCTTATGGGCCTGCGACGTGCGACCTCGACGAGGGCCATCGCCAGCAACCCCGCGACGGCCGCGGCGGCCCAGCCGTAAATGGCGGCGATCGCGACTAGGAAGATCGTCGCGAGCGAGGTCGCGCCGACCGCAACACCCTCGATCGGCACCGGAAACGCTTCTGCGACGGAGGCGGCCGCGAGTAGGACGATGATGCCGGCGAGCTCGCTCCAACCGTACTTGCCTGACGCGAACGACCAGAACGCCACGCCGAGACCGATCGAGGCCCCGAGTGCGACCGGAAGCCAGATCGCAGACGCCTGCCGTGACCTCTCGTCGAGCCGCACGCGCGGGAAGCGGAACCCGCGTTCCTGGGCCGGCGCTCCAACCGAAGGATGGTCACTGAGACTCACGGTGCGGCCGTACCCGGGCGGCCGCACCCCCGGCTTTGGGTTGATTCTCAGTATGCCACGGCATCAGGCCTTTACCGGCGGCAAGACCGGCTAAGACGACGCTTTCGTCCCTACTAGGTGGAGGCGGAGGGGGAGGGATTTGAACCCTCGTCGGACCCAAGAGCCCGAAACGGTTTTCGAGACCGCCGCATTCGACCGCTCTGCCACCCCTCCGAAGGACGCACAGGGTACCCGCCGTCAGGAGACGGTGATGTTCAGCTTCATGCCGGCCGCTTCGTGCCCCGGCACTGTGCAGTAGAGCTCGTACTTGCCCGGCTTCAGCGTGACCTTCAGCTCGGCGGTGCCGCCTGCGGGAATCAGCTTCGTCTTATCGCTCGTCCCCTTGATCGCGAGGTCGTGCGGAATCTTGCCGTCGTTCTTCGCCTCGAAGGTGATCTCCCCCGCCTTGAGGTCGCTCGACCCCAGCGTGATCTTGAACTCAGCCTCGCTGACCGGCACTTTCGTCGCCGCAAGCTTCGCAGGGGCAGTTGTGGTCGCTTGCGTCGACGTTTGAGCGGTTGTCGTCCGCTCCGCGGTCGTGGTCTCGGCCGGAGCCGTCGTCGTCTCCCCCGCCGCCTCCGCGTGTTGCTCTTCCTCCGCGCCGAATATCTCGACCGCGGTGAGCATTCCGAAGAAGAAGACGAACGCGACGACGATGAATGCGAGGAGCCCGCGCCCCGGGTAGTCCGGACGGAACCGCGGAAACAGGAACGAGGACGCGAGTGCGAAGAGGATGAAGACGAGCGCGGTGACCCCGAGCCCGACCTCGTGTCCCGTTGAGAGGGCGACCGGCACGCGCGGATACTACGCAGCCGAAAGCAGCCGGCGCTCCTCCCTGCGGCGATAAGCCCGCATGCCCAAGATCCAGGCCATCGCCAGGACGATCAGCGGGCTGAGCACGATCAGCACGAAAAGCAGCACGGCCCCGGCACCTGCCAGGAAAGAGCCGGCGTCCCGCGCGGCGCGCTCGATCCGGCTCATCCCGCCCTTCGTTGCAGCCGCGGCCTTCTGCGAGGTGAGCGTCAGCGAGATCCGGGAGAGGCTTGCCTCGCGGAGCGTCGCCTTGTTCGATCCCGTGACCTGGGCAAGCTCCTGCTTTGCGGCGTCGCGCTGCAGCTCGAGCCGCAGCCGCACGTCAGCCGGCAGCGAGGAGCTCTTCAGTGTCTCGCCGATCCGTGCGATCTGAACCTTCAGCTGGACGATCCGCCGCCGCTGCCCCTGCACGACCTGATCGAGATCCCGGATCGAGAGGTGCTGCTCGGTCACGGTGCCCAACTGGGCGAGCCGGAAGTACGCGTCTTCGACTCGGTTCACCGGGATGCGCAGCACGAGATCGGACCGGCCCAAACCGGCGCCGTTCGTCGATTCGTCGACCGAGGCGACGTAGCCCCCGTACGTCCGGGCGAGCCGTGTCGCCTCCGCCGTCCGGTCGTGCAAGGTTTCGACGTCCTTTACCCGCAGCGTCAGCGAGGCCTCGTAGTCCTGGTAGCGCCCGGGGGTCGGCGTCGGCAACGAGGGCGCCCCCGGTGCGCCCCTCAATGCACCGAAGACCGGAGTAGTCGTGGTTCCGACTGCGCCACCGTGTTCCGCCTGCGCTCGGAGGTCGAGCTGTTGCCTTGCCGACGCGGTCTGCTTCGAATCACCGCCCGAGTTGACGACGCCGTGGATGACGGCGGCGCTCACGAGTCCGAGCACGCACACAGGAGCAAGAACGAGCATTGAGCGTCGCCACGAGAACATGAGCAACAGGTCGTGCAGCGTTCGCGGCCGTGCGGGCTCGCCCAACGTGCGCACGCGCTCGCGCACGCCCGTCGGAGCTGCGGTCGGGAGTGCCCGCAGGTCGCGTACGAGCTCTTCGAACTCGCGCTCGAAGTCAACATCAGTTGCGGGCATCGTGCATCATCTCCTCGAGTCGTTTCAGGGCCCGGCTCAGTCGCGTCGAGCAGGCGGTAGTGCTGATTCCGAGCACGCGGGCCGCAGTCGGCCCGTCGAGCTCGAGCAGGACGCGTAGCGCGACGATCTCACGCTCAGCCGCGGACAGACGTCCCAATGCGGTTTCGAGCTCGCCGGGGCCGAGCGCATTCTCTTCCCTGTCCGGCAGATCGCGCGCGTAGCGCTCCTCCCGCCGGCGGCGCCGCTCCTCGGAACGGAAGTGATCGAGCGCGGTCGTGCGCGCGATTCCACAGAGCCACGCGCGCGGGCTCCCTCGCCGGGGATCGAAGCGCCGCCAGATGCGAAACGCCTTCTCGAAGGTCTCCCCCGTCAGGTCTTCGGCCACCGTCCGGTTACCGGTGAGAAACAGCAGATAGCGGTGCACCGCGTCCAGCTCGGACTCGGCGACTGCCGAGAACGTCGGACGGTCGACCCGCAAGCCGGGCCACGAGGTCGTCACCGCGTTCACAGCCTTCATACGCCGCCGCCGCACCCGTTTGTCACAAGCGGAGTTTGACCTAGCAGGGACCGGTCAAGGGCGTCCCGCCCGGACCGATGAAGTGCTCAACCCTGCCGCCGCCGTCGGCCTGCAGGCAGTACGTGGCCGCGTCTGCGCGCACCACCGTCACGGCGAATGCCGGCGGCAGCACCGCGCCTGCGTAGGTCGCGTGCTCCGATTTGTACGCCTCGAGCTCCGTCGCGGCGCCCGTGAAGTTGAGCGATCCGACGGCGGCAGCGGCCTCCGCCTTGGCAAGCTTCGTGTTATTCGAGGTCGGTCCGTTGTGGTTCATGCTCAGCATCATCAGAGCGCCGACGATCGCCAGCGAGCACACCATCGAGACAAGTCCGAACACACGCATGACCCGAGTTATCGGGCCCTCTCGCGCTTCGCTTGAGTAGAACGCCGGACGCGCCATGCGCGCCCGGCGCCCAGATCACTCTTCGGCCCAGCTAGCTTCAGCCCAGCTGGCGAAATCGAACCCCAGCACGGGGGCCGAAACGGCCACGCTGACCAAAGGCTGCGGCGTCGTCGAGGCAGCCGCAGTCGAAGGGCTCCCCGCAATCGCCGCGACAACCATCAAGACGATGATCGCCGACCCACGCTTTCCAGATGTCTTCCTCGCCATGTCCCCTTCCCTCTCGCCGCAGATCTCCACGTACGTGAAGTGGATCCTTCGAGTCCACTCTGCGTGGGGCGAACGGGGGTTGCGTCCCCCTTCAGGGGGAGGGAACGGCGCGATTCACCCGATCGAGGGATCAGCGACGAGCGGAGCATGTACTCAAAACGGGTGACGGCATGTCGCGCGCAAGAAAGTAAGAGTCGCGGCATCTCATAAGGCACAGCACCTTCCATGGCAGAGCCCCGGTGACAGGCCGCAAGCCCCCGGGGCTCTTTTCTTTCGGGCTCCTGAAATTCCGACCCTGACGCGGAATACTTCATTTGTGCGCGTCGTTACGAAGGGGGTCGAGAAAGGAGCCAGTGATGTCGTACGGGATTCTGTTGCTGCGCCTGGTCGTCGGGATCGCCTTCATCGGACACGGGACGCAGAAGCTTTTCGGCTGGTTCGGCGGCTACGGGCCAAAAGGAACCGGCGGGTTCTTCGCGTCGCAGGGCTACCGCGCAGGGGTGCTGATGGCGGTCGTGGCCGGACTGTCCGAAGCGGGAGGAGGCACGCTGCTCGCGCTCGGCTTCGCCACGCCGCTGGCCGCGGCGATGCTGGCGACTGTGATGATCAACGCAATCGCGTCGGTGACGTTCAAGAAGAGTTTCATGCTCGGGTCAGAGATCGAGATCACATACCTCACGACCGCCGTGTCGCTTGCGGCAATCGGCCCGGGTCGCTTCTCGATCGACCGCGCGATCGGTTGGGATGACAACATCTCCGGCGTCTGGTGGGGCGTAGCCGCGCTCGGCGTGGCGCTCGTCGTCTCGTTCCTGACCCTGACGCTCGGACGCAGCCGGCCCGTGGAAAGGCAGGAGCCCGCAGCGCAGACTTAGTTGGTCTAGACGGCAATGTCTCCCCGAGAGTGGGCCGGTACGCTCCCCGCGAATGGCGGAGTTCGCAGTCCCGATCCTCCCGAGCCGCAACCTCGACGAGACGCTCGAGTTCTACTCACGGCTCGGGTTTGAGCTGCAAGGCGCGCCGATCGAGAAGTACCGCTACCTCATCATCGGGCGCGGCCGGATCGAGCTTCACTTCTGGGACGCACCGGACGTCGATCCCCTCACCACCGACGCTTCGTGCTACATCCGAGTCGATGACGCAGACGCTCTGCACCGCGAATGGCAGGGAGTCGGTATCCAGTCCGACCCGACCACGGGTAGTCGATTGATGCCGCCCGTGGACACTGACTACGGGATCCGCGAATTCGCGCTCGTGGACAAGAGCGGGAACCTCGTCCGCGTCGGCTCTCCGCTATGACTCCCGAGGCCCCGCTCGAACGGACCGAGCACGGACCGATGGCTGCTGGCAAGGGGTGGTTCGTCTTGAACGCGCGCGAGGCGCGGTGGTGATCGTCGGGGCCGGAGAGCTCCCCTGCACCGTCTTCGCCGTCGGCGCGCTAGAGCATCACACCACGGGATCGCGGGTCGACGGCACCTTGCAGGGGGTCGCGGACTGGGGCGCCTATACCGTCGACGAGGCTGCGTTGCGCCACGGCGCCGGCGTCGAGAAGGAGACGACCAACGCCGACGAGGCATACGCGGAGACGCTCCAGCGCTTTGCCATCGAGGAGGACGGGCTCGTCAACTGGCCGCCACTTCCGGGGTTGCAACTCGGCGAAGGAAGCCGCGACGGCCAGATCCGCACGCAATGGTGCCATGGCGCGCCCGGGATCGTCGCGACGCTCGCCGATCTCCTTGGCGAGGAGCTTGCGGTCGCCGGCGGCGAGTTGACTTGGCGTGCTGGACCGCTGCAAAAGGGCGCGAACCTCTGCCACGGCACAGCGGGGAACGGATACGCATTCTTGGCGCTCCTCGAACACACGGGAGACGAACGGTGGCTCACGCGAGCCCGCGCGTTCGCGATGCACGCCGCAGGTCAGGTCGAGCACAACCGGTCGGACTACGGGCGCGGCCGCTACACGCTCTGGACGGGTGACCTCGGCACAGCCCTCTACCTCGCCGACTGCATTGACGGTGGAGGAAAGCTACCCCTCCCCTAGGACGATCACCCGCCGCGTGTTCTTATGATCGGTTGATGGTTCCCGAGGCCCCGCTCGAGCAGACCGAGCACGGACTTGTTGCTACCGGCGAGGGCTGGTTCGTCGTGAACGCTCGTGCGGCGCGCTGGCGCCACCGTGAGGGGAGGGCGAGTCTGAAGTTCGAGGGCGAAACGGACTTCACTCAGATCGGAATCGTCCTCGTCGTGCTCTGGCCGGGTGAGCCGATGGCGATGTACCACTGGGAAGCCGATCAGGAAGATTTTCTCGTGCTCTCCGGGAAGGCTCTGCTCATCATCGAAGGCGAGGAACGGCCGTTGCAGCAGTGGGACTTCGTGCACTGCCCTGCCGGGACAAACCATGTGATCGTCGGGGCCGGAGACGCACCCTGCACCGTCCTCGCCGTCGGTGCGCGAGAGCATCAGACCATTCGCGCACCCGACGGCACCTTGCAGTGGACCGCGGAGTGGGGCGCCTATACGGTGGACCAGGCTGCAGTACGGCACGCTGCGGGCGTCGAGGCGGAGACGACTGACGAGCAGCAGGCCTACGCTCGGTTTCCGGAGTCCGAGCCGACGCGATACCGCGACGGCTGGCTCCCCGGCTAAGTCCCTCGGCGTTTGCTGCGACGGGTGCGTTCGTGCGCGTGCGCGTGCGGTCGCGACGCGAGCAGGGCGAGCAGGGCCACGGCAACGAAGTTGCGGAACGTGGGCTCGGGCCAGCGAACCTCCGCAGCACCGTGGAACCAGGAAGGGTCGACGAGGAAGACGATCGCCGTGATCACGACCTTTCCGAACCAACTCACGACGAGGAACAGCGTCGCGAGAACGATGCCCCAGAAGCCCAACTCCGGAAGGCTCACTGCGGATGCGAAGTCGAGCACGTTCCAAGCGACCCAGAAGATCAGCGGACCGAGCAGGATCGCTGCGATGAGCGCCGCGAGCGCAACCACAAGCCCGCCGGCGACGAGGGCGCCGATTCCAAGGATGCGCACCACAAGGCTGAGGACTGGACTCATTTCCCGAGTCTACGTGTGTGCCGGATCAATCACATTCGGCACGCAGGTGTGCCGCCTGGCAGGCGGTGGCGCCAGTGGGCGATCAGCGGGTAGGCGCCGGCCGCAAGCCACCGAAACGGAGGGATGAGCAAGACGTGGCCGACGGCCGAGGGCCAACCGTGTGCGGCGCGGAGCGCGCGAGCGATGGCTACGTGGCCGCGTGAACGGCGCCCGCCCCGGTCGACCCACCACACGGCGCGGCGCACGTCATCGAGAGTCAAACCGAGGTGTTCGAGCTGGTCGGCGCTGAGGTGCTGCCAGGCGACGGCTTGCTCTGGCCCCTGCCAGCGTGTGGCAATCCAACGGGCGCTGGAACTACAGAACGAGCAATCGCCGTCGTAGACGAGCAACGGTGCTTTCCCCGGTTCCACCATTGCAACGTAGCGCTTCGTCGGCTGCTGACAACGCCTTTCGGCGCTCGGGCCGGCGACGCTAGTCCGTCATACGGAACGCGACCTGATACTTCGCAACCGACGTGCGCTGGCCGGGAGTATCGCCGGCCGGCATCGCGCTCAGTGCCTCGTCACCGCGCTGGTAGTCCTCATCGGTCTCGAAGAAGACAATCACGAGGGACTTCTCGCCTTCCGGATCGTGCAGAACGATGATCTCCCCGGCCGGTACGTTGTCCGGCCGCTCGCTGCCCTGCATCTCGCGCTGCATCTCCGCCATCCGTTCGCTGCTGACGCCATCGAAGGACACGACTCGTGCGAGCGGCATAACGCCTCCTTGTCGAATGTTGGGTGACTCTAACCCGGACAAGCCGCGGATGAAGCATGACCATTTCCGGAGCGTCAGTCGATCGTCGTGATGTAGGCACCGACCAGACTTGCGGTCTGCTGGTCGACGCCACCCGCTCGACGGTCAGCGTGGTCGTGCTGAAAATGCGCAAAGGCAGCCGTCGAAGCGATCGGGTTTACCTCGTCATCGCCGTGACCGAGCCGCCTAACGACCCCCAATCCGGAGACTGTCCAAGAGTGCTCGAACGGCGATCCGCATGGCGGATGATGCGCGTTTACCAATCCCGTAATAGACGTAGAACGCCCGCCCACGCTCGTGGAACGTGATCTGGCCGCTGTCCGCCGGCGTGCAGAGACCACCCGCTCCCTCTCGGCGCGTCTCGAAGTGTTGTGGTCTCGGTGGAACCCGTCGCAGCATCCGCTTCCGCGAGGCACCGTCTCGTTCCTCACTGACTTGGACGTACGCGCCGCGAACGTGCCACTGCCGCTGCAGCGTGGCAGAGCAGATCCCATCTGAAGGCCGTGGATGCCGGAGTCCGAAGCTGGTCGCCGTGAAAATAGTGACGGGATCGACGACACCATTGATGCGGGCGGATGTGACGTGCCATCCCGACGGGAGTACGAAGGAGAGTCGATCGCGTGCGTACACGATGCGTTTTCCGCCCGAGCCAGCGCGCACCACTCGGAAGATCCGGTCGTCCGTGATCAGACTTCCCCGTGGGCCTGGATAGCACGGCTCGCAATAGACGAAGACCTTGTACCGCCCCGGCGCAACACGCGGAACACGGAACCGAATCGTCCCGAACGTGACCGGCAGAACATGTCCGCTCATTCGACCGAGCCGGATCCAAGGCCGTCGCGACGGTGCTCCGACGGAATACGGCTCACAAACAGCGTCGCCGCGACACGAATACCGCCTCGGCGCAAGCCACGCCGGAATCATCAGCACCGGCATCCCGCTCGACCCCCGTCCTATGACCACCTGACCCGGCTTGCCTGCCGATGGGCTGAGCCGAGGCGGCCCGACATCCGCGCGTGCTGTCGCACAGAGCACACCAAAGAGTGCGGCGGACAAAAAGAACACGCGCCTCACGATCCCTATACGACAGTCGCCGCCCGTGAAGTCCGTCTCTCCGCCTCCCCCACGGACTCGCTTAGGGCGCCGACTCTTGCTTGGCCGGACGTCCTTACGCCAACTCGAATGTTCACCAATGCGACGCGACTACTCGGGAAGCCAGCCGTCGCGGTACGCGGTCGGCTCGCGGCGCGG
>WNGB01009096.1_pt1 | contig 13992 bp, 9 predicted proteins | sample 5400681 | NCBI WGS metagenome assembly WNGB01 (sample SAMN13153367, study PRJNA577476) | soil metagenome | isolation source: 115 cm soil or saprolite under grassland replicate 2 | place: USA:California | collected 2016-06-15 | reverse complement strand
AGCCCGGGATCACCGTCACCGTGAACGGGGTGGCCTGCGTGGTCGAACCCACCGTCAACTGCAGCCCGGTCGGGTTGCTGTTGAACGCCAGGCTCACCGTCTTCGGGTTCAACGTCACACTCACCGTACTGGACAACCCACCGGAGTCCGTCGCGGTGAGCTCAAGTTCCACGAACGAGGGGTACTCGTGGTCCGGTGCGGTGAACGAGCCGCTGGCCACCCCAGTGAACGTGTTCATCAGATGCGTGTGGCAGCTGGTCGGCGTGGCGCAGTGGTGCAGGATCACCCGCCAGCTCAGCTTCGATGCCGGCAGGGTCCCGTCCTGCGGATCGGTCGCGTGCCCGGAGAAGCCGATCGTGTCGCCGACCGCCCACGTCAAGGACGCCGCCGGAGTGTCTATCACCGCCGCGGGGGCGTTGTTTCCGGCCGAGATGGTGACCGTCTTCGTATCGCTGGCGCCCAGCGTGTCGGTCACCGTGAGCCGCGCGGTGTACGTGCCGGCCGGGTAGGTGTGGCTCGCCGTCGCGGTGGTGGCGTCCACCGTACCGTCGTTGGTGAAGTCCCAGGCGTAGGTCAGCAGACCCTGGTCGGCCGGGTCGGCGTCGGTGGAGTTGCGGCCGTCGAAGCTGACGGACAGCGGCGCGGTGCCCGACGTCGGGGTGGCGCCCAGCACCGCCACCGGCGGCTGGTTGCTGGGGAAGTACCGGATGCGCCGGATGGTGCCGCCGCTGAGGTCGACGTAGTACAGCTCGCCACCGGGTCCGACGGCCAGGTCGACCGGCGTGGCGGCGTTCGCGGCAAACGTCACGATGTTGCTTTGGTTGGGCAGCCCGCCAGCGCCGGGCAGCATCGCCCAGATGCAGTCGCGGCTGTAGTCGGCGAAGAAGAGCGCCCCGTTGTACGTCGACGGGTACGGCCCGCCGGTGGCCGGATAGAACGCCAGCCCCGTGATGGACGAGCCGCCGGTCGGGCAGCTCTCCCCGGCGACCACCTTCGCGCTGTGGTTGTACGTGTAGTACGGCGTGATGTGTCCGCCACCGCTGTAGAGCGTCTCGCACAGGTTCAGGTTGGCACTGTCGTATCCGGGCTGCGTTGGGTTGCCTTCATAGCACGGCCAGCCGAAGTTGGTCACGCCCGCGACGGGGTTGACCACCCGGTCGATCTCCTCCCAGGTGTTCCAGCCGACGTCGCCGGCCCACACCTCGTTGGTGCCGGGGCGGATCGTGAACCGGAACGGGTTGCGCAGCCCGTGGGCGACGATGCGGCGGGCGTTGAGGTCGCTGGAGCCGGCGAGCGGATTGTTCGGCAGTGCCGCTCCGGTGGTGGGGTCCAGCCGGAGGATCGTGCCGTCGAGCCCGGTCGGATCGGAGAGCGTGCGAACATCCTGCGAACGCAGGCCGCCGCCCTCGGCGGTCGGCGGGTTCATCGCCCCGCCGGGCGGGTCACCACACGGGTTGATGGGGCTACCCGTCTGCCCGTAGTCGGTGATGTTGAAGCTGGCACCGTCGCCGCCTGAGACGTACAGCGCGCCGTCGGCGCCGAAATGCAGGTCGCCGATCGAGTGGCTCGGGTACTGCTGGCACCAGTCGCTGATGAGCACCTGTTCCGAACCGGTCATCTGGTTACCGTTGGCCTGCAACTTCGCCAACCGCGCGGATACGATACAGTTTCCGTTGTTGGCGTCCGGGCACACGTCATTCCAAACGGGTGCGGTCTGGCCAAGCGGCGCGTCATACGTATACAACACGTAGACCCACGGATTTGCAGGAAAGTTGGGAGCCAGCGCCAGACCGAGCAGGCCGCGGTCCCATTGGTCGTGCACCGCGACGGACAGGTTGGCGAACACGTCGGGTGTCGGGTCTGCCAGGTTGTCGTAGACCTTGATGATGCCGTTCTTCTGCGCGACGAAGACCCGACCGTCGGGTGCGAACTCAATGTTGGTGGGTTGCGTGAGCCCGCTGAAGACAATCTGCTCCTGGAAGCCCGAGGGCAGGGTCGCCGCCGCTGTGCGGCCAGTAGTCAGCGGCACCAGCGCGCCGGTCAGCACGATACTTGCTAGCACAACTCGTATGGCGCGACGCGACACTGCCACGGCCGTCCTCCTCGCGATACGGGCCCGGAAAGTGATGCAGGAGACGGCGGACGTCACCGAATCGGGGCGGCGCTGCCGTGGAGTTGCGTCAGATTTAACCAGCGCGCCCAAGGCGTAAACTGTCGCATTGTTGACAACCGTCCATATCAGACAGCGCCAAAAGGTACAGTTCGCCGTGCCAATTGCAGTGGAGGTATTTCGATGACGACAGAAGTCGCGTGCAGATGGTTTTACAATAGTACCGATCGGTGCGCAATGTCCGACAAATCCGTTAGTGTGCATGGTGCAACAGGGCGGGCTGGCCGGAGCTGTCGAAGAAGCGTACCGTGAGCGCCGCATGACCTCGCTGTGATCGTCTGTCGGTTCCCCTGGCGTCAGTAATACAAACGTACGGAGGCCTTTCCTTGTCGGATCTAGACATTCGCCACCGCGCGCCCCGCAATGAACTTCCGGAGAGGCTCAAGAATCTTTGGTGGGAGTATCGACTTGGCATCTCCACGCGCGGCCTCATTGATGTGCACAACACAGACTCGTGCCCGTACGGCACCTCGAACTATTCTGGACTGTGGAAGTTACTTCGCTACCTCGCGTTACAGCCCTCTGACACCTTTGTCGACATCGGCTGTGGCAAGGGGCGCATGCTGTGCTGCGCGGGGCGGTACTCCTGCCGCTACGTGATCGGAGTCGATCTCTCTGCCGACCTGTGTGCACAGGCCCGGGCAAATGCCAGGCGGATGCGCGGACGCCGGACGCCGATTGTGGTGCAGGAGGGCTATGCGGAAAAGTTCGACTACGCCGAGGGGAACGTATTTTACATGTTCAATCCCTTTGGCGCGGCAACGCTGGACATTGTGCTCGAAAAGATCCAGCACGACGTCTCCGATCGCGCCATCCGTCTTGTGTATGCCAACCCGAACGCCGCGCAGGAAGCGGTGTTGACGAAGCACTCCTGGCTGGAACGGTACGAGTTCTGGGACCAGGCCGAGAAGGGCAACCAGCATTCGGTGGCGTTCTACCGGAGCAGGTAAGAGCACGGCAGTCGGGCATGCCCGTCCAGCTCATACGGGCTCACCGCCAGGTCCACCTCGCGCGCGCCGGGCGAATGGCACGCGACGCGGGCTGTGCGCAATTGAGTGCTCCAGCGGGGGCCCTGCGAGCGCAGGCTCTCCATGCGAAAGCTAGTGGCGCAGGCGAGTGCCAGCGCGAGCAATAGCAGCAGGGGCGGCAACTGGGCGGCAAGGCGCACCGGTGTGGTCGGCGTGGGCACGGCCGGCCGCAATAGCGCCGCTAACGCGACGATCCCGAGCAGCGCGGACGGCAGTGAGTAGCGCGCGGTTGCGTTGCCTGCCACCATCGCCACAAAGAGGAACAGGGCGATGCTGTAGCCGCAGGCGAGCACTGCGAGCGTCCAATCCGGCCTGGTTAATCGGCGCAGCGCCGCGAACACGACCAACGTCACTGGCAGCCACGCGAGCGCGACCGGGGTGAGTCCGGCTAAATCATGTGCCGGACGCATGCCAACCCAGTGCTCGCCTAACAGGGCCTCCGGGATCGGGCGCAGCACGAAGGCCTCGGCAGCCCAGATCGGGTCCAGCCGTGGTGCGATCGAGGGGTGGGTGCTGGTCCCTGTGACGACGAGGGAAACATCGATCATGGCGCCGGTCAGCGGGGCGCCCAACGACAACGAGCCCTGGCCGTCACGGCGGGTCCAAACCCGGGCGAGGGCCAGCGGAATATAGAGGGCGACCACATTGTCGCTCAATGCGGCGAGCACTACGACCACCACAGCGACCACTCGACCGGCTCGGCTCGCGGGTACCCACAGCAACGCCCAGAACGTCGTGTACATGAATAGCCAGCGCAACATGGTGATCGAGTTGGGCAGCTCCGCCTCGCCGATCATCGGCAATGCCGCAGGGAAGGCGACGGCTAGCCGCAACACTGGAGTTTGCAGACGGGCGCCGGCCGCCACGTAGACGAAGAGAGCCAGCAGGGCGGTGGCCAGCGCACCAATCACTGCCAGCGCAACCGGTGCTGCGCCGGCCGGAAAGAGGGTCACCAACTCCGCGAGCAGCCGCGGGGCGAGGTGCAGATAGCCCGAGTACGGCGTGGTCAGCGCCTTGTGCGGCGATTCGGTGAGCGCGTCGGCGAGGAAGACCGAGCCGTCCTCGGCGTACACGATGTCGAAGCCGTGTGGGACACGGGCGAGGCTCAGCGCGGCCGCGCCCAGTACCGCGACGGCGGCCAGCGCCACCTGGCGTGGGCGCACCGGCCGACGGGCAGCGGACGGGAACAACCCGTCGAGCCATCGCTGGCGCAGCACCGGCGGTTCCACCGCGGTGACCCGGGCGCTCGTCCGCACGACCATTTCGCCTCTCCCAAGGTGCACACCAAGGTCTCGCGATCGTTGCCGATCATCGTCCAACCTGCTGGCTCAAGGTCAGAAGTCCGACGGAAGTCCCGCGATCGCTGCCAATCAGGGGAGGATCCATCGCCACCGGGAGTGCCGGTAATGTAAGAAAGCCGTCAGTTCCTCCCGGCCTCATGCGGCTGCTGCGTTAAAGTACGCCCGTCCACAGTCGAACCACCAGGCCATTCAGTCAGGGACGTCGACGCGCGCCGTGACTGGATGTCCGCTCGTCCCATCCGCGGTGACCCGGCGTCCGCTCGGTGTGGCCGACGAGCGGGCAGAGGGAAGGAGCGATGGTTGCAGACCAGGGAAGTAGACGCCGGGGGCAAGGTGCGCGACCTCCGGGTCGGCCAGCTCGTCGAGGTCCGCGGTCCAGATCAGATTCTCGCGACCCTCGACGAAAGGGGCGAGTTCGAGTCGTTGCCGTTCATGCCCGAGATGCTGCAGTACTGCGGCCGGCAGTTCTGGGTCTACAAGGTCGCGCACAAGGTCTGCGACACCATTTCATTGAGTGGCATGCGGCGCATGGACAACGCCGTGCATCTGGCTGGCGTCCGCTGTGACGGCGCCGCCCACGATGGCTGCCAGGCGGCCTGCCTGATCTACTGGAAAGAAGCGTGGCTCAAGCCTGTCGACGCGGCACCAGCCCAGCGCCACGGTGAACCGGAGGCTTCGCCGCAGGTAGTCACGGCGCCCGACGCCTCCCGGTTGCTCCCGCTGGTGGTCGCGGCGAGCCGCAAGGCGCCCGCCGAGGACGGCTCCGAGCGGTACTCGTGCCAGGCGACCGAGATTCTTCGGGCAGCACCCGATCTGGTGCGGGTCCGAGATTTCAAGCAGTACGTGCAGGACGTGCGGTCGGGCAACGCGAACATATGGTGGACGGTGCGGGCGTTTCTCGTCGGCGTGTTCAACCAGCTGCAGCGGCGCGCCGCGCTCGTCCTGCCGCGGTGGCTATTGTTCCGTGGCGGGCTGCGTTGGGGTTTCCTCAAAGGCACTCCGGGCCCGACGCCCACCGAGGTCACCAACCTTCAACCCGGGGAGCTCGTCCGGGTCAAGTCCAAAGACGAGATCATGAAGACGCTCGACAGCAACCTGAAGAACCGCGGCATGGGCTTCGATGCTGAAATGCTGCGGTTCTGCGGCCGTACCACGCGGGTGGCGCGGCGCATTGATCACATCGTGGACGAGAAGACCGGTCGGCTGCTGCACATGCGCAACCCCTGCATCGTGCTCGAGGACATCGTCTGCGAAGGCGCCTACAACGGCAACTGCCCGCGGGCGATCACCGCGTACTGGCGAGAGATCTGGCTCGAGCGGGTCGAGGAACCCGCGTGACCGATGTCGGGGCCGGCACCGAGTCAATCGCCCGCAAGGCCGGTCGGGGGCTGCGGTGGAGCCTTCTGGGCAACGTCGTCAACAAGATCATCTCATTCAGTATGGGCCTCGTGCTCGCCCGCCTCCTCGCGCCGGCCGAATTCGGGGTGTACGCCGTAGGGCTGGCCGCCCTCTACCTCGCCATGCACGTCAACGATGTCGGGCTCAACGCCGCCACCGTGCAGTGGCGCGGCAAGCTGGAGGAGATGGCGCCCACAGCCACCACTCTCGCCGTGTGCTTCAGCGTCGTCCTGTACGGCATGTTCTGGTTTGCCGCTCCGTTCCTCGCTCATCTGGCCGAGGCATCGCAAGCTACCGGAGTCGTTCGGCTACTCACCGTTGTCATCCTCATCGATGGCGTCAACACGGTCCGCAGCGGCGTCCTGATGCGTACGTTCCGCCAGGACCAACTGATCACGGCGAACCTGATCGGCCTTGTGGTCAACGCCGCGGTGGCCATCGGCCTGGCGGCCACCGGCGCCGGCGCGTTCAGCTTCGCCGGCGGGCAGGTGGCCGGCGCGGTTGTCACCGGGGTGATCATCTTTGTCGTCGCCGGGATCCCGTTCCGCATGGACCTGGATACCGCGATCGCCCGCAGGCTCATGCGGTTCGGCATTCCGCTTGCGGCAAGCCTCGGGATCGAGTCGGTCTTGCTGAACGCCGACTACATCATCGTCGGCCGGGTGCTGAACACCACCCAACTCGGCTACTACCTGTTGGCGTTCAACATCTCCACGTGGGCGTACAGCATGATCAGTAGCGCCGTGCGCTACGTGTCCATAGCCGGGTTCGCCCGACTGTCCGAAGTGGACGCCGAGTCGTTGTCGGCGGGTGTCCGCCGCTCAGTACCCCTCCTGGTCACCGGGCTGGTGCCGATCGCAGCCCTGACCGCGGCCCTGGCCAACCCTATCGTGGCGGTCCTGTACGGCGGGCAATGGCTGCCCGCCGCGCCAGTCCTCCGCTTCCTCATGATCCTCACCGTGGTGCGCGTGTTGACCTCGTTCGGGTTGGATATCCTGATGGGTACCGGCGCCACCCGGTGGACTCTCTGGCTGAACCTGGCCTGGGCGGTAGCTCTGATACCGGCGCTGATCTTCGGTACAAACCACGATGCCATCCGCGGTGCGGCGATCGCGCACGCGATGGTCGGCGTCGTGGTCGCCATCCCGCTGACGCTTGTGGCACTGCACCAGGTCGGTGTGCGGCTGGCGCCAATCGCACCCGCGCTCGTCCGTCCGTTGTCCGCCGCACTGCTTGCGGCCGCGGTCGCGCTGGGCGTCGCCACGCTGATCGGCCCCCGAGACTTGCTGCAGCTCGCGCTCGCGGGTGGCGGCGGCCTGTTGGCCTATGTCGCCTCGGCGGTACCGCTTCACCAGTTGCGCGAGTGGTTCAGGGTGATCCGACCGGAGGAAGCGCATGCCGCCGACCGATGACGCGCTCGCCTCGATCTGCCTGCCGGTCCGCAACGGCGCGTCGACACTGGAACCGGTGATCCGTTCGGTGCTCGCGCAGGATCACGGCAACATCGAGCTGGTGATTTCCGACAACGCGTCTACCGATGACACCGAGGAGCTCTGCCGCGAGCTCGCCCGCTCCGATCCCCGGATCGTCTACCACCGCCAGGCGGAGGACATCGGGCTGCTGGATAACTTCATTGCGGCAATGCGCCGCGCGCGGGGTACGTTCATCCGCTGGATCGGCGACGACGACTGGCTGGCGCCGACGTATGTGTCCCGGTGCCTGGCGGAGTTCGCGGCCGAGAGCCGGCTGATCCTAGTCACGACGCAGCTCGGCTTCGTCGGCGCCGACGGGGCCATCCGGACGGCAGACTACCGGGAGACCGTATTGTCCTCCGACGACCCGGTCGAGCGCTTCACCGAGATGCTGCGTCTGCTGAATGACAGTCATCTGCTCCTCGACCCGCTGTACGGCGTCATGCGGCGCTCGGTCATCGCACGGATCCCGCGGCGCAATATGCTGCGCGAGGACCAGGTTTTGGCGGCGAGGATGGCACTGGCCGGGCCGTGGGGGCACGTGTGCGAGGTGCTGGGTCGGCGCGGCTGGCAGGACGCGTCCCGTCGGCAGACCGCTCGCCGGCTCGGTGTGCCCGCCTGGCACGCGAGCGCGGCGACCGCGTTGCAATGCCGCGAGCTCATGCGCGCCGTTCGCGCGGCAGATCTCGATCCGGCGCAACGCCGCCGCGCCAGCGCGGCAGTCGTGCGCTGGTACGTCGGCCGCCAGCAACGGGTGCTGACCACCCGTACTCACAAACTCGCGAGCGCAGCCCGCGATCAGGTGCGTGCGGCCGGGCGCCGGCCGCGTCCCCCGGACGCGCGCATGCCCGGCAGTTCCACACAGCGGTAGAGAAGCCAGCTCGCGGTCAGCGCACGTAGCCGGCCGGCGCACCCGTTGTACTCGCCTTACGTCCTAATCCGAAGTTGCGCGGCTTGTGCGAGGGTGTCACGGGGTTCGTGGAACTTCGGTGACGATCCCATCTGATGCTATGCGGCGGTGCTGACAGTTTCGGGTCGATTCGTTGCGGTCGGGTGGGCGTGTCGGCGTAGGGCGGCGACGAGTTGGGGCATCTGCTTGTAGCCCTTGATGCGGCGGAACGAGCGCTGGGCGTTGAGCATGCCGGCGGCGGTCCAGCGCAGCACCATCTGCCCGTCGCGCCAGCGGGTGACGTTGCGGTTCGTGGCGCGGCGATGGAGATCATCGACTCGATCGGGTTCGAGCTGCACAACGTGGTGGCGAGTCTGCCGCTGATCCCGAGGCGGGCGACGGTGAACAGCTCCGACAGGCCTTCGCGAAGACTGGCGGCGGCGCCGGGGTGCTTGCGCTCCAACGCGGTGGCGAGGGCCTTGGCGTCGCGCAGCCGTCGGCGGCGTCCGGGTTGTTCAAGGCGCGGACCAGTTTGGCGTCGACCCAGCGACGCTGGTCGTCGGGCAGGTGTTCGGCGACGTTGCGTCTCTTGTGGACGGTGCAGCGCTAGATCGCCGCCTTGGCACCGAAAACGGTGGTTACCGCTGCCGACAGGGCCTTGGCGCCGTCGATGACGACCAGCAGCCCGTCGTCTGCGTCTAGGCCGCGGGAGACCAGGTCGGCGAGCAGGTGCCGGGCGACGGTCTTGTTCTCTGTGGAGCCCTCCCACAGGCCGACCGGTACCTTCGTACCGTCAGCGGTGATGGCCAGCGCCACCACACAGCAGTGCTCGGCGATGTGCTCCCCGTCGATCATCAGCACCTTGATGTCTAGTGTGGACAGATCCCGGGCCAGCAGGTCGGCCAGGGCGGTCTTGGTCTGCGCGACGAACCGGCGCGAGATCGCCGAGCGGCTCGTTGCCGAGGCCGTCTGCTCCACGTCGGCGCCAACCGGCTCGGCCGCCGCGACATGCCGGCGGGTGGCCAACCCGGCCAGCATCCGCTCCATCACCACGGCCGTGAGCTGATCCTCGGCGGCGAACAGCCGGTACGTCGACAGGGGCACCTCATGCCCGGCCACGGTGCGCACCGGTGGCCGGGTCACGCTCACCCGCCGCCCACCGAGCACCACCGAGCCGTTCTCCCGGCCCTGGCGGGTGGCGGTCCGGTCCGGATCGTGGCGGGCCTTGGGCCCACACGCCGCGGTGACCTCGGCGTCGAACATCGCCTGCATCACCGCCATCCCAGCGGCCACGCTCATCGCCAGCAGCCCTTCCCTGGCCGCCGACGCGACATCGGCCAGGACAAGCTGCATCTCGCCCGGTAGGTCGCTCACGCCCAACTCGGCCATCTCGGCTGGGGCATCGGTCTTCGATACCACCCGTAATGTCGGTACGGTCTTCACAGCGGTCCCCTTCCCTTCTCAGGTCTTCCTTGGCGGGATCACCCGAGACCTACCACTCGGCAGGACTCAGGTCGGGGACCGCGACCTCAATTTCCACGAAGTCGTCCTGGCCCTGGGGACGCCGTGCCGTCGTGAAAAATGAGGCCGGTTGCCCGCCGACGCCGATCCGATCTTGGTCGCTGAGTCCGTTACGAAGTCTGGCGCCGGGCCCGGCCAGAAGGGCCACGCACTGTAGCTTCGAGCACGCCGAACAGACTTTCGGTTTCCCTACCGAGGCCCCGGGCAACCTCCCCCCTCGACACGAAGGAGCCCGGCGGCGTGAGGCAAGGACCCGAGGAGATCCACGACGAGGAGCACGAGCAGCGGCTGGATCGGGTTGCCGCGATCGATGTGGCCAAGACGTTCGGCAAGGTCTGCACCCGACTGCCGCACGAATCGACGCCCGGCAAGCGGGTCACCCTGGTCTGGGACGTGCCCGCCACCACCAACGCGATCTGTGCGCTGGCTGCTCACCTGGTCGACCGGCGCGTCGAGCGGGTCGTGATCGAGTCGACCTCCGACTACTGGCGCCCGTTCTACTACCTGCTTGAGGCCCAAGGTCTGGTGGTGTGGTTGGTCAACGCCAATGACGTCAAGCAGGTTTCGGGCCGTCCCAAGACCGACAAGCTCGACGCGGTGTGGTTGGCCAAGCTCAACGAGCGGGGCATGCTGCGGCCCTCGTTCGTGCCGCCGGTCGACATCCGCAACCTGCGGGACTACACCCGCACCCGGCTGGACCTGACCGCCGAACGTTCCCGCCACAAGCAGCGCATCGAGAAGCTCCTGGAAGATGCTTTGATCAAGCTGTCCACGGTGGCTACCGACATCTTCGGCAAGTCGGGCCGCGACATGATCGAAGCGCTCATCAGCGGCCAACGCGACCCGCGTGTGCTCGCCGATCTGGCCAGGGGCAGACTCCGCGTCAAACACGCCGCCCTGGTACAGGCGCTCACCGGCCGCTTCGACGACCACCACGGCGTACTCGCCCGGATCCTGCTGGATCAGATCGACACCCTGACCTCCCGCATTGACCAGCTCACCACGATCATCGACCAGGCGATCGCGGCGATCCCCGATGCCCAGGCACCTGCCCGCGCCGACGATGCACCCGCGGCCAGCGGCCCACTGTCGGCACTCGCCCGCATGGACGAGGTGCCCGGCATCGGCCTGCACACCGCCCAGATCATCATCGCCGAGATCGGGCTGAACATGGCCCAGTTCCCCACCGCCGGCCACCTGGTCTCCTGGGCCAAGCTGTCCCCGCGGACCATCCAGTCCGGCACCACCACCCGTGCCGGCAAAGCCGGCCACGGCAACCCCTACCTCAAAGGCGCCCTCGGAGAGGCCGCCGCCGCAGCGGCCAAAACCAACACTTTCCTCGGCGAGCGCTACCGACGCCTGGTCAAACGCAAGGGCAAACTCAAGGCCCTCGTCGCCGTCGCCCGATCCATCCTGGTCATCGTCTGGCACTTACGGTCTGACCCGACCACACGCCCAAGCCATAGGGCGATCACGGAAATGTCGACGCCTGCCGCGCGCAGCTGCATGGCGGCGGTGTGGCGCAGCACGTGAGGTGAGAGCGTCTTGGTGCGCAGGGTTGGGCAGCGCTGCGCGGCGCTGGCGGCGTGGCGTGCCAGGAGGCGTTCGACGGCGTCTCGGCTTATCGGCCCGCCGCGACGGCTCGGAAAGACCGGGTCGGTGGGTTGTCCGCCACGTTCGGCGAGCCACGTCTGCAGGACTGCCACGGTTTGTTTGGTCAGCGGAACGACGCGTTCCTTTCGTCCTTTGCCGTCGCAGCGTAGATAAGCTCCGATGCCGATGTGCACGTCGGCACGGGTGATGTGGATGAGTTCGGAGACACGCAACCCGGTTTGGACGGCCACCAGCAGCAGGGCATGATCTCGTCGCCCGGTCCAGCTGGTTCGGTCGGGCGCGGCCAGGAGCGCGTCGATCTCGTCGGGATGGAGAAAGGAGACCAGGGCTCGGCGGTAGCGTTTCGGCGGGATGGCCAGCACCTGCTGGATGAGGCCCGCGTGTTCAGGGTGGCGAAGCGCGGCGTAGCGAAACAGCGAACGGATCGCGGCCAGCCGTGCGTTACGGGTGCGCACGCCGTTGCCGCGGTCGGCTTCGAGATGGGCGAGAAAGTCCCCGACCAGTGGTGCGTCGATCGTGGCGATGTCCAGTTGGGACGGTGGCGTTCCGGTTCGTTTCCAAGCGAAGTTCAGCAGCAGCCGGAACGCATCCCGGTAGGCGGCCACCGTGTGCGGGCTCGCCTGGCGTTGCGCCGCGAGCCGCTGGATGAAGAACGCCTCCAGGGTGGGCGCGAGCGTGCTCATGGCGCCTGCCCGATGGCGTCGAGCCGTTGGGCTGCCAGGACCAGTAGCGCCGGCGCCGCCTGCAGGTACCAGTAGGTCGCGGCTGGGTCCACGTGGCCGAGGTAGGCCGACAGCAACGGCAGACGCGCGTCCACGTCGACGCCGGTCTGGTACCAGTCCAGCAGCGTGGCCACGGCAAAGCTGTGTCGAAGGCCATGGATGCGAGCTCGGCGCGGCCGCGATGGCCAGGCGGTGGTGTCGGTTGTCAGTTGGCCGAAGACAGCTTGGACGTTGTTGTAGATCAGCGGGGTGCCGGCGGTGGAGACGAAGAACGTGGCGGTCTTCGGCCGTGGGCGGAGCCGGTCGCGCTGCCGCGCATAGGACGTCAACACGGACAGGACGGAGGGGTGCAGCGGTAGCAGCCTGGTCTTGGTGAACTTGCTCCGCTTGACCAGCAGCAGCCCCGCCCGGTCGTCGAGGTCGTCGCGGCCCAGCCGGGTCGCCTCGCCGACACGCATGCCCGTGACCGCGAGGAGCCCGAACAGGGTGGTGTAGGTCGCCGCCCGAAACGACGGGCGCAAGCTGGCGGCTGCGCAGAGCAGGGCGGAGATTTCACGGTCGGAGTACAGATCCGGCGTGTTCCGACGGGCCGGCCAGTACCGGGTTGGTAGGTCCGGGCGCCCATCAGGATCGTGCCGCCGGGGTTGTCGGCTGGCCGTTGGGCACCGCCGAGCCAGCCGTACCGGCGTGCGCCGATGTCAGCCGGGTTGCGGGGCTTGCCGTACTCGATGTACTCGCTGCCGAATGCCAGGCCCGGGGCGGAACCAACCATGCCCGCAACGATGTCGCCGTGTATGTTGACCAGTTGCCACACAACCCCGGTCACATTGCTGTCGATGGCGACGAGTCCCGCGAGTCCCGCGATCGGTCGGGTGAGTTCGTCGGTTCCTTCGTTGGTCCAGAGAAATCGGATTCACCGAGGCACGGCGAGCGGTTCGGTGCGCGACTCGCGGCAAGGCCGGGCGTTGCCAGCTACGTCGGCCTCTCGGAATGATCCAGTCGACCTGTTATCCAGTAACGGCGGCGATGTGGTTGAAGTCAGCGTCGTAGTAAAGCACCGAGGCGCTGTGTGTTCACCGGCGGCGCGGTGGGCAAGTCCATAACGCCGGCGGCGCAGTACAGGCTTGTGGCGGCGAGGAGGGCCTGTACCTGCCGGGCGCCGGAGGCGATGTGGCGGGAACAGATTGGCCGGGTGGGTGCGAGTGAGAGCCGTTGACCCGGCGACGTTGCGCGGATAGCGTGCGCACCGCCCTGAGCACGAAGGGGCGGCCGGCGCCAGCGTCCGCAACTACATGTCCGCGTCAATGGAGAGGCTGGGCATGACCGACGTAGCCATTGAACGCCGGCTGATGTTCCTGGTGGCCGTGGGGCGTCACGGCGGTCGGGCTCGGGCTCCTCGCGTTCGTCGCCGATCTGGCCGACGGTATCGCCGGACACGTCCTGATCGCGCTGACCAGCAGTGGCTTCGCCTGGGGCTTGGGCGCCTTCCTCGTCGGACGCCACGGGGGAAGCCGCCGGCGGGCAGCGGTCGGCGGCGCTGTGCTCCTGTTGACCGCCACGCTCGTCTACTACCTGCTCGTGCTGCTGCTGGGCCGACGCTGGAGCGGCGGCTACCTGGAAGACGGCTCGGCGGCTAACCTGCACGGCCCGCGATCGGTGACGATCATGGCTGGCGTGTGGCTGGTGGGGTCGCTGGTCGCCGGACCGTTACTCGCGCAGCTTGGCCATGCCGTACGGGTGGGCACCATCCCGCGTGCCGCGCTCGCCGCCGGTGTCGCCTGCGGCCTTCTATCGGGCGAAGGCTGGTACGCGCTGGCGGTGCGGCCGTTCTGGAAGTTGGACCTGAACGACCCCTACCGTGCCGACTTTTACCGCGG
>WNGB01009095.1_pt1 | contig 13992 bp, 14 predicted proteins | sample 5400681 | NCBI WGS metagenome assembly WNGB01 (sample SAMN13153367, study PRJNA577476) | soil metagenome | isolation source: 115 cm soil or saprolite under grassland replicate 2 | place: USA:California | collected 2016-06-15 | reverse complement strand
ACCAGCCGCAGGCGCAGATCGTGTTTGATCACGACAAGGTAGCGTCGCTCGGGCTCGACATGCAACAAGTCGGCGCTGATCTGTCGGCGAGCATTGGTGGAAACTACGTGAATCGTTTCAACATTGAGGGCCGCAGTTACAAAGTGATCCCGCAGATCAAACGCGTTGATCGGCTGAATCCGGAGCAACTGGAAAACATTTATGTGAGCGGACCCGACAACAAGCTCGTGTCGCTCAGCACGGTGGCGTCGATCCAACATAAGACCATTGCCCGGTCGCTTAATCGGATGCAGCAGCTTAACGCCGTTACGATCAGCGGCGTCCCGACCCGATCGCTCGATGCTGCGTTGAAGTTTCTCGAGGACGAAGCGCAAAAAATTCTGCCAAAAGGTTACGTGATTGATTACACTGGCGAGTCTCGCCAGCTTCGCACTGAGGGCGATAAATTCGGGCCGGTGTTTGCGCTTGCGATTGTTTTAATCTTCCTGGTTCTAGCTGCGCAATTCAATAGTTTCCGCGATCCGTTCATTGTTCTGTCGGGGTCGGTGCCGCTGGCCCTTTTCGGCGCCGTAATCTTCATGTTCTTGAAGATGCCGTTTGGAAAATTTTTCACTGAAGGTTGGACCACTTCTTTGAATATTTACTCACAGGTTGGTTTGGTGACGCTCGTCGGACTTGTTTCCAGGAACGGGATCCTCATTGTGCAGTTCGCAAACGAATTGCAACGCCAAGGTTCGACCAAGCTGGCCGCAGTCGCGCAGGCAGCCCGGATTCGTCTGCGCCCAATCATGATGACGAGCGTCGCAACTGTGGCCGGCCACTTTCCGCTTACCCTGGTGACCGGCGCGGGTGCGGCCGCGCGAAATTCGATCGGTCTCGTTCTCGTCGGCGGAATGACTATCGGAACGATCTTTACCCTCTTCATCGTGCCTTCGCTCTATATGTTGATCGCGAAAGAGCATCATGAAAAATCTCTGATGGATGTCGGCTGGGAAGGCGCACCCGAAGATGTCGACCTTACGCCGGAGTACGCGCCAGCGCTGACGCCGGACGGCAACGGCTGGAAGCAAGCCTGACCGAGCGGGAAATTGGCACGGGGTTTTGGCAGTGACTACTGGCCGATGGTAGGGGCGGTTCACCCGAACCGCCCTGGCGATTGAGGTCAATCGCCCCTACCACATTGGCACGCCGCCACATCGACGAAGAAAACAAAAAGCCCGATGAGTTTCCCCACCGAGGCTTTTACTTTCTTGCTTTAGGGGATCTATCGGCCGCCAGTCGCCCCGCGTGCACTAAAGCACGCGAGGCGCTCTTTCAGACTTTAGGCGGCTCGCTGTTGGCGAGGGGATTGTTGTGGTACAGCGCTAAACTCAAGAACATCCTCGGAGATTTTCGTAATCGCCCAGGGTTCTGGAGAATTCTGCATGAGCACATTGGCTTCCACGATCTTGCGACCGACCGGCCGCAATGATTTAATGGAGAAGCCTTCCGCTGCCGTCACAATGTAGCCTTGGCCACCTTGCTGGCAAAAGAATGTGCCGCTGTCTCCGCGCAACGCCTCTGCCAAGTCGGGATGCTGAATTGTCCCATTTATTGGTAGTTTCGTTTGCATACATCCAGCCTCGCGCAATACTGGATGATCGCCAGGTAACTTAGGTTGCCTTTTTAATCGCCTGATTATTGAACGTGGCGAGAATGAGCACAGCCCAAGGCCTGGGGCAAGAGAACGGCAGCTGCGCGAGGATGAGGCGCAGGGACAGGCAAATGAGGCGGAGCTCCAGGGTTAGCATGAAGCGCGAGCCGGTGATCGATCCGGTAATCGAGAGGCCTTTGCTTGGCTTGCACCGAGCAATGAACATCGATTCGTTTTGGAAAGCCGTCCAGCGGTTGCTCTCCGCCGCGATCCCAAATCGATTGATGGGGATGACGCTTCAGCACAATCCAATTTTGCCAATGATCACAAGGTGGACACTGCCCATGCCTGACGGTTTTTTCGACGCCGCGCCGCTCAAGGGTTATATTGCTGGACGACCGCGTAACAGGTTTGTACGGATCAACGACGTCTTTTCGAATCGAAGCAGCCTGATGAAATCGGCTTTCTATCGCCGATACATGGCGCCTCAACGCTGCCTGCACGGCGTCGGCCTCTTTTTTTGGAAAGACGAGAGGCTCATTTGCGTGATTGCAATCATGCGCACGGCAACGCAGGGCGATCTATCACCGGCGGAAATGAAGCTGCTCCGGCAGCTTTACCCGCAGGTTCTGACCGCCCTCCACCGGCTTGGCTCGCTCGAGCGCGAACACTCAGCGCGGATGGCCTTCGAAGAATTCCTGAACCGGCTGCCAATGCCGACCATCCTTCTGCGATGGAATCTTAAGTCGATCTATCAAAACCGGGCCGCGCGGGATTTTTGCACGGTTTGGGAAAAAGGACCGGAGGCGGCGCGACTAATGAAAGCGAGTTCACCGGTTCCGTCCGAGATCCTCGACCGCTGCCGCCTGCTCAAACAACGATGGGCGGACGCGCAACGCCTCAATACGCCGCAGCCAAGTGGCAAAGAAGAACAGGTGCATCATCCACGATTGCCGCATTTGCGAGCGACGCTCCATCTGAAACCACTCACCTCAGCGGGCGTGGCGCGGCCGCATTTTCTTATCGAGTGCGAAGATTTGCGCTGTCAGGCTCCTCCGCGTTCCGGGCCGGCGAGCTCCCGTTTGCCACATCTTGTCCGGCTCACCAGGCGGGAACAGGAAGTTGCGCGGCTTGTCTGCGACGGACGGAGTAACCAGGAGATCGCGGATGACGCTGGCTTGAGTTTGCCGACGGTGAAAAAGCATGTTCACGGGATCTTCCGCAAACTCGAAGTCCCCAGCCGCAGCCGCCTTATTACACTGATGCGATGAATCGCGGGTCGCGAGGACTCAGGACCCTGCGGCTTTGAGTTTGCGAACGACTTTCGCTTTATCTCCGTCGACCACGACACGGTTAACCACGGGGGTTTCGCCCGTGTTGTCATAATAGACATGAACACGAGTGCCGGGTTTGATTAGGTGCTCGTCGATCTGTCTGCCGGCTTTGTTCACGTAACGAACCGTCTCGTCGAGCACGTAACTAAAAGTATCCTGCCCGCTTTCAGAGCCGACTACAATTATTTCGCCAGGCTCAAACGTCGTGACCGTGCCAGAGCCAGTTGTCGTTTGCTTCGTACTCGTCGTGGTCGTTTGCGCAAACACCAGCGTCGCTATTAGCGCGCAGGCGAGAGCGTAGATTGTTGTCTTCACCATGAATGCCTCCCCGTTTTATGTTGATGTTTTACCCCAAAGCTTCCTGATTCAGGATTCGACGAACGGCCAGGTAGTCGCCCGTTCCGCCCTTTGACCGACCCGCCACGGCGCTGTTCGAATTAATTTAGCATTTGTGCGATTGAACGAGGCTGTAGGGACGCCAAGAAAACCGATGATGGAGCCGGAGGGGGCAGCAGCTTCCAGCGAACCTTCGACACGATTGTGGTAGCATGTCGCGAAGTCGGATTGCAATGTCTACGAGGTGATGAGCAACAAGTTACCGGAGATTTAATGCCGCATATTTTACGCTTTATTGCTCGCGGGCGGCTCATCATTGCTCTCATCGACGGACGTAATCCAAATGGGTTTTACGAACTGGGTGTGGCGCACGCTTTGGATAAAGTCACAATCTTAGTTTCTTCGGATGTCGAATCTGCGCCATTCGATCTAAAATCGAAAAAGCTCATAATAGCTGACAAGCCAGAGAATCTCCGCGCAGACCTCGTCCGCGAACTCGCGAGGACCCTGGTTGCTACTCCTGCGTAACAGCGTTAATTCTTGGCGTTATGAAAACGCCGGCAAAAAAGCGCGACAAAACGCCTTCCCCAGACATGGCACTCTCCGATAAGCACAGAGTGTACGTTAGTCAGTCTGATATTCCGGCTTTCTCCCTTTCTAAAGCATTGCGCGTAGCATCATCTATCGCCGACAACTATGGCAAAGCCCCGACAAAACCTCTCCGTGTTGCGCAAGCCTTGGAAATGAGTCCGACGTCCGGACCGTTTCGCATGCTCTGTGGCGCGTCCATCGCATACGGACTCACCGAAGGTGGATATAACGCTGATACGATCTCACTCACGGCTCTCGGCAAACGCATCGTCGCTCCTACCGACGAAGGCGATGATTTGCAGGCCAAACGCGAAGCGAGCCTAAAGCCCCGAGTAATTCGAGAATTCTTGACGAAGTACAACGATTCAAAACTGCCTACAGACCAAATCGCGCTCAACGTTCTCGAGGAAATGGGTGTGCCCAGAGAAAAACTAAAACAAACGTTCGCTCTTGTCTTAGAAACCGCGAAAGATATGGGCTTTCTTCGCGAAGTGAAGGGCAGCCAGTACGTCGATCTAGAGGGAATTCCGCAGTCAGCAGAATTGTCGACTGAAGACACGATTATTGAGCCTGACGACTCAGGCGACACGACCAAAGATCGCCTCCCTCAAAACTTAATCACTGCACTGCAGAAGAAGGCCGTAACGAACCGCGTATTCATTACCCATGGTAAGAACAAGGACATTGTCGCTCAAATAAAGGAGCTCCTTACCTTCGGCAATTTCGAGCCGGTGGTTTCTGTTGAACACGAGACGCTTTCAAAGCCAGTCCCGACAAAGGTTTTAGATGATATGCGATCCTGTTCTGCCGCAATCATACACGTCGGTACCGAGCTCAAACTGCTCGATCCCGAAGGATCTGAGCATCGTGTCCTCAATCAAAATGTCTTAATTGAGATCGGGGCGGCGATGGCGTTGTACGGTGGAAGATTCATTCTACTGGTCGAGAAAGGCGTTACCCTGCCTTCCAATCTTCAAGGGTTGTCCGAGGTCCGATATGAAGGCAACGCACTTGACTACGCCGCAACGATGAAGCTTCTCAAGGCTTTCAATGAATTTAAACTGTAGTTGCGGCTCTTTAGAGTAATAGACACCACCTTTTTGGCATCGCCCAAAGAAGGTGCAGCCAAAAAATCTAGGCGAGAACAGTTTTCTCGCTCGATTTCTATCCCCGGCGGGAATCGAACCCACATTTAAGGTTTAGGAAACCTCCGTTCTATCCGTTGAACTACGGGGACGGGAAGAAAGGCAAAAGTAAGAAGGATGAAGGAAGAAGTCCAGCCGCTCCTCCGTCAGCGGCCGAGTAAGCGTGGGTCGAATTCGAAATCGATCGGCGGACGAATGCGGATGCGTTTGAAGTCCGGATGCTTGGGATTTAAGAGAAAATTTGTGTCGGCGGGACTAATCGCGCTTGGCAATGCCAACACGGCAGAACGATTCTCTTCCACCCAGCGATCGCCGATTTCCTGCGTTTCCGCCGGCGGCGGAGTAACGCGCCAGTTGGCCGGCAATTTTTTAGTCGGAAAGATTTCCGTGAAACTGTCCGGCCATTCCAAATGGAACGCTTTGTATTTTTCCTCGAGAATGAACGGTACGCGATGGACGAAGATCTCGAGCGCGGCGGTAGATTGATGCTCGCTTACATAGACGACATGGATTCCCGGTGAATTCCAACGGCCTCCATATCGCCATGGTCCTTCTCCAGTGAACGCTGCCTTGGCGCGACTCGCGCGCACAATCCGCCACGCCGAAGCCATCGGGTGTTAAGAGCCTGTTGAAATACCTAGACATGTCGCGCGAGAGCTCTTTGGGCTGGATGGCGAGGCGCGAGCGACGACCATGTCCGAAGTGACTTGTAAGGAGGAAGCAACGCCGCCAGAGATCCCAAAGCGCCCTCGCCCTCCGGGTTGCGCCGATTTTTCGCCTCTCCGGCGTTGCTCGTCAGTTACAGAACGCTGTGCGTATGCTCCCTCCTTGCGCCTGGGAGAGACCAAAAATCGGCAGCAATGCGGCATGGCTGAGTATTTCAACAGGCTCTTAGGAATAAACGCCGTAATCGATTCGCCCGAGCAGATTGTCCACTTCGCGCGCGCCGATTTCTGTTTCGGCGTAATCCAGGGGAACGGCGCCGCCAAGTCCGCGCTGCGGAAATTTCAACCAAGCTCGCGCCTTATCGACGTGACCAAAAACATTCGTCGCGTGTTCGAGCAGCCGCGAAAAGCGCATCACCTTATCCGATTCACCCGGCGACAATCGCCCTGCCGCTTTGCGCCGCTGCAAAGTGGATCGCGAGATGGCAAGCTTTGCTGCCAACTGCTCAAATGGCATATCGATGCTGTCCTGCAAAACCTTCAGATCGGAGAAGGGTAATCCCTTCTGGATCCGTCGAATTAATTCATGTGGATGCTTCGCTTTTGCACTTAGCGTTTTCTTTTCAAGCGTACCTGTTTTCATAAATTGCCCTGCTGATTCAATTGAGACAATTTAATGCCTCAATTGAGTCAGGTCAACTCAATCGCATCTGTTCGACCAGATTCTCGGAAGAACAAGATTTGGATTCCGCAGCAGTCCGAAGTTTTAGGCCCACGAATCACGCGAATTGACGCGAAGATAAAATCTTTCGAATCAGCATTCGCGTTCATTCGCGTAATTCGCGGGTTATTACTGGACAGCGATCTGGCCCAGAACAGTGCGCAGCTCGTGAAAATCCACGGGTTTGGTGAGATGGAAATCGAAGCCGGCCTCTTTGCCGCGCTCGATATCTTCAGGTGCGCCAAATCCAGTCAGCGCTACGGCTTTAACGGGTCGTTTTCGCTTGGCCGCGGCAATCAAGTCGTAGCCGCTCCCGTCCGGCAGGGCAATGTCGCACAAGACAACATCGAATTCTTTGGAGTCGATCACTTCCAAAGCGCTCCGCGCGCCTTCGGCCAAAGAAATTTCATGCCCGAAATAACCCAGGAGGCGGGAGAGAGCTTGCAACGTCTCTCGGTGATCTTCGACCACGAGGATACGCAAACTTTTGCCCAAGTTGTATGAACCTGTCGTTCGATCGTCGCTCATTTCGCCGCTGCGCGGGAACCCGTAAGCCGGGATGCGCATTTCGTCCAGTATCGATTTTTTCGTTGGAGGATCAGGCAAGTTGCCTGACCTCCAGACTCTCGCGTCCGTGTGGCTTCGTCAGGTCAAGCGCCGGCCCGATCGGCACGATTCGTGTCGGATTAATGTGAGTGTGCGTCATGTAGTAATGGCGCTTGATGTGATCGAAATTGACCGTGTCCGCAATGCCGGGCTGCTGATATAAATCCAGCAAGTAGCTGTGCAGGTTCGAGTAATCGATAATCCGCCGGAGATTGCACTTAAAGTGGCCGTGATAGACCACATCGAATCGGATGAGCGTGCAGAAGAGCCGCCAGTCGGCTTCGACGATGCGGTTGTCGAACAAGTAACGCCGTTTCGTTAAGCGTTTTTCCAATTCGTCGAGCGCATCGAAAAGTTTCCGACAGGAAATTTCGTATGGCCTCTGGCGCGTGGCGAACCCGGCTCTGTAAACGCCATTGCTAATGTTGTCATAAAGAAAATCGCAGAGCTTCACGTGCTCTGCTTCGATATCTTTGGGAAAGAGATCGACCTCTTTATTCATGGCAAAATCATTAAACACGTCGTTGAACATGCGGCAGATGTCGTCCTCGCAATTGTTGACGATCTTTTTCGTTACGTTGTCCCAAAGCACTGGGACGGTGACGCGCTCGTCGAAACCTGGGTTGGTTGCTTTGTAAGCTTCGCTCAGAAATTGGAAGCCGTTGACCGGATCGGTTGATTCAAACGGCGCGCCCGGCGGAATTTTGCCGGATGGGTCCCGAAACGCCCAGCCTTTCTCGTCCCGAATCGGATCGACAATCGTCATGCCGATCGCTTCTTCGAGTCCTTTCAACTTTCGGAAAATGACCGTGCGACTTGCCCACGGACAGGCCAGCGAAACATAAAGATGATAGCGACCAGCCGCAGCGGGATACGGTGTCGATCCATCGGCGGAGATCCATTCGCGGAATGCGTCTTCCTGGCGTTGAAATTCTCCCGACTCGGATTGCTCGGTTGGAAATTGCGCTTTCACTTAAAGATTTGGAACATAGGCATGTTGCCTGTGTGCCCAGCGGACATGTTGTCCGCTGCCTTGGATCCAGCGGGTTGCAAACGCGCTGGGCGCACAGACTTGGAAGTCTATGTTCCGCACGCCGGCCCGAAAAGCAATCGGTCGTCGCGTGGGGCTACAGCCTCTATTTCCCTGGCTGAAAAAGCGCGGCGTCGAGGATCGACCAGAGGTGGATGATCCACCCGAGCAAGACAAACCAGAGGATTGCCGCCAGACAAAACTGGACGATCGCCATCACCAATCGGCCTTGAAGCAATTGCCCCAGGCCGGGGATGAAGAAACTGCAGAGTGCGGCGAGAACGTTGCCCGCTGAACCTTGGCCAGCCATGGCTTCGACCTTATGAGCGGATGCAAGATCGACAAGTCGTTTTCGCTGGGATTCGAGCGCATGAGTCACATAGGCCCTAGCTTGTCCACGAAGTTTGGGCCTACGGCTGGTTCCAACATCGCGGATTTTCCCGCGTCGGTCACGTTGACAGCGCAAAATGCCAATGGTACCGTCGCGCAAATTTACGTGGAAGTCTGCAAAAGGCGGACGGCAACGTCATTGACGAGAGAAACTTGCATACATCGTTAAACAGTCAGGTTTTAGTGCTGAACCGTCTCTGGCAGGCGGTCAACATCTGCACGGCCCGGCGCGCGTTTGCGCTGGTCTACGCCGGCCATGCGCACGTTGTTTCGTCTGATGAAGCCAACAATTTTATGACGCACGATTTTGAGAGCTGGCGCGATTTTTCCACGACTGCGCCGGAACACGAGATGGTCACAACGATCTCGTGGAAGATTCGTGTGCCGCGCGTGATCGTGCTGCTCTTTTTCGATCGTCTACCGAAAAAGGAAGTGAAGTTCACGCGTCACAATGTCTTCGAGCGAGACAAGAACACCTGTCAGTATTGTGGCCAGGTTTTTGAGCGCAACGAGCTGAATCTCGATCATGTTGTGCCGCGCGAACGAGGTGGAACGACGACATGGGAAAATGTGGTTTGCTCGTGCATCCCGTGCAATACACGCAAAGGCAATCGGCTGCCGCAGGAAACGCACATGCATCTTATCCGCAAACCGAAGCGGCCCAAGTGGCGTCCATTTGTGCAGGTCACGTTTTCGGCACCGCAGCATGAAAGTTGGCGGCACTTTGTCGATCTGGCGTACTGGAATGTCGAGCTGAGCGATTAACGTTGACGTGTAAGGCGTCTCTGTGAAACGCCGGCGTCTGGCACAGATGCCCTACAACGCCTCGACGGCTTGGAAGCCGTCGTTCCTTATTAAGGCTTTAGCGCATTCAAGATCGGCTGCGGATAAATGCCCAGCCAGATCGTCGCGACGATCATTGCGCTGATTGCGAGACGCGACAGCCCGCTGACTGGAATCTTGTCAGTTTTGGCGGCGGACTGCCAATACATCGCGCGGACGACTTTCAGATAGTAATAAAACCCGCACCCGACCGTGATTACGCCGACAACGACGAGCGCGATCTGACGCTGGGCAACTGCAGCGTTGAAGATGAAAAACTTTCCCAAAAATCCTGCGGTGAATGGCACACCCGCGAGCGAGACCATCCCAATCAACATGGCGAACGCTAGAAAAGGCGAGCGTCTGGCCAGTCCATCAAAGTCTGCAATCTCTTCTCCGGTTTGTTGGGCTACGATGACCAGAACCGCGAAACTCAATAACGTCATGAGCAGATACGCGGCGAGATAAAACGTGACTGCCGGCCCGTCGAAGCACGCCACACCGATGAGCAGATATCCAGCGTGCGCGATGCTGGAATAAGCCAGCAGCCGTTTCAGATTGGTTTGCGGGAGCGCGGCCAGGTTTCCGTAAATCAAAGTGAGTAGCGCGACGAGAACCATCAGCCGTTGCATTTGCGGCAGCGTCAGGAACAACTGCAAAACGCGCAGCAGCACGACAAATCCCGCCGCCTTCGAGCCGACCGAAAGATACGCGGTCACCGGTGTCGGCGCGCCTTGGTAAACATCGGGCACCCAGATTTGGAATGGCACCGCCGCGATCTTAAAACCGAGCGCGACGAGCACGAGCACCATACCGAAAAGCGCGGCGCCATGTTCAATCGACGGATCGGTCAGCGCGACCGCGATGCGTTGCAGGTTCGTTTCACCGGTCGCTCCAAAAAGCCAGGTGATTCCGTAAACAAAGAACGCCGTCGAAAGTGCGCTTAAGACGAGATATTTCACTCCCGCTTCAAGTGTGGCAGGATTCTTCCTCGTAAAACTGACCAGCACATAAAATGAAATCGTTACCAGCTCGAATGAGACGAAGATGAAGATGAAATCGATCGCTGAGGCCATGTACATGAGGCCCGCGCACGTGAAAATCGGGACTGCGAAAAATTCGCCGAGTCCTGCTTGAACAGCTGATCCGGGAAACGACCGGCGGACGACCGGCGCGTAGTCGATCATCATGATCAGCACCAGAATCGTGGTCAGCAGCGCGAACTGCTTAAAGAACATCGACAACGGGTCCGCGGTGTAAAAACTCCAGAAGCCATTCGCTTGGTCCGGCGACCGGCTTGGAGCCACAAAGAAGCTGGCGATCAAGACTGTGGCGAGACCGATAATCCCGGCGAATGCCAAAAAACGTCTGTCGATGTTCTGGGTAAACGCTTCAAACATTAGGATCACCATGCCGAGGACAAGCACGGCAATCTCGAGTTCAGGCGCGGTAATCATGGTTGCTTACTCGCCGAGAGAGAGGTGCGAAACGCCGGAGCGATCATTCGGACAAACGATTGTGGAAAAAATCCGTAGCAAATCAGCGTGCCGACGAGCAAGGCTACCGGCACGCGCAGCCCTGTCCGAAGATCGACAAATTCCGTCCAGCTCCGAAAACGTTCGTGGAGCGTTCCCATAAATGTCTGGCGATAGGCCCGCAGCATATAGACTGCTGAGATGACAACGCCCCAGAGCCCAAGCACGGTCGCGATTTGAAAAATATGAAAGCGCTCCATTTCCCAACCATTCTTGAACGCGCCAAAAAAGATCATGATTTCACCAGCAAAATTCGCAAAGCCCGGAAGACCGATCGCCGCAAACGCACCGAGACCAAATGCGAGGCCAGCAAACGGCATCAATTTTCCGAGACCGCCAAGTTCAGTGAAGAGCAGTGTGTCGGTGCGTTTGCGCACTTCACCCGTAATCGCAAATAACAACGCGATCGAAAGGCCATGGGCGAACATCAAAACGACCGCGCCTGTCACGCCGAGGACGCTCGCGCTGGCGATCCCGAGGAAAATATAGCCCATGTGCATCACGCTCGAGTAACCAAGCATCCAATCGAGCCGCCTTTGCGCGATAGTGACCAGCCCGACATAGACGATGTTGCCAAGCAGCAGCACCAACAGAAGACTGGTCCAATGTCGCGCGCCTTCTGGGAGCAGGGGAATAGCCAGACGCAACAAGCCATACAGCCCGAATTTCTTTAACACTCCCGCATGCAACATGGCCGCCGGCGCGGGTGCAGCCGCGTATGCCTCCGGCGCCCAGGTGTGGAACGGAAAAAGCGAGACAAGAATTCCGAAGCCGATCAGCAGCAGCAAATAAATGTGACGCTGCGCTTCTTCTGCGATCTGGCCCGCGGCTGCGGTCGATTGTAATGTGCGAATGTCAAAGCTGCGCGAGCCAACCGGAACGCTCTGATAAAGAAGGATTAGTCCGATCAGCAAAATGAAACTGCCGATCGCGAGATAGATTGTGATCTTCCACGCCGCTGCGACGCGATTCCCGCTGCCCCAGATTCCGATCAACAAGAATGTGGGAATGAGCGCGAGTTCGTGAAATGCGTAAAAGAAAAATAAATCAATCGAGGCAAATGCACCGAGTGCCCCTCCGGAAATCAATAGAAGACAGGCGTAGAACGCGTTTTCGTACTTGTCGACCTCACCGGTGAACCAAACGGCAGCGAGCGTTACGATCGTCGCGAGCAGCACCATGACGAAGCTCAAACCGTCAAGCCCAGTAGTGAAACTCAGATGCCACTGGGGAGATATGCTAAACGAGGTGACATACTGAAAATCGCGCCGCCCTTGCTGGAACGAGCCGAGGAGGAATAACGTTGTCGCCAATGTCAAAACGGAGGCAACCAATGCGGTCTTGCGGGCAGGGAGGCCGGCGATGATCAGAGCGGCCGCAACAATCGGGCAGAAAATGACAAACAAGACCATTAGCGAAGGATAAACAGGTTAAAGATTTGTTTGCCCACGAAACACACGAAAAGACACGAAAATTTCAGAGGCGAAGATCGACAGGTTCATGGGTTCTGGGCAAGAGGCGCTCGTATTCCATTCTCGGATAATGGCCAAAGTTCACGAGCAGCCCTAGCTTGCAGCCAGTTGCGCTGAGATAATTCAGAAGTTGCGCGCGGTGTTCATCAATCAATTCGGAGACTGCTTTGATCTCAAGGATGATCTTGTCGTAGCAAATGAAATCCGGATTAAATATCTGAACCAAAGTGCGACCGCGGTATTGCAACGTTTGCGGTGGCTTTGAGAGAAATGGAATCCCTTGGAATTCCAGTTCGATTTCCAGGCACTCGTGATACACCGGTTCGAGAAAGCCGCACCCCTTCTCTTTGCAAATCGCCATACACGCTCCGATGATGGCGTAGCTTTCATCTTTGTATATCAACTCCACACTCGCTCCGTTCGTGTCATTTCGCGTGTTTCGTGGGCCAAAATTTCAGCTGTTCCATACGGAAGAAGAGAACCATTAATGGAAAATGGTGAAATAGATGAGCGTGACGATGCCCAAGCCAAACAGGAACAAGTAAGCCTGCAAATTTCCCACTTGCACCAGTCGCAAGAGCGCTCCGATTCCCCACGTGCCACTGCTGGCCCCGCCTACCGCGCCGGCATCGATGATCCATCGATCAACGAACGCGGAGATGCGCGCGAGAAGTTCCTGCGTCCAATCGATTAACCAGCGGTAAAACTCGTCGAAATAAAATTTGTGTCGTAGCAGCTCGATATCGACCGGATCACTTGTCCGATTGCGGTAGAGTGTAACCGCCAAAGCGCTTCCCAGAATCAAGACGATGATCGCCAGGGCGGGAACGAAAATCGCAGCTTCCTTCTCTATCGGGAGCACGAGAAACTTTCGTGCGAAGAACGCGAATCCTCCTATCGTTGCCAGAAGCGCAAGTACGATTAACGGCCCGGTCGTCACCCATGGCGATTCTCCACTTTCGCGCGCGACCTCGCTGCGTGGCTGGCCGAAGAAAACGATGACCAGCAAACGCATGACGTAAAAGGCAGTAAGAAATGCCGTGAACAAACCCACGACGAAGATTGGCGTGTTGCGCTCATAGGCGAGCGCCAGAATTGCGTCCTTGCTGAAAAATCCGCTGAAAGGCGGGCAACCGATCAGCGCCAGCGCACCAACGGAGAAAGTCACAAATGTGATTGGGAGGCTTCGAGAAAGCCCTCCCATTTTCCAAATGTTCTGCTCGTGATGAAGCATTACGATGACCGAGCCGGCGGCGAGAAAGAGGAGGGCCTTGAAAAACGCGTGGGTAAAAAGATGGAAAATGGCCGCTTCGTTTGAAACGAGACCCACGGCCATCACCATGTAACCGAGTTGCGAGAGAGTGGAGTAGGCGAGAATACGTTTGATGTCGTTTTGCTGAGTGGCAATCAAAGCAGCGAGAACAGCGGTGATTGTGCCGATCCAGGCAATGACCAGAAGCGCGGTCGGCGAAGCCTGAATGATGAATGCAACTCGGACGAGCATGTAAACGCCAGCCGCCACCATCGTAGCGGCATGAATCAACGCGGAGATAGGCGTGGGGCCTTCCATCGCATCTGGTAACCAAACATGCAGCGGAAACTGAGCTGATTTGCCAACCGCACCGCAGAAAATCAGAAGTGCGGCAATCGTCAGGAACGCGGGATGACTCGCCAGCGCCGGCAATCGCGGTGCGATCTCGCTGAAAATAACC
>WNGB01010507.1_pt1 | contig 13993 bp, 11 predicted proteins | sample 5400681 | NCBI WGS metagenome assembly WNGB01 (sample SAMN13153367, study PRJNA577476) | soil metagenome | isolation source: 115 cm soil or saprolite under grassland replicate 2 | place: USA:California | collected 2016-06-15 | reverse complement strand
TGGTCCAGGGTGATCGCGGTCATGGCCGTGGCGGCCGGGGTCCGCGCCGGGATCTGCATGATGGCGGTCCCTACGCCGATCCGCTCTGTCCTCGCGGCCGCCCACGTGATCAAGCTGACAGCATCGGATCCGTACGCCTCGGCGCTCCACACCGAGTCGAAGCCGAGCCTCTCTGCCTCCAGGACGAGCGGCATCGTGTCCGTCGGCGTGGCGCCCCAGTATCCGATGGAGAATCCAAGCTTGATGCGTCAGCCCTCCCCCGGTAGCTAAGGGCGAAGCCTACGTCAAGCGGTTCGACGGTTTCGCTGCACGCCCAACGGCACGAACACCAGCAGGATCCCGGCGATCCACGCCACGGCCTGTCAGCCCGGCGGCGCCGTTCCGGCTTGGGAGATGGTAGAGCTACCCGACCATCTCGAGGTTCTCTTGACCGGTCCACGGCACCATCCTTCCCGGCACTCCCGCAGCGCCGACCTTGGCGTTTCCGAACCCGGCCCGTCTCCACCCGTATTCTCTCCGCCGTCCAACGTGGGGCGGACTGGTAGGCTTCCGCGGATCTCGAGTCTTCCTTGAGGAGGGTGTGCATTGATCGACCTCGCCCACCAGGGCGTGGAGGCGGCCCACAGGGCCGGTGCCGACTACGCCGATGCCAGGTTCGTCAGCGAGGAATCCGAATCGCTCCTGGTCAAGAACCAGGAGATGGAAGGGATCGATCGGTCTCTCTCTCAGGGTCTCTCTCTCAGGGGGTCGGCATCCGCGTCCTGGCCGGCGGTTACTGGGGCTTCGCCGCGACCGCCAGAGCCACCTCTGAGGACCTCGACCGCACGGCCGAACTGGCGGTCGGGATCGCCCGCGCCGCATCCCGACTACCTATGGAGCCAGTCAAGCTCGCTGAGGTCGAACCCGTGAAGGCCGAGTGGGGAACGGCAGTCCAGGAGGATCCCTTCGCGGTGGCCCTGGACGAGAAGGTGGCCCTGCTCATGGAGGCCAGCCGGCGGATGCAACAGGTGAAGGGTCTGTCCTTCGGCGAGGCCTCGCTCGACTTCTACCGGCGGCGGACCTCGTTCGCCTCGAGCGAAGGAGCCTCCATCGACCAGACCGTCGTCCACTCCGGCGGAGGGATCGAAGCCACGGCCATCTCCGATGGCGAAATGCAGAAGCGCTCCTTCCCCAACTCGTTCCGCGGTCACATCCGGGCAGCCGGATACGAGCACATCAGGACCCTCGGCCTGACCGAGGAAGCCGAGCGGGTGGCCGCCGAGGCCGTCGATCTGGTCTCGGCCAAGGACTGCCCCAGCGAGGTGACCACGCTCGTTCTCGACTCCAACCAGGTGATCCTCCAGGTGCACGAGTCTGTGGGCCACCCCCTGGAGCTGGATCGGGTCCTCAAGATGGAGGAGGCCTATGCGGGCACGTCCTTCGTCGGCCTGGAGGATCGGGGGAAGCTCCGCTACGGGAGCGACAAGGTCACCATCGTCATGGACACGACCATCGCCGGCGGGGTGGGGACCTTCGGATTCGACGACGAGGGCGTCCCCGCTCAGCGCCTCAAGCTGATCGAGGAGGGGATCTTCCAGAACTTCATCTCGAGCCGGGAGACCGCGCCCGTGGTGGGCTTGACCTCGGCCGGAGCCATGCGCGCCGACGGGTGGCAGAACCTCCCGTTGATCCGGATGACGAACATCAACCTGCAGCCCGGCGACGGGACGCTCGCCGAGATCATCGCGGATACCTCGGACGGGATCTTCATGACCACCAACACCTCCTGGTCGATCGATGACAAGCGGGTGAACTTCCAGTTCGGGTGCGAGGTGGCGTGGCGGATCAAGAACGGCAAGCTCACGGAGATGTACAAGAACCCGAACTACAACGGGATCACCACGGAGTTCTGGGGCTCGTGCGACGCCGTCGGCGGGAGCGAGGAGTGGGTGCTGTGGGGCACTCCGAACTGCGGCAAGGGCCAGCCCGGCCAGGTTGCCCGGGTCGGCCACGGCGCCGCGCCCGCCCGGTTCCGGAACGTCCGCGTGGGGGTTCGCTGAGATGCCCGGGCTCATCGGGTCCGACGAGGTTCGCGCGGTGGCCGAGGCGGCACTGGACCTTCCCGGATCCGACGGTGTGGAGGTCCTGTTCTTCCACGAATGGGGCGGGCTGACCCGGTTCGCCCGCTCTTCGATCCACCAGAGCACGTGGCGCGAGGACACGGGCATCCGTATCCGGGTGGTCACCGGCGGCCGGGTGGGCGTGGCCTCCTCCAACGATTTCTCGAGGGAGGGAGCCCACCGGGTAGCCGCGAGCGCGCTGGAGCTGGCGGAGGTGGCCGCGCCCGATCCACAGTTCCCGGGACTCGCTCCCCGCGCCGACATCCTCGAGAAGACCGGAGCCTTCGACGAGGCCACCGCCGAAACGAACCCCGAGCGGCGAGCCGAGGGCGTGGCGGGTCTCGTGGGACAGCTCGAGGACAGCTTCCATGCGGCCGGTGCCTTCGAGACCACGGCCGTAGAGGTGGCGCTGGCCAACACAGAGGGTCAGTTCTGCTACGCGCCGTACAGCCAGGCAACGGTGTCCACGGTCATCTCGGGTGGCGATGGCGGATCGGGGGCAGCCGACCAAACAGCGGGAAGGATCGACGAGGTCGACCCGGACGAGGTGGGTCGGCGAGCGTTCCTGAAGGCCCGCGATGGCCAGCGTCCCCGAGACGTCGAGCCCGGCCGCTATGAGGTGGTCCTCGAGCCCATGGCCGTGGACACGCTGGTGGCGTTCCTCGCGTACATGGGCTTCTCGGGACGGGCCATCCACGAGCGACGGTCCCCCTTCAGCGGCAAAGAGGGCCAACAGGTCGCCGCACCGTACATCGACATCTACGACGACGCTCTCTCACCGCTCACCCTCGGGCTCCCCTTCGACTTCGAGGGGACCCCCAAGCGCCGATTCGAGTTGATCGAGAAGGGCGTGTTCCGCGGGGGCGTGTACGACCGCCGGAGCGCCAAGATGGCCGGGACTGAGTCGACCGGCCACGCGCTCCCACCCCCGAGCCCGGACGGTGCCTATCCACTGAACCTGTTCCTGGGAACCGGTGACGCAACGCTCGAGGACATGGTGGCGGCGACGAAGCATGGACTGCTCGTCACCAAGTTCCACTACTCGAATGTGGTCCACCCCATCGAGACCACCATCACCGGGATGACCAGGGATGGGACGTGGCTGATCGAGAACGGGCAGGTCGCACACCCGGTAAAGAACCTCCGATTCACCCAGTCCATCCTGGAAGCGCTGTCCAACGTGGAGATGATCGGCCGGGACTCCGCCCTGGTGAGCGAGTTCTTCTTCTCGGCATCGCGCGTCCCCGCACTCAAGATCTCGAGGTTCAACTTCACCAGCGTCAGCGACCACTAGCGTGGCGCTGGCCATCGTTCTCCTCCTCGGCGGCGCAGCCGTGCTCACCGTGGGAGCGGAGGCGGCCATCCGAGGCGCCGGGAGGTTCGCCCAAGCTCGTCGCATCTCTCCGTTCGTGCTGGGAGCGTTGCTGTTCGGCGTCGATCTGGAGTCCCTGGGAGCGGCGTTGGTGGCTGCCGGCCGGGGGCAGACGTCGATCGCGGCGGGGGAAGCGTTCGGGACGATCCTGTTCCTCTTCTCCGCCGCCTTCGGCGCCGCTCTCCTGATCTCGAAGAAGCCGGTGGAAGCGCCGAGCCGGGAGATGGTGCTCCTCCCCGCGCTCGCCCTGGTCACCGGAGCCATGGCCATCTCCGATCAGGTGGTGACGCGGCTGGAAGCGGGCGGGCTGGTCGGGATCTACCTCGTGTACATCGGGGCCGTGATCCGGGAAGGTCGGGCCGCGCAGATCCGGGCGGAGGAGATCGAACGGGAGGCGCAGGAAGGGCCGCGTCTCCCATCAGGCGTGCTCCTGCTGCTCGGCCTCGGCCTGGTCTACGTGGGAGCCACGGTGCTGGTGGACGGAGGGATCAGGATCCTGGACCGGACGTCGCTGGCTGCCGGGTTCGTCGGAGCCGCCCTCATCGGCGCCCTGGCCAGCCTGGACGAAGTCCTGCTGGAGGTCCTTCCGGTTCTCCGTGGGATGCCCGAGCTGGCCACGGGCAACCTGTTCGGGACCGTGGCCGCCTTTGCCACTGGGGTCATCGGGTTGGCGGCGCTGGTCCGCCCGCTGGAGATCGACTCGGCGGCGAGCTCGGCCTTCATCGCCTCGTCGGTCCTGTACACCGTGGTCGCTCTGGCGTTCCTGTTCAGTGGGCGAGCCGGCAAGGTCGTGGGCATGGTCGTGGTGGCCATCTACGCGCTCTGGCTGCTGTTCGCGGCCCGGCTCTAGGGTCTAGGCTTGGAAGCCGGGGAGAACTCCGAGAACGGAGGCCTGACATGCGAGTTGCTGACATCATGCATCGCGACGTGGTGACGGTGAACGGCCAGGACACATTCGCGGAGGCCGCGCAGGTCCTCCGCGATCACGGTATCTCCTCGGTGGTGGTGAAGGGGGATCGCGGCCCCTCCGGGATCGTGACCGAGCGCGACTTCGTCGGTCTGGTCGCAGACGGCCTGGACCCGGCCGCCACGAAGGTCAAGGACCGCATGAGCCGGGACCTGGCGACCGTGGACCCCAAGGCAGACATCGCCGACGCGGCCAAGCTGATGGCCGACCGCGGCATCAGGCATCTCCCCGTCGTGGAAAGAGGCAAGTTGGCCGGCATCATCTCCATCCGCGATCTCATGACCTGGGCCGTCGAGGAGATGACGGGCGGCCACGAGCTCCCGGATCTGGAGCGGAGCTCGGCTGCGCTCTCCGCTGCGGTGCAGGTGGAGCGGGCTTCCGGTTAACCGCAGAGCCGACACGGGGCCTCCCGCTCGCGGGAGGGCGCCGGATGAGGGGCGCATCCGGTCGATGTTCGACGGTCTCGCCCTGCGCTACGACCTCTTGAACGACGTCCTGTCTTTTGGGCTCGACCGTTGGTGGCGACGGGCCGCCGCAACTGCCCTGCACGTAAGCGAAGGCAAGCCCGTACTGGACCTGGGGTGTGGCACGGGGAGGCTCGGGATGCTCCTCGAGCCACATCACCCGGTGGTCGGCCTCGACGTGAGCCGAGCGATGTTGGAAGAGGCTCGGCGTCGTTCCGCGGGCCGGCTTCGTCTGATCCAGGGGAGCGCGTTTGCGCTTCCCTTCCGAGACGCCAACTTCGGGGGAGCGGCGAGCGCCTTCGTCCTCCGGAACTTGGACGACCTCGAGAAGGCGTTCGCCGAGCTGGCCCGGGTAGTTGCGCCGGGTGGCGGACTCTCGCTGGTCGACATCACCGAGCCATCGAAACCGTTGGTTGGCGCCCTCTTCGACATCTACTTCCGGACGGCTGCGCCCGCCGTCGGCGCCCTCGTTGGCAAGCGCGGCGAATACACCTACCTGGTGAGATCGGTGGCGCAACTTCCCCCTCCGGAGGGGATGTGCGAGATGCTCCGCAGCGCCGGCTTCGTCGACTGTGCGGCCCGTCCCCTCACCGGCGGAATGGTTACGCTCTTCAGCGCTATCCGGAGCGGTCCCCAGGGGGAAATTACGCGTGGGTGAGCTGACTCGACCTGCGGGGCTGGGGCTGGCGGCCCGTGGCTCGGTCTCGGACGCGGTCGAGTGGGCCGAATGGGCCCGCCGGTCCGGCCTCGACTCGGTGTGGATCCACGACTCCTACTTCGAACGGGACGCGGTGACCTACGCCTCCGCCATCGCTTCGCAGGTCGAGGACATCCACGTGGCCATGGGCGCCCTGAACCCGTTCACCAGGCATCCGGTTCTGCTCGCCATGACCGTGAGCGCCGTCGACGAGATGGCCCCCGGCCGGATCATCCTGGGCTTGGGAAGCGCCCTTCCCCTCCGGCTCGCTCAGATGGGGATTCCCTACGACCCCGCGGTTGCGGCTGAGCGGATCTCCACGACCATCGACACCCTTCGAGCCCTGTGGGGCGGGGAGCGGATCCCTCCGGGCGCGGAGGGCGTTCCGCCCGTAGAGCCCATGTTCCCCCCGGTGCATCACGTGCCGATCTATGTCGCCGGTTACAGAACGCCCATGCTCGTTCTGGCCGGTCGGAAGGGCGACGGCTACCTGGCGAGGCCGCTCGAATCCCTGGCCTCGTTCAGAGAGATGGTGCCCAAGATCCGCGGAGCTTCTGTGGAGGTCGGCCGGCCCGAGGACGCCGTCCACGTGGCCGGGTACCTTTTCGCTCTCGTCGACGATACCCGGCGAGAGGCGTTGAACCGCGCCAAACGGGAGCCATTCGTCATCTACATGATGGCGATCCAGACGGACGTGGCTCTCCGCCGGGCCGGCATCGACCCGGATCTCCGCGATCGAGTGGCTGCCCTCTGGCGCGCCGAGGACTATCACGAGGCTGCCCAACTGATCCCCGATGACATGCTCGACGCTTTCTTGCTGTGTGGAACGAAAGAGGACGTGGCGACCCGCGTGTGGGACTACCACGAAGGGGGGATGCAGCTCCCGATCCTCCAGCCGGTGGTGCAGAACGAAGGGCAGATCCGAGCGGTCCTTGACGTAGCAGTCGAATACGGATCTGAGCGAGAAAGGGCTGCCACTGTCCCGGCGGCGCCTGTTGACGCCGCCACCCGTCAGGCCCTCATTGGTGATCGTCTCAGTGGCACCCAACGAACGTGGAGACACCTCGGAGCCTGGTATGAAATCGTACGGCCGTTCTCTTTCACAGCTTCGACAGTCCCGGTCGCCGCTGCAGGCGCCCTTGCCGCGGTCGATACCCGATTCCATTGGAGCCTGTTCCTCGGCGCGTTCTTCGGCGCGTTGCTCCTGCACATCGGGACCAACGTCGTCAACGAGATCTACGACGTGCGCAAGGGCATCGACTCGATCACGTCCCCGCGCGCGAGCCACGCTCTGCTCAAGGGCCGGCTCACCGAACGGGAGGCCTTCGCCCTGGCGATCGCTGCATTCCTCGCCGCGACCGCCATCGGGATCTGGCTGATCGTGGAAAGAGGCTGGGTGGTGGCGGTCCTCGGGCTGATCGGGTTGGTCGGCGGGATCGGCTATACGAGTCCGCCGCTCGCGTACAAGTTCCGAGCCCTTGGGCTCCCCTTGGTCTTCCTCCTCATGGGGCCGCTGATGGTCATCGGCACCTATTACGTGGTCAGCGGCACGTTCGACTGGAAGACCGTGGCGGTGAGCATCCCGGTCGGCCTGCTGGTGGCGGCGATCCTGCACGGAAACGAGTGGCGCGACATCAGCGAGGACGCTCGGGCCGGGATCGTCACATTCTCGATTCGCGTCGGCAGGAAGGCAGCCCACATCGGGTACGTCTCCTTGGTGGTCGGGGCGTACATGGCCCTGGCCATGGCGGTCGCCGCCAAGGCACTGCCGCCCCTGAGCTTGCTGGCCATGCTGTCGCTCCCCTTGCTGGTCCGGGCGATCCGGGCCTCCGAGCTGGGCGCAGGCGGCCAGCAGCGCGCCATCGCCAAGATCGATCTGGAAACCGCGCAACTCCACGCGGCCTTCGGCGCGCTGTTGGTGCTGGGATTGGCCGCCGCGGCGGCCCAGTGAGTTGAACGAGATCGACCGTATCCGAGTGCGGGGCCGAACCGACCCGGAAACGCCGGCTGGCCAGGGAAGGGATCCCCCTCTGGTGGCGGGCCTGGCCGCGGCCTACGGAGCATTCGCCCTCACTTTCCGAGGTCCGTCCCAGCGCTTTTGGCAGCGCATGACGACCACCGGCATCGCCCTGGGGGGCCTGGCGCTGGCCTCGGAACCGGAGCTTCGCCGCACCAGGATCCGCCGCCGTGACGCCGCGCTCGGGGTGGGCGCAGCGGTCGGCCTGTACGCGATCTTCCAGGCCGGAGACCGCTTGGCCAGGCGGATCATGCCGAAAGGCGCCGAAGAGATCGGCAGCATCTATTCGCTCCGAGGGCTCCGCCCGCCGGCCGATGTGGCGGCGCGCCTGGCCCTAGTCATCGCTCCCGCTGAGGAGCTGTTCTGGCGGGGCTTCCTGCAGCGGCGGCTGGCTCGTCGAATCGGGCCGTGGCGGGGCGCCGCTCTCGGGGCGACCGCTTACGGAGGCGCGCACGCGGTGACGGCGAACCTCACGCTGATGGGCGCGGCCGGCGTGGCCGGCGCCTACTGGGCAACGCTTGCTGCTGCCGGGCTTCCCATGGGCGCGCTGATCGTGAGCCACATCGTCTGGGACATTTGGATCTTCCTGCTCGCGCCCACGGATCGGAGCTCCCGAAGGAGGACCGTGTGAGTATCAGAGGGACAGTCGTTGGAATACCCACCCATCCCGTGCTGCGCCGGCACGCCGAGATGCGCAGGGCGAGCATCCAGAACCGGATCGCCGATGCCGTCACCAAGTTCGCCGGCTCCATGGTCTTCGTCTACGTCCACATCGTCTGGTTTGCCCTGTGGATCGGGTTTCGCGTCGAGAAGTTCCCTTTCGGCCTGCTCACGATGATGGTCTCGCTGGAAGCGATCTTCCTGTCCACCTTCCTTCTCATAAGCCAGAACCGGCAGGACGAGCGCCGTCAGATGCTGGCCGACTCGGAGTGGAAGCTGGTCCAGCAGCAACAGAAAGAAAACGAGCTCGAGATCAAACAGAACGAACAGCTACTGCGGCTCTCCCAACAGATCCTCGAGCTTACTCAGCAGATCCATGGGCTCTCCATTCGACTCGGACCACCCGAACGGCCCGAGTAGCAGAGTACGGGGCGGGCTAGCCGGTTCCGGACACTTGAGGGGTGAGTGCATCGGCGGAGGCAAGGGTCCCGTCGACGTACGTGACGGAGTTCGTCGGCACCGCCGGGACCCGCGGACCCGGCAACACGATTCCCACCAGGTTCAAGGGGTCTGCTCCCGAGATTCCGATCGTCTCTCCGGTGCGATCCGACTTCCGCACTGAGCGGAGAACCTCGACAGCCTCCGGGACCGCATACTGCTCGCCGGTGAAGCTGGTCACGAATCGTCCCCCTCGGATGGTGCCCCGAGCCTCCATGCGCCGCAGCGCCCACAGGACCTCCCGCCAGGGAACGATCAGCGTCTCCCGAGCAAGGAGGTCACGGAAGACCACTCCCCATCGGGCTAGAAGCTGCTCCGCGACGGCTTCGGCGAGCTCGTCGGGGTCTTCCGTCGCCACCGTTCCCGGGACCAGCGACCACCGCCCCGCCGATCGAGCCACCACCCCCCGGCCACCACGTCGGAGCCTCCGTCGACCCGCGGACCTGGTCACACCCCGGCCGAAGAGGAGCGATCGGACGGCCTGGAAGCCGTCGGCGGTGACCAGCCCCCTGGCGACAGCGTCCCACAGGCCCTCCTCGACCTCGCCCGGCAGCCGGCGCGTGATCGTCGTCAGGTCCGATTGGAAGAGCGCGCCGTGGTCCCGCAGTGAATCCAGTACGTCGCGGGTGCGCCCGGGCCCCGGGAGCGCGGGCGTCCGATCCCCCCGCGCCGCCTGCAGCAGCCACGGGAGGTCCTCCCGGATGGCCAGGGTGATCGGAGTGGCTCTGGAAGGGGTCAGGCCGCTGCGTCGAGTGGCCTCATCGACCTCGCCATTTCGCAGCGACAGCCGCCCCCAGGTGAGATCGCCGGAGAGGCAGAGATCGTCGAGCCACTCGCCACGGTAGCCTTCGACGCGGGCGGCGAGGACGGCGCTCTCCCACGCTCCCGCCGCCAGCTCGAACCCTTGGAGCTGCTCGACCACGGCGAGCACCCCCAGGCGGCCCTCCCGCTTCGTTCCCGGCGCCACGTGGTGCCACCGCAGGAGGAACCGCATGAAGTCCTGAGCGGTGACCGGCTCGATCTCGCGTCGAAGCCGCTGCTGTGTGTATCCGTGGATCCGAGCGAGGAGGCGACGCGCGCAGAACTCCTCGGGACCGTCAGGGGCGGTGAAGTGCCCCCGGAAGGCAAACCCCTCGCCCTCCAACTGGGCAAGGGCAATGGTGACGTCGGACTCGCGTAGTCCCGTCGCTTCCGACAGGTCGGCGACCGTCGAAGGGCCCCGGTATTCGAGATGGCCCCGAAGCATCTCGGCAGCCGCCGCGCCCCGATCGATCGGTGCCGCCGCGATCGGTGAGCGGAGGTTCGGCGACACCTCCGCGTTGGGAAACAGGAGCTCGAGCGTGGGGCGCCGTTCCACCGCGCACCAGAGCACGGCACCCGGCGCGTGCACGGTGACGGCCCTACCCTCCTCGACCAGCTCGTCGAACCAGGGACTCCATTCTTCATCCGGACGAAGCCCGATGACGGTCATCAGGAGGTCGTGGAGCTCGTCAGAGTCGCGCGGGTCGGGCCGAACCTCCTCTCGCACTCTCTCGATGGCGCCGGGATCCAGACTGGCCAGGTCGCGGGCCTCGACGGGGAGTCCCCGACGGAGCTGCACGGCCCGGCTGCGTCGCTCCTCCAGCGGGGCATCGTCCAGGTAGGTGAAAGGCCGGCCGTTGAGGATCTCGTGGGCCAGCACGGAGGGCTCCGTGGTGTTACGAACGATCACTTGGACGCGGCCGGACTCGATTCCAGCGACGAGCTCCTTCAGGCCATCGATGTCCATTGCCTCGTGCAGGCAGTCATCGAGCGTCTGGCCCACCAGAGGGTGATCGGGGATCTCGAGAGGACCCGGCGCGACGTTCTCCTGGCACGCGGCGAGCGTGGGGAAGATTGCCGCCATGAGGTCGTCAGCCTCCATGCGCTGGATCGGTGGCGGGTTCCTCCGACCGCCTCGCATCCGGAGCACGGCTAGGGCCCGGTTCAGGTTCCATCGCCACCGCGCCGCGAACATGGGCGAGGTGAGGACGGCCTGCCGGACCACGTCTTCCACCGTCTTCGACGCGAGGAACTTGGGGACTCGTTCGAGAGGGAAGCTGTGTTGGGGGGCGAGCGAGAGCAGGATGGCGTCGTCGCTGGCCGCGGCCTGCAGCTCGAAATCGAACGTGACGCAGAAGCGCTTGCGGAGCGCCAGCCCAAGCGCACGGTTCAGCCGGGCTCCGAACGGCGCGTGCCCCACGAGCTGCGTCCCCCCGCTCTCGTCGAAGAACCGCTCGAGCACGACGGTGTCCTTGGTGGGAAGGGCGCCAAGGGCGGCCAGTCCTGCCCCCAGGTACCGAACGATGGTGTCGCTTGCCGCTGAGTCGATCGCACACCTCGCCTCCAGCCAGCTGCGCGCGCCCTCTGGGTCACCGGCCCGGAGCCGCTCCTCCACCGCCGCCCGGAGATCGGAGACCTCGTCCGAGAGCTCCTCCGTTCGACCGGGCGCCTCGCCCAACCAGAAGGGCACCGACGGCGGAGCGCCCTGGGCGTCCACCACCCGGACCGTTCCCGGCTCGACCCTCCGGATCCGCCACGAGGTCGTGCCGAGCAGGAAGACGTCCCCCGCCATGCTCTCGATGGCCCAGTCTTCGTTCACGGTCCCCACGAAGACGTCGTCGGGCTCGGCCACCACGCGGTAGTCGCCGAGCTCGGGAATCGCCCCGCCTGATGTGAGCGCCGCCAAGCGAGCACCGCGCCGACCTCGCAGTCGCCCGTTCACCCGGTCCCGATGCACGTACGCGGCCCGACGGCCCCGACCGGTCTGGATACCTTCCGAGACCAGCTGGACCACCTCGTCGAAGTCTTCGCGAGAGAGCCCGGCGAACGGCGCCGCCTGCCTGACCAGCTCGAACAGCGCGTCTTCGGACCACTCCTCCGCGGCACTCTCGGCCACGATCTGCTGAGCCAGGATGTCGAGGGGCGCGAGTGGCGGATGGATCGCGTCGAGCCGCCCCGACCGCACACCGCGGAGCAAGGCCGCACATTCGACGAGCTCGTCCCGCGAGGTCGGGAACAACCTCCCGCTGGGAGTCCCGCTGCGCGTGTGGTTCGAGCGGCCCACCCGCTGGAGGAATGTGGCGAGGCTTCGAGGTGAACCGATCTGGCAGACAAGCTCGACCGGCCCGATGTCGATCCCGAGCTCGAGCGAGGCCGTGGCGACCAGGGCCCTGAGGTCACCGGCGCGCAGCCGCGACTCCACCCGCTGCCGCCGTTCTTTCGACAGGCTGCCGTGGTGCGCAGCCACCTGTTCCTCGCCCAGGCGCTCCCCCAGCTGGTGGGCCACCCGCTCGGCCATCCTGCGGGTGTTCACGAACACGAGCGTGGTGCGGTGGCCCTTCACGTGTTCGGCGATCAGGTCCAGGATCTGGCCCATCTGTTCGGCCGAGGCGACGGCCCCGAGCTCGTCGTCCGGAAGCTCGAGGGCGAGATCGAGGTCTCGCTGGTGCCCCACGTCGACGATCGCGCACCTCGGGGAGCCATCGGGGTTCGCCCGCTCGGCCCCCACTCCGACCAGGAGCCGGGCCACGATCTCCACGGGCCGCTGCGTCGCGGACAGGCCGATCCGCTGTGGTGGCCGATCCACCAGGTGGGCCAGCCGCTCGAGCGTGAGCGTGAGGTGCGACCCTCTCTTGTTTCCCGCGACCGCGTGGATCTCGTCCAGGATCACGGTCTCGACTCGGCCGAGCATGGCGCGGCTGCGTTCCGCGGTGACCAGCAGGTACAGCGATTCCGGCGTGGTGATGAGGAAGTTCGGGGGGCGCCTCAGCATGGCGGCGCGCTCGGAAGCGGCCGTGTCTCCGGTCCGAACGGCCACGCGGACCTCCGGCGCGGTCAGCCCTAGCTCGGAAGCGACCTCGCGAATCTCACGAAGGGGTGCCTCGAGGTTCTGGTGAATGTCGACCGCCAGCGCCTTCAGCGGCGAGACGTAGACGACCTGCGGGCCATCCAGAGTGTCCAGCCCAGCCTCGTGGGCCCGGTACATCCGGTCGATGCACACGAGAAAGGCGGCCAGCGTCTTCCCCGAACCCGTCGGGGCTGCGATCAGCGTGTCGCGGCCTGCGGCGATTTCGTGCCAGCCACCCGTCTGGGGCGGAGTCGGCCCCTCCGGGAAGCGGCGCTCGAACCACGCGCGGACCGCCGGGTGGAACAGCTCGAGCATGAGGCCACTGTACCGCTGGGCACCGACAGTCGAGCTACCTCGAGCGCCCTCGGACATGGCCGACTCGTAGGACCGGGACAACGCCGAGGGGGGCACCACTCGATACTAGCGGTGCCCACTGACACGGTTCAGGCGACCAGACCTGGGTTCACCGCAGCCCGGGATACCGAGCTGCTCTAGGGAGGAGGTCCGCATGTGGCACAACCTGGTGTCGATCGGCTCATCCTGGCAGGAACGAGCGATCCGAGCGATGGTGGTCTACCTCTTCCTGCTCGTGCTCTTCAGGGTATTCGGTCGACGTGAGCTCGGCCAGCTCACGGGGTTCGACATCATCGTCCTACTGACCATCTCGAACATCCTCCAGAATTCGATGATCGGGAACGACAACTCCGTCACCGGCGGCATGATCGGTGCAGCCGTACTCCTTGGCGAGCGGAGCGGCTCGTCGAAGGCGGCCCAAAGATCCTCGTCCAAGATGGCAAGCTGGAGGAGACCCAGATGCGCTCGGAGCTGCTCACCGAGCAGGACTTGATCTCGGCGGTTCATCGGGAGGGCCTCGAGAGTTTCGACGACGTCCACCTCGCCATCGCCGAACCGAACGGAATGATCTCGATCATTCCCCGAGCCCGGAGTGGGCGCACAGCTGAGGACTGACCGCCTCGAACTCCGCACTGTGCGGGCCGAGCCGAACCAGGGCGTCGTCCGTATTACCTGCGACCCCGATCAGATCCACGGCCGAAAGGAGAATCCATTGCAGGGACCACGTCTGTTGAGGCTGCTCGTACTGTTTCTCGTCCTTGGCCTCGTGGCCGCTGCGTGCTCTTCGAAGAAGGCTGAGAGTTCAGGCGCCGGCACCATGATGATCGGCCCGGACAAGGCCAACAACCACGGCACGAAGGACTTCTCCGGCAAGGACGAGGCCGAAGTCGAGCAGGACAACTTCTATTTCGAGCCTACGGTACTGAAGGGCACCGCGGGGCAGAAGATCAAGCTGGAGCTCGACAACGAGGCGAAGAGCACTTTGCACAATTTCACC
>WNGB01025981.1_pt1 | contig 13995 bp, 12 predicted proteins | sample 5400681 | NCBI WGS metagenome assembly WNGB01 (sample SAMN13153367, study PRJNA577476) | soil metagenome | isolation source: 115 cm soil or saprolite under grassland replicate 2 | place: USA:California | collected 2016-06-15 | reverse complement strand
TCGGGCATGCACACGCACCAGTCCCTCTTCACGGGCGGGCGCAACGCCTTCTTCGACGGCGACGACGGCTGGCACCTCTCCGATGCCGGGAAGGCGTTCATCGCCGGCCAGCTCCGGCACGCGCGCGAGATCTCCGCCGTCTTCGCCCAGTGGGTGAACTCGTACAAGCGGCTCGTGCCAGGCTACGAGGCTCCGGTCTACGTGGCCTGGTCGCAGCGCAACCGCTCGGCGCTGATCCGGATCCCGCTCTACAAGCCGGGGTCCGAGCAGGCGACGCGGGCCGAGATTCGCTGTCCGGATCCGGCCTGCAACCCCTACCTGACCTTCGCGGCGCTGCTGCACGCCGGGCTCGAGGGGATCGAGCGGGGATACGAGCTGCCCGACCCGATGGAGACGAACCTCTACCACCTGACCGCCGAGCAGCGCCGTGAGCGCGGGATCGTCTCGCTGCCGGAGACGCTTGGAGAGGCGATCGACGAGCTGGCGCAGTCCGAGCTCGCCCGCAAGGCGCTGGGGCCGCACATCTTTGATCGCTACGTCGAGCTCAAGCGCAAGGAGTGGGACGAGTACCGGGTGCAGCTGACGGAGTGGGAGGTCGACCGCTACCTGGCCGTCCTCTGAGCGGAGGGGGGACGATGAGAGAGAAGGAGGGGGTTCGCGGGGGAACCATGGGGTTCTCCCGCGTTGAAGGTGTGGGACGAGGACCGGGTGCAGCTGACGGAGTGGGAGGTCGACCGCTACCTGGCCGCCCTCTGAGCGGAGGGGGGACGATGAGGGAGAAGGAGGGGGTTCGCGGGGGAACCATGGGGTTCCCCCGCGTTGAAGGTGTGGGACGAGTACCGGGTGCAGCTGACGGAGTGGGAGGTGGACCGCTACCTGGCCGCCCTCTGAGCAGCACCGCGAGCGTCCTTGGAGCCCCAACGGGCGTGGTCTAACATGGAGGTCACGCCCCGTTGCCTGCGGCTACGGGGCAGACTGACGGCCGACTGCGAGCTGCTTCTGGCAGCTCGTGGTCGTAGATCCGCCGGAATCCGATGAGCTTACGCTTCGGATTTCCGGCGGCGGAAACCGGATCTGCGACGGTGTGGCGAGACACGCCCCTTCGCGCTCGCCGGTGACCAGTCGCTTCGGTCTAGAAGAAGGTGCGGATGTCGTCGCGCTCGACGCGCAGACCGATCACGCCGCTCGAGCCGTCGATGTCGGCGATCGCCTCGGCCGGGACGAGCCTGCGCCGGCTGAGGAAGGACCGCGTTCGGACGGCCAGCGCGTCGGGCTCGTCGGGCGCGGTGCCGTACATCGCGCACTCGACGCGTCCCACCAGTCGCCCTCGGACGTCGGCGACGAGAAAGCCGGAGGTCGAGGCGAGGTCGATGGCGAACGAGCTCATCTGCGCAGACCGTATTCCCTGTCCGTGATGAAAATACCTCCCCTCGGGTAAAGCTTTTGTAAGCGGGCGATCGGCGGGGCTTGGGCGCGCCTCGCCCCTACAATCGGCCGCGTGGACGAGTCGGCACGACACCTGCGCCTCCTGACCGAGACGATCGCGGCCGTCAACTCGACGCTGGATCTCGAAGAGGTCCTCACGCTCGTGGCCAGCAAGGTCGCCGACGCGGTCGGAGCGGACGCCTGTTTCGTCTACCTGTACGACGAGCGTGCCGGCGAGCTCGTGCTGCGGGCGACCCACGGGACCCGGGTGGAGGAGCCGACGAGGTGGCCGCGTCTGCGCCCCGGAGAGGGCATCACCGGGGCTGCCGCCCGCGAGCGCGTCCCGATCATGATCGCCGCGCAGGCGCACCTCGACCCACGTTTCAAGTCGTTCCCCAATTTGCCGGAGGAGGAGTACGAGTCGATCCTCGCCGTCCCGATCCTGGCCCGCGAGCGCCTGGAAGGCGCGCTCAATGTCCGCACCCGCAGCCCGCGCGCGTTCACGAAGGGCGAGATCGACCTGCTGTCGGCCATCGCCGCACAGGTGGCGTTCTCGATCGAGCACGCGAAGTTGTACTCCCAGGCGCAGCGGCGTGTCGGGGAGCTGGAAGCGCTGGCGCGGATCACCGAGGCCGTCTCCGAGTCGCTCTATCTCGAGGAGTCGCTCGAGGCCATCGTCAAGACGACCCTGGAGGCGGTCGGGGCCACCGGCGCCGCGCTTGTGCTCGAGGACGGGAAGATCGCCTGGCCCGAGGGTAGGCCGGGAGTGCATGTCGTGCGCATGCCCCTGCGCTGGAAGCGCCGCCAGATCGGAGAGCTGGTCTGCGACCGCGACACGCCCTTCTCGGAGGATGAGCGCCAGCTCCTGGCCTCGATCGCGCACCATGCCGCTGTCGCGCTCGAGCACGGCCGCGCCGTCATGCGCGGGGTACTGGCCCAGGAGATCCACCACCGAGTCAAGAACAACCTGCAGACGGTGGCCTCGCTCCTGCGCCTACAGGCCCGGGGCCCGGAGAGTGTCGACCCGAGGAAGGCGCTCGACGACTCGGTCGGGCGGATACTCGCGATCGCGGCCGTGCACGAGGTGCTAACCGAGCGACGCGACGACGACGTCGATCTCGGCGAGCTGCTCGAGAGGCTGCGGGCGATGCTGGTCCAGGGGCTCGCGGCGGGCAAGACCGTGGACGCGGATTTCGAACCGGAAGTCTCGCTCCAGGGCTCGAGGGCCACGGCCATGGCTCTCGTGTTCAGCGAGCTCTTCCAGAACGCCCTCGAGCATGGCGGTCGGTGCGTTCGCGTCGAGCTGGGCAGGAGGGACGGCGAGGTCGTGCTCGCCATTGCCGACGACGGCGGAGGGGTCGATGCAGAGCCGCCGGAAGGCACGGGCCTCTCGATCGTGCGCGCCCTTGTCCGCGACGAGCTGGGTGGGACGTTGACGCTGACCAACGACGGGGGCCTACGTGCTGAGGTCGCGTTTCCCGCGTGAGAGCCACCGACCAGGGGGCCACCCCATGCCTCCTCCCAGTTCAAGCCTAGTGGGAATTCAGTCACGCATGGGTGATGCGGCTGTGGCGAAAGTGAGCAAGAGGCGGCCCGGAGCGTGAGAATCCTCATCGCGGAAGACGAGACCATCATCCGCCTCGACCTGCGCGAGCTCTTGGAGCGCGCCGGCTACGAGGTCTGCGGGGAGGCGCGTGACGGCCTCGAGGCGATCGAGATCGCCCGCTCCGCGGAGCCCGACCTCGTCATCCTGGACGTCAAGATGCCGCATCTCGACGGCATCGAGGCGGCGCGCCGCATCCTGGACGAGCGCCAGATCCCGATCGTGATGCTGACCGCCTACGGCCAGGACGAGCTCGTCTCCCGGGCCGTTGAGGCCGGTGTCTTCGGTTACCTCGTCAAGCCGTTTCGTGAACAGGACCTGCTGCCCGCGATCCACGCCGCCCGTGCGCGCCACGAGGAGCTGCTCGCGCTCCGCGAGGAGGTCGAGTCGCTCTCGGAGGCTCTCGCCGCCCGCAAGTCGATCGAGCGTGCGAAAGGCCTCCTGATGGCGAAGGAGCAGATCGGCGAGCAGGAGGCCTTCGAGCGGCTGCGGCGCGCGAGCCAGATCTCGGGGCGTCCGCTGAAGGTGGTGGCCGAGGCCCTGATCGCCACCTTCGGCGAAGACGATTAGTGTTCCGTCCCAAAAATCAGCTCGCGCCCCGGGCGGCTACAAAGCGCCTGAGCATCAAAAGGACTTCCGCGACGAAGCTCTAGCGTGCGACGGCGACCCGGGGGACCGGCACCGCCAGTCCCTCCGCGCCGCGCTCCGACGTAACCGGCGCGTAGCCGGAGCGCTCGAGGAGGTCGAGCCCGAGCCGGGCTCTGCGCACCCGCTCGCGCGACAGCGCAACCGTCGTCGCCTCGAGATGCGACCCGGCCGGATAGACATCGGGCGCGTTGCGCAGGCCGAACTTCACGTACACCGGCGCACCGACGCGAATCAGCTCGGGGAGCTCGTGCAGGCGGACGAAGCCTCCGAGGTTGTCGGGCGCCTCCACGTAGACGTCGAGCGGGCAGTCCACGGCTGCACGGATCGCTGCGATTTGCGCGAGCGAGAGGTCGGTCGGAAGGTTGATGGTCGAGGCCCCGAGGTCGACGAGGGCGCGTGCCGCCGGGGGGTTCGCGGCGGGCAGCATGACCGAGATCTTGGCCTGCATGTCCTCCGGCAGCCCTCCAGCCCGCTTCAGCGCCGTGAAGGCAGCGAGGACTCCGAGATCCGCGATCAACACCGAGCGGAAGCCGTGTTCCGCCGCTCGCCGTGCATCGTCGAGACAGGCCACGACCTGCTCCTGGCCGTAGGCTGCCGGCGCTAGTGCGCCTCCGGCGGGCGAGCGGGCCATGGCGGACGTCCCCCAAGCCGCGTTCGGGCGGGTGAAGAGGCTGACCTCGACCCGCGTCTCGGCCGCCGCCTGCGCAATCTCGTCGAGCTCCTCGTCTGTGTGCAGGAAGACGCCGGAGCCCTGAGACACACGGTGGACGAGGACGCCGAGCCGGTCGGCCTCCTCGAGCACGGCCTGGAGACAACGCGGGCCTTCGGTGCTGGGGATCTCCACCCGGTACTGCGCCCCGTCCGGGAAGCGCTTCTGTGAGGTCGGCAGATCGTTCAGGTCGCCAGGCGGCAGGTCGATCAAACGCAGAAGATCCCGCGTTGTGCTCATGTCGGACGAGTCTATCCCCCTAAAGAGGGAGGCCATGGTTGCCGATGGGAGGCACGATGCCAGTCGTGCTCGGGGTTGCTGCCGGCGCTCTTCTCGTTCTCGTGGTGGTGGTCGTGAGGTTGTGGGCGCGCACCCGAGACGCCGAGCGGCATCTAGGTCTCTACCGGCTCGCGCTGGACCACTTTCCGGATTCCGCGGTGGTGGTCCTCGATCGCTCGCTGCGTACCGAATTCGCCGCTGGGCCTGGCCTCACGGCTGTCGGGCTCGAGCCTGCCACCCTCACCGGTCGCCGGCTGAGGGACGCACTGCCTGCTGAAATAGGGGCAGTCCTCGACCCTGCGCTCGCTGCGGCGGTCGAGGGGAAGCGCTCCCGGCTGCAGATTCCTTCCGCAGACCGCGACCACTCCATAGAGATGATTCCGATCCTCGGTGCGGACGACCGTGTGGTCGGCATCCTCGTTGCACTCCAGGACATCACCGAGCGGAGGAGGAGGGAGCGCGGATTGAGCGAGCTTGCGAGCCGCGACAGCCTCACCGGCCTTTGCAACAGGCGGAGGTTTGAACGTGAACTGGACCGTCTGCTGAGCGCCCAGAATCCCGGAGGCGGGCTGGTTTTCCTCGTCGATCTGGACGAATTCAAGGGTGTGAACGACAGTCTCGGGCATGAAGCTGGAGACCAGCTGCTGTGTCGAGTCGCCCGTGCTCTCGAAAGCTCCGTGCGACGTACGGATCTCGTTGCCCGGCTCGGTGGGGACGAGTTCGCGCTCCTTCTTCGAGGCATGACGGAAGAAGAGGCGGGCCGCATTGCCGATAAGCTGGCGGCTGCGGTCAGGAGCGTTTGGCCTCCAGGCCTGCCCGGCGGGGCGAGTGTCGGCATCGCCGTTGCTGGTGCCCGCTACCCGACGCCGACCGCGGTGCTGGCGGCCGCAGATCGGGCGATGTACCTGTTCAAGCGCTCGCGTCACCTGGCTGAAGCGTCATGAGGCGGTAAAGCCAGGTGGCGTCGTCGGCGGTCTTGAGCTCCAGGTTCGTCGACGACTGTCGGAATGTCTCGAGATCCGGCACGAGCCGAAGCTCGCCCGACCGGCCCCATTCCCTCGACGGGCTGGAGCTGGTCGAGTGCCTTCATCGCCTGCATGCCGACGGTGACCTCGATGCCGCGCTCGAGGCGGTCTTCCAGGCCGTGCCTCGCGCTCGCCCGATTCCACCTCGCGTACGATCTCGTTCGGCTCGATCATGCGGCGAACGCCCGCACGCTCTCGACGTATGCGTCCGGGTGCGAGAGCTGGGGGACATGACCCGCGCCCGAGAACGTCAGGTGGCGACCTCGAGGCAGGGCGGCGGCGACCAGCTTCACGACTCGAGGGAAGAACGGCGGGCTCTCGCTGCCGTTGGACAGCTGGGCCGGGTGGGGGAAGCTCGCCAGCAGCCGCATATCGATCGTCAGCTGCTCCGGATCCCGACACTCGTCAAGGTACGTCGGTGCGTTGAACACGAACGCCTCCCTGAGCCCGGGGGGCAGCTGATCCCAGGCTTCCGGGCCTAGCGCGACCGTCTCGACGAAGCGCCTGGCCCCCTCCTCGTGGTCGCCGGCCTCGAGCAGCTCGACGACCGCGGCGATGCGCACGCTCGCCTCCTCGAGCAGCTTCCGGCTGGCAAGGTCGTCGGAGAGCAGTGCGAGCAACGGTGGCTCATGTGCGATCAGGCCGCGGAGGAGCTCAGGCCGCTCGCCGGCTAAGCGCAGTGTGATCGAGGCGCCCCAGGAGTTGCCTGCGACGTAGGCGGGCGCGAGATCGGCGTGCTCGATAAGCGCGGCGAGATCGGCAACGTCCTCGCGAATGCTGCCCTGCCCCTGCGGGCGCTCGCTCCGGCTGTGACCGCGGCGGTCGTAGCGGAGGACCTGGAAGGACTCGGCCAAGCCCGGGGTGACCGCGTCCCAGCTGCGATGATCGACCCAGGAGCCGTGTACGAGCACGAGCGGCGGCCCTGTGCCGGCGAGCTCGTAGTACAGCTCCACGCCGTCGACCCTCGCGGTGGCCATCCTCGGTTGGTGAGGCTAATCGGTCGCGGCGAGCGCCTCAAGCCTGGGCCTGCTCGAATAGCGCTTCCCAGCGCTCGAAGAGGTGGGTCAACTGGTCGCGCGTCGCCCGGTGCGCGGCGACGAGATCGACGTTGCCCCAATCCTCGGCAAGCCGGCGCTCGAGCTCGGAGAGGGCCTCCTCCTTGGCCTCGATTTCGGCCTCGACCTGGTCGAGCTCGGGCGGCCGGCGGGCGGGCGGCGGAGCCGTCGGTGCCTCGAAGCGGCTCTTCTGGACCGGTCCGGGGGCCTGGCCCCGGGACATGTCTCTTTCGGACCGCGCACGCACCAGGTCGGCCCAGCCGCCGTCGTAGGAGCGCAGCGCGCTCCGCGACGGCGTCGAGCAGGGCGCGGTCGTGCGAGACGAGCAGCAGCGTGCCCGGGAAGGCCTCCAACGCCGCTTCGAGTGCCTCGCGGCTCTCCAGGTCGAGGTGGTTCGTCGGCTCGTCCAGCAGCAGGAAGTTCGCCCCGGAGGCGACGACGATCGCCAGTGCGAGACGCCGCCGCTCGCCGCCGGAGAGGACGGAGACTGGCTTCTCGTGCGCCTCCCAGCCGGAGAAGAGAAAGCGCCCGAGCAGCGACTGCGCCCGCGGCCGGTCGAGCTCCGTCGCGGCCTGCACGCACTGGAGCGCGGTCTTGGTCGTGTCGAGCTCGACCTCCTGTTGCGAGAAGTACCCGGGCACCACCCCGTGCCCGAGCGGACGTCGGAGGAGCGTCTCGAGCAGCGTCGTCTTGCCGGAGCCGTTAGGGCCGACCAGCGCCACGTGCTCGCCGCGGTCGATCGCGAACGAGGCGTCTCGCATCAGGACGCGGCTGCCCGCACGCACTTCGAGATCCTCGGCCTCCACCACCGTGCGGCCGGAACGCGGCGGGTCGAGGAACTCGAAGCCGAGCGTCCGGCGCCTGCGCGTGACGTCCGCGAGCCGGCCGGCGGCCGAGGCGCGCTCCTGCTCGAGCCGTCCGATCTGGGTTAGCTTCGCCTGCGCCTGCTTGGCCTTGCTCTTCTTATAGCGGAAGCGGGTCACGAACCGCTCGAGCCGGGCGATGTCCGCCTGGTAGCGGGCCACCGCCTTTGTCGCCTCGAGTGCCCTCGCCACCTTCTCACGCCGCCAGGCATGCCAGGGGCCGGGGAAGAAGATCGAGCGGCCGCCCTCCAGCTCGAGCACCGCGGTGGTGACGGCCTCGAGGAACCAACGGTCGTGGGCGACCAGGATCACTGCGGTGTCCAGTGAGCGCAGCGTCTCCTCGAGCCATTCCAGCCGCTCGACGTCGAGGTGGTTGGTGGGTTCGTCGAGCAGGAGCAGATCAGGATCGCCCGCCAGGGCCCGACCGAGCGATGCACGCGTGAGCTCGCCTCCCGAGAAGGTCTCGAGCGGTCGGTCGAAGTCAGCGTCGGCGAAGCCGAGGCCGCGGAGTGTCGAGCTTGCGCGCTCGCGCCAGTCGTAGCCGCCGGCGTGCTCCAGGCGGCCCTGGGTCTCCGCGTACCGCCGTAGCGTCGCCTGGCCGTGGGCGCCCTCCGCCATCCCGAGCTCGAGCCGGCGCAGCTCCTCCTCGAGCGCAACCAGATCGGCGGCGCCGGAGAGCGTGTACTCCCGCAGACTGAGGCCGAGCTCGAGCGGCGGGCGCTGGTCGTGGAGGGCGACCCGCGTGCCCTTGGCCAGTGCGAGCTGGCCTCCGTGCAGCTCGGTCTCGCCCGCCAGGATGCGCAGCAAGGTCGTCTTGCCGGCGCCGTTCGGCCCGGCGAGCGCGACGCGGTCCTTGCGCTCGACGCCGAACGAGACGCCGTCGAAGAGCACGGAGCCGGCCAGCTCCTTGCGCAAATCGTTGGCTATCACGACCGCCACGATCCAAGAGTAGGCGGAATCCGTAAGGTCTCAGCGTGAGCACTCTTACCATCGTCGGGGGTGGGCTCTCGACCGCCCGGCTGGTCAGGGCCTACCGCGAGGGCGGCGGTGAGGACGCGCTGGTCGTGATCTCTGCGGACTCTTCGATTCCCTACCACCGGCCCCCGCTCTCCAAGCGCTACCTGCGCGGAGAGATCGAGGCGGACGGGACGCACGTGGAGGAAGAGGGCTTCTATGCCGAGAGCGGCGTCGACCTCCGGCTCGAGACCGTGGTCAGGAGCGTCGACACGGGCTCACGGGAGCTCGAGCTCGAGGGCGGGGAGCGCCTGGCCTTCGACCGCCTCGTGATCGCCAGCGGCGCCACTCCGCGCAGGCCGTCTGCACCCGGCTCCGACCTCGAAGGCGTCTTCACGCTGCGCACGCTCGCCAACTCGACCGCGATTCGCGCGCGCGCGCGGAATGCGAAACGCGCGGTCGCCGTCGGCACCGCGTTCATCGGGCTGGAGGTTGCCGCCTCGCTCACCCAGCTGGGCGTCTCCGTGACCGTCGTCGACCGGGGCACGCAGCTCTTCAGGCCGCTGGCGGCGCCGCCGTTCTCGGACTACCTCCTCGGCCTGTTCCGTCGGAACGGGGTCGAGCTCCTGTTCGAGGACGAGGTGGCCGAGTTCCGCGGCGACGGCGCACTCACGTCCCTCGTGACCAGGAACGGCGAGGAGCGTGACGCCGACCTCGCCGTGGTCGGCATCGGAGTCACCCCCACGGTCGGCTTCCTCGACGGATCCGGGCTCGAGCTGGACGACGGCGTCGTCGTCGACGAGCGCTTCGAGACCTCGCTGCCCGGGATCTACGCGGTGGGCGACGTGGCGCGCTTCTACGACCCGGTCTTCGGTCGATCGCGGCGCATCGAGCACTGGTCGAACGCGAACTACCAGGGTGCAGAGCTCGGCAAGCTCCTCGCGACGGGGGAGGGCGGCTACGACGTGGTGTCGAGCTTCTTCTCGGAGCTCTTCGGGGTCTCCGTGCGCCATTTCGGCGACGTCGAGCACGACGAGCTCCACCTGGACGGCTCGTTCGAGGAGGGCAAGGCGGTGCTCCTCTACCTCGTCAACGGGCGAATCAGGGGGGCCCTGACCATGGGCGCCGAGGACGAGACCGTCGAGCGGCTCAAGGACCTGATCCGCGAGCGGGCTCCGATCGCCGCGTACCCTTAAGGCTTGACTGCGGTTAGGCCCTGACGGCGGAACCGACGAGCCTGCGCGCGGCGTCGGCGATCGCGTCGGCGTCGATGCCGGCGGCCGCCAGCAACTCGGCCGGCTTGCCGGAATGCGGCAGCTCCCGTACCGCCAGCTTGACCACCCGCGCGTCCGCCTCTCGCTCCGCGAGCGCCTCCAGCACCGCGTCGCCGAGCCCGCCCTCGGGCCAGTGGTCCTCGACGGTGACGATGCGGCCCGTCTGCTCGGCGGCGGCGGCGAGCGTCTCCGCGTCGATCGGCTTGACCGAGTAGGCGTCGATCACGCGTGCTGAGATCCCTTCGGCGGCGAGCCCGTCGGCCGCCTCCAGCGCCTCGTGCACCGTGATTCCGCAGCCGACGATCGTCACCGCGTCGTCGTCCGAGGAGCGCACGACCCGGCTGCCACCGATCTCGAACTCCTCGTCGGGGCCGTAGATCACGGGCGTCGCGGGCCGCAGCGTGCGCAGGTACGTGATGCCCTCCCGTCCGGCCATGGCCGCCACCAGCTTCGCCGTCTGGTTGGCGTCGCAGGGGTGGAGAACGGCCGAGCCGTGGACGGCGCGGTAGCAGGCGAGATCCTCGAGCCCCATCTGGGAGGGCCCGTCCTCGCCGATCGAGACCCCGGCGTGTGAGCCGCACAGGCGGAGGGATGCTCTGCTGATCGCGGCCATGCGCACGAAGTCGAAGGCGCGCGTGTGAAAGGCCGCGAAGCTGGACGCGAAGGGGCGCCAGCCGCGCTTGGCGATGCCCACGGCGGCGGCCATCATCTGTTGCTCGGCGATGTACATCTCGAAGTAGCGCTCGGGGTGGGCCTTTGCGAACGCTTCTGCCATGGTCGAGTTGGAGACCTCACCGTCGAGCCCAACGACGTCGCCGTGTGCCGAGCCGACGGCGGCGAGCGCGTCGCCGTACGCCTTGCGCGTCGCCACCTCCTCGCCGACCTCGTAGCTCGGGAGCTCGAGCTCGCCCTCCGCGAAGCGATGCGGCTCGGCAGGCTCCGGCTTGGCCACCTGGATGGTGATCGAGCGCAACCCGCCGAGCTCCTCGATCGCCGCGTCCGGATCGTCGAGTGGCTTTCCGTGCCAGCCGTTCTGGTTCTCGACCGCAGCCACTCCCTTCCCCTTCACCGTCCGCGCGACGACGATCGTCGGCTGCCCGTCCGTCTCCAGCGCCTGGGCGTACGCGCGGTCGATCTCCTCGACGTCGTGCCCGTCGATCTCGATCGCATGCCAGCCGAACGCCCTCGCGCGCGCGGCGTGGCGGTCGACGTCCCAGCCCACCATCGTCTCGCCCCGCTGGCCGAGCCGGTTGACGTCCAGGATGGCCACGAGGTTGTCGAGCTGGTAGTGCGCTGCGTGCTCGAAGGCCTCCCACATGGAGCCCTCGGCCATCTCGCTGTCGCCGCACAGGATCCAGACGCGGGAGGGCAGACGGTCAAGGTACTTGCCGCAGATCGCCATGCCCACGCCGATCGGCAGCCCCTGGCCGAGCGAGCCGGTGGCGACGTCCACCCACGGCAGGATCGGGGTGGGATGGCCCTCGAGCCGGCTGCCGAAGCTGCGGTAGGTGAGGAGCTCCTCCTCGTCGATCGCCCCCGCGGCGCGGAAGATCGCGTAGAGCAGGGTGGAGGCATGGCCCTTGGAGAAGATCAGGCGGTCGTTCGCAGCCGCCGAGGGATCGTCGAAGTCGTAGCGCAGGTACTTGGCGGTCAGGACGGCCATTAGGTCGGCGGCCGACATGCCCGAGGTGGGGTGACCGGACTTCGCCTGGGCAGCGCAGCAGACGGAGTCGACGCGAAACTGCTGGCCCAGCTCCTGCCAAAGCTTGAGGTCGTCCATGAACAGGCCATTCTACGGGCCTCCCGCCAGGTAACGTTGAGTCGTAGGCGAGCAGGGAAAGGACGGAAGCACACACATGAATCAGTCCCGCCTCCACCAGCTGTCGATGCTCGGCCAGAGCGTCTGGATCGACTTCCTCTCGCGAGATCTGCTGCGGAGCGGCCAGCTCGCGCGGATGATGGAGGAGGACGCCGTCTGCGGCGTGACCTCGAACCCGACCATCTTCCAGAAGGCGCTCTCGGAGGGTGATGCCTACGACGAGCAGCTCCGCGGGCTCGTCTCCGAGGAGGACGCGAAGGAGATCTTCATCGCCCTCGCCTCAAAGGACGTCGGCGATGCCTGCGATCTGATGCGCTCGGTCTGGGACGGCGGACAGGGCTTGAAGGGCTACGTCTCGATCGAGGTCGACCCCACGTTGGCTTACGAGACCGAGGCCACGATCGAGGAGGCGAGGCGGCTGCACGGGCTGATCGAGCGCCCGAACCTATACGTGAAGATCCCCGCGACCAGGGACGGGCTACCCGCGATCGAGGAGATGATCGCGGCGGGCCGCTCGATCAACGTCACGCTCATCTTCTCGCTGGAGCGCCACCGTGAGGTCATGGAGGCCTACCTCCGCGGGCTCGAGCGGCTGGTGGACGCGGGCGGCGATCCCTCCGGGGTGAGCTCGGTCGCGAGCTTCTTCGTGTCGCGCGTCGACACCGAGGCCGACAAGCGCCTCGACGAGATCGGCGGCCACGACGCTCTCAAGGGCAAGCTCGCGGTGGCGAACGCCAAGCTCGCCTACCAGAACTGGCTGGAGGTCTTCTCGGGGGATCGCTGGGATCTGCTCGCGGCCCGCGGGGCCTCGAAGCAGTGGTGCCTCTGGGCCTCGACCTCGACGAAGAATCCGGACTACCGCGACGTGCTCTACGTCGAGGGCCTGATCGGAGCCGAGACCGTGAACACCATGCCCGAGGAGACGATCCGGGCCTTCCAGGACCACGGCCGGGTGGAGCTGACGCTCGAGCGCGACGTGGAGCAGGCGCGGGAGCTGCTGGACCAGCTCGCAGCGGCCGGCATCGACTACGACGACGTCACCGCGACGCTCGAGGAAGAGGGCGTGCAGAAGTTCGCCGACTCGTTCCGTGAGCTGCTCGACGGGATCCGTTCCAAGCGCGGCGAGCTCGTGTCCGCGTAGCCGTGCCGGACGGCGTCGCCCCGGCGGAGCTGGTCGAACGGATCTGGGAGCGCGACCCGACCGTCTGGACCGGGCACGACGAGGCGCAATGGCTCGGGTGGCTCGACGAGCCTCTGCGGATGCGGGAACGCGTGAGCGAGCTGGACTCGCTCAGAATTGCCTACGACTTCGAGCGGGTGGTGGTCGCGGGTATGGGCGGGTCGAGCCTCGCCCCCCTCGTCCTCGGGCGCGCGTTCGACGCGCCGCTCGAGGTACTCGACACGACGCATCCGGCCGCAATCCGACGCCTCGACCCGGAGGGCGCGCTCTTCGTCGTCTCTTCCAAGTCGGGCAGCACGCTCGAGACCCGCTGCCACTTCGACTACCTCTGGGAGCGTGCCGGCCGCAAGCCCGAGCGCTTCGTCGTCGTCACCGACCCGGGCTCGCCGTTGGAGAAGCTTGCGACGACGCGCGGCGTGCGCGTCCTCGCGGGGGAGCCGACCGTGGGAGGGCGCTACTCGGCGCTCACCGCCTTCGGCCTCGTCCCCGCCGCCCTCGCCGGAATCGACGTGGGCAGCCTCCTGGAGCGTGCGGAAAGCGCGCTCGCGGCCTGCAAGCGCGCCGACGACAATCCGGGTCTCGAGCTCGGCCTTCAGCTGGGCGCGGGCTGGCGCGAGGGTCGCGACAAGGTCGTCGTCCCGAACCCCGTCGGCTTCGGTCTGTGGCTGGAGCAGCTGGTCGCGGAATCGACCGGCAAGGACGGGAAGGGGCTGGTGCCCGCGCCAGGCGAGGCTCTCGAGGGCGCCGACCGGCAGTGGGTCGACGTCACGCTCGACGATCCGTACGAGCTGGGAGCAGAGTTCTTCCGCTGGGAGTTCGCCACCGCCGTGGTCGGCTCCATGCTCGAGATCAATCCCTTCACCCAGCCCAACGTGCAGGAGGCGAAAGACCGCACGCAGGCGATCCTCGACCGGAGCGGCGCCATCGCGCTGGAGCCCGAGGGCTCGGTCGAGGAGCTGCTCGCGCAGGCGCGCCCGGGGAGCTACGTCGCCGTGCAGGCCTTCGTCGATCCGGCGAGAGAAGCCGAGCTCGAGCCCATCGTCGCGCGAGCGCGCGCCACCGGCTGCGTGGTCACGCAGGGGCTCGGGCCACGCTACCTGCACTCGACGGGCCAGCTGCACAAGGGCGGGCCGCCGACGGGCCTGTTCCTTCAGGTCGTGG
>WNGB01009092.1_pt1 | contig 13995 bp, 9 predicted proteins | sample 5400681 | NCBI WGS metagenome assembly WNGB01 (sample SAMN13153367, study PRJNA577476) | soil metagenome | isolation source: 115 cm soil or saprolite under grassland replicate 2 | place: USA:California | collected 2016-06-15 | reverse complement strand
CCAGCCGACGGGCCGGTCGACGTAGACGATCCCGCCCGACGCCGGGATCCACGCGCGCTCGAACTGCTCGCGGTCGTAGTAGTGCTTGACGTCTGCGTCGGTGGGCGAGGCCGGGTCGTTGACGATCACCTTTGTGCCGTCCCCGGTGAAGCCTTCGATCACGAGGAGGTGCCCGTTCGTGCTCTTGATCGCGGTGTCGAGCTTGTTCGACGACCACGCGACCGAGGCGACGAGCGGGATCCCTGCCTTGATGAACGGCTCGGCCTCACGCAGGTTGTGCAGCTGGGTCACGTCGCTGACCAGTCCGCGCGCCGCCGTATAGGCGGTGTTGAACGGCCAGTTGCCGGCGCCCTGGTAGTGGTAGTCGTAGACGAAGCGGGCCGTGTAGTCGACCCAGGGGTCCGAGAACGCCGGGTCGACCCAGGCCGTCTCCGCGGTGGACGGGAAGTAGCCGGCGGCGGGGAACTTGTCCGCCCAGTAGCCGACGACCATCGCGGTCGAGGTCGGGCTGCACCATGCCTCGCCGCCGTTGTCGTACTGCGGGTACTCGCCGTGGTGGATCTCCTGCGAATACTTCGGGACTCCGAGGTCGATGGCTGTGCCGGTCATCGTCGTCGCGCTCGGGAAGGTGTTCTTCTGGCTCGTCAGGTTCGACGCGATCGCGCTGAATCGGCTGACCGTCGGAGTCGCGGTCGAGCCGGCGCGGCGGTAGAGCGTCAACCGCAGGCGGTACGCGACCGCCGGATGGTCCTTGGCGAAGAAGGTGTCGATGGCGACGTAGCCGTCCGCGTCGCCCTGGTGGCCGACCGACGTCCGGTGGAAGTCCGAGTCGTCGTACGTCCAGCGGCCGAGGATGTACCACTTGGCCCAATGGCCGTCGCTCATCTGCGGCTGCACTTCAGACTGGACCCAGGTTCCGACCGGGGTCTTCGCATTCCACGACGAGACGAGCTCGTTGAACGGGAACGACGGGGTGTAGACGCCGGACGTCCACGTACCGGACTGGTAGACGCCCGAGCCGTCGACGTGGTCAGCGTTGAAGTTTGCGTACGGGTCGACGTAGGTGAAGGAGCCGAGGCCACTCGAAGCGAGGCGCAGCGACCCGTTGGAATAGGCGAGCCCACTCGTCGTGCCGGAGCTCAGGGCGAATTCGTGGTAGTTGAGGGGATAGGGCTGCGCGGCGAGCGCTGGGGCGGCCGAGGCAAGAAGGAAAGCGGCGGCCGCCGCGACTGGGACGAGCGTGTGACGGATCATCGGCGGACCGTAGCGCGGATGCCGCCGACCCGTGGCGAACGCGCCGGGGGGACCGTGATGATGGGCGGGTGAACGTTCTCGCCTCCGCTTCGGGCGTCTTCGGTCCAGCCAACCAGCAGTACCTCGACCAGGCGCGCCAGATGCAGGCGCTGTCGTTCGCGGCGCACATTCCGCTCGTCTGCTTCGGCATCGCCTTTCCGGCGCTCGTGCTGTTCGCCGAGTGGCTCGGCCACCGGACCGGCGACCCGCTCTACACCGCGCTGGCCCGCCGCTGGTCGAAGGTGATGCTCGCGCTCTTCGCCGTCGGTGTCGTCACGGGCACGATCTTGAGCTTCGAGATGGGACTGCTCTGGCCGAACTTCATGGCCACCTTCGGCGACGTGTTCGGGCTCGCCTTCGCGCTCGAAGGCTTTTCGTTCTTCGTCGAGGCGATCTTCATCGCGCTCTATGTCTACGGCTGGGGACGCCTCTCGGCGGGCACGCACCTGCTCGTCGGGATTCCAATCGTCATCTCCGGCTTCGCGGGGTCGCTGATGGTCATCGCCGTCAACGGATGGATGAACCATCCGTCCGGCTTCACCCTGCGGGCCGGTGAGGTCACGGACGTGCACCCGTTCGCGGCACTGTTCGAGAACAGGTACTTCTGGCACGAGCTCGTGCACATGTACCTCGCCGCGTTCATCGTCGCCGGCTTCCTCACAGCCGGTGTCTACGCATGGGGATGGCTGCGCGGCCGCACGGGACGCTACGAGCGGACGGCACTCGTGATCCCTCTCACGGTGGCGGCGCTCGCCGCGCCCGCGCAGATCGTCGTCGGCGACTGGGCTGCACGCGACGTCGCCGAGACGCAGCCGGTCAAGCTCGCTGCGCTGGAGGGTGTCGGCGAGACCGAGCGCGGCGCGCCCGTTCACGTCCTCGGCTGGTACGACAACGGGGAGGTCAAGTACGGGATCAAGATCCCGAAGCTGCTCTCGCTCCTCGCCTTCCACGACCCGAATGCGACGGTGAAGGGCCTCGAGACCGTGCGACCGGACGATCGCCCGCCGATCAACGTCGTCCGGTTCGCGTTCCAGACGATGGTCGGCATCGGCTCCGGGCTCGCCCTGCTCGCCGTCGTGTACGTCGGCACCTGGTTCCGGAAGCGCCGGTTACCGCGCTCGAAGTGGTTCTACCGTGCGCTCGTTGCGGCGGGCCCGCTCTCGCTCGTTGCGTTGATCGCCGGTTGGGTCACGACCGAGGTCGGACGCCAGCCCTGGGTCGTCTACCACGTGATGCGCACCTCCGAGGCGGTGACGGGCGCGGGCGGCATTCCCGTCGGGTATTCGGCGCTCGCGGCCGTGTACGCAGGGCTTGCGGCGGCAACCGTGTGGATTCTCGTGCGCCTGAGCCGCGCGCCGCTCGATGTCAGTCCCGCCACGGCTGGAGCCGATGAGCCTCGCTGAAGCCCCGCTGCTCGTGATGCTCGCCGGGCTCGCTGCGTACGCCGTGCTCGGCGGCGCGGACTTCGGCGCCGGCTTCTGGCAGCTGGCAGGCGGGCGCCACGAGCGCGCCCGGCAGATTCGAGAGCACGCCCATCACGCGATGGGCCCAGTGTGGGAGGCAAACCACGTCTGGTTGATCTTCGTCCTCGTGGTCTGCTGGACCGCGTATCCGACGGCGTTCGGCTCGATCACGTCGACGCTCGCCGTGCCGCTGTTCATCGCCGGTCTCGGGATCATCCTGCGCGGGACGGCATACGCGCTGCGATCGGGGACGGCGACCGCGCGCGAGCAGCGGCGCGTCGAGGTCGCGCTCGCCGTCTCGTCGATCCTCACGCCGTTCGCGCTCGGCACGATCATCGGTGGGATCGCGTCGGGTCGAGTGCCGGTCGGGAACGCACAAGGCGATCTCGTCGACAGCTGGCTCAACCCGACGTCCATCCTGATCGGCGTGATCGCGGTGGCGACCGCCGCGTACCTCGCGGCCGTCTATCTCGCCGCCGACGCAGCCCGCATCGGGCACAGCGAGCTCGCGAAGGCGTTTCGTGCTCGCGCGCTTGCGACGGGCGTCGTCGCCGGCGCCGTCGCGCTGGGTGGGCTCGCGGTCGTTCGCGACGATGCGCGGCCGATCTGGGACGGCCTGACAGGCGGCGCCGGCCTCGGCGCAGTCATCGTGTCGGCTGCTGCGGGCGTCGTCACCCTGGGTCTCGTGTGGCGCAACCGCTTCGAGCCTGCGCGTGCGACCGCCGCACTCGCCGTTACAGCGATCATCGCCGGCTGGGCCTTGGCGCAGAGGCCGCGGTTCCTGCCAGGTCTCACGATCGACGACGCCGCTGCGGGCCGCTCGACGCTGATCGCCCTCCTCGTCAGTGTGGCGATCGGAGCCGTGGTGCTCGTGCCGTCGCTCGCGTTTCTCTTCGGGCTCGTCCTGCGCGGGAGATTCGATCCAGGCAAGGAAGAGGCGTCTGCCGCCGAGCGGCCTCCGGCTTCAGTGGGCGCGTCGATGCAATCACGTCTCGGCTCGATTGCGGCCGTCTGCCTCGCGGTCGGGTCCGGCCTGATGGTGTTCGTCGACACGTCCTGGGCGCGCCTCGTCGGAGTGTTCGCGCTGCTCGTCTTCGTCTTCGCAGGGTTCGTAGCTCTCGCCGCAGCGAGCGTGGGCGCCCCGGGCGAGAACGAATCCCGCTAAGAACTTGAATCGCCGCTCATCCGCCGGCGGTCTCGCCGAGGAGGTGGGCGGCCATGATCAACGGGACGTGGCTGAACGCCTGCGGGAAGTTGCCGAGCTGGCGACCCGATCGCGGGTCGTACTCCTCCGCGAGGAGGCCGACGTCGTTTCGGAGCGAGAGCAGCCGCTCGAACAGGGCCCGCGCCTCGCCGAGGCGTCCCGCGAGCGCGTAGTTGGCGGCAAGCCAGAAGCTGCAGGCGAGGAAGGCGCCCTCGCCTGCCGGGAGCCCGTCGACCGAGCCGGTGTCGGAAGTCGTGTAGCGGTAGACGAGGCCGTCCTGGCAGAGCCGGCGCTCGATCGCCGCGACCGTTCCGAGCATGCGCTCGTCGGTCGCCGGCAGGAAACCGATGAGCGGGAACAGGAGCGCCGATGCGTCGAGCTCCTCGGACCCGTACGACTGGGTGAAGGTCCGTTGCTCGGCGTCGTATGCCTCCTGCAGGATCTCGCGCCGGATCTCCTCGCGCAGCGTGCGCCACCGGGCCAGCGGTGCAGGCAGACCGAGCTCTTCGGCGTCTGCGAGAGCGCGGTCGACCGCAACCCAGGCCATCACCTTCGAGTAGACGAAGTGGCGGCGCGGGGCGCGCACCTCCCAGAGGCCTTCGTCCGGGAGGTGCCAGTGCGACTCGACGAAGTCGACGAGCCCGCGCGTGAGCGACCAGACCTCGCCGTCGTGGTCCTCGAGCCCGGCCCGGCGCGCGTGATGCATCGTGTTCACGACCTCGCCGTACATGTCGAGCTGGAACTGGCCGGACGCGTCATTGCCGATCCGCACGGGCTTCGACTCCGCGAAGCCGGACAACCAGGGGAGCTCGAGCTCGGTCAGACGCCGTTCGCCGGCGATGCCGTACACCGCCTGCACGTCGGCGGGATCGCCCGCGATCGCGCGGAGGAGCCAGGCGTGCCAGGCTTGTGCTTCCTCGCGCAACCCCGCGCGGGTGAGCGCGAGCAGCGTGACCGCGGCGTCACGGAGCCAGCAGTAGCGGTAGTCCCAGTTGCGGATGCCGCCCGGCTGCTCCGGCAACGAGGTCGTGGGCGCGGCGACGATGCCACCGGTCGGCGCGTAGGTGAGCGCCTTGAGCGTCAGCAGCGAACGGGCGACCGCGTCGCGCCACTCGCCGTCGTACGTGCAGTCAGCCAGCCATTCCGTCCAGAAGGACTCTGTCTCGCAGACCGCCCGGACCGGGTCGATCGGGTCGGGCGGGCCCTCGTGGGAGGGACGCCAGCTGAGGACGAACGGGAGGAGCTCGCCGGCGCAGACACAGAAGTCGGCGCGGGACGTGAGGTCCTCGACGCGCAGCGGAACCGGCGCGCGGAGCCAGAGGCTGTCGGGGCCGGCGGTCGCGACGTGCCCTCCGTCAACCGAACGAAGCCTGGGGCGGAGCCGTCCGTAGTCGAAACGAGGCCGGAAGTCCATCCGCACGCGGACGCGGCCGCGGATGCCCTCGACGAGGCGTATCACGTGAGGCGTTCGTGCGCGCGGCGGCATGACGTCGACGAGCCGGATCGCGCCGTCGGCGGTCTCGAAGTCCGTCTCGAGGACGAGCGTGTCGCCGCGGTAGCGGCGCCGGACGGCGTGCACGATGCCGTCCGGCGCGATCCGCCAGCAGCCGTTCTCCTCGTCGCCGAGCAGCGCGGCGAAGCACGCGGCCGAGTCGAAGCGGGGCAGGCAGAGCCAGTCGATCGAACCGCCGCTGCTCACGAGCGCGCCGGTGTGCGTATCCCCCAGGAGCGCGTAGTCCTCGATCCGCGGCGGCATCAGGCGGCCTGGTCCGATTCGGCGAGCCGGGGCACCCCGAGCTCGGCCGCCTCGGCTTCCAGGCCGGGCTCGCGGGCCGGCAGGAAGCGGAGCACGAGCACTGCCGCCACGGCGGCGAACGCGGCCCCTACGACGAGGCCGATGCCCATTGCGTCGGTGAAGGCGTTGCCGGTCGTCGCGAGCAGGCCGGAGGCTGCGTGGGGTGGAAGCTGTGCAGCGATCGCGGTCGCGGCTCCGACCGAGTCCTCTGCTCGTGCCTGTGCCTGCTCGGGCAACGCGCCGACCGAGCCTTCGACGTCGTTCGAATAGAGCGAGCTGACGAGCGAGCCGATGATCGCGACGCCGAGTGCGCCAGAGACCATGCGCGCGACCGTGTTGGTGGCCGAGGCGACGCCAGACTTGGCCGACGGAACCGCGCCCACGACCGCTTCCGTAGCAGGCGCCATGACCCAGCCCATCGCCAGAGTCACGCCGAAGAACCAGGCGGCGACCACGAGCGCGCCGGTGGTCGGCTCCCACAGCGTGGTCAGCGCGAGCAGGATTGCGAGACCGGTCAGGCCCGCTGCGACGACCCGGGCGGTGCCGAGTCGCGCAACCGCCTTGCTGGACGAACCGGCGCCCAGCATCAGCCCGAGCGCCATCGGGCTCATGATTCCGCCCGCCTCGATCGCGCTATAGCCGTGGGCGAACTGCAGGTACTGCGTCAGCGCGAAGATGCCGCCGAGGAGGACGAAGAACGCCACGCTGACCGCGCCGGTGCCGACGGTGAAGCGGGCGCTGCGGAAGAAGCCGAGGTCGAGCATCGGCTCCGCAACGCGGCGCTCCCACGCGAAGAAGGCTCCCAGCAGCGCGATGCTCGCCGTGAGCGATCCGAGCACGAACCCGCTCAACCATCCCTTCTCGGGGGCCTCGATGATCGCGTACACGAGAACGCTGAATCCGGCAGTGGAGAGGGCCGCTCCCAGCAGGTCGAACGCGCCCGGTCGAGGGTCGCGGCTCTCGGGCACGTAGCGGATGCCGAACAGCAGTGCCGCGGCCGCGAAGGGCACGTTGACCATGAAGACAGACCACCAGTCGAACCACTCGAGCAGGAGCCCGCCGGCCAGCGGCCCGAGCCCGATTCCGACCGCCGCCAGCGCGGCCCAGATCGCGATCGCCTTGCCGCGTTCTTCGCCGGTGAAGAGGTTGGCGATGATCGAGAGAGTGGCGGGCATGATCAGCGCCGCACCGACCCCCATCCCGGCGCGTACGGCGATCACCTGGCCGGCGGAGTCGGCGACGAGGGCGCCGAGGCTGGCGAGCCCGAAGATCGACACCCCTGCCTGCAGCGCGAGCTTGCGTCCGAAGCGGTCGCCGAGTGTGCCGAAGACGAGCAGCAGGCCTGCAAACACGAGCAGGTAGGAGTCGACCATCCACTGCAGCTTCGAGGCTGATGCGTGGAATTCGTCCTGCAGCGTCGGCAGGGCGACGTTGAGGATCGTGTTGTCGAGCCCGATGATGAACAGGCTCAGCGAGAGCACGACCAGCGTCTTCCAACGGCGGGCGTACTGAATGGGGTCGATCGTCATCACGCTGCGCTCCTTTGGGTTGATCAGCCCACGATGGGCCACGCCGCCGCGGCTCGCACCGGCGATGTCGCCGGGATCGGGGCGAGGCCGGAGTACGATCTGAGAGCCGTGCTGTACGGGAGAAATGCCGAGCGTTCGCGCGTCGGCGAGCTACTCGCGGGCGCTCGTCAGTCGCGAAGCGGCGTGCTCGTGCTCCTGGGCGAAGCGGGGGTGGGGAAGTCGGCGCTCCTCGAGGACGCCCGCGAGCGCGCGACCGACATGCTCGTCCTCAGCGGCAGCGGGATCGAATCGGAGGCACAGCTGCCGTTCGCGGCGGTGCACCAGCTCGTGCGCCCAATCATTCCCCACCTCGAGAGCCTTCCGGAACCGCAGGCGCGCGCACTCCGCGTCGCGCTCGGTCTGGAAGCGGGTGGAGGGGATGATCGCTTCCTCGTCTCGCTTGCCGTCTTGAGCCTGCTCGCGGAAGCGGCGGAGGCCGGTCCGCTTCTCTGCCTCGTCGACGACGCGCATTGGCTCGACGACGCGTCCGCCGACGCGCTCGTCTTCGCCGGCAGGCGGCTGGAGGCGGAAGGTATCGCGATGGTCTTCGCGGCCCGCGAAGGCGAGATCCGGAGCTTCGACGCGCCTGGGTTACCGGAGCTTCATCTTCGTGGACTCGATCATGACGCGGCGACCGAGCTGCTCGATCAGGACTTTGGTGTCCGCCTCTCGCCTGAAGCGCGCGAGCGGCTGATCGAGGGAACCGGCGGCAATCCGCTCGCGCTGCTCGCGCTCTCCTCGAGCCTCAGCGAGGCGCAGCTCACAGGCACGGAGCCGCTTTTCGACCCGCTCCCGGTCGACGCCCGCGTCGAGCGCGCATTCCTGGCGCGCGTGGGCCGGCTTCCCGAGCAGACGCAATCGCTCCTCCTCGTTGCCGCCGCGGAGGGCAGCGGCGAGCTCGCGACCGTGGTGCGCGCGGCCGCTCAACTCGGAGCGGGGGTAGAGGCGCTCGACGCCGCCGAGCAGGCGGCGCTCGTTCGCGTCGACGAAAGCCGGCTTGCGTTTCGCCACCCGCTCGTTCGCTCTGCCGTGTACCAGGCGGCGCCGCTCTCGAAGCGGCAAGCGGCGCACCGCGCGCTCGCGAGCGTCCTCGACGGCGAAGCCGATGCAGACAGGCGTGCCTGGCACCGAGCCGCCGCATGCGTCGAGCCCGATGCGGCCGTCGTCGCAGAGCTCGAGCAGGCCGCGCAGCGGGCGCTGCGGCGCGGCGGCTTCGCCGCCGCCTCGCTCGCGCTCGAGCGGGCCGCCTCCTTGACACCGGACGGACCGCAGCGGGCGCGGCAGCTCACCGCGGCGGCCGAGAACGCCTGGTTCGCGGGCCGGCTCGAGCGGGCCCTGATGCTGCTCGAGCGAGCGCGTCCCACTGTCGGCGAGCCCGTGGTGCGGGCCGAGATCGACCGCTGGCGCGGGCTGATCGAGCTGAACCGTGGCCGGCCGGTGGACGGGTACCAGATCCTCCTGCGGGCGGCGACCGAGGTGGCCCCGATCGACGGCGAGCGCGCGCTCGACCTGCTCAACCTCGCCGGCGCCGGCGCGGCGTACGCAGGGGACAGTGAAGGACAGGTCGCCGTCGCCGCGGTCGCTCGTGGGGTGGCGGTCGAGGAAAGCCCGTTCTCTGCGATGCTCGCCGGGCTTCTCATCGGGATCGGGGCCCACGCCGCCGGCGACTTCGAAACCGCCGTCCCGAAGCTCCGCCTCGCGCTCGAGCTGGCCGACGAGCTCGATGCTGCGGACGTCACGCAGCCCTTGGCGCTCCTCTTCGCCGGACGGGCTGCGCTCTTCCTCGGCGACGATCGTGCCGCGCACCGCGCTCACCGCGAGGCGGCGGGGAGAGCGCGGGATGCCGGGGCGCTCGGCGTCCTGACACAGATCCTTCCCATCCTCACGACCACAGAGGTATGGGCGGGCCGCTGGGATTCAGGCTCCGCGAACGCGCAGGAGGGGCTCCGCCTCGGCCGGGAGATCGGTCAGCACCACCTCGTCGCGCAGGCGCTCGTCTTGCTCGCTCTCATCGCGGCCCTCCGCGGCGACGAGGAGGAGTGCCGGACACTGGCGGCCGAGAGTCGTGAGCTCGCCTCCGCTCGCGGGCTCGGGGTCGTCGCCGAAATCACGCACTGGGCACTCGCGCTGCTCGAGCTTGGGCTCGGTCGGACAGAGCAGGCGCTGAGACACGCTCGAGACATCTCCAGCACGCTGACCGTCTACTGGTCTGCGCTCGATCGAATCGAAGCCGCAATCCGCGCAGGCGAGGAAGCAACCGCGCGTACTTGGCTCGAGTCGTTCGAGCCGTGGGCGGAGTCGACCGGTGCTGCTTGGGCGCGCGCAACCGTCCTGCACTGTCGCGCACTCCTCTGCGAGGACGGGAATGAAGCCGGTCGCCTTTTCCGGGCCGCGCTCGACGCGCACGCCGGAGCCGCCCGTCCCTTCGAGCACGCCCGCATCGAGCTCGCCTACGGTGAGTTCCTGCGCCGCGCCCGCCGACGAATCGAGGCACGCGAGCACCTGGGCGCGGCGTTCGACGCATTCGAGTCGCTCGGAGCGACGCTCTGGGCGGAGCGCGCGCGCGTCGAGCTGCGGGCCAGCGGCCAGACGGCGCGGCGGCGTGACCCGAGCACGAGAGACGACCTCACCGCCCAGGAGCTGCAGATTGCGCAGTTCGTCGCGCAGGGCCTTTCCAATCGCGAGGTCGCGGCCCAACTCTTCCTCAGCCCGCGCACGATCGACTTCCACCTGCGCAACGTCTTCCGTAAGCTCGGCATCGCGTCGCGCGTGCAGCTCGCCCGGCTCGAGCTCGACCGGGACGAAGAGCGCGTCGCGGCGGCCTCTGAACCGGCCATTCCGCCGGTGCGAGCGTAGTCGACCGCTCGTAGCGTTGCGGGTCACGTCTCGAGCCGTTTCGGTGGCTCGGGAGCAACTCGAACCGAAGGAGATGTCCGATGAAGGTTTTCGTTGCCGGTGGGTCGGGAGCGGTCGGCCGGCGTCTCGTCCCGCTGCTCGTGGCGCGCGGCTACGAGGTCGCCGCGACAACCAGGTCCCCCGAGAAGGCGCGCACGCTCTACGAGCTCGGCGCGCAGCCTGTCGTGGTGGACGCGCTCGACCGCGAGGGAGTGCTCGAGGCGGTCACGCGCCTCGAGCCCGAGATCGTCGTCCACCAGCTGACCGCCCTCGCCGGCTCGACCGATCTCAAGCGCTTCGACGACGTGTTCGCGTTCACGAACCGTCTCCGCACGAAGGGCACGGATTACCTGCTCGAAGCCGCCCGCGAGGTCGGCGCCCGCCGGCTGATCGCCCAGAGCTTCGGGAACTGGAACTACGAGCGCACCGGACGAAGCGTGAAGACGGAAGACGACCCGTTCGACGCGAGCCCGCCGCCTTCCATGAGCCGGACTCTGGGCGCGATCGCGTACCTCGAGTCCGCCGTGGTCGGAGCACACGGACTCGATGGGCTGGCGCTTCGCTACGGGAATCTCTACGGACCCGGAACGGGAACGGCCGAGGACGGGCCGCTCGTGGAGATCGTGCGAAGGCGCCGCCTGCCGATCATCGGCGACGGTGCCGGCGTTTGGTCGTTCGTGCACGTCGACGACGCGGCCACTGCGACGATCGCCGCGATCGAGCGAGGCGAGCCCGGGATCTACAACATCGCCGACGACGAGCCGGCGCCGGCGAACGTGTGGCTACCCGAGCTGGCGAGGATCCTGGGGGCCAAGCCGCCGCCGCACGTGCCCGTGTGGCTGGGCCGCGTTGTCGCCGGCGAGGCCCTCGTGTCGATGTTCACGCGCATCCGCGGCGCGTCGAACGCCAAGGCCAACCGCGAGCTCGGTTGGGAGCCGTTCTACGCATCCTGGCGTGACGGGTTCCGCACCGGCCTGGCCGAGACATCGATCGAGCTGGAGCAACTTCGTGTGTAACGCGAAGCGCCGAGCGCTCTCTATGGCCCGACCATCCGCGCGACAAGGAGACGCTGTGGCAGCAGTTCCTGCGCTTCGATCCGGAAGATCCGATCTGGCCGAACCGCGACCGGTTCGTGCTCTCGATGGGACACGCGTCGACGCTGCTCTACGCGCTGCTCCACCTGACCGAGACGAAGGCCGTGAACCCGGCCTACGAGACGCTCGCGCGGCTCTTCTCGCAAACTGAGATGCCGTAAGGTGCACGCCGTCCAGTGATAGGCGATTGCGGCGCGCCTTTGCAGTACGGGGAGGTGTGTTGATGAGCTACGCAAGGAACGTCCTTCTGACGCTCGCCGCCGCCGTGGGCGTGTGCGCGTTGACGGCCGGTGCGAGCGCAGGGACTTTCACGGTGGCGCCCCTGACTGGGGTCTCCGGGCCGAGTCCCTTCGCGGGCTGCACCGTAGGAGCGGCACCCGGAAGCGTCCTCTATCCAAACGCCGAGGAAGAGCCGTGGGTAGACGCGAATCCGAAGGACCCGCTCAACCTGATCGCGGTTTGGCAGCAGGACCGCTGGTCGGACGGCGGGGCCCACGGTCTCGTCACCGCCGTCACGCACAACGGCGGCGTGACGTGGACGGAGACGTACCCGCACTTCAGCACCTGTGCAGGCGGCACCGCCGCGAACGGCGGCGCCTACGACCGTTCTTCCGATCCGTGGGTTTCGTTCGGGCCCGATGGGACCGCCTATCAGGTCAGCCTGTCGTTCAATGCGACGAACAACGCCAACGCGGTCCTGGCCAGCCGGTCGACCAACGGCGGCGGCATGTGGAGCGAGCCGTGGACGATCATCCGCGACTCGGGCGACCGCGACGTGGCGTACGCGTTCAACGACAAGGAGTCCGTCACGGCGGACCCACTCAAGGCGGGGTATGCGTACGCCGCCTGGGACCGCTTCGTCACACCGAGCGGGACCTCGCGGGCGAGCATCGAGGGCCTGATCAACTCGCGCTCGTTTCGCGAGCCGATCTGGTTCTCACGCACGACCGACGGCGGCCTCACCTGGGAGCCGGCGCGGAACATCTACGACCGCAGTGAGTTCAACGGCACGATCGGGAGTCAGATCCTCGTGGCGAAGAACGGTGACCTGCTCGACTTCTTCACGGAGTTCTTCGTTCACAAGAACTCGGACAAGTCGCGTGGCGAGTGGATGTCGGTCATCCGCTCCACGGACAAGGGCGTGACGTGGTCGAAGACGTCGACGTTCATCGCGCCGAGCCGCGAGATCGGTGCCTTCGACCCCGATACGGGGCGGCGGATCCGCGCCGAGGGCGGGATCCCGGACGTGGCGGTCGATCGCGCGAGCGGCGCGCTCTACATCGTCTGGCAGGACGCGAGCTTCAGCGGGGTGGACGAGATCGCCTTCTCGATGTCCACCGACAACGGGCTCACCTGGTCGATGCCGATCAAGGTCAACCAGACGCCGGGAAGTTCCACGCCCGGGAATCACCAGGCGTTCGTCGCCGGCGTGCACGTCACCCCGAACGGAACGGTCGGCGTGACGTACTACGACTTCCGGAACAACGACGCCAACCCGGGCGTCCCCACGGACTACTGGATCGTCCACTGCCATGCGGCTTGCGCGAGCCCGGCGAGCTGGAGCGGCGCCGAGAGCCGGCTCACGACGACGTCGTTCGACATCGAGCAAGCGCCGGCAGCGCGAGGACCGTACGGGTACTTCCTCGGGGAGTACGAGGGCCTGACGAACATCGGGAACTCCTTCGTGCCCGTCTTCGTCGCAGTGAACAACGGCAACCCGGCGAACCGCACCGACGTGTTCGCCACCACGGCCGGGTAAACCCAAGCCTGCGGGGCCTGCCTCGGCGGGCCCTGCAATCCTTCTTAGGATATAGTTAACCGTGTGGTTAAGTCTCAGCTTCTTGACCGCACGTTCTCGGCGCTTTCCGACCCGACGCGCCGCGAAATCCTCGAGCGGTTGTCGAGCGGGCCGGCGACGATCAGCGAGCTCGCCCAACCGTTCGGTATGTCTCTTCCAGGGCTGATGAAGCACGTTCGCGTTCTCGAAGGCGCTCAGCTTGTGACTACGGCGAAGCACGGCAGGACGCGCGAATGCCGGCTCGGCCCGGACCATCTGGAGGATGCGACCGCGTGGATCGAGGACTACCGGGCTCGTTGGCAGCAACGGCTCGACCGGCTCGCGACCTACATCCGGAAGAGGGACGGAGGAGGCGCGTGAGTCACGAGCTGACGGTCGAGCGCGTCTTCGACGCTGCGCCGGAGGTCGTGTTCGACTCGTTCACCGACCCCGATGCGCAGAAGGAGCTGTACGCGGATGCGCCGGACTGGGTCGTCGAGTCGGAGTGCGATCTGCGCGTTGGTGGCCGGTGGAGCATCTCTTTCGGGCCTCCCGATCGCGCGCCGGCGGTCGAGGAGAACGTGTTCGAAGAGGTCGACCGACCGCATCGCCTCGTGTACAGATCGACGATGACACTGCCGGCCGGGTCGAGCTTCAACACGATCGTCGAGGTCAGCTTCGAGTTGGAGGGCCGGCGGACCCGGGTGCGGGTCGTGCAGAGCCACTTCCCAACGGCCGAGCTCCGAGACGAGTTCAGGGAGGGCTGGGAAAGCATCATCGGTCAACTCGAGCGAGTAGTTCGGGCGAGGTCGTCCGGTTAAGCCGCGAGGAAGGCCACGATCGTGAACGCCGGCACCGTCTCGAAGGCTGGTCGGCGGGAGTGGATTGGGCTCGCCGTGCTCGCGC
>WNGB01014767.1_pt1 | contig 13997 bp, 10 predicted proteins | sample 5400681 | NCBI WGS metagenome assembly WNGB01 (sample SAMN13153367, study PRJNA577476) | soil metagenome | isolation source: 115 cm soil or saprolite under grassland replicate 2 | place: USA:California | collected 2016-06-15 | reverse complement strand
CGCTCGTCGCAGCCGTCGGCCATCTTCGGCAACCTGATGCGGTGGGTCGGCCTGCAGTTCCTCGCGATCCCCTACTTCCTCCGCCTCGCCAACGTGCACATGAGCTTCTCGGAGAAAAGTGGCAACGACTCGATGCGGATGCACGCGTTCGTCGGGCCGTCCGGCGTACAGGCCACCTTCTTCCTCACCTTCCTCGCGCTGCTGTGCGCGGTCGGCGTGGCCGCGATGTTCCGGGCCATCGACGTCGAGCGGCTCCGGGCGCAGTTCTCGGCGGTGGCAGCGCAGCTGCAGAGCACGCCCGGCCAGCCGGCCGCGGGACAGCCGCCGGCGCAGCAGCCTCCCTCGACCGGTTGGGGCCAGCCGGCAAGTCAGCCGGCGCAGTCGATCGGCTGGGGTCAGTCGCCCGACCAGCCGACCACGGGCCACCCGACGGCTCCCCAGCGGTCGGGCCAGCCGTGGGGCCAACCGAGCGGGCCCGCGAGCCAGGTGCCCGAGGATCGGACCCAGGTCCGTCCCGACCACGACTGGACCCCGCGACAGGACCAGGGCCCCTGGGGGCCGCCCACCACCTGACACCAGCCACACGGCACTGCCCCGACCGGATCGGTCGGGGCAGTTGCGTATGACGGGCGGCGTTGTGCGCGTTGCGTATGACGTCCGGCCGGGCGCATTGCGTATGACGTCCGGTCGGCGCGTTGCGTATGACGTCGCGTCAGGCCAGCGAGGCGAGCACCTGGGCCGCCCGCTCGACCGCGGCCCGGTCGGCGTCGAGGTGGGTCACCAGCCGGACCGCGCGGGGGCCGACGGTCGCGACCAGCACGTCGCGTTCGGCCGCCCGGGCCACGAAGTCGGCCGCGTCGTCGCGCTCGACGACAACGATGTTCGTGTCGACCAGCTCCGGGTCGACACCCAAGGCCTCGGCGAGCAGCCCGGCGTGTGCGTGGTCGTCGGCCAGCCGCTCGAGGTGATGGTCGAGCGCGTAGAGGCCGGCCGCGGCCAGGATGCCGACCTGGCGCATGCCGCCGCCCATCCGCTTGCGCCAGACCCGCGACTCGTCGATCGCGGCCTGCGCCCCGACCAGGAGCGACCCGACCGGAGCGCCGAGCCCCTTGCTGAGGCAGACGGCGAGGACGTCGGCGATCGCGCCGTACTCGCGCAGGGGTACGCCGGTCGCGACGTGCGCGTTCCAGATCCGGGCACCGTCGAGGTGGATCGCGACGCCCTGCGCGTCGGCGTACTCGCGAAGGGCGGTGAGGTCCTCCAGCGGGAGCACCGCTCCCCCGCCGAAGTTGTGGGTGTTCTCCACCGACAGCGCCCGGGTCGGCACGAAGAACGGCCCCATGTCCGGGGCGAACATCCGCTCGATGGCCGGCAGGTCGATGCCGCCGCGCTCGCCGGTCCAGGTACGCATCGTGATCCCCGTGTACGCCGCGTGGGCGCCCAGCTCGGCGCGCGCGATGTGCGCGCTGGAGTCGCAGAGCACCTCCTGCCCCGGTCCGACCAGGGTGCGCACGGCGAGCAGGTTGGCCATCGAGCCGCTCGGGGTGAAGAGGGCGGCCTCGTGCCCGAACAGCTCGGCCACCCGCTCCTCGAGCCGGCGTACGGTCGGGTCCTCGGCGTACACGTCGTCGCCCACCTCGGCCACGGCCATCGCGGCCCGCATCGGCTCGGTCGGGCGGGTCAGGGTGTCACTGCGCAGGTCGATCACGACCACAACCTAGCGAGTCGTGAGGCCAGGGCCTGTCTCCGACAACGCGGCGAGATGCGTGCCCGGGGTGCGGCCCACACGACGAATTCCGCAGATGACCACCAGCGGCGTACGGGCCCGACAGGCCCGGGTTTCAGGCCTTGCGCAGCATCTCCGCCACGAGGAACGACAGCTCGAGCGACTGGACCCGGTTGAGCCGCGGGTCGCACACCGACTCGTAGCGGTGCCCGAGGTCGATCTCGGCCAGCTCCTCGCCACCACCGACGCACTCGGTGACGTCGTCGCCGGTCAGCTCCACGTGTACGCCGCCGGGCCAGGTGCCGAGCGAGCGGTGTACGTCGAAGAAGCCCTGGACCTCGTCGATCACGTCGTCGAAGCGGCGGGTCTTGTAGCCCGAGCTGGCCTCGAAGGTGTTGCCGTGCATCGGGTCGCACACCCACGCGACCTGCAGGCCGGCGGCGGTGGCCTTCTCGACGAGCGTCGGCAGCCCGTCGCGGATCTTCTTCGCCCCGAACCGGGTGATGAAGGTCAGCCGGCCGGGCTCGTTCTCGGGGTTGAGCCTGGCGGCCAGCGCCATCGCGTCGTCCGCAGTCGTGCTCGGGCCGAGCTTGACTCCGATCGGGTTCTTGATGTGGCTGAGCAGCTCGACGTGAGCCCCGTCGAGCTGGCGGGTGCGCTCGCCGATCCACACGAAGTGGCCCGACACGTCGTACGGCTGCTGGGTGCGGCTGTCGATGCGGGTCATGGCGTGTTCGTACTCGAGCACCAGCGCCTCGTGGCTGGAGTGGAAGTCGACCCGGTGGAACTCGTCGGGGTCGGCGCCGATCGCGGCCATGAAGGTCAGCGCACGGTCGATCTCGTTGGCCATCGCCTCGTAGCGCTGGCCGACACTCGACTCCTTGACGAAGTCGGTGTTCCAGGCGTGCACCTGGCGCAGGTCGGCGTACCCGCCGGTGACGAAGGCGCGGACCAGGTTGAGGGTGGCCGCGGAGCTGTTGTAGACGTCGACCAGCCGCTGGGGGTCGGGGGTGCGGGACTCGGCGGTGAACTCGAAGCCGTTGACCGCGTCGCCCCGGTACGCCGGCAGCGTGACGCCGTCTCGCGTCTCGTTGTCGGACGAGCGCGGCTTGGCGTACTGGCCCGCGATCCGGCCGACCTTCACGACCGGGACCGAGGCGGCGTACGTCAGGACGACGGCCATCTGCAGCAGCACCCGGAGCTTGTTGCGGACGTTGTCGGCCGTGACGCCGGCGAACGTCTCGGCGCAGTCGCCGCCCTGCAGCAGAAACGCCTCGCCCTTCGCGACCGCGGCGATCTTGGCCTTGAGGTCGTCGCACTCGCCGGCAAAGACCAGCGGCGGCGCCGTCCGCAGCTTCGCGACGGCCTGGTCGACCGCAGCGCGGTCGGGGTAGGTCGGCTGCTGGGCTGCTCCGCGGGCGTGCAGGGTATCGAGATCGGGGATGCTGGTCACCGTCCAAGGGTACGCGTAGCGGTCGCCGCGCTCGCATTTCCGACTGGCAGGTGGACGACGCTCGGTCATGGCTGGACGGGCTGACCGGGTCACGTGGTCAGTCGAGGTGCCGCAGCCGCGGCCAGGTGCGCGACCACGGCTCCAGCGGATCGCGGCAGATCGCCACCGGCACCCCCTGCTCCTCGTTGTCGACGTCGGTCCCGCTGTCGAGCCGGTCGCGGATCTCGCAGGAGGCGAAGAGACCCTCGGCGTACTCGAACTGGGCGCCGACGAACACGACCGTCGTGACGCCGTCGGCCGGGCGGGCCTGGTCGTAGAGCGAGTTCTGGCCGCTGTAGGCCGCGACGTCGGGCCGGTAGTGCGCGATCGCACCGGCCTCGCCGTAGTTGGAGGTCACCACGACTGCGCCGTCGGACGCGGGCAGCGACGGAGTCGGCGGCGACGATGTTCATGTCCGGGATCGGCGTCCGGGCGAGCACTCCGACCGGGAGCAGCGGCAGCGACACGACCAACGAGACGGCGGCGTTGGCCGCGAACAGGCCCCGCCACAGCCAGCCGCGGTCCAGCCGGTCGACCATCGCCACGACGCCGGCGGCGAAGAGCGTCGGCATCAGGAACGCCGGGTAGTGCGGCTGCGCGGCGGCGCCGAAGGTGAGCCCGACGACCAGCCCGAAGGCGACCACGAAGCAGCGCAGCTCGGGTCGCTGCCACAGCTCGCGCAGGCCGGCGAGCCAGACCACCACCAGGGGCGGGCCGAGGATCACGACCAGGAACACCCACATGAACCAGCGGGTGAAGTCGGCGTTGTTGTCGGCGAGCGCCTGGCCCATCTCGAGCTGGGGCCAGCCGTTGGCGATCTGGTAGGCCAGGTTGGGTACGGCGAGCAGCAGCGCCAGCGCCGCCCCACCGATCACCCACGGGGAGCGCAGCCGGTCGCGCGGGCCGACCAGCAGGTAGCCCAGCGCCAGCCCGGCCAGCAGCCACCCGATCAGGAGCTTGTTGTACGTCGCCGCGCCGGCCACCGCGCCCGCCACCAGCCACAGGGCCGGCCGGTGCCGCAGCTCGGCGCGGATCACCAGCAGCGAGACCAGCGGCCATAACAGCAGGTCGGCCGACGAGGTCAGCAGCACGTGGCCGAAGGTGAGCACGGCCGAGGTGCCGGCGTACCCCCAGGCGGTCCAGGCCTGGGCCCGGGCGTCGCCGCCGAGCTCGCGCGCGGTGAGCGCGGTGACGACCACGCTGCCCGCGGCACACAGCGTCGCGGGGATCCGCAGCAGCCACGGGCCCGCGCCGCCGAGGGCATGGGCCAGGAGCGGCACGAGGGGCGGCTGGTCGACGTACCCCCAGGCGGGGTGGAGCATCGCGAAGTAGAGCTCGTCACGGTCGAAGCCGTAACCGTTGCTGGTGAGGGTGAGAACGACAAGGACGGTCAACGCGGCCGCCGCGACCGAGCGTCGGGCGACGGGAGGGGCTGCGACCAAGAGGGACTCCCGGGAGAAGGCTGGCCCCAGCGTGACCCGGGTCGGGCCGTTCGGCAACCCCGCGACGAGACTCACGAAAACTGCCCGCGAAACGCTCGCCGTGCCTCACGTAGGAATGCCCGCGAAACGGTGAGCGTGGTGGGGCATGAGGAGTGGGTTGTCGATGCAGTCTCGTGCCGAGGTCACTACGAGGTACGCCAAGGCGTATGCGAAGGCTTCGAAGAAGGACAAGGGCCGGGTCCTGGACCAGGTCGTCGAGGTCACGGGCTGGTCGCGTGACAACGCCCGTCGTCGACTGGTCGCGGCGGCGAAACGGCCTCCTGGGCCCGGGCGGCAGGTCGCCAAGCCGCTGCGGAGGCAGCGGTCGTCGAAGTACTCCTACGACGCGCTCAAGATCTTGCAGAAGGTGTGGGCTGCCTCCGGTGGCCAGTGCGGGAAGTACCTCGCCGCGTCGATGCGGATCCAGCTGGACGGGCTGGAACGCCATGGCGAGCTCGTCGACGGAGCCGCCCGGTACAGCCCGGGCGTGCGTGAGGAGTTGCTGTCGATGAGCGCCGCGTCGATCGACCGGTACTTGGCGCCGGCCAAGGCCACCGACCAGATCCGGGGTGTGTCCACGACGAAGCCCTCGCCGTTGCTGCGGTCTTCGATCAAGATCCGTAAGGCTGGTGACGAGGTCGAGGCCGAGCCGGGGTTCTTCGAGGGCGACACGGTGGCGCATTGCGGGCCGTCGTTGAAGGGCGAGTTCGCCCGGACGGTGAACCTCACCGATGTCCACACCGGCTGGGTGTTCACCCGCAGCGTGCGGAACAACGCCCACATCCACATCCTCGGCGCCCTGAAGGTCGGCGTGGATGAGGTGCCGTTCGCGGTGACCGGGCTGGACTTCGACAACGGCAGCGAGTTCCTCAACCACGCCGTGATCAAGTGGGCGGCCGATCTGGAGATCTTCTTCACCAGGTCGCGGCCCTACAAGAAGAACGACCAGGCCACGATCGAGTCGAAGAACAACCACCTGGTCCGCAAGTACGGCTTCTACTACCGCTACGACACCAGCGAGGAACGCGTCGCGTTGAACCGGCTCTGGCGGCTGGTCGACGACCGGCTCAACTACCTGACTCCAACCAAGAAGCCCGAGGGGTATGGCAGCGACCGCAACGGCCGCCGCACCCGGATCTACGACAAGCCCGCCACGCCGCTGGACCGGCTCCTCGCAGCCAAGGTGCTCTCGCCGGCTCAGGAGGCCGAGCTGATCGTGTACCGCGAATCGTTGAACCCCGCAGCCATCAGCCGGGCGATCGCCGAACTGCAAGCCGTCCTGCTCAAGCTGGCCAAGGACAAGACCGAGCAGCTCTACCTCGCCAGCTTCCCCACGGCGCTGCCCGACGTCCGCAAGGGCATCCGGATCAAGGCCTCCTGACCAACCCCCGTTTCGCGGGCATTCCTAGTTGAGGCACGGTCACGGTTTCGCGGGCATCTTGACCTGAGGCACTACGGATCACTGTGGTTTCCTGACGCGTCGCCCGAGCGCCGACTCGAAGGTCGCCAGGGTCCGCGAGGCCGCGGCGTACACCTGCTGGGCGTGGAACGCGAAGTCGCTCTCGAGGACCTTGTCCTCGGCGTCCGCGAACACGTCGTCGTTGGGCAGGCCCGGATGCTTGATGTACGTCCGGGTCGCCGCGTCGAGGTCGACGAGGTGGAACCGGGCACCGCGCGGGCGGTCCTCCATCCGCGACGGTCAAGATCCCGTGGTCGCGGCGACTCCGTGAACTCGACACTATCCGGCATGGCTACCCTCCGACCTTGGGACGGTAGGGCTTCGCCGAGCCGGCGGTGCCGTCGATCCGCTGCTGGACCGACGGGTGCAGGATGTCTGCCGGCGTCAGCTCCCGTGCCTTCCAGCCCATCCCGGCCACGGCCCAGTACCAGCGGTGCCGATGGATCTTGCCCTCGACCGCGTTCGAGGCCGGCAGGGCCGTTCCCGGCGGTACGCCGACCAGGTGCTCGTACCTCTTCTCGGCGATCCTTAGGCCCGCCGCCATGGCTTCGTCGGCCATCCAGCCCAGGGCGATGTCGGAGAGCCGGTGGTCGACGTACTGGCCACCGACGTCACTGTGCACGCCCGCGAACCAGACCTCTTTGAGGTCGTCGGGACGTTCGGCGACCTGATTCGGGTCGAATCGGTACGACGCGAAAGGACGCCGGTTCTCGTCGATGGCGATGGCGAGTCGCCCGGCCGCGACGTTCCTGACGTTGCGGGTGAACGGCCAGTGAGCCTGCTCGAACCTCGCCCGCGCGTTCAGCCAGCCGACGGACTTCACCGTGTCCCAGAGACCGAGGAAGGTGATGTTCTTCGCGAACCGCACGAAGTCCGGGTTGCCGAACTTGCGGCCGAACTCGCCGCGCGTGTCCCAGTACTTCTTGTCCTCGGCGTCGGTGACGCTGCGCGACGTGTTCCGGGCATAGAGCTTGAGGGCGTAGGGCACGAGGTTCTCGGCCCCTGGGCTGAGCAGGCCCACCGTGCGGAGCATGCCGGCCAGCGCCAACGCCGTGTAGGCACCCCGGCTGAATCCGAACAGGTAGATCCGGTCGCCAGCGCGGTAGTGCTCCATCAACCACGAGTACGCCTCGGCGACGTTGTCGCGGACGCCGAAGCCCACGACCAGTCCGGCGACGCGGGTGAGTGACTTGCCGACCGGCGTGGTGGCGCTGCGTGCGCCCATCGTGCCGACGCCCGGGTCGTAGTAGACCAGCTGGTCGTCGTCCTTGATCGCCATGTCGAAGAGTCGCGCCACGTTCGTGACGTCGACCTCGGGCTCGTTGCTCGTGCCGTCGAGGCACACAACCAGATTCCGGCTCATCTGTGCCGGCTGACGGGTCGTGGTTGCCCTGCGCGTGCGATGTCGAGCGACCGCGGTCGGCGAATCTCCGCGAACCCTGCAACCCATTGCTGGTCAGCCATGAGGGCCTCACAAGAAAGTGATGGTGTTCCTACACAACAGGACCGGCCCGATGTCCGCCCGATACATCGGAAAACTCGGCACAGGCCGGAGTCGACATCCCGGCCGGGAGAGAGTGGCTGCAACTCACCGGTGCGCGGTTTTGAACACTGCGGCCTGTCAATCCCGGGTTGCGTCCTTCCGGCTCGACAGCGGCAGGGTCATACCCGCGCAAGCGCTCGACGTTCCGCAAGAGGCGCTCATTACCCATCCTTGCGATCCCGGTGGTCGAACGTGCGTCGCCGTCAACTGTTCCGCCTGAGCCTGGCTCGACTCGTTGAGGGGGCGATCTCAAGCAACCGGGCCGCTGCGCTGGTCCGTCTCCAGCGCTGGCGCCGTGCTCGTCTGCGCTCAACGTCCCCCTACGGATTAGTGCCACCGTACGATCCTCGCGCGCGTGACCAGACGATGCTTCGGATCTGCCCCACGTAGGAAAGTTGCAATTTCAATGTTTGCAATGCCGTGACCGAGGTCACAGACTGGGCCCCAGCCCGGTAGCCGTTCCGGCACCCAACCGGTGTTGGCCAGGGCTGTTGTGTTGGATGCCAGCGCTTACGCAGCCGCTGTCACGATGGATGGCGCCCGGGGTACCCACCGCGGGCGCCCCCATCGTTCGCCGATCCGTCCTCCCTACCGAACCCGCAGCCATATCCCGGACCCGCGAGATGCGGCCCCGGGACGTACGCCACCGTCAATGATCGAAGGTCCAGATGTGGAAACCTGACCCATGGACACCTGTGCGTGAGCTTGCCCGTTGGCATGTCACCACGCAGATCGGCGCCAGGCGAAATGCTTTGCTCGCCTGTACCGCTCTCGCCCAACGGCGGCGGGAACGCGACGACGTCGAGAAGTTCCTCAGTCGGGTGAACGCGCCAGCCGACGCGCTCCCCGGAGCCCAGACCGCCCATGGCAGCGTTCCGTTGTTTGATCGCAGGTCAGGCTGAGATACGGCCCGGGCACGGGCCGATCAGACTGCGGCCATGGGTTCGTCGAATGTGGCGGCCAGCCGAAAGACTGGTAGGGCGTCGACCCCCAACTCGTAGTGGCCCACGACGGGCCGCTGCTCGGGATCCACGGCGGCGGATGATCGCGTTCCCCGAGCCGCTCGGACGTTCCTGACCCACTAAGACTCCCCGGCCAGGGCGCGGAGTAGTCCTGAGGTTTCACCACACCCTCCCCGTGTAGTGGTCGCCGACAACGCAACGTCCTCACTGCGGGGGGATGACGAGCTCGCGGCCCCGGTAGAAGTTCTCTTCCTCGTGAACAAGGTAAGGAGCAATCGCTTCTCGACGCTGCGCCTCGGCCTCGGATGCGCGCCAAGCGTCGCAAGATTCCTTAGAGTCCCAGAACGACACACCGATCACGTCCTGTTCGTCCTCGGACCAGTATGCATATGCGCGTTGCATACCCTCTGGGTTCCGCTCCGGGCGCCAGGCCCGCTCGAAGTCCGCCAACGTTCCGGGTTTGATGCGACGTCTTGTCATCCACACGAAATGCTCTTCCATCGCTGCCTCCTTCTGTGTGGCAAGTTCACGCTGGTCCCCTATAGGGAGTCTGTCAACTGAAGCGCCCCAGATTTCGCCCTCCACCGGCGAGGCGAGGCGTAGCCTCGGTCGAGGATCTCCTCATGGGGAGGTTTGGTTGCACAAGTTGCCGGAGGCCGAGATGCGATCCGTTCGTCCGCTTGTCGTCGCCGTCCTGTCCACTGCCGTGGGGTTTTCTGGGCTCGCCCTGGTCGGTGCGACACCCTCCCCCGCCGCCGCGAGCCCGACGCCGTTGGACGGTCTCGAGTACGCCGCGCGGCTGACCCTCGACCGCAGCGGTGTCACACACATCGCCGCCGGCTCCCGGCATGACCTCTTCTTCCTCAACGGCTGGGTGCATGCCCGGGACCGGCTGTTCCAGATGGACGTCAACCGCCGCTCGCCCAGCGGTACGCTCGCTGAGCTCTTGGGCAAGGGCGCCCTCAACAACGACGTTCAAGCGCGGACCATCGGGCTGCGACGGTCCGCCGAGCGCACCTGGGACGCCGCTTCGCCAGAGATGCGCGGTGTCCTCCAGGCGTACGCCGACGGCGTGAACCGGTACGTCGCCTCGCATCCGCTTCCCCGCGAGTACGGCGCGCTGCAGCTCACCGAGTTCTCGCCGTGGACACCGGTAGACAGCGTGACGGTCGGGAAGGCGATCGCGTTCCAGCTGTCCTTCGACCTCGACACCTCGGCCACCACGCAGCTACAGGCCTACGTGGGCAAGTACGGTCCGCAGAAGGGTGCGGCGCTCTTCAGCCAGGACGTGATGCGATCCCAGCCATTCAGCACCGCATCCACGGTCCCCGACGCCAGCGAGCCCAGCCGGGCCCAGACGTCAGGGTCGAACCGGCCCGTCGTCGACGTACGTGCCCTCGAGGAGGCAGCCAAGCTGGCGCGTGCCTACCGCGCCGAGGTCGCAGGGAACCCGCTGTTCACCCAGGCGTTGCGCCGCGAGGGGGAGCAGGGTTCCAACGAGTGGGCAGTCGCCGGCTCGCACACCGTGACCGGTCAGCCGCTCGTCGCGAACGACCCCCACCTCTCGTTGGGGTCGCCGTCGACGTTCTACCCCATCGGGCTGAACGCAGAGGGCATGGACGTCGAGGGCGAGGGGTTCGCCGGCGCCCCCGGCGTCATCATCGGGCACAACCGGTGGATCTCGTGGGGTGCAACCACCAACCCTATGGACGTCACGGACACGTTCCTGGAGAAGGTCGTCGTGGAGCCTGGCTCCCCCAGCCACTTGGCGACGGTCTACGCGGGATCGCGGGAGCCGATCATCCCGATCGCCGAGACGTTCAGGTACAACGACGGCGGGACGCTGAAGACCGCGACCTCCGGAGTCCCGGCGGCCACCCTGATCGTGCCCCGGCGTAGCAACGGCCCCATCATCCAGCTCGACACAGAGCATGAAGCGGGACTGAGTGTGCAATACACCGGGTTCAGCGCCACCTCCGAGCTGCAGACCTTCCTGCTGTGGGACCAGGCCCGGAACCTGGAGGACTTCCAGGAGGGTCTCGGCTACTTCGACGTCGGCTCGCAGAACTGGGCCTACGCCGACGTACACGGGAACGTGGCGTACTTCAGCAGCGCCGAGATGCCGGTCCGTGAGGACCTGCAGGCGGGCTCGGTCAACGGGCTGCCGCCGTGGTTCGTGCGGAACGGCCAGGGCGGCAACGAGTGGCTGCCGGTCCAGCATCCTCAGCCCCACCAGGCGGTGCCGTACGAGATCTACCCGGCGGCCGAGATGCCGCACGTGGTGAACCCGTCCTCGGGCTGGTTCGTCAACGCGAACAACGACCCGGCCGGGACGACCCTCGACAACGACCCGCTGAACCAGCTGCGGCCCGGCGGCGGCATCTACTACCTCAACCCGGGGTACGACGGGTTCCGGGCCGGCCGGATCACCGAGATGCTGCGCCAGCGCCTTGCCGGCGGACAGAAGGTCTCGTTGGCCGACATGCAGCGAATGCAGGCGGATGTGACACTGCTCGACGCCGAGTACTTCGTCCCCCACATTCTGCGAGCGTTCGTGGACGCGCAGACCAGCACGGTGGGTCAGCTGGCCGAGCTGGCGGACGACCCGGCCGTCGAGGAGGCGGTGTCCCGGCTCGCCGCTTGGGACTTCACCACGCCGACCGGGCTTGCCGAGGGCTACGACGGGGGTGACGTGACGGCGAACGACGCTGACGACAGCGCTGCGGCGACGATCTACGCGCTCTGGCGGTCCCAGGCCATCGCGAAGATCATCGACGCGCCGCTCGCCGGCCTACCGAAGCCGGACGCCGCCGAGGCCGTCACCGCGATCAGGCATCTCCTCGACACCTTCGACACCAACCACGGGCTCGGAGCATCCGGCGTGAACTTCTTCGCCGTTCCTGGTGTTGACGACCCGGCTGCCGCCCGGGATTACCAGCTGCTGGACAGCTTGCGTAGCGCCCTACAGCTTCTCGCTGGCCCGTCGTTCGCGGCGGTGTTCCACGAGTTGCCGGAGCAGGACACCTATCGGTGGGGCCTGCTGCACCGGATCGTGCTGTCCCACCTGCTTGGTGCACCGTTCAGCACCCCGCCCGCGTTCGGGCAGTTCCCGGCGCCCCTTCCGGACCTCAGCGGCATCCCGGTCGACGGCGGGTTCGGGACCGTGGACGCCGCGAGCCACAATGCGCGCGCCGCGAGCGTCAACGGGTTCATGTTCGGCAGCGGACCGGCTCGTCGCTTCGTCGGCCAGCCGTCACCTGGACACAACGCTGCGGTGTCCGCCCTGCCGGGGGGCGCCAGCGCCGACCCAGCGAACCCGTTCTACCTGAACCTGCTGCAGCCGTACCTGCGCAACGAGTACTACCCGGCACTCCTCGTCGCCGAGCTGCAGCCGGCCAACACCGCCGGCACGACGTCGTTCGTGCCGGCGAACTGAGCCGGAAGCTCCAGTCCCAAGGCCTGCTGCCACCGGGGGATGGGGGCCGGCAGGAATGGCGGGGCCCAGCTCGGGAAGTCCCAGAACTCCGGGGCCCGGGCCCCGCTGGCGATAGGTGTGCGCAGCAGGTAGCCGCAGCAGGTGTGGCTGGTGTGCGTGACCGGATGCGGCTCCACCACGAGGTCGGCCAGCTGGAGGGGCCGCATTCCCGTTCGGAGTCCGCGCTGGGCGGCCAGTTGCCGTAGCTCCGATCGGAGCTCGCTGTGTTCGTCGGTGACCAGCAGCCTCCACCGGGAGGTTGGGGCAGCGCCGGGGCCCCCGTCGAGCATGACGGCGTGGCGTCGGCAGCGGACCAGGAGCCCGGCCGGTGGATAGCGCGGGGTGCGCACCGCGCCGAGCCCGAGCAGCGTCAGGTTCGGTCGCGACGTGGGCACGGGTCAGGCCAGGAGCTGGTCGAGCCTGTGTCGGGCGGCCTCCAGGTCGCGGAGGGCGAAGGCGGTGTCGCGTACCGGCGCGAATCCGGCCGCGGATGGATCGAGGTCGAAGATGAGCCGGTCCGGCGAGTCCGCGTCTCTGGGCCGATGCCAGGGAGCTCCGGCAACGTCAGCGAACCGTGGATCCGCCGTGCCGGGATCTCAACGGACGCATCCTCCACGTGCCGCCGCCACCGAGCTTCACCCGAGCGAAGGGAGCGAGTCTGTCTTGCCTCGTTTTTCGACCATGGGACTCGTTTGCGGGGCGCGCAGCGGGTACACATGAAGGTAGAGGAGGTGAGTCAGGATGCCTGGTCTGACTAGACGCGAGCACAGGACAGCCGAGCCGTTCGACGTCTTCGGCCGCTTTGACCGGCTTTTCGACGAGTGGACGAAGATGCTGCCGCTGCGGATGCCTTTCGAGTCGGGTGGGCGGTATGAGGACCTCATCCGGGTCGATGAGTACCGGGACGGCGATGACCTCGTCGTACGGGCCGAGCTGCCGGGCATCGACCCCGACCGGGACGTGGAACTGACCGTCACCGACGGGATGCTGCACGTCCAGGCACAACGGCGCGAGGAGGACAAGCTCGAAGAGAAGGGCTTCATGCGCCGGGAGCTGCACTACGGCAGTTTCGCGCGAAGTCTGCCGCTGCCAGAGGGCGTGGTCGAGTCCGACATCAAGGCGAGCTACCGCGACGGCATCCTCGAGATCCGGATCAAGGCGCCCAAGGCGGTCGCGAAGCCGGACACCACGAGGATTCCGATCGAACGCCGCTGATTCACGGCGAGATCCCCGGCCCGACTCGCTCGCGCCGGGGATCCTTGTGGGTTGGACGGAGCCGCCTCTGCGTTCCCCGATGCATCGTGGAGAGTACGTCGCCCTCCCGCACCGCGACCCCACACGCGGTGGCGACCTGTCCGGCCGCGTCGACCTCCAGGGACTCGGCTCCGAGGACCGCGGTCTTGCCCATGCCGCGAGCCACCACGACAGCATGTGAGGTCTTTCCGCCCCGGCTGGTCAGGATGCCGGTCGCCGCGGGCCGCGTGGCCAGGTCCAACTGGCGGCGCGGCTCCTGCGGGAACTCCTCACCAGTGTTGTCCACGATGATCTGCTTGAACTCCTCGACGAACTCCTGCAGATCCTTGGCCTCCAGCTCGACGTCGGTCTCGACCCCTTGCGCCCCCTTGGCAGCGTCCAGGGCCGATCCGAACGCTTCGCCATCGACTCCAAGGACGGTCTTGCCGAACATCTGGATCAGTCGTCGGTAGGAGTCCAAGGCGAACCGCTCGTCACCAGACGCCTTGACCAGGCCCAGCACCGAGCGGTCGTTGAGCCCGACGTTCAGGACGGTCTCCATCATGCCGCCGAGCAGATCCTTCTGATCCTGGTCACCCTCGCTGAAGCGGTAGACCAGCTTCGTC
>WNGB01012467.1_pt1 | contig 13998 bp, 14 predicted proteins | sample 5400681 | NCBI WGS metagenome assembly WNGB01 (sample SAMN13153367, study PRJNA577476) | soil metagenome | isolation source: 115 cm soil or saprolite under grassland replicate 2 | place: USA:California | collected 2016-06-15 | reverse complement strand
TGGATTTGGTGGATGGCCCGAAAGAGCGCGATATTCTCGTGCCGATCTCGAATGTGCGGTTGGTTGTCGATCCAAAAAGCGCGCTTTTTGTCAGCGGCTCTGTGCTCGATTACAGCGAAGACCTGCAAAAAGGCGGCTTTAAAGTCACCAACCCGAACGCCGTCGCGCACTGCTCTTGCGGCGAAAGTTTCGCGGTTTAGTTCGAAACAGAGGAGAGCGAGGATCGGTATTGCGTATTGAAGGGGACCATTCCGCCGGGGGTCTCTATCCCCCTTCGTAGTCATCCAGACGACGAGAGTTTTTTCTGCTTTCTGGCATTGTTCAGTCTCTGGAGCAGGGGCAGGATGGTTTCGAAGGGGTAACCACTGGAAAAATCAGTCAAATGAGCCCGCAGTCGCGGTCATTGTAACAACTTCGAGACTAGGCAGATTTTTTCAGGAAGTCGGAAGACCAGTTGTTGCTGACGCGCTTCCAAAGCCTCCATCTCTCGCGGATGTTCAGCGTTTCGCCGAGGTCGCTGCTCGCTATCACCATTGGCTCGGCAGCCCGGAGGAAAACGCTGCAGTCGGCATCAAGCTATTGTAGCGATCATAGTCGGAACTCCGGCGGGGAATTGGACCGGCTATACTTTCATGACCTCCGCTTCCTTGTGCTTGAGATGATCGTCGACGGACTTAACGAAGCGATCAGTGAGTTTCTGCACTTCATCCTCCACATCGCGCAAGCCATCCTCAGTCAATTCACCGGCGGCCTTGAGTTTCTTCGCCTCGTCGAGTGCAGCGCGGCGGTTGGCGCGCACACGCACCCGCGCTTCCTCGGCCATTTTGCTTAGCGAGCGGACCAGCTCTTTGCGTCGCTCTTCTGACAGCTCTGGGATCGGCAGTCGAATGATTTTCCCATCAACGGCGGGCATGATGCCGATCTTCGATTCCTTGAGCGCTTTCTCAATATCCTGCACCGTCCCCGCATCAAACGGCTGAACAACCAGCAAACGCGCCTCCGGCGTCGTGATCAACGCAAGCTGCTTTAGCTTCATGGTCGATCCGTAAGCGTGGACATCGACGTTTTCTACGAGACCGGGCGAAGCCTTGCCGGTGCGCACGGCAGCAAATTCATGAACCATGTAATCGACGCTTTTGTCCATCGACATCTCGGCCTCCAGAAGAATGTCATCTCTGCTCATGTCGCTGAAGTGTTACGTCGATGGAAGTTCATCGCAAACCAGTGTCCCAACTTTTCGCCCAAGCACTGCATCGCGAATGTTGGTGGGGTTATTCATGTCAAAGACAACAATCGGTATTTTATTGTCCATGCAGAGACTGAATGCGGTCGAGTCCATTATTTGTAAACGTTTCGCGAGCGCTTCCGAGAAGGTGAGCCGGTCGTAGCGGCGCGCGTTTGGGTGAGTATTCGGATCGGAATCATAAACTCCGTCGACCTTGGTGGCCTTTAGAATAACGTCGGCCCGAATCTCGCTCGCTCGCAAAGCTGCTGTCGTGTCGGTGGAAAAGTATGGGTTGCCGGTGCCGGCAGCAAAAATGACAATACGACCGAGTTCAAGGTGCCGAATGGCGCGCCCCAGAATGAACGGCTCTGCCACATTTCTCATGTCGATTGCCGACTGGACACGCGTCTCGATACCCATTTGATCAAGTGTGCTGCGTAACGCCAGTGCGTTAATCACGGTAGCAAGCATACCCATGTAGTCTGCGGTAGTTCGATCCATGCCGCGATGCGACGCCGACAAACCGCGCCAGATGTTTCCGCCTCCAATGACGATTGATACCTGCACTCCGAGATCGCGGACTTCTTTTATCCGTTCAGCAATCTCACGCACGACGGTTGGCGAAATGTTGTCGCGTCCTCCGCGTTCTTGCACCGCCTCACCGCTCAGTTTGAGAACGATGCGTTTATATGCTGGTTGCTCGGTTTGCATCAGTGACTCATAATGATCAACAGAAGATATCGATCTTGGAAAGCATAAACACACCGTCATCCCGAGCCGCGGAGACGCAAAGAGACCTCCCACGCTGGCTGATCATGCAAGGTCCGCTTGCGTAACTCTCTGGTCTCTCCGTCAGATCCTTCCCCCGCGCCTGCGGGGTCAGGATGACAATGTTGGGTGTCCGCGCAAGAATTCGGCAGCGCTCATTCGTCGCTTTCCCTCCAGTTGCACTTCGCCGAGCGATAACGCGCCCTCACCAGCCGAAACCACCAGTTCAGCCTCGCTGCGCAGAATTTTCCCGGGCTTCCCTCGAAGATCGATAACCGCTGCCGAAAAAATCTTGAGATTGCGCGTGCCGTTTGTTGAGACAGTCATAAACGCGCCAGGCCATGGATCGAATGCGCGAATTTTTCTTTCAATCGCGTCAGCTGGATCCGACCAATCAATTTTGCCGTCTTCCCGTTTCAGCTTCGGGGCATAAGTCGCAACCGCGTTGTCCTGCGGACTCAAGTAGCGTTTCAGGCGCAACCGCTGCCAATCGATCGTGCAACCCTCCACCCGTGTCGATGGGCAAAATGTCGATGGTGCGCTGCAATAAAATGTCGCCTGTATCGAGTCCTTCATCCATGTACATCACCGTGATGCCGGTCTCGCGATCACCCGCAGCGATCGCCGCCTGGATCGGCGCGGCCCCGCGCCACCGCGGCAGGAGCGAGGCGTGCAGATTCAAGCAGGCAATCTTTGGAATTTCGAGAACGCCACGTGGCAGGATTTGCCCATAAGCCATCACGACGATCATATCCGGCTTTAACGCTCGAATTTCTTCGATTGCTTGTCGATCTTTGATCCGAGCCGGTTGCAAAACCGGTATATTCGTTCCGGAGAGTGCGTTCTTAATCGGCGGTGACTCGATCAATTGCGAGCGCCCGACTGGTTTGTCGGGTTGTGTCACAACGCCGACGACTTCGCGCTCCGACTTCAGCAAAGCTTGCAGCGTCGGCACGCCAATTTCGCCAGCGCCGATAAAAACGATGCGCATGCCGATTACGGCGTGAGTTGATGCACTGTAGTGGAACGACGTTGACGCCGTCCGGCCATCGCTTCCGCCTTCAATTTTTCACCGGCTGTGATCTCGCGGCGACCTACGGACGATCCGCATCCAGTGCAGAGATAATCGAAAATCTCCTTGTCAGGCAGGACTAAAAGCAACCGCTCGCGCACAGGCATCGCGGCCCCGCACTTTTCACAGTAGAGGCTGGAAGCTGTGAAATTTTCAAACTGTTGCTGGCTCATACACGCCGTTCACGCTCTTTAGAATATCGAGCAGAACTTTGGCGGGCGGCTGAGTTGCGTCAACCACGGTCACCAGCCCTTTCGAATAATACGAAAGCACTGGCTTCGATTCTTTCTCGTAAATGTCGAGGCGTCGTTGGATAACTTGCTCGTTTGCGTCGTCGAGGCGGTTGTCCTTCAAGGCACGCTTCTTGAGTCGGTAAAAGAGGGTCTCGCGACTAGGACAGGCGAGATGAAACACTTTTTTTACGTCGATCATTTCCTCCATGATCTTGGCCTGCCCCACATTCCGCGGAATACCGTCCAGCACCAGCGTGTCGATGTCTGGCTTAAATTTGTGCGCTTCCACGGCCGCATCGATCGCCTCTCGCCAAAGCTCCACTGTGATATCGTCTGGAACTAACTGACCTTTGCTCGAGTATTCAAGAAACGCTTTGCCGACTTTCGTGCGCGTGTCGATCGAGCGGAATACATCGCCACAAGCGCAATGATAATAGCGCGGGATCGTCCCAAGCGTTTTGCCTTGAGTGCCTTTGCCGCTGCCCGGCGCGCCAAAAAGGATAAAAGTGTTATATCTCATCAGGGAAATGGGTTTATACCGCAGGCCGCGGTGCCGCGGAAAGGAGAATCGACCGGACTAACTGTCGGACACCAATGGGTCGACATTTACGCGTCGTCCGTCACGGTCGAAGCGCACGCTTCCATCGACCAGCGCAAAAATCGTGTAGTCCCGGCCGAGCCCAACGTTTTTTCCGGGCTGAAATTTTGTCCCCCGCTGACGCACGATGATGTTGCCGGCGACGACCATTTCGCTGCCGAATTTTTTGACACCCAGCCGTTTGCTGACGCTGTCCCGGCCATTCTTAACGCTGCCTTGTCCTTTTTTGTGAGCCATATTTCAGTTCGACGGTAGATGTTGGGCGTTGAGCGTTGGATGTTACTCGTCGCCCTTTTTGCTTCCCGTCTTTTTCGCTCCTACACTGATGCTCTTGATCTTTACGCGCGTCAATTTGCGGCGATGCCCAACCGTCCGGTGATAGCCCTTGCGCCGCCTGTACTTGAACGCGATGACTTTTTTGTCCTTGCGCTGTTCCAGAACTTCAGCAGTGACCTTTGCCCCGGATATAAGCGGGCTCCCGTGCGTCACGTCTTTTCCATCCGCAAACATCAACACCTCGCCGAAGGTCGCGGTCTTGCCGGGATCGACTTCCAGAAGATCGACATCGATCGTGTCGCCTTCCGCGACGCGAAACTGCCTGCCGCCGGTTTTAATAATTGCGTAAGCCATGAGTCGGAGAAAAAGCTGGCCAAAGTTCCACAGATGGGTCGGTTTGACAAGCGGAAAGCTTGATCGGTGCGCGACGCCCGATCAGCTACGCTGCCGCTTCTTCGGTCGCGCCAATAAGTTCTGTATATAGAGCTTCGTAGCGCCGCGCGGATGCGTCCCATGAAAAATTGCGCGCCATCGCCCGCTTCATCAGCTTGGTCCATAGGTTCCGGTCGCCGAAGATTTGCCGCGCCCGCTTAATCGCGTCCCAGAAGGCTTCGCTTGAATATTCGTAACAGAGGAACCCGTAACCGCTGTCTGAGGCCGGATCGAAATCCTCGATGATCTCGTGCATTCCGCCTGTCGCGCGCGCGACTGGGAGAGCGCCGTACTTCAGGTTATACATCGCGCTCAAACCAGCCGGCTCGAACCGCGACGGAATCAGGCTGATGTCCATCCCCGCCTCGATCAAGTGCGCCAGTTTCGCGTCGTAATCTTTTTGATATGCAAACCTAGTCGGGAATTTTCTGGCTGCGACCGCGAGAGAAATTTCGTACGCGGGATCGCCTTCCCCGAGGATGATCAAGCGCACATCATCCCACAAGAGTCGATCGAGGAGCGGCACCAGAATTTCGAAACCTTTTTCCTGGACGACCCGAGTCACCATACCGAAGACCGGACCCCGCGGCCCGGATGCAAGTTTCATCTCCTTTAACAATGCATCACGGCAAACCTGTTTTCCACGAAGCCGTTTTTCGTCATAGCGTGCCGGCAACAAACGATCCGACGCTGGATTCCAAACCTTGTAATCCGCGCCATCTAAAATGGCGCTTAGGCGATGCGCATTTTCGCGCAATACCCCATCGAGCACGTAGCCGGGGGATGGCGTCAGAATTTCACGCCGGTAATGTTCGCTTACGGTTGTGATCTTATCAGCGTACAGAATTCCGCCCTTGAGAAAATTCAGCCGCCCGAAGAATTCAACTCCATGCAGGGTAAAAAATCGCTCCGGCAGATTAGTAAGCCCGAAATCGAGTCCCCAAAAACTGCCTTGGTCAGCGACATGATGAATGGTCAATACAGTTTTGAACGGCAGGCCTTGCGCATACACGAACACCGGGACCAGCGCCGCCGACCAATCGTGAACGTGCAGAATTTGTAATTGCGGCGTTAGTCGGCGAGATAACTCCAGCGCCGCCTTGCAAAAAAAGATAAATCGCGAGGCGTTATCCTCGTAGGGTTTGCCGCGTTCGCCGTAAATTCCGTCGCGATCAAAAAATTTATCACACCGAACCAGGTACAACTGCACGCCACTGGCACTTCGCCCCTCGAGGTATCGGGCAGGATAAACTTTGTCGCCCACCTGCACATCGACAGCGATCCCCGTGTTCTTTGTCTTGAATGCGCGGTTCTCTCGAATCTCCCGGTAGAATGGAAGAACCACACAGACATCGTGCCCTCGAGCACGCAGCTCAGCCGGCAGCGCATCCATGACATCGATCAACGCCCCCGTTCGCTGCAGCGGCGGCCCTTCGGCGCTAATCATTAGAATTCTCATTCGATGTTAACGTTTCGCGGCCGGCGCATATTCCCGCTTCACCCACTCGAGCGCTTCCTCCCTCGTACGTAAACTTCCCTCGAGCTGCCGTGTCTCCACCGCCTCGAGAATCTCGCTGAACTTTGGGCTCGGCTCTAGACCGAGGGCGATCAAATCGTCCCCTCGCACGAGCGGTGGCGGAATGATCGGTTCGTTAGCGAATTCCTCGCGTTTCCGAACGAGAAATTCGTAATTATCGAGCATGCGATGGCTGCCCTGGCAGTCGACCCGGTGCAGCTCAAGCTCGTCGTCGAAAGTTGGTCGCGCCATGAAACGCTTTAATTTCGCCACCCGCATCTTCGGCACGTCTTTGAAAACCATATGCTGCCGCACCATTTCGACCGTGGCCTCGATTTCAGCGCCGGAAAATCGCAAACGTCGCATGATTTCTTCCGTCATCTCGGCGCCCAGACGATCATGCCCGCTAAACCGAATTCGCCCCGTTTCATCAACAGTTGCGGTACGCGGTTTGGCCGCGTCGTGGAACAACACGGAGAAAACGAGCTGCACAGAAACTTTCTTCGGCAGAAAATCGAGCATTAATCGGGTGTGCTTGAACACGTCACCTTCGGGATGAAATTGCTCGGGTTGTTCGCACCCTTTCATCGCCTCAATCTCAGGGAGAATGGCGCGCATCAGTCCGCTTGCGTCGAGTAAGTCCCAGCCACGCCCCCGATTTGGTGATAAAAAAATCCGGACGAGTTCATCACGGATTCGTTCAGCACTGATCTCACGGATTGAAGCGGCATTAGCTAAAAGAGCCTCCCAGGTTTTTGGGTCGATCTGGTAATCGAGCACCGTGGCAAACCGCACTGCGCGCAGCATTCGCAAACGATCCTCCGCGAAGCGCTGCGCGGGGTCGCCGATAGCGCGCACCAATTTCGCGGCGATATCGGCGCGGCCACCGACGAAATCAATCACTCCTTCTGCAACCGGGTCGTAATACATTCCATTTATCGTGAAATCCCGGCGCTGGGCATCCTCTTTGGGCGATGAAAAATGAACTGCCGTTGGGTGCCGTCCGTCGATGTAAGCCTCGTCCGACCGAAATGTTGCCACCTCAAACTGAAAATCGTTTTCCAGAACGATGATCACGCCAAAATGCGCGCCAACTGCGTAGGTCCGTGGAAAAAGCCCCTGCACCACTTCCGGTCGTGCGTCGGTAGCGATGTCGTAGTCCTTTGGCGCCAGGCCGCGAACCATGTCACGCACGCAACCGCCTGCGAAGTACGCGATGTGACCATCCTGGCGCAAGCGCGCAGCGACTTTGAGCGCCGCCTCTTTCATCGGCGAAGGTTTCATCCGATCATTGTAACTGTTCTGCTTTGGAAGTCAGGCAACCTGCCTGAGTCGGCCCGGCCGGCTATCCTTCTACTCAGTGCTCTTCTGCTTCCAAAACGAATGAATAATAAACAGCACCACCGCAACTGAGATGCAGGAGTCAGCGACATTAAAGGCTGGCCAGGGATGCGCATACGGGACATGCAAATCGACAAGAAGAAAATCGATCACGTGCCCATAAAGAAGCCGATCAGTAAGATTTCCAAGGATCCCTGCGAGAAGAAGTGCCAGAGAAAGATCACGCCAACGATCAGGTGTTCGCGCCCGCAAGAGGAGACCTAAAACAATCACAAGCGCCACAGACGAAATGACGATGAAGAACGTATTGTTGCCTCTGAATGATCCAAATGCCGCGCCCGTGTTGGTCACGTTAACGAGGCTGAAAAAATCGGCGACCAGAACACGCGGTTCATCAGGGCTGATGAATCGCAAGATCAGCTGCTTGGTGAGTTGATCGATTGCGTAGAGGGGGAGGGAAAGAAAGAGGATGAATTTCACTGTCGAGCCTGCGGCGCTGTTGAATGACGAACTAAGGACGAAGCCCGAATGACGTTACTCGCTGCGATGACTTCATTATTTGTCATTTGATCATTCCTTCGTCATCCGTCATTGGGATTTCGTTATTGTTTGCACCACGCTTTCGCACCGATCGCACAAATCGGGATACTCTTTGCTTGTGCCGACAGCTGGCCGGTGACGCCAGCAACGGGCGCATTTCTTGTATGCAGTTTTGGCGACGGACGCACTCGCTTCGGCTCCCTGGCGAATCGTCAGATCACTCAGAATAAAAAATTCCTCCAGCTCTTCCTTGCTGATTTTTGTCGTGACATCGGAGTTTGAATTTAAAACAACCGCTGCCTCGAGAGCATTCCCGATTAGCTTCTGCTGTCGCGCGTGCTCGATCGCCTGACCGATGACGGCGCGCAATCTCAGGAGCTCTGCGATCTGATCGCTCGCTTCGTGTCCTGGATCTTCGAATGGGGGAAATTCCTGTAAATGGACCGAACCGCCCAGCACCGAATGTCGCCATGATTCCTCGGCCGTGAATGCGAGCACCGGGGCGAGCAATCGGCACAGTGCGCCGAAAATTTCGTGCATGACCATTTGTGTTGCACGACGCCGGGGCGAGTCTGCCGCGTCGCAATACATCCGGTCCTTGGTAATGTCGATATAGAGGCTGCTCAGATCGACGGCGCAAAACTGGTTAAGAACGTGATAAACCTTGTGAAACTCGAATGCTTCGTACGCCGATCGGCAATCAGCAATTACGTCGTTCAAACGCTCCAAAATCCAGCGATCGACCAACGTTGTAGCCGGCATCGGAGATGCCGGCTGACCGGGGTCAGCGACCCCGGCTACAGCATCAAAATCATAAAGGTTCCCTAGCAAAATGCGCAGCGTGTTTCGAATCCGGCGATAGGTGTCTCCCAGGCGCGTGAAAATTTCCTCGGAAAACGGAACGTCAGCCGTGTAATCGATGCTGCTCGCCCACAAGCGGACGAGGTCCGCGCCGTGTTCATTTACAAAATGACCGGCGTCTACCGGCTTCTCGTAAGCGCTGGACTTGGAAATTTTCTTTCCGTCCAGGTCGACAACAAATCCGTGCGTAACGCACGTTTTGTATGGTGCGCGATTATTCAGCGCGATACTGGTCATCAAAGATGATTGAAACCAGCCGCGATGCTGATCGGTCGCTTCCAGATACATGTCGGCCGGATCGCGCAGCTCGGGGTGCAGCGCGCAAACTGCTTTGTGTGAAACGCCGCTGTCGATCCAGACATCGATCGTGTCGTTGCGTTTCGTTGTACCGGGTGGCAGACCAAGTTTTTCGGCAAGATCGGCATCGTTCAACTCGAACCAAATGTTTGAGCCTCGCTCGGCGACAAGATCTGCGAGCTTTCGGATAATTTTTGCGTCGAGAATTGCTTCTCCATCCTTCGAATAAAAAACAGGCAGTGGTACACCCCAGCTTCGTTGGCGCGAAATCACCCAGTCGGGGCGAGATTCAACAGTGCCCGCGATGCGATTTTCACCCCACGCTGGAATCCATTTTACTTCGTTGTGAATGGCATTAAGCGCCCTGCTGCGCAGTTCATCGATCCCAATGAAGAACTGCTCGACATTCCGAAAAATAATCGGCGTTTTCGAACGCCAACAGTACGGGTAGGAGTGATGAAAATTCTGTTGGCCAAGCAACATCCTCCGCTCTCGAAGCAAATTGATGATGTCCGTGTTGGCATCGAACACATATTTCCCAGTGAGATTTGGCAAACTGGCTTCATCGGTAAAGCGTCCGTGATCGTCCACAGGAGACAGAATTTCCAAACCGTTGGCCCTGCCTAACCAGTAATCGTCCTCGCCGTGACCGGGCGCGACGTGCACCAGGCCTGTGCCGGTATCCATGGTTACGAAATCGGCAGCGAGTATGGTTGATTTTCGGTCCAGAAATGGATGTTGCGCTTGAAGCCCGACCAGCTGTTTGCCAACACGAAAAGTCGATTCTTCCGTGGCAACAAAACCAGTTTGTTGAATAAACTGTTCGCGAAGCTTGCGAGCAACAATCACTCCCTCGTCCTCATTACTCAAAATTTCGTACTCGGCGTTCGGATCCACTGCGATCGCGAGATTTGCGGGCAATGTCCATGGCGTGGTTGTCCAGATCGCGACGCTCACTGGCTTGTCAGTCGGTAAACTGATTTTCGACAGTTGATCGGGAAGAAGCGTGAAGCGCGCGTAGACCGCGGTGTCGTCGCGGTCCTCGTATTCTACTTCAGCTTCGGCCAGCGCGGTTTGCGCTCCTGTGCTCCAAAAAACCGGTTTCTTCGATTGATAAACGAGACCTTCCTCGATGAATACAGCGAAAGCGCGCAGGATTTCTGCTTCATATTTGGGATCCATCGTCAGATACGGATTCTCCCAATCGCCGAAGACGCCGAGCCTTTTGAATTGCTCGCGCTGGATGTCGACGAACTTCCGCGCAAACGCTTCCGATCTTTTGCGAATCTCGAACGGAGAAAGGCCGCGCGATTCCTTCACCACCTTGTATTCGATCGGCAGGCCATGACAATCCCAGCCCGGCACGTACGGCGCACGTTTGCCGAGCATGGTCTGCGATTTCACCACGAAATCTTTAAGAATCTTGTTGAGGGCTGTGCCCATGTGAACGTCTCCGTTGGCAAACGGCGGCCCATCATGCAGGACAAATAATTCCCTACCCTCTCGCGACTTCTGGATCTGCTGGTAGAGTCGGGTCTCCTCCCACGCTCGAAGCATTTCCGGTTCGCGCGCGGCGAGGTTTGCCTTCATCGGAAACTCCGTGCGCGGCAAATTAAGAGTATTTTTATAGTTCTGACTCATGGCAGAGCGGGCGAGGCTACGTAACATCCGCCGTCGCGCAAATCAACGCATGCATCGAAACATGCGGCCGGAACGCGTGGCGCGTAACAGTTTGCAGAGATAACTTTGCGCGCTATGCCAACGCCTGAGAAATCGAAGGACACCTTGCGTATTTTCGTTCTGGCCGACACCCACAATCGTTTGCCGGAAACGGTTAGCGAAATCGCCAAGGACGCTGATGAAATCTGGCACCTGGGCGATGTATGCACGGAGACCATTCTCGACGAGCTCCGCGCGGTTGGGCCTCAAGTCATTGTCGTGCGCGGGAATTGCGACAGCAATTACGAATGGCCATTGCTTGTCGATCTTGTGCGAGGCGGATTGAAATTCCGTCTCCAACATGTACCGCCAGACCATTTGCCAGATGACGTTGATCTTTTCCTGCACGGGCACACGCACGTTCCGCGAAACGAAAGACGCGGGAGCGTGCTGTTTCTAAATCCGGGTTGCGTGACGCGAGCCAACCAGGGCGCACCGCCAAGCGTAGCATGGCTTGAAATCACGAATGGAAAAATCAGTTGGCAACTCGTCCCGCTCCGCTAACGCGATTTTTGCCAAACTGCGCTCACGCTCCGCAAAGAGGGAAGCCGAATTCGACACTAGTGGATCGCCAGGCGCAAACCTGCTACTTGCTGATTGACTCCAGAGCTTAAGACGATTGCCTGGCGCGCTTCAGCCAGGGACATGCGTGAAAGCGAAAGCCGCAACGAAATGTTCAGGTCCGCGTGAAGCACAGGTGGCAGCTCCCCGTGACGCAAGGCTTGGGCTCCCAGGATGACTTGCCACAACCCCGAAGCGCCTACGCTTTCGCCTAGCGCTGGCTTGGCCGTGTAAACAATTGCATCTGGAATCACCTCCTCCAACGCTCCCTGCTCTGCTTGATCGATGAATGTGCCGTTAGCGCTTGAGACCACAAAGTCGATTTCGGTTTGGCTGAGGTCGCGCAGTATTTGCATTAAAATTTCCTCTGCTCCTCCTCGCTTTCCGTAACAGCCACCCGGATGAGCACGTTCGATTGTAATCGGCCCAACTCGCGCGAGCAGGATTGCTCCGGCGCCTTCGCTTAAAATCATTCCTCGCTTCTGTTTGCCAAACGGTTCGATCGGAGGCACCGAACGAAGCAAGCGCCATCGCCGATACGCGTCGCACAACAGCCAATCGACCTCTTCGGTGCCGACAATCAAACAATAATCAAGCGACTCATCCGTCATGACATCCTCTGCCATTTTTATCGCCAGGAGACCCACCGCTCCGTCACCAACCACGGTGTAAGTCGTCCCGGTAACACCCAAAATTGCCGCGAGATGGCTCGCCGGCGCATTAAAAACCGTTTCCGGAAACAAGAGAGGACTGGCCGACTGCGCACCCATCTCGACGACATCGCGATAGAAGCGTTTGGTGTAAATGACGCCTCCGTTGGAGATCGCGAAGATGAGCGCAATTCGCCCAGCATTCTGCGAATCCACCTTTACTCCGGCAGCCTTCAACGCCTCGAGACCTGCTGCTGCGGCAAATCGCGAAATCACACTAGCCCGGCGAAGACGCGGATGCGTCAAACCAGTCAGCACCGACTCGGGTACGCGGAACGCGCTGTACGATCGGTCCCCAAACTTTTCGGAAATCGCCGTCGCGGACGCCTCATCTCCATGAAGCAGCCGGTCCCATACTGGATCAACGCCATTTCCAAGTGGGGTCACCCACCCCATTCCGGCGATCGCCAAACTCATGCTCCAACTCTATGCATCAGAATCGAAGCATTCGTGCCGCCAAAGCCAAATGAATTCGAAAGCGCCGTACGCACTACAGCTGGTCGCGACTCGTTCGCCACAACGTTTAGATCAAGGCCGTCATCTAAAGCGCTAAAATTGATGTTGGCAGGAAGAAATTGATTCTTGAGCGCCAGCAAACAGAAAATCGCCTCGACCGCGCCAGCGGCTCCCAATGAATGACCCATCATGCTCTTAGTCGAACTCACCGGAACGCCATTAAATAGCGCGCTGATCGCCTTCCCTTCGGCTGCGTCATTGAATATCGTGGCTGTCCCGTGTGCGTTGATGTAATCGACTTCGTCTGCAGAAATTTGCGCGCTGTGAAGAGCTCGCTCCATCGCCTGTCGCGCTCCGACCCCGGAAGGATCCGGCTGCGTGATGTGAAAATTATCCGTGGAAATCCCATAGCCGACAATTTCTGCCAGGACAGGCGCGTCACGCTTTCGAGCAAGTTCGAGATTTTCCAGCGCGAGAACGGCGGCGCCTTCTCCCAGCACCATCCCGGCGCGATGTCGATCAAACGGGCGGCATTTTTCCGGCGTCGAGGCCTGAAGTGAATCGAAGCCCGTGAAGACCAGTTCCGAAAGAGCGTCATAGCCTCCAGTCAATACGCGCTGATAGCGCCCCGATCGGACGCATTCGAACGCGTGACCAATTGCATTTGTGCCCGAAGCGCACGCGTTCGCAATTACCTGACATGGCACATATGCCCTGAGAACCTCCCCCTGAGCGTCGATTACCGGCTTTTGTGCCGGGTAATTGGCGATCCACGTCGGCGCGTGTCGCAGATCCCCTGACCGACACAGCGACCGGTAATATTGTTCCCCATAAGACATGCCGCCGCTCGTTGTTCCGATTACCATTAACTCAGGCTCAAACTGAGGCGTTTGCGCTATGGCTTCCTTTAGCGCATGAATCATCATATGCGACGCTCGATGCAAGCGTTTGGCGCGGAGCCTTTTGTTCAGGCCAGCGAGCAAGCGGTCATCAGAGATTTGACCCGCGGTTTTGCAGCGACATTCGGCTACCGAAAATCGTGTTATTGCGGTGACGCAGTCCCGCGCGTCACGCAACGACTCGAGCGTTTCCGCCAGTCCAAACCCCAACGGGCTCACCACTCCTGCAGCCACCACTGCCACCCGTTCAGGGGCCTTTTCTCCGGTCGTACTACCTAATTTGGCCATGTCGGAGGGGCAAAAATTGTTACGCTATTTTCTATTGCTTTCCTAAGGGAAGCATTTTACAAGTGACCCGAAACCGGAAACGGAAGCCTGGAAGTTGGTGGATTGTCAGTTGAGTTTATTCAGTGGCGATTTGAAATCCGATAAGCGGGAACAGTGACCTGGCGGCCTTTTCCAGAATAAACTCAATGGGAACTAAACTATACGTA
>WNGB01010274.1_pt1 | contig 13999 bp, 11 predicted proteins | sample 5400681 | NCBI WGS metagenome assembly WNGB01 (sample SAMN13153367, study PRJNA577476) | soil metagenome | isolation source: 115 cm soil or saprolite under grassland replicate 2 | place: USA:California | collected 2016-06-15 | reverse complement strand
CTGCTCGACTGGCCGGCCGCGTACACGACGAATTCCGGGCCGCAGGACGCGTTCATTCTTGTCCAGCTCGCCGAGCATCATGCGCGCTCAACTTTTTCGTACGTTGATGAGCTGCGCAAAAAACTGCCCCAACAATTTCCCGGAATCGAGTTCAGCTTTGACACCGGCGGAATGTTGAGCGCCGCGCTCAATGGCGGGCTGCCGGCGCCGATCAACGTTCAAGTGGAAGGCAACAAACTCGAAGTCGCGCACCAGATCGGCCGCGCAGGTCGGGCTAACACAGGAAGAGATTGTTAAGAACGTTGTGACCGCGCTCAACAGCTCGATCAACTTTGCGCCTTCATTCTGGATCGATGAAAAAAACGGCAACCATTATTTCATCGGTGCGCAATATCGCGAGAACGACATCCAGTCGATCAACACGATCCTCGACATTCCCATAACGGGTAAAAATCAGCCGACGCCAGTCGCGTTGCGCACTGTCGCGAAATTTTCGCGCGGCACGGCGTACTCCGAAATTAATCATCTCAACATTACGCGGGTGACCGACGTTTTCGTCAATGTGCGCGGGCGCGATGTCGGCTCGGTCGCGGGCGAGATCGAGCGTTACATCTACAAGATCAAGAACGATCGCGCGCAAGTCCCCGAAGGGTACTCCATCCAAATGCGCGGCGAAGTCCAAACGATGCACGAGTCCTTTAAGTCGCTTGGCTTCGGACTTTTTCTCGCGGTGGTGCTCGTTTATCTGGTCATGGTCGTCGAGTTCCGTTCGTTTCTCGATCCGTTCATCGTCATGTTCGCCGTGCCGCTCGGGTTGATCGGCGTCGCGTGGATGCTCTTTCTCACGCACACCTTTCTCAGCATTCAATCGATGATGGGCATCATCATGATGGTCGGCATCGTGGTCAGTTTCAGCGTGCTGATGGTCGATTTTGCCAATCGCATCCTAGCCGAAGCTGCCGAAAAAAAGGAACGCAAGACTCCGCGCGATGCGATTGCCGAAGCCGCCGCGATCCGTCTGCGTCCGATCCTCATGACGGGGATCGCCGCTGTCCTCGGTCTGACGCCAATGGCGCTTTTCGGCGGCGCGAATATTCCGCTGGCGCGCGCTGTCGTTGGAGGAATTCTGGCGGCACTGGTCCTCGTGCTTTTCGTTGTGCCCGTTCTTTATGTCTTGTTCAAACGCGAAAAAGCAGGTGTGCCTTCATGAAAAAATTTTGGGCGCTCGCGCTTGTTGTTGCTTGGTTTGCTGCGCTAAGTGGCTGCGAATGGTTCCTTCCGCAAGCTCCGGCGACGCCGGTGCAAACCATTCATCCGAAACGCGGCGAGATTGTTCACCGGCTCACGCTGCCCGGAAATGTGATGGCTTATCAGGAGGCCACGCTCTACGCGAAGGTCGCCGGTTATTTGAAAACGATCAGCGTTGATAAGGGCGACACCGTGAAGCAAGGCGATGTGCTTGCCGAAATCGAAGCGCCGGAAATGGTGGCTGATCTGGTTAAAGCCAAGGCGGAAGCCGATGCGGCACAGCTCGATTACAAGCGCGTGGCAGACGCACAGAAAAAGGCTTCCGATTTGGTAATGCCGCAAACGGTTGACGCGGCAAAAGCGAAGTCTGGCGTGGCGGTAGCCGGCCTCCAGCGCATCGAGACGCTACTTAGTTATGCGAAAATCATCGCTCCGTTTTCTGGTGTAATTACGAAACGCTGGGTCGACCCGGGCGCGCTTATTCCCGCAGCGACCTCGAGCAGCGCGGCAAAGAGTGCAGCGGTTGTCACTCTCATGGATTTCAGCACCGTGCGCATCGACGTAGCGGTCCCGGACACCGAGGCGCCATTCGTGAAGAGAGATTTGCCGGTCAAAGTGACGGTGGACGAGCTGCCCGATCGCGCGTTTAAAGGCACGATCACACGCTTTGCTTACGCCTTGGATGAATCGACCAAGACCATGGCGACCGAAATTGAAATTTCGAATCCCGATCTCGCGCTGCGCCCGGGCATGTGGGCCAGCGTCGAGATTGAGCTGCAAAAAAAAGAAAACGCGCTGCTCATCCCTGCCGAAGCGCTCGTCGTCGAGAAAAACAGAAACTCTGTGTTCGTCGTGCGCGATAACAAAGCGCAAAACGTTTCCGTCACCACCGGGTTCGATGACGGCGTGAACGTGGAAATTCTTAAAGGCTGCGGGCCCAACGATTCCGTGATTGTCGCCGGCAAACAATCCGTAACCGACGGACAAAAGGTCAAAGCGACTGAAGCGAAATGAATGGCACACGTTCGTTCTTGCGTAGCGCCATCGAGCTGGCATTTATCGCAATGGCGTCGCTCCAGGTCGTGCCGGTCGTTACGGAATCAAGTCGATCGCCGAAAGTGCTGACGATCAATCTGCCGACGGCACTGCGCCTGGCCGGCGCGCGCAACATCGACATCCAACTCGCACGAGAAAAGCTTGCCGAGGCCTATGCGGCGGAAGAGAGCGCAATGGAACGATTCTTTCCGTGGCTTGCGCCGGGTGTCACGTATCGTCGGCACGATAACTTAATACAAAACACGGAAGGACTGATCGAAGAGGTCCATAAGCAAAGTTATGCCCCCGGCGGGACATTTGCCGCGCAAACGGACATCGGCGATGCAATTTTCAAATCGCTCGAAGCGCATCAGCTTAGCAAAGCGGCTCGCCACGGTCTCAATGCGCAAGAACAGGAGACGATTCTGACGGCAGCGCGCGGCTACTTTGACTTGGCAGCAGCGCACGAAGCGGTAGGAGTTGCGCGAGAAGCATTGCGCGTATCGACCGATTACGCAGCGGAGATCGATCGCGCCGTTGAAGCGGGCATTGCTTTCAAGGGAGACGCGCTGCGGGTCACAGTGCAGCGGCAGCGTGATGAGATAGCGCTCCGGCGCGCAGAAGAAAATGTGCGGCTCGCTTCGGCGAAACTGGTTCAGATCTTGCATCTCGATCCGATCGTCGAACTGACGCCGCGCGACGGGAGCGTCGTCCCGCTGTCAATTGTTTCTGCGAAAGAGTCGCTCGGTGATCTTGTTTCGCAGGCTTTGGCGGCGCGGCCCGAAACACAACAAAGTGCGGCGCTCCTCAGCGCGGCTCAGCATGCGAAGAACGGTTCGATTTATGGTCCGCTCATTCCAAGCGTTGGTGGCCAGGCATTTTTCGGCGGGCTCGGCGGCGGAATGAATAGCGAAACGGGACACTTCGGTGAATCGGAGGACTACGTGGCGCTACTGAATTGGCGCATCGGCCCGGGCGGCCTTTTCGATTTCGGAAATATCCAGGCGCACCAGGCGCGCCTGCACGGCGCCGCACTGGTTGCTGAGAAGGTAGCTGACCAAGTTGGGAACGAGGTCGTCACTAGCCAGGCCCGCGTGCAGTCGCTTGAAGACCAGATCGCAACGGCCGAACAATCGTTGGCCGATGCGGAGGAAGCGTTGCGTCTCGGTCAAGAACGGAAAGAATTTGGGGTCGGCGTCGTCCTTGAGACGATTCAAGCCGAACAGGATTTGTCGCGTGTTCGCAACGATTATCTCAGCATCGTTACCGATTACAATAAAACGCAGTACTCGTTGTTGCGCGCGCTCGGCCAGCTTTCCGCGCGGGAGCAAAGTCCGAGCTTCTCAGGAATAAAACGGCCTGTTAAAGCTTCGCATCAAAAATGATTAAGTCTCAGCGTACTGAAACCATCGTCAGCCAGCGATATGCCATCGGCGCAAAAGAACGCGCGGACAAACTTTGCTGTCCGGTCGAATACGACTCCGAATATCTCAAGGTCATTCCGCCAGAAGTGATCGAGCGCGATTACGGTTGCGGGGATCCATCTCGTTATCTGCGCGAAGGCGAAACGGTTCTCGATCTGGGCAGCGGCACGGGAAAAATCTGCTTCATCGCCGCACAAATTGTCGGCCCAAAGGGGAAAGTGATCGGCGTCGATATGACCGACGAAATGCTCGAGGTCGCACGCCGCAACGCGCCGATTGTCGCCGAAGGCATCGGTTACGCCAACGTCGAATTCCGCAAAGGCCGCATCCAGGATTTGGCGCTCGATCTTGAATTGTTAGATCGAGAGCTAATACGCAGTCCGATCACCGACGCGGCATCGTTTCTCGTAGCCGACGAGCTCACTGAAGAATTGCGCATCAAACATCCGCTGATCGCAAGCGATTCCATCGACGTAGTCGTTTCCAATTGTGTGCTCAATCTGGTCGAGCCGAAATCGAAACGGCAACTCTTCGACGAGATTTTCCGCGTGCTGAAAAAAGGTGGGCGCGCGTTAATTTGCGATATTGTGAGTGATGAAGAGGTGCCCGAGCAATTGCAAAACGATCCGGAACTTTGGAGCGGTTGCATTTCCGGCGCGCTGACCGAAGACGGTTTTCTCGCCGCGTTCGAGAACGCCGGATTTTATGGAATCCGAATCTTGAAACGTGCTACCCAGCCGTGGCGCACAGTGCAGGGAATCGAATTTCGCTCTGTCACGATTGAGGCGTTTAAGGGAAAACAGGGCAAATGTTTCGAGCGCAATCAGGCGGTGATTTATCGCGGGCCGTTCAAGGAAGTGCTCGATGACGACAATCACCGAATGGGACGCGGCAAACGTTACGCCGTTTGCGACAAGACCTACAACCTCTACAAAAAAGCGCCGTATCGCGAGTTCTTCGAATTTATTGATCCGATTGTCGATGTGCCTTTGGCGCAGGCGAAACCATTCGACTGCTCGCGTACGTCGCTGCGACACCCAAAGGAAACCAAAGGTCAGGACTACAACGCGACGACGGAAGCAAACAGCAAGTGCTGTGACGGTGGGAGCTGCTGTTGATTATCGATTTTTCCCAACCTCAACAATCAAACCTAACCTAACTATGAAAATCCTCTCGTATTCGCAGCCAACCAGGTTGCTTTCTACGGCCTGCATTTTCACATTTGCCATGGCCTTTTCCGCACCAGCTGCTGAACCAACTACAGCTGTCGCCGTCTTGCACCCCACCAAGGGGAGCCAAACCAGCGGTGCCATTCATTTCCAGTCTGTGAGCGATGGAAAAGTGCGCGTCACTGCAACGATGGAAGGCCTCGCTCTGAACAGTGTGCATGCCATTCACATCCACGAGTTTGGGGACTGTACCGCGTCAGACGCGACCAGCGCCGGTGGCCACTACAACCCCGAAGGCCACCCACACGCTCTTCCCGATAAGAAAGAGCGGCATGCGGGCGATCTTGGCAATTTGCAAGCCGATGCTCAAGGCAAGGCCAGCTTGGACCTCACCGTGGACAACATCACGATCAACGGCAGCAAGAATCCCATCGTGGGACGCAGCGTAATCGTTCATGAAAAACAGGATGACGGTAGCCAGCCAGTGGGTAACGCTGGTGGCCGGATCGCGTGCGGTGTCATCGGCGTGGCGAAATAGCTGACGGCTCGGACTGCGTATGTTAGTGATCCTACTGCTGCTGGCTGCGATGTTCCTGGCTTATGCCAACGGTGCAAACGATAACTTCAAAGGCGTCGCGTCGCTCTTCGGCAGTCGAACTTGCAGCTATCGCACAGCAATCCTCTGGGCAACAGTCACGACTTTTGCCGGATCGATGATGTCGATCTTTCTCGCGCAAGCATTGCTCACTAAATTCAGCGGCAAAGGCATCGTTTCGGATCACTTCACCGGATCGGAATCCTTTCTGCTCGCTGTCGCTGTTGGCGCCGGGCTGACTGTCATTCTCGCAACGCTCGCCGGATTTCCGATTTCGACCACGCACGCGTTGACTGGCGCTATTATCGGTTGCGGGTTCATTGCGGTTGGGTCGCAGGTTAATCTGGCCGCGCTGGGCAAAGGGTTTATCCTGCCGTTGGCCTTGAGTCCGGTTCTGGCAATCGCTATCGCCGGCGTCCTTTACATCTTTTTTCACGCGCTTCGAGTGGCGACCGGGAGAACGAAAGAATGGTGTATTTGTGTTGGAACGGAAGAACGAGTCGTGGCGATGCCGCAGCCTTCATCAGTCTTGGCGCTGCGCAGCGTTACATCGACAATCACTCTATCCGTAGGTGAACATGAGAACTGCCGCGAGCGTTACGCAGGATCTTTTCTTGGGATCGGTTCGCAGCAAATCATGGACGCGGCGCATTTTCTCAGCGCCGGCACGGTCAGCTTTGCGCGCAGCTTGAACGACACACCAAAAATTGTCGCGCTTCTGCTTTTGTGGAGGACGCTAGACATTCGGTGGGGATTCGTCGCGGTCGCAATTACCATGGCGATCGGTGGTTTGCTTAACGCGAGAAAAGTAGCCGAGACGATGAGCAAAAAAATCACGAGCATGAACCATGGCCAGGGTTTTACTGCAAACTTGACGACCGCCGTCTTGGTTGTGCTGGCGAGTCTATTCGGCCTTCCGGTTTCGACGACACACGTTTCGGTCGGCTCGCTTTTTGGAATCGGTCTGACCACGGGAAAAGCCAACGTTCGGATGATGAGCGCGATCGTCGTGTCCTGGCTGGTTACGTTGCCTTGTGCGGCGTTCGCCGCAGGCGCGACTTATTGGCTCGCGACCCATGTCTCTTAACTTCATGAACCGCTTTCCCACCCGACTCGCTGTTGAAGGTCTGCAGCTGCGCCGCACACGCACGGAAATTCTACAGGTGAACGTGGGAAAGCTTTGCAATCTCACTTGTACTCACTGCCATGTGAATGCGGGACCGAAGCGCAAAGAGATCATGACACGCGAGACAATCGATCGAATCATCGACTGGCTGGCCAAAACCGATATTCCCACTGTCGATCTTACTGGCGGCGCACCGGAGATGAATCCCGATTTTCGCTATCTTGTGAAGCGCGTGAAAGCATTGCAACGGCCGCGGCATGTGATCGACCGGTGCAATCTCACGATCTTGCTTGAATCCGGTTACGCTGAGCTCGCCGGATTTCTCGCGACGAAGAAGATCGAGATTATTGCATCAATGCCTTGTTACACGCCTGAGAACGTAAACGCTCAGCGCGGCGAAGGTGTGTTCCATGGCAGTATCAAGGCGCTGCAACTTTTAAATTCGCTCGGTTACGGGATCCATATCGATCTTCCGCTACATCTGGTTTACAACCCGGTCGGGGCGTTCCTCCCCGGGCCGCAAGCTGAACTGGAAGCCAATTACAAGCGGGAGCTAAAAAAACATTTCGGTATCGTGTTCAACAATCTTTACACGATTACCAATCTCCCCATCGCGCGCTTCGCCGCCTATCTCCGCCACAACAACAAGCTTGAAGAATACATGCAGTTGCTAATCGACAATTTTAATCCGGCCACGATCGATGGACTGATGTGCCGCAATACCATCAGCGTCGGCTGGCGCGGCGAAGTTTACGATTGCGATTTCAATCAGCAGCTCGGGATGCAATGGGAAAACGGCAAACGGTTCTTTCTGTGGGACGTCGATCCGGACAAAATCGATAATCGCGAGATCATGACCGGCGATCATTGCTTTGGCTGTACCGCAGGCGCGGGCTCGACTTGCGGCGGCGCGATTATGTCGGAGGTCAGGCAGCTTGCCTGACTCGGCCGGCAGGCTGCCAGCCTGCTGAAGCACGATGGAAAGTCCGACAGGCAAGCTGCCTGTCCTTCTATTCCAGCGGAAACTCGATTGGTTCTTCTTCCTCGCGCGGGACGAGTTTGTTTCGCTCAATGATTCGTGTGCAGGTATTCCAGCGCAGCAATGCATCGTCGTTGCCGGGCGGATGAATTGCTTCCGCCTTTTCGAAGCAACTCATCGCTTCGCGAAAAAGCTCGTAGGCCTGAAATCGGCAACCCGGCGTGTGTTGTGCCAGCTTTGCCTTGGCGCGCCGCTCGGCAAGGATGCCGGAAAAATAAGCGCGCTCATACTCGCTGCGAATTCGGCCGAGCAACTCCTTGATTTGTGTGTCGCTCACTCCGTAGCCCTTCGTAAAACGATCGGTTAACGCCAACAGCAAGGTGATAATCGCCTCCTGGTTTTCCGGATCGGTTTTCAGCACATCCAGGCAAATACTTTCTGCTTCGGCCGGCTCGTTAAGCAGCCGATACCGCGTCGCCTTCTCGAGAGCGGCCGGAATTGCATCGTTGTGGAGCGATTTTAGTTCGGACATGACGAGCAATGTGATTTGTTAAATCGTTAAAACGTTACAGCGTTGAAGACAAACCGATTCACGATTCTCGCTTCATTTGGGTCGAATCCCTGTTCTCGATTCGCGTTTCTTCAGCCACCGCCAGAACCAGCCAAAAGGATCGTAAAATTCATCCACCACACGTTCTTTTAGCGGAATGATTCCGTTGTCGGTGATTTGAATGCTCTCGGGGCAAACCTTCGTGCAGCATTTTGTGATGTTGCAGTAACCGATTCCCTGTGCGTCACGCAATTCCTCGATGCGATTTTCAGTATCGAGCGGATGCATCTCCAACGCGGCGACATGAATCAAATATCGTGGCCCAATGAATTGTTCATGCATGCGATGATCGCGCAAGACGTGGCAAACATCTTGGCAAAGAAAACACTCGATGCATTTACGAAATTCCTGAACGCGATCGATATCTTCCTGTCGCATTCGCCAGGTGCCGTCCGGCGCGTCGGGTGGACGCGGTTTGAACTTCTTGATCTTTTTCTTCACTCGAAAATTCCATGAAACATCCGTGATCAAATCTTTCAGCACCGGAAACGCTTTCATCGGCTCGACCGTGATCGGTCTGTCGAGCGGCAATTCGCTCATTCGCGTCATGCACATCAGTTTCGGCATACCGTTGACTTCCGCCGAACACGATCCGCACTTCCCCGCCTTGCAGTTCCAACGACAGGCTAGGTCGTTCGCTTGCGTGGCTTGAATGTGATTGACCGCATCGAGTACGACCATTCCTTCTGAAATGCCGGTCGTGTAATCGCGGAATTCGCCGCCGTGCGTGCCGCCTCTCCAAATTCTGAATGTTGCCTGCTTTTGCGCAGTCATTTCATATCCTCGATGATCTGTTTCAGATACTCGGGCATTTCCGGCAGTGGCTCCAATCGAACCTCCATCGTTCCATCCTGCGACTTCCGTATCAAAGTGTTTACTTTCGAGAAGCGGTCATCTTTCTCCGGATAATCTTCGCGAAACTGCGCACCACGGCTTTCTTTTCTTTCCAGCGCCGCGCGCGTAATCGCTTCGGAAACCGAGAGCAAGTTTTTGAGATCGAGCGCGGTGTGCCAGCCCGGATTGAAATCGCGATTGCCCGTGACGCCGACGTACGATGCGCGTTCCCAAAACGTTTTCAGGTGATCCAGCGCCGAGCGCATCTCGCCTTCGTCACGAACAATTCCAACGTTGTGCTGCATCACTTCTTGCAAATCGCGTTGCACCGAGTACGGGTTTTCGCCGCTGCTGCTCTCGAACGGTTTCAATGCCTCGCGCGCGCATGTGTCGATCTTGTCGCTGTCGATCTGGCCATGCACATTTTCCTTCGCGAATTTCGCCGCGAATTCTCCCGCGCGTTTGCCGAATACGATCAGATCGGAAAGCGAATTGCCGCCGAGCCGGTTTGCTCCATTGATTCCCGCCGCGCATTCGCCCGCGGCGAACAATCCGGGCACATCCGACATCTGGGTGTCGGCATCCACGTGCACGCCCCCCATGATGTAGTGCGTGGTCGGGCCCACTTCCATTGGCTCCCTCGTGATGTCCACGTCGCCGAGTGCCTTGAATTGATGATACATGCTCGGCAACTTGCGTTTGATGTGCTCCTCCGCGTTCGAAATTCTTTTTTTGATCCAGGAAATATCGAGATAGACACCACCGTGCGGAGTCCCCCGCCCTTCTTTAATCTCGCGCACGATGCAGCGTGCGACGTGATCGCGGGTGAGTAATTCCGGCGGACGGCGCGCGTTTCTATCGCCTACGCAATAACGCCAGCCTTCTTCTTCGTTGTCGGCCGTCTGCGTTTTGTAGTTGCCGGGAATGAAATCGAACATGAACCGTTTGCCATCGGCATTCGTGAGAATCCCGCCTTCGCCGCGCACGCCTTCGGTCACGAGCATTCCGGCAACGCTTGGCGGCCAAACCATGCCGGTCGGATGGAACTGCACATACTCCATGTCGATCAAAGCGGCGCCGGCGTGGTAGGCGAGCGAGTGCCCGTCGCCGGTGCAATCCCAACTGTTGCTCGTAATCTTGTAAGCCTTTCCAATTCCGCCAGTCGCAAGCACGACTGCTTTGGCGCGAAAGATTCTAAATCGGCCCCGCTCGCGATCGTAACCGAACGCGCCAACCACGCGGTCGCCGTCTTTCAGCAACGAAAGGATCGTGTGCTCCATGTGCACGTCGATGCCTTGATGAATGCCGTGATCCTGCAACGTGCGAATCATTTCGAGCCCGGTACGATCGCCGACATGCGCCAGCCGGGGATATTTATGGCCTCCGAAATTTCTTTGCAGAATGCGGCCGTCTTTCGTGCGATCGAACACGGCGCCCCAAGCTTCGAGTTCGCGCACGCGATCAGGCGCTTCCTTCGCGTGAAGCTCGACCATCCGCCAATTGTTTACGTACTGACCGCCGCGCATCGTATCGGCAAAATGCACTTTCCAGTTGTCGCGATCATCAACATTAGCGAGCGCAGCGGCGATGCCGCCTTCGGCCATTACCGTGTGCGCTTTTCCCAGGAGACACTTGCAAACCATGCCGACGGAAACGTCGGCCGCCGATGCTTCGATCGCCGCGCGTAACCCAGCGCCGCCGGAACCGATGACCAGAACGTCGTGCTGGAAAGCTTCGTAATCGGGCATCGGCTACACAATTCGCCAATCGTGCCAAATCCCCATCGAGCAAAATCGCACGTAAAGATCCGTGAACCCGACCCAGAACAAGCTCAGCCAAGCCCAGAGCATGTGGCGGCGATTTAAACAGCTCACACAAGCGTACGCGCGATAACAAGTCGGGGATTTGGAAAATTGATCGAGAAATCCGCCGGCCAAATGTCGCAGGGAATGACAACCAAACGTATAACCGCTGAGCAGAACGACATTGATTGCGAGAACCATCGTCCCGACGCCGATGCCAAACACACTTTTCCCTGTCTTTGGATCGACAAACCAAAGCGCTTTCCACACGTCATAGGTGAGGATCAGAATGAAAACGAGAGCGAGATAGAGAAAATAGCGGTGAACGTTTTGCATAATCAGCGGGAAGGAACGTTCGCCCAGATAAGTCTTTCGAGGTTCCCCGACCGTGCATGCCGGCGGATCGGCCCAGAACGCTTTGTAGTAGGCGCCCCGGTAGTAGTAACAGGTCAGACGAAATCCACCGGGCGCCCAAAGAATCAATAACGCCGGAGAAAAAATGAGCCACGCCGGCCACCAGGCAGGTTTGGGTCCAAACCAAGTGTGCGGCGAGTCACCAAAAATTTCCGGTGAATAAAACGGCGAGATGTAATTGCCAAAAAAATAATGGCTCCCTTGGAATGCCGCCCACGTTGAATAGACGATGAAAATCGACAATCCGAGAAAGACCAGAAGCGGCTGCGTCCACCAAGCATCCGCTCGCATCGTTTGTCCAAACGAACGCCGCGGGAAGGTTGCCTCTGCTCCGTTCATTTGCCGCCGGCTCCTTCCACCGGGAACCGCGCCTTTCTCCACGCTTCCCAACTGCCCGGAACATTCCAAAGCTCATTAAATCCTTCCGGTTTTAGAATACTGGTAGCTATGCTTGCCCGGTATCCGCTTCCGCAATAAACGGCTGTCGGCTTTGCGCGATCAAGCTCGTCCATCCGTTTGCGGAGCTCCGGTAAGAAAATGTGACGCGCGCCGGGAACATGTCCTTTTTTCCATTCCCCCGGCGAACGAACGTCGAGAACCTGGAGTGACGATTTGCGTTCGTTAAGCTCATGCACGCTCATCTGTCCGATTTTTTCGAGTGGAAATCCGCCTGCATCCCACGCTTTCATTCCACCTACCAGGTACCCCGCGAATTTCGAATAACCTGTGCGAATAAACAGCCGCACGATTTCCTCGAGATCGCTTTCACTTTCGAGCACCAAGAGAATCGGCTCGTTCGGATCGAGCATCCAACCCGCCCAAATCGAAAGGATGGGCGAGCCGCCAATGTTGAGCGCGCCGGGAATATGGCCCCCGCCAAACGCAAGCATGGTACGCGTGTCCACAAGCACACCCGCTTTTTTGTCGATCGCGTCTTTGAATGCCTTCGGCGGAAGAGCCGGGACACGTGGAAGGTTCCCGAGGACTTCGGGTCCTTTCGCGTTCACTTTTTTCATCACCGGATAGTACTTCGGCACCGGTGGCGCGCTCGCCAGTGCGTAGTGGGTAAAACTCTTCACATCGTTGAACTGCAAGAACCGATTAAATTTTCTCTCGTAACCGATGGTGCTACTCAAACGGTCTCCGATGTCTGCGCCGCAAGGCGAGCCTGCACCGTGATTCGGATAAATCATGACGTGATCCGGCAGCTTGAGATAAAAATCACGCAACGTGTGGAATTGTTTTTCTGCGAGCTCTTTGGTGTGTTTCTCGCCTAACAAGTCCGGCCGACCGGCAGAAGAAACAAAAAGCGAATCGCCCGTCAGTACCGCCCACGGCTCGTCCGGGTGATCGGCTTCCGCCAGCATATAAGACATGTGCTCTGGCGTGTGACCCGGAGTGTGCCGGGCCGTCACGAGCACTTCGCCGAATGTGAATTGATCGCCATCCTTTACTTTCTCGGGTTGGAAGCCGTACTCAGCGCCGCCTTCTCCGCTGGCATAAATCCTGGCCGATTCCAGCCGTGCACAGAGCTCGCGCGAGCCGCTCACCAGATCGGCGTGAATATGCGTCTCGAAGATATGCGTGATGCCAAGGCCCGCTTCGCGCGCCATATCGACATAAACATCGACATCGGCTCGTGGATCGAAAATGGCTCCGACCCCTTCATCATCGTCTCCGAGCAGGTAGGAAAGCTCCGCGATGCCTTCAGTCTGAATGGTTTTAAAAATGAGCGACATGATGTTCAGTTAAACCGAGGGCTGATGAAGTTCAACAAGATCGAGAGGGCATATTTCTGGGTAGCGCACGCGTCTCGCGTGTCTGGTTTGGGCGTCTCGCCAAAACGAACTTCCTCACGACTTTGCAGCTACCACGCAATGCCGAACCGTCAGAAAAGTTCGCGATCGCTTCGCGATCGCGAGGACGCGCTCGCCAGCACGCGGGACGCGTGCGCTACCCGGAGTCGAATCAACGCACTTCCACCGTAATTGGCAGAAGATGATTAATCATGTAAGTGCCGCGATCAGGATCACGTTCGACTGGCTGGGTTCGACCTTGCGAATCAGTCGCACGGGCGATCAGCGCCGTTTTCCCCGACACGGCCGGCGTCTTCCAATCGAATTCCCAACGACGCCACGCGTTCAGCGCTGCTTCACCGAGCAATTTCGCCTCGTTCCATGTCGAGCCTCCATTGGCGCTAACCTCAACTTTCGTAATTTCCGCATTGCTCGTCCAGGCGGCGCCACGAATGCGCACATTGGAATTTGCCGGAACGATTTCGCCTTGAGCCGGCTGCGCGATTTGCGCTTTGACCTGCAATTCCGACAGGGGAGTCAATTCGGCGGCGTCCCCTCGCCTTTTCCAAAACGCATAATCGAGCGTCTGATAATAACCGTTGAACGGTCGATCGGTGACGATGATGCGCTGCAACCATTTGATCGACGCCATCGCGTACCAGCCCGGCACAATCGCGCGCAGTGGAAAACCGTGCTGCGGCGGAAGATCGATACCGTTCATCTTGTAAGCGAGCAACACGTCGCTTCTCGCTTTCGTCAGCGGAATACTGCGCGCAAACTTCAGTTCGCCTGCGGGACTTTTAGGATCTTCCAGCTCGCCCCCGTCGACCCCTTCCAAAATTACTTCGACTGCTTCAGGTTTCACTCTGGCGCGATCGAGCAAGAGCGACAATGGCACGCCAGTCCATTCCGCGGTACCAACCGCGCCAAGTCCCCATTGCACGCCTTTCACTTTCGGCTCAAGAAA
>WNGB01009086.1_pt1 | contig 14000 bp, 13 predicted proteins | sample 5400681 | NCBI WGS metagenome assembly WNGB01 (sample SAMN13153367, study PRJNA577476) | soil metagenome | isolation source: 115 cm soil or saprolite under grassland replicate 2 | place: USA:California | collected 2016-06-15 | reverse complement strand
GAATTGTTTCGCGGCGCCGCGACCTATGTGGACAAGATCCTCAAGGGCGTGAAGCCCGGCGACCTCCCGGTCCAGGAGCCCACCAAGTTTGAGCTGATCGTCAATCTCAAGAACGCGAAGGTGATCGGTATCGACGTGCTGTGTGTACCGAAAACCTGATCCGTGTTGATTGCGTGACCGAATCGCCTAAACGTCAGCGGCGATGATGGCGCTGCTCTGCTTCTTCCTGACCCTGTTCGCCTCGCTGTTCAAGTCGAAGAGCCGACTTGAGGCAGAGAATGCGGCACTCCGACATCAACTGATTGTGCTGCAGCGGAGGGTGAGTGGTCGCGTCCAGCTCGCGAATGGGGATCGCTTGTTCTTGGTCATGCTGTATCGATGGTTTCCATCGATCCTCAAGGCCATCACGATCATCCGGCCGGAGACCCTTGTGCGCTGGCACCGGGCCGGCTTCCGGCGATATTGGCGATGGAAATCCCGCTCCCTTGGAGGTCGACCGCAAGTCGACGCGGACCTGCGCGCGCTGATCCGACGGATGAGCGCTGACAATCCCCTGTGGGGCGCCCCCCGTATCCATGGCGAGCTGCTCAAACTCGGCTTTGAAATCGCTCAGTCCAGTGTCGCGAAGTACATGGTCAAGCGATCCTGGCCGCCCTCCCAAGGATGGCGCACCTTCCTGCGTAACCATTCACCGGACATCGCGGCCATGGATCTATTCGTTGCCCCGACCCTTGGCTTCGACCTGCTCTATGCCTTCATCATCGTGCGACTGGCCCGCCGAGATCTCGTCTGGATCAACGTCACACCTCATCCGACCGCCGACTGGATCGCGCGCCAGATCACAGAGGCATTCCCTTGGAATGAGGCCCCGCGCTACCTGATCCGCGATCGGGATCAGGTCTATGGCGTTGCCGTCAGGCATCGATTGCGAGCCATGGGCATCCGCGACAAACCTATCGCTCCACGCTCGCCTTGGCAGAACGGCTTTGCCGAAAGACTGATCGGATCGATCCGACGCGAGTGCGTCGACCATGTGATCGTCTTGGGCGAGGCGCACCTACGCCGGATTCTGCAAGCCTATGCCCGTTATTACAACGATCTGAGAACGCACCGCTCGTTGGACAAAGATGCGCCATTCTCGCGCCCGGTGCAGCGGATCGGAAGCATCACGTCACAGCCACTCCTCGGCGGATTGCATCACCACTACATGCGAGTCTGAGTTTTCGGTACACACAGGTCCGCTTTGCAGAAATCGGGCGCTGTGAGCAATCTTATACAGACGCGGACGCGAGATCGGCTCACACTCACCAATACCGAGCGCTTCCAAGTCATTAGCCCCCGACTCACGAGTGCCCGAGGGCCCTGGCCGGACTTGTCATTGGTTGGCCACTGTCCAGCGTTGCGTAGAGCGTTGCGTAGAGCCCCCCGCACTAGGGGGCTCTACCATTTTGGTCGCCTCAGTTGGCGGCCCCGCGCTCGTGATGTTACGCGCCCGCCGTCATCTTCTCGAGGGCGTCGGCGGTGTTGTGCATGACAACGAACGTCCACGGCTTTGTCTTGCCGTCGTCATCGTCGATAAAATCGAAGGTGTTGCCAGCGCTTTCATGTTTGACGACGTATCGTAGGCGCGCGGTGGCGCCTAAGATTGTCGTCGGCTCGGTGTCGATGATGGCCGATGCCGCATCCATGACGGCGTCGTGCCGTCTTTCGAATTTGGCGTCGTGTGCACCTTCTTTTTTGATGGATTATCCTCAAGATGGCCCCAAGCGACGCGGTGCGCCTCGATCGCGGCGAAGATCGGATCGGGCGCCGAGCACCGGAGCGGCCATAGCGGGTAGCACTACCACAAAGCGCGATTCGAGCAGTTGTAGTCCTGCCCCGCCCTCGCCGTCCGCGGCTTCGAGGACTTCGAAGTCAGCGCTGGCTCATGATTGCAGCTGATCGAGCAAAACCTTTGCTTCCTTTAGATCGTGCGTGTCGAATCCTTCGGTGAACCAAGCATGGATGGGCGCGAGAAAGGCGAGCGCTTCATCGCGCCTGCCCTGACCGATCCAAAGCGCGGCAAGGTCTTTCGCAGCTCGGAGTTCAAGGGATCGAGCGTGTTGGCTTCTTGCTGTCGTCAACGCCCGGTCGAGCAGCAACTGCGCATGGGTCTCGCTGCCCGCCGCGCCGCAGAAGAGCAACGCGCGTGCCTTTAGTCGATGCAGTTCGGCCTCAAATATCCGTTCGCCGTTATGGTCGGCTGCCGAGAGTCCCTGCTCTATCACCTCCAGCGCAGCCTCGGGTTCGTGTCGGAGCAACAAGATCGGACACAAAAGCACGTAGAGCGCCGTGATGCCGAGCTGATAGCCTGCGCTACGATATTGATCCAACGCGCCCCTCACTTCCTCGAGCGTGCTGGCTGAAGGGTCAAGCATTGTCATGCAGATACCCCGAATGGCGCGCGACAGGCCGTGCCAGTGCCGAAATCCGTACTCCTCCGATAAGGTGAGGCAGCGCTCGGCGTGGCGGTGCGCGATCGCCGGCTCGCCGCGCAGAGCGTGAAGAATGGATGCATAATAACAAGCGTAAGCCTGTGTGTGCGGATGTCCGACCGCGTCGGCACGTTGAAGCGCGGCGGCCATTCGAGCGGCTGCCATGTCGACGTGGCCGAGGATCCAAAGGGCCCACGACATCAGGGCCAGACCTGCCGCTCCAGCATCCTGGCCAGCCGCCCGGGCAGCGAGTTTCTCAGTCTCATTGCTCGCGCTGAACGCCTCCATAGCCCGTTCAGTCAGCTCACGAGCATCGACGACAGATCCCATAAACAGAAGTATCATGCCTAGCCCGCGTATCGCGTTGATCAGCATCGGCCGATCATTGCGTGCTTCGGCGAGACCGAGCAATGTTGCGGTTACCTCCCGGGCTTGTGGCAGCTCCCCGCGGATGACGCTTCCGGTAGCCAGCCAAAACATGACCTGCAGGTACTCGGGTGGATCCCCAAGGCGCGCACACAGCTCACGGCCGCGAGCGAAGGTTGCAATGGCCGTACTCGAGGCTGGACCTTGAGTGGCGATCAGGCAAGGTCCCAGAGTGAACTGGAGATCAAGCTCCAGCCTGTCCCTCCCTAAGCTGTCCGGCAACCGGCCTGCGGTCTCTATGCCTCGCTGCAAGTGCGCGATGGCTTCGAGATTGGCGAACCGCTGGATGGCATTCTTGCCGGCCTTTAACCAGTAGCTCACCGCCTTTTCAATCAGCCCAGCCTCGGTGAGATGGTGCGCCAGAGTTTCCGGCTGAGCCTCCACGATTTCCGGGAATCGTTGCTCGAATGCGCCCGCGATCGCTGCATGCAAGTGTGCGCGCCGGGCCTTCAGCAGGCTGGAATACGCGGCGTCTCGCACCAGCACGTGCTTAAAGGTATAGACCGCATGCGGTATCTCGCCCCGGCGGAATATAAGCTCCGACAGAACCAGCTGGCCGAGCGCTTCCTCTAGCTTCTCTCGCGGAATCCCGGCTACGGCGTTCAGCAGTTCGTACGAGAACGAGCGACCGACTACAGCGCCGATCTGTGCCACCTCCCGTATTGGCGCAAACCGGTCGAGACGCGCGATCAGCGAATCATGCAAGGTGGTCGGGATCGCTAGCGACGGCAACGGGTGCTCAAGCACATAATGGCCCTCCTGCTCTTGCAAAACCCCGCTTTCGAGCACCGTTTTAGTCAGTTCCTCGACGAACAGAGGCACGCCGTCCGTGCGAGCGAGAATCTGGTTCATCACCTCCTCGGGCAGCGTCTTACCGCCGGTGATCCGCTTGATTATGGCCGCCCCGTCCGGTCGGCCAAGGCGGGTGAGGGCGACCGTTGTGACATGCGCGTAATGTGGCCAGGGCGGTGCGAACTCTGGCCGTGCGTTGATGAGCAGCAGCACCCGAAGCTGCGGCACCTGGTCCACCATGACCGTGAGCAGTTCAAGCGAGGTCGGATCGATCCAATGGACATCTTCGAAGATCATCAGCACCGGCTGCATCGCTGCCAGGCCCTCGAGCCGCGACAAAAGCACCGCCAATGTCTTCTCCTTTCGGCTCTGCGGACTCAGCTCTGGCAGGCGGTAGCGGTCGCTGGGCGGCAGCGACAGAAGGTTGGCCAGAAGTGCTACTGCCTGATCTCCCTCCACGGCCGATTGCACGAGCAGCATTTCGAGCTTGGCGAGCTTTTCAGCGGGCGTGTCGCCGCGCTCGAACTGGGCAGCCCGTTCGAGTTGGCCCACGAACGGGAGTAACGCACTGTTGGTGTGGTGCGCTGAGCAGAAGTAGTGCAAGCTTATGTGTGGCTCGGCCAGGAGCCGCTCTTGAAGCGCGAGGGTGATGTGCGACTTGCCGATACCCGGCTCTCCGGTCAGCACCACAACGCGGCCTTCGCCCTGGGAGACATCCCGCCAGCGGCGCAATAGCAGCTCGATCTCCTCGTCACGCCCGAACAGGGGCGTCAGCTTGCTTTCGTGCTGCGCCTCAAAGCGGCTCGCTACGCCGCTCGTCCTCAGCACCTGCCACGCCGGTACTGGTTCCGCCCAGCCTTTGAGCGCGACAGGGCCGCGATCGCGGTACTCGAACTGCCCTCCGGTAAGCCGGCGCGTGCCTGCAGAGATCATCACCGTACCTGGCTCGGCCAGCACTTGCAGGCGGGCAGCGAGGTTCGGCGTGTCGCCGACCACCGCTTGCTCCTGCGAGCCACCTTCGCCGATGAGGTCGCCAACCACCGCAACCCCGGTTGCGATGCCGACCCGGATCTGCAATGGGGCCTCCGCGCCCGTCTGCAGATTAGCCACGGCCTCGACGAGCGCGAGGCCGGCGCGCACGGCTTGCTCGGCATCGTCCTCATGCGCTTGCGGATAACCGAAATAGGCGAGCACGCCGTCGCCCATATATCGCGCCACGATTCCCTGATAGCCGTCGATTACCTCGGCGATGCGGCGGTGAAAGAGCGCAATCACCTGGCGCATGTCTTCCGGATCAAGCCGCGCCGAGAGCGCAGTCGAGCCGACCAGATCGCAAAACATAACTGTAAGTTGGCGTCGCTCGGCACGATCCCGCCCCGGTTCGGCGGACGTTTGCGGCTTGCTGGCGGCCTCCCCCTGTAATTCGGCGATCGCGCGCAGCATCTTGCGGCGATGCCCGAGCAGCACACCGAGCTTTTCGAGATCATTCTCGGTCAGATCGCGGATAACTGAGAGATCGATCGCATTCTCGGCGAAGCGCTGAGCGTATTCTCCGAGGTCAAGCGATGCTAGCCACTCTGCGATGTCCTTCATGCAAGGCCTCGCGGCTTGGCTCGGGGCTCCCGGCACTTTGGCGCGCGTTAAGCGCGGGTTGGTTTGGCTGGGATACCGGGTCTCCGGGGAAAACCGCCCCGAGATAATGCATCACGGTTTGAGACAGCTCTACCAGGTGCGACCCGTAAGACTGAAACGCTCCTGGACGTGGCGAGTTCCTGCTTCTGATACGCATCGCGACCCGAGATTCAATGGTCGCTGTGATCGACCGATCGGGACGCCTTTACGTGTCGCATGACGATGGTGCTGCCTGGTCGTATCCATTTGATCGTGTAACCGTTCCAAGCGGGCTTCACATCTGTTGACCTCGTCACGTCACCGCAAGGAGTTTAATAGGTCCTGATCCTAGAGCGCCCTGACGTTTATACTCGTCGCCAACCAAAGCTCGCAGCCCGCCTTTTCTGAGATCCTCTTGGGGTGGTCGCATTCGTGATAATCGTTCTTCTCGCCAACTTTGTTCCGCGTAGCCACGCCCGAGTCGAGTAACGGAATCAACAAGTTAAGGATCTTCCCCGGTAGAGCTCTAAAGACCGCGATCAGCCGTTCGGCGACCCGGTCAGCCGTCCTCTACACCCCGTACATGGGCGCCGGTTACAGGATTTTTTTAGATGGCCGGTCGGGGCAATGGCGTATTTTGCTTACCTCGCTGTTGCCAAAGCAAGCCGAAAAGATTCCGAACCTTCTCGCGGAGTTCACCGCGGCTTAACTGGCCCCGACCAGCTTCTTCTTGTCAGTCCTCGCGAATACGTCGAGCGCCGCGTTCACGGCGACCCCGTTCTCGACCAGATAGTCCATCTGCCGGATGACGGTTTCGAAGGCCCCTAGCGCAGCGACCATGTCCGTGCGATCATCGGGATGAAGCCGCCGCGCGTCGAACAAGAGGGTAGCCGATGCTCTCGTACAAATGACGTATCTCCTTGCCCTCGTATCTGGCTTCATCGACTTCAAGATAGGTGCCACTGAGAAACTGCGGCGGTAGCTCCTCGATGGCGAAACGGATGGCATCGGCTGCGCGTGCAAATCGTTTGTACCCAAGTGGCTGGCGCCGGGAGTTCTTGCCCTTCGTCGAGAACAACTCAGCCTCCGTGCTGTAATCGAACAACTCGGCCTCGGTGGCATAATCCAAGGTGTACATCTTTTTAAAAAGGCCCATCGGGTTCGCAGCGCGGGATCCTGCCCCGAGAACTTGTTCCACTTCGCACCGATCTCCTTGAGGACGATTTGCCTCGTCTCGGTGGAAGTCTCCGCTTTTTGCTGCAGGCGAATTAGAAGCCACGTTGGTCATGAAGTCTCTCCAAAATTAGCGGGAATTATCATTTGAGTGGTCATCATCCAAACTATGAAGTGCATCTAATGTTGAAACACAACAAAACTAGGTCCTCCCAGAAATATAGTTTTGCAAACTATAAGAGAATTGGCGGGACAAAAAGCGAGAGCCCCCGCCAAAGGAACTTAGCGCTTGATCGAGAGAGAAGCGTCAGCCCTCGTTGGACGTGCCGTCCGCGAGCACCTCAAGGATTCGGCACCAACTGCTGACAGAGACCTCATCAGTGCCCATGTCGTCCGCGTCGAGGTGCAAGCGGACCAGTTGGCGGTCGAGCTCAAACCACCTAAGCAAGGACAGCCTCGCGGACGAGGAAACGGGAGTCTGCGCATCCCATGGAGGAAGACGCACATGAAGCGACGACGCGACATCATCGCGCCGGCGTCCGTGCCGCCTCACGACCGTTGACCCATTCGTGCTGAGACTCGCGCCACGCTCGTCGCATCGATCGCACGTGGCCGGCATTGGCTTGATGAGATCGTTGCCGGCACCGTCACGAGTGCCGAGCAGATTGCTGCGCGCAACAAATGCAGCATTCGACAAGTCAATATGACGATCTCGCTGGCTTTCCTCGCGCCTAAACTGGTGCAGGCTGCCGTCGAAGGACGATTGCCTCGGGGCATCGGTGTCGCTCGTCTCCGCGATGCTCCTGACGAGTGGGGCCGCCAGTATACGATGCTCGGTTTGTCGGCTAGGTCCCGGCATTCTGGATGAATGCAACTCAGCCAGCGCCACGGGATTCAACCAAACTTCCGATCTACAAGCTCATTCAGCGACCTGAAGATGCCTAATCGCCTCCGAAAGCGTCCCCGCGATCGCGATGTACCGCAATTTCGTGCGTATCCATAAGACACTGCGCAACACGCCAGCCATGGCTGCCGGCTTGACGAAGCGGCTTTCCATCAAGTCGCTATGCGCCGCCGTGAGGGCGCGGTAATCAGACCCTTTTAGAACGGAGGATTTGCAATGCTGCTGTCGCGAGGTGAAATACTGGGCTACGACTTCAATCGGATGGTCGTTGATTTCACGATGCTTAATCAGGGCAAGACAGTGCGGTGTGCGATCAGCACCGCGGCGATGGACGATCTTGAAGGTAAGCATGATGTGAAGGCGGATCAGCGAATAGATCAGTTTGTGCGGCTGCGCGATGCGATTGAGGAGCGAGCATCGCGAAAGTTCTTCGAAGGGCCACGCGAGGCTGAAGGACCGGTGGTGTTGCGATCCAACGATTTCTTCAAGTAGCCCCGAACGAAGCGTCAACCGGCTGGTCGACCGAAGAACCGGTCGCCGCGGTCAGCGGCCTGGAAGTGGGAGCACTGGCGACCGACTGCCCAACCGACCAGCGAGACGCGGTTGTGGCATGGCGTTTACTTACCACGCGGCACATTCAGGCTGGCATCATAGAAACCTCAATGCCGCATTGCCGATCAATGGTGGATCTTGCCTCGGTCCACGCCCAGAGGATCGATACAGGCCTCCGGGAATTCATTCTTCCCGTCATCGTTGCATTCGTTGACGAAGATGTCGTGGCCGACCTGCCCGGGGATAACGTCGAGCTCAGACCTTCGGGTTTTCGATGATCTTTAGCCTCAGGTCTTTTTCGCGAATGGGTTGAAGGACGGCTTGGCCTGGTCTTGTGCCGCCTTGTAAGCCGACACATGAGTCTTAGGCCGGTTCTTGTCCGCCTTCGGTTTCTTTTTTTCTTATTTCCTTTTTGAGCCTTTGCATGGCGATCCTCCTGTTTGTTTAATTGACCTGCCCCTAAAATAAACTTGGCCATTTGCTCGTAGTCGGCGGACCACGAAATCGCTTGGAAAGTTCCATGCGGCTAATATTTCTGACACAAGCCCAGGAACGATCCCTCAATCCGAGACGTTAGCAGATAGCACGGGCAAGGGAAGTGGTGCCCCATGCCTCAAAAGGGAACCGAAAAAAGGCGCTCCTCGGAAAATGTGATCAGCACGGACAAGTCGGCCCTGCTGTGGATGTATTGTAGACAGATCGCACCGTTTGAGACTCCGACCTTTAGCAAGAACGTCGGCGAGTTTATCGCTCGCGCAACAAGGGCCCCTCAGAAACGCGCTAACCGACGTCGGAACAACGTAAATAGTCACAAGAGCGCGGAGAGATGTTTATAGGAGGCCTTCGGCCTCTACCCAAGCCACGAATGCATTGGCGGCCTCGCGCTCTTGTTCTTCGCCGGATGCTGTTTCCAGCCGCTTGAAGACGGTGCCGGTCGGCGTCCCACTCGCGCCCAAGGGGTCCGCCCGGCGCCGGGATGCTGACGACCAGCGATTGCGGTGCGCCTTGCGTATTATAGAGCGATGCTTTCCCGGCGTTGTTGTCCGAAACCCAGAAGGGCGATGCTGCGGATTCGGCGACACCCCATGGATTCAGCAGATTTGGATCGAAAAACTTAGCAATATGCACGTGGCCATTCTTGTCGGTCAGCTTTGGCACGTTGTCGGCCAATTTGTTGACCTTGAGATCCGTTTCGACGTAACCGCCGGCATTGACCGCCGCGGATGAATACAGCGGGCAGCGCGGACGTCGCCAGTGGAGCACCGCCTGCTCACGCGATACGCTCATGCAAAACGAGACGCCGAAACTGGCCCCCAGAGACAAACACCGAAATCTGGGGCTTCGTCCTCGGTCTTGCGACACGCAGACAGGACCGCGCGCCGTCCGGCCGCCGCCGATATTATCGCTTACCTCAAGACCATCGGCGCTCACTGACCCCCATCACCGCAGCGAAATCTAGACATTGCGTAGCGCCGTGAGGTCGATTCGGCCGACATCATCAAGGGCTACGAAGTCGGCAAAGGGCAATACATCGAAATCCAGCCCGAAGAGCTTGAGGCCATCGCGATCGAGAGCAAGCGAACAATCGAGATCGACGAGTTTGTACCTAAAAAAGAAATCGATGAGCTGTATCTAAACAGCCCCTACTACCTCGTTCCCGATGGCGAAGTCGGCCAACAGGCGTTCGCAGTCATTCGCGAGGCGATCCGCAAGGAAGGCATGGTGGCGCTCGGGCGTGTGGTGTTCACCTCGCGCGAGCATGTGATCGCACTGGAACCGCGAGGTAAAGGTCTTCTCGGGATTACGCTGCGATATCCCTATGAGGTGCGCAAGGAGAAAGAATATTTCGATGACATCCCAGACGAAAAAATTCCAAAGGACATGTTGGAGCTTGCCTCACACATCGTCGAGACAAAGGCGGGACACTTCGAGCCTGAGAAGTTTGAAGACCAATACGAGGATGCCCTCAAGGAGCTGCTTAAGAAGAAGCAGGCTGGTGAGAAGGTCGAAGCACCTAAAGAGCGTGCACCAGCGAAAGTCATTAACCTCATGGATTCGCTCCGCCGAAGCGTTGAGGCGAGCCGTGGATCAGCCAAACAACAAGCCCCAGCCTCCAAGGCGCGCCCCACTCAATCCGAACGTCCAAAGAAGAAAAAATCGCGCTAGATTTTGGAAAGATCGCCCTCAATCAGCCGCAGGACCGGCCGGCCCCGTGATGATGGTGGTGGCGCCGTTGCGGGCTCCTTAGCTTGCAGCATAGCGAGAGCATTCCTGAGTTCATCTAACATGGCGCCCGCACTGATGCTTCCGGCTGCGATACGCTCGCATCGGTCGCTGGCTGCCATCAATGCGGCTCGTTTAATGTCGTCCATGCCGGACTGCTTCAATTCGTGCCGCAGCGCTTCGTAAAAGTGGGATGCTATGAGCTGTGCCTTAAGGACTGCCCCACCGTCAACGAGGCTCGTGGCTACGGCGGCGACGGCCTGCTCACCAAGCTCTCTTAGCTGAGAGAGTGCCACGAAAATCCCCCTGCCTTTCTTGCCGCTAGTACGTGATTCGCAGCTCGATTGGCGAGTGGGATCGCGCCTGTTTGTGGGCTTTGATCCACAATCTATTCAGCCGCCGCGCCGCTCAGTGAAGCGAGGCCGCTGAGTAGTGGGCTCAGCTCAGCTTGCGATCGAGTATCAGCGCCAGCTCGACCTGCCTATGACCGAGCCGACATGGTCCTCACCGAATCCTTACACGGCATCGCCAAGCTCGAACATGGCAACCGGTTCGCTGTCATTGGTCTGGAGCCGAGACGCTTCGAGACACAATGCCTTCAAAGCCCAGCTTGGATGCGTGGCGCCGGGGAAAGTAATTAGGAAAGCACAACGACCTCTGCGTACGGGTCTGACTTCGTCGTCGAAAGCTCGACGCTTTCCAGTCGGCGATGTTGAGGCTCGTCCATCCGACTCCAGAGCATGACGTTTGCATCGGGTGGCATGGCGGGTAATTCGTCGATCAATTCGGAAACGGTCATTTGTGCGCCCTTCTCATAACAGGGCAGCTTACGTGTTTAACCGGAGGGATCGAACTTCGCCGCGACTTTCGACACATCGAGTTTGTGCCTCCCTTGAGTGCGCTGCCAATGTCCTCCAACAGGAGACACCTGCTTCGGTGGTGAACAGCTCGCAGGCGAGGAACCGTCAGCGCTACCGTTGCCTCCAAGCTTCGTCATCTCTTCCTCTTCACCGGCGTCTCGTAGCCTTTCTGAGAGCAGAAGCGGCAGACTCCATGGAACAGCGTGAGGCCGATGCCGAATCCGTTGGCCCATCGTTTCAAGGCAGGCTCGTCTAGGCGCTCCTGTCGCTCATTGACCATGACTAGAGCCGCTTCCCTACGCGAACAGGTCGAAATCGCTGGTCGTGACTACCGTGTATGGCCGCATCATTTCGTTGTCCTCGTGCGAGAGGATGTGACAATGCCACACGTAGTCGCCCGCCTTATCGAACGTCGCCACAATCGACATCATCTGATGCGGATCCACCCAGGCTGTGTCCTGCCATCCAGTCTCTTCAGGTCGCAGATCGACCTTGTCGCCGATCCAGATGTCCGCGACGGAATAGTTGGGGGATGATCCTGTACCGTAACTAATCTGCCCATCGCCCGTCGTATCGTCGGGGATGCCGTTCTCATCCCCATCAAGGAAGTCGATGTGCCGCTTCTCCATGACCTGGAACTGCGTGAGGTGAAGATGGATCGGGTGGCTATCCTCCGTGAAGTTGAACATGTCCCACTGCTCAGTTGAGCCCAGGAGCGGCTTTTCGGTCGTCGGCGCATCCCACGCGAGCGGCCCGAAGTTGCCAACATCCGACATCTTGTCCGTAATGATGGACCCGGCCTCGGCTTTGCCGAGCATTGGTGTGACGCGGCCGTAATCGTCGACGCCTTCGAACAGGCCGACCTTCCGAACGTGGTTCGCCGCGAGATCGGCGACATCATCGTGATTGGCGTCCTGCGTGAGGTTCACGAAGTTTTGCACCAGGACGGTTTTGTCCTGCACCGTCGCATCGAACGCGTCGATCGCAGTATCGACCACGAATTGCATGATGTTGCCGACAGAGTCGTCTGCGGTGGCCGCAATCGCGCCACCGGCGAGGGAGTCATCCGCGCCAGCCAAACCTTTGAATGGCTCAAATGCTGGGCCAACGTTCAGGAGGGTCGCGGTATCACCGTCGCCAAGCTTGCTGAAGTCGAACACGAGTTCGACGCGATCGCCGGGCGCGAGAACGAGGAATTCATCACTGTCCTGGTGGCCGTCGCCGTCGCTGATGGTAACGGCTTGATGGAGAAGCCCGCCGTCCGTCCCGACGAGGTACACGGCAACGTTCGGATTGCTGACCTCGAGCACGTAGAAGCGGGAATCGGAGCCGTTGAGAAGCCGGAACTCGTAATCGCCCGCTGCAACGTCCAGCTTGGGCCACGCCATGCCGTTGACCAGGATTGTGTCGCCAAAGAACTCAGGCACTATTGAGGGGGCATCATTGCCATTCTCTTTGTAGAACTCTTTGGGAACCACATCTTTGACGGTGTCGTGTGTGCCTGGGAGAGGGTCATTCTTGTAAGCGGGGTAATAGAGTTGGCCGTCCTTCGTAAATGCGCGGTCCTGGATCGCCATGCCAATGTCGTAGTCCCCGCTGGGCAGGACGGCCCTTTCATCAGGCCCCAGCTCAACAAGGTTAAGGCGGTTCTCGTCTTGCAGAACGTAGAAACCGGCGAGCCCAGCGTATACGTTGAGGCGCGTGATCCCGAGCGCATGGTCGTGGTACCAAAGCGTCGCGGCATCCTGAGTGTTGTCATAGGTCATCGACGACGAGAAGAACTTCGAGCCGACATCACGCGTCCCGTCTGGACCGAATTGCGTAAACCACTGGTCCGGTAAGCCGTCGAAGTTCGAGTCATTATGCCCGCCATGTAGGTGCGTCACTATCGGCACGAAACCGTCGGTCAGCGAATGGCTGGTCGACGCGGCGAAGTGCAGTGAGGTATCGACCGGCAGAAGATGTCCCGTGAAGGGGAGGTTGTTCTGCCAATTGACCGTTATCGGTACCCCTTCGTAGGCAAGAATTGTCGGGCCGGGATACGTCGTGACTTCCGCGGTAAGCCCGTAACCCCACACCGTTGTGTAGAGCGGATCGCCATGAACGTCATACAACCCGAGGAACTGGCTGGTCTGCCACACCCCTAGTGTGATGGATCCGCCGTTTGTCCCGTCGATGATGTCAGGTATGGGCAAGTCATTTTGAAATGCATACTGATCGAACTGACGTTTTGCGTTGAGCAGGGTTGTCATGGCACCCTCCTTAACTGGGATTCCCCCAATGACTCCCGAACGGATGTGAATATTGGCAGTTTTCGGGCCTCCCGGGAAGACCGGCGGGGGCGCGGGCGGCTGCCGTCACCTTGGGCAGCTCCAACGGTTGTCGAGCGGCTGATCTGGCCATTTTCCCTGGCATTTGAACGCATTCCTCCCGTCGGTTGTCCTTGAACGTACGACCATCGACGCCTCATGCTGGCGCAGGCTGAGGAACGCGCAGGTCCGGCTCTGCGCGCGCTATCGCCGCCTTGCCGCCAGGGGCAAGCCGCAGACCGTCGTCACCACCGCGATCGCTCGTGAAATGGCCGCCTTCATCTGGGCCATCGCTCGCGTAAAGGGTGCGGGTGAGGCCGGCGCTGTCGGCGCGCCGCCGGCTGTCATCAACGCTATCGTCGACGCTCTCCACCGTCGCGTTGGATTGCGCCACATCGATATGCCAGCGACGCCGCGCCGTCTATGGGAAATGCTCAATGGGATTTGAACAATTGCGGGAATTCGCACACTCGATTGGACGCACGTCGGTCACGGCCCTAACCAATTGGCGCAAAGCAAGTTACCGGCGGGAGGAAACGCTGATTGCCGCGAGCTGGATGGGCCACTGAGGCCCACGGCCCGCTTGAGTGCTATCGGGACTTTCGCCAGAAGTACGCGCGCGCGACAAGCCAACCGTTTCGCCGAGCGGCCGGAGTTTTTGCGACCAGTACGCGCG
>WNGB01009084.1_pt1 | contig 14002 bp, 20 predicted proteins | sample 5400681 | NCBI WGS metagenome assembly WNGB01 (sample SAMN13153367, study PRJNA577476) | soil metagenome | isolation source: 115 cm soil or saprolite under grassland replicate 2 | place: USA:California | collected 2016-06-15 | reverse complement strand
TTCCGCCTCCGGCGTCGTCGCCAGCAGGCGGTCACTGTTGGCCTGCGGCGAGCCGTGGAAGCAGAGCATGCGGCGCGACTCGGCGAGGTCGAGCTCGATCGTCGGCAGGAAGCTCTCGAGGTAGGCGACGTCGGCGTCGCGGAGCTGCCCGCGTGCCCACTCGACGATCGCCCGCAGGCGACGGCCGTCCTCATCCGCTTCGGCGGGCATCTCGCCGAGTAGCCAGTCGTCGGCGTTGCCGCGCACGACCGCGCAACGAAGCGTGCGCAGCCGTTCGAGCGCCTCCCGCGGCTGCGGCCCGCCGGCGGCGACGTCGCCGAGGCTGACGATCTCGTCCACGTGCTGGCGACCGATGTCGGTCAGCACGGCCTCGAGCGCGACGGCGTTGCCGTGGATGTCGGAGATGAGGGCAACTCGCTTCACGCCGGGGTCAGATCGCAGAAGACGAAGCCGTCGCGCTCGACGATCTCGCCGGTCGCGCAGGCGATCGGCTCGGTGAAGATCGGGCCGGCATGGACGAAGGTGTGGAACTCGCCTTTCTCGCCACAGGGGTCGACGCTCGGCGGCAGGTCGGCGAGAAGCTGCTCGTCGTAAGGCCGCCCGGCGAAGGAGGGATCGAGCGTGCGCGGGTCGAGGCAGACGACAAGCGCCTCGAAGCCGGCGGCGATGAATTCCCGCGCGAGCTCGCCTGTGTCGCGGCGCCAGAGCGGGAAGAGGCCGCGCTTGCCGCCCGAGGCGAGGCGCGCCTCGCGGTACGCGCGGACGTCCTCGAGGAAAAGGTCGCCGAAGGCAACCGCCTCGACGCCGGACAGCGGCGGAGACGCGAACGCTCGCGCCATCCGAGCGTCGTAGGCGGCGTTGGGGCAGCCCGGCGGAATCACAATCTCGACGAGCGGGATCCCGAGCGCCTCGACCTGCCCTGCCAGGAGCTCTCGACGGATACCGTGCATGCTGATCCGGTCGTAGCCGTCGGTGACCGTTGTGATCAGCGCCTCGGGCTCGCTCCCCTCGCGGCGCAGCGTCCAGAGCGTCAGCGCCGAGTCCTTGCCGCCGCTCCAAGAGAGCGCGAAGGAGGTGCGCGGCAATTCCGGCAGCGCGGGTGTGTGGCCGGAGCGCCGTGAGAGTCGAGGCCGCTGGATCGTCTGTCCGGACATGGAAACCTCCGCGTTGTGCGGAGGGAGGAGGCCCGGCGGCGGCCGCCGCCCGAACCGCCCTTCCTCCGAGGGCTGACGTTCGCTCGGCGCAGGGCGTTCGACCTGGCTCGTCCCCTTGTGGGGCCTCACAGTTGCGGGACAGCGCCGGATTGCACCGGACTTCACCGCCCTACACCGGCCGGGGAATATGGACCCGGCGACGCGAGCATACGCGTTCGGGCCGACACCGGCGTCCCACCATCCAGCCGCCGTACCCTGTGCCCATGTGGAGCTCCGAGCAGACGCAAGCCCATGTCGAAGCCGTCGGCGGGCGGATCGCCGCTTCCGCCCCCGATGATCTCCGCGAACTGTTGCTGCTCGTCGCCGCGGTCCACGAGGAGCGGGATCCCGATCAGCTACGAGAGGCGGCACAGGCCGCAGGCGCCGGCCAGCTGACGGATGCCGTCGCCGCGATCGCCCTCGGCTTCGGCGAGATATGGACGCTCACCGATGACGCGGGCATCGACGGCTACATCGAGCGCCACGCAGCGCATCTCCGGGCGCTGCTCCTCTTCGAATTGGCGCACGAGGGTGCGGCGACCGAGACGATGTCGGCAGTCGCCCGCCGCGCCGGGATCGCCGAAGAGTTCGCGGACTGGCAGGCACCCATGCCCGCCTAGCGGTAGCGCGCGTCGAGTAAGTCGATCCCCAGAGCATTGCCGAGGAGGACTGAGTCTCCAGTTAGGGACGCCGGCCGTAGCCGTCGAGCAGCGGGGTCGCCTTGTCCTGGCGATCGGTCAGTTCAGCGAAGCGCCGCTTTCCGGACCCGCGAGCTCGATCGGCGCGATGAACAGCACGTGCTCCCACGTTGGCTCGTCGGCGAGTACATCCACGAGCGCCTGCTCGGCTTCTGCTCGCGTGGCGTAGAGCTCGATTGCCTCGTCGACCTCGCGGCTTGCAAGACCCCAGAAGAGCACGCGGGAAAGTGAAGCCGAGCGCGACCGTCCCTGCCAGTGGCTTGCGCAGACATGGCCGAACGGCGCCCCTGTTCCGGCGTTGCACGCGCTTCGTCAGCTTGGTGCCTCAGCCGGGAAGCTGCGCCGGACGAAGGCGTCGAACTGCGGGACGGTGAACTCGTTGAGGCCGTAGGAGGGGCTGTAGATCAAGCCCTTCTCGATCAGACGCGCGCGCGTGGGGGCGACGCTCTCGGGGCCGGGACGTCCGAGCTTGGCGGCGATCTCGCCGGAGCGGTAAGGGCCGTCGCCGAGGTGCGCCATCGCGGCGAGGTAGGCGAGCTCGGCCTTCGTGGCCCGGCCGATCCGGACGCGGAAGAAGCTCTCGTCGAGGTCGAGCTGAACGAGATCGTGCGCCCGCTCGACGTCCTCGCCGCTGATGGTCGGGCCAGCGGCGACGTTCCAGACATGCCTGCCGTACTCCTGCAGGAAGTAGGGGTAGCCCTCGGTGAGCTCGAGGATCCGGGTGGTCGCCGCGCGCTCGTAGTCGACGCCTTCCGCTCGGGCGGGCAGCTCGAGCGCGTCGCGTGCGGCTTGGTCGGGGAGCCGGTCGATGGTGGGGAAGCGGAACAGCCGCTCGGCGTAGGACTTGGCCGCGCCGGTCAGCGCTGGCAGCTGCGGCAGCCCGGCGCCGGCGAGCGTGAGCGGCAGCTCGCGCTGGGAGACCTGGTGCAGCGCGGCGATCAGCGCCTCCAGTTCGGCGCGGTCGAGGAACTGCACCTCGTCCAACAGAAAGACGATGCCGGTCTCGTGCTCGGCCGCCGCCTCGCCGAGTGCGACGAAGAGGTCGGAGAGGTCGTCGCCGAGATCGCCGGAGTCGGCGCGCCCGAGCATCGCCTCGACGTCGACTCCGATCTCGAGTCCCTCCGGTGTGCGCAGCGTGAACGCCTTGAAGACGGCGGCGGCGCGGCGGGCGCGTTCCTTCATCCGCTTGGCCGGGCTGATCGCGAGCAGCGCTCGGCGGGCGAGGCGCGCGATCAGGGGCCGGAACTCGGTCTCGTGGGTGATCTCGCTCTTGGCGGTGCGGAAGCCCGCCTCCTCGGCGATCGCCTCGAACGTGTTCAGGAGCACGGTCTTGCCGACGCCGCGCAGCCCGGTGATGAGCATGCTCTTCTCCGGCCGCCCGAGCTTGAGGCGGGCGAGCAGGACGCGGAAGGCCTCGATCTCCTCGTCGCGGCCGGTCAGCGCGGGCGGGCGCGACCCAGCCCCAGGCGTGTACGGATTGCGGATCGGGTCGATGCGGCGAGTGTAGCGACCTATACGGGGTTTATCCGGATCGAGTAAACCGCGCAGAACTCGATATAGCTGCGCGCGGGCGCGTCGAACACGTCGCCGCGGCGGCCGCCCACGAGTTCGCCGCCCCGCGGCCGGCGTAGGTCATCCCGGTGTACGCATGCGAGCATGTCGAGCGTGGCCGAGTGGCGGGTGCGCGCAGAGACGCCGGAAGGCGCGGCAACCGAAGAGGCGCAGCTGGAGCGCTTCGCCGAGTCGCTCGAGCAGAACGACGAAGCGCTTGGCGCGGTCGCCTCGATGGATACCGTGCGCGGCACCCTGTCGGCGACCTTCCACGTCGAGGCGCCAGACCGGCAGGAAGCGGCCTGGAAAGCATTCTGGGTCTACCTCCACGCGGTCTGGAATGCCGGCGTCGCCCTGACGGCCGACTCGCGGCTCGAAGTGCAGGAGGAGACGCGTCCGCAAGCCGAGACGGCCGAGCTGGAGACGCCCGTTACGCGCTTTCGCGCGCGTGTCCAGCTCGAGCCCGAGGACGCCTAGACGCTTTCGGGTGCGCCCGGCGCCTGGATCGAAGCAGCGCCGCCTGTCGCGCGTCGTCCGGCGCGACAGGGCCTCGAGCGCGAGCGGTGCACCAGTTAGCCCGTGCCCGCAAATCGGAGCACAGGCGCGCTCGTGTGGCCACCTGCGGGCGAGATCGACTGGCCGGCCGCGACGCCGGTCGAAGGCGTGCGGCGCGTCGTCGATGCGTCACCAGCGCGTGGTCTTTGGGGCACGGCCGGCCCGGCGACCCCCGCCGGCGGGCCGCTCTGTCTCCGCTAGAGTCTTGATGTGAAATCGTGGCGGGACGCCTCGTGTAGGGTCGGCTCTGTTTGCCAGCGGGCGCGCTTCATCACCTAGAGCTTGCCGCCACGGACTTGCACAAGGCGCTGGAATTCTGGCGCTGGTTCCTCGGCGAACTCGGCTACGAGCCGTATGAGCAGTGGGACGGGGGAGAGAGCTTCCTTCACGGCGACTTCTACGTTGTCCTCCGCCAAGCGGACACGGATGAAGTGTTCGCCGAGGGGCGTGCCGGTCTACACCACCTCGCCTTTCACGCCCGATCACGGGACCACGTCGACGCGATCACCGAGGGAGTGCGAGAGCGAGGGCTAAACGTCCTGTACGAGGATCGGCACCCCTTCGCGGGCGGCTATTACGCTCTCTACTGCCGCGACCCAGAAGGGATCAAGGTCGAAGTAGTTGCCCCAGACGAGGGCTAATCCGCAGGCGACAGAGGCCGACCGCCTTCGCTGACGAGTATCGGGTCCCTGCCCGGCCAACGGCAAGGGCTTCCAGATCCGTTACGACGGCCGCTAAATCACACTAAGCCTCTAGTTGATCTCGAGCGCGCGCGTGAGCGGCTCGCGGCGTGCGCACAGCGGGCACGAGGCAGGAGACCAATGCGAGAGCAGCAAGTCGCCGACGTACGACACCGGCGCGCCGATCGTCTCGGTGACGTCGACGCTGCCGCGCGAGAGGAACCAGGTTGCGCCGGCGACCGTCGCGCCCGCGTCGGTCGCCACGCGCGCCAGCGCCGCCATCCCGCGCCCGGTGGTAACGACGTCGTTGACGAGGAGAGCGCGCCGCTCAGGGAGGCTGTCGCGGTCGTGGACCGCATACGCGCGTCCGTCCGCCCCAACGTCGGCCAGCACGAGTGGTAGCCCGAGCCGTCGCGCGAGGGTCCAGCCGAGGGCGACTCCGGCGGTCGCCGGGGCCAGCACAACCTCCGGAAGCCACGCCGCGACGGACGGCAGCAGCCAGTGAGTCGTCGTCTCGAGCGCCGGCGGGCGCTCGGCGATACGCGAGAACTTGATGAAGGCGTCGGTGTGATCACCGCCGAGCAGCTCGAAGTGGCCGTGCGCGAGCGCTTCGCTCCCGGCGAGGATGTCGGCGACGGTGCGCGGATCGCCGAGCCGGGCGCGTAGGGTCAGAGCGTCGGAGACCTCGGTGACGGTTATCGGAGGGGCGCCTTTCGTGACGGTGCGGCCGGTGCGCGGATCTTCGCAGAGGAAGCGGTACAGCGGCGGGTGTCTCGACGGTGACCGCTCGGACCGCCTAGTTCATCGGCAACCCGTCCGGTCCTCTAGAGGGCGTAGCGCGCACGCAGGAGGCGAAGACGCCGCGGCGACCGGCACAGGCATTCGGACGTCGGCCAGCGCGGCGGGTTAAGGAGCAGCGCATTCACCGGGCTGCTCCACGGATCCTCGCGGTACATCGTGGCGATCTCCCCACGCGGACCCAAGCGGAACGGCGCGTACGCGCCGCCAGCCGCCGCCTTCAGCGCCTCGCCCGCAAGCAGGAATCCCGCGAGGGCGGTGATGAACGGAGCGGCGACCGCGGCCTGACCGCCGCCTTCGGTCGTGACGAGTGCCTCGCCATAGAGGAACTTCTCGCGGTAGAGCGTGTCGAGCGTCTTGCCGAGATAGGAGTCGAAGGCGCTGACGGGGACGCTCTCGCCGTGCGCGCGGCGGTGGGTCTCGATCGCCGCCAGGTGCTGGCTCGTCAGCGGCGTCTCCTTGACGAGCAGTGCGATCACCGTCGGCTCGGGCAAGCCCGTTGCCTGGGCGATCAGGCGGTACTTGATCCGCTCGGAGTCGAGCACGTTCTCGACCTGCAGGCAGTACACGCAAGGGCCCTCGTCGGTGCCGTGGCCCGAGCAGCTGATCTGGTCGAGCCCACAGGCGGCGTCGATCACCTCGCGGGGAACGGCGTCCTGGATCTCCCGCCGCGAGGCGACGCTGTCAACCGCCGACAGCACGACCGGAAGCGGCGCCTCGCGCGGCCGGGCGGCGACGAACTCCTCGAAGCGCTGTCGGTGCGGGCGAGCGTCGAGGGCGGGCAGATGTGCGAGCGCGTCGGCCGCGACCTCGACCTTGACCGCGCCGCGCGCCGCCAGCTCCTCGGTGGCGAGGATCGCGCGGTCGGGATTGTGCTCGGCGAGAGCGTCATCGTCGACCACGTCCAGCTCGCCCGCGAGATCGGCCACGTTCGCGAACAGGTAGACGCCAGCGCCGCCGATCGAGCCGGCGCCGACGAGCACCGCCTCCAAGCGTAGCGGCGGCGTCAGCGCGGGGTCGTCGAACGGCTCTGTGCTGCACTGGTAGGTCAGTGCGCTCGAGTAGCTCGACTCGATGGTCTGCGCCGGCTGCGCCAAGCGTTCGCCGAGGACGAGCTGGACGACCTGGTTCGCGCCGCGGCAGGCAGCGATCAGCGGTCCGACGGGCACGACGCTGTCGTCGTCGCCATGCAGGCGCGACGGCTGCGCGCCGACGTACGACTGCCAGCCGGTCCCGTCGACGTGGACATCGGCGTCGCCGGCGGCGGGCCCGATCGCGGCGGTTACGGCGACTTCATCGGTTGGCGGCGCCGGCGCGAAGCCACGCGCCCGCGCTGCCTCGAGGCGCTCGACGAGGCGGCCGGCGCCCGGGGGCAGCCGTGGGTCGGCCGGCGCGTCGGATTCGGAGACGATCTCGATCCGCGGGAATAGGCGGCCGAGCTGGTCGACGAGGGCGACCGCCAGCAACTGGTGCCGCCACGGCGGGGTGCCCGACGGGAGCACTATGCGAACGGTCTGGTCGAGGAGCGCGCAGATATCGGCTTCGCCGTCGTCGGCGCCACGCTGGATTACGCGGAGGCGGCGGTCACTCATGCGACGACGCGAAAGCGCTGGCGGACCTGGGCCGGGTCGAGCTCGACCCAGCCGGCATTGTGGCGTAGCTCGTTGACCGAACAGCGTTCGAGGGCGATCGGCTCGCGGGCGAAGTCGGGGACGACGATCGAGATCGCGTTCGCGTGGCTGATCAACATGTTGTCGTCATCGAGATCGGAGTGGAACGCGTCAGTCGGGTGGGAATGGACGCGGATCAGCACGAACACGCCCTCGGGCAGGCCGGTGATCAGCCGCGTCAGCCCCTCTTGGGTCACCTCGACGGCGACGCCGAGCTCGCTGCGGTGGGCAATCTGCTCCGGGACGTTGGCCGCGATCACCGAGCCGGTCTCGTCGTCGACGATCTCGCCGAGCCAGAGGACGACGCCCTCGACGCCGCGCTCGCCGCGCTCGCGCAGGAACGCGCGCGTCTCCCCGAGCACGCGCTGCGGGACGATGTAGTTGCGCAGTGTCGGCGGGACCTTCAGGTAGGTCACAGCAGCTTCCAGCGCGTCTGCAGCTCGCCGAGCAGCGTGACCACGAGCCAGCCGATCGTCGTCTGCTCGCGGATCGCGTCCCACGGGTGGTCGGCGTGCTGATCGAGCACGTGGAACTCGCGGAAGCCGGGCCGGCAGAAGAACTTGCGCTTGTAGATCGGGTGCGCCTCGACGATGCCCTGGTTGGACGGGTCGCGCGGCCATTCGGAGTCGGGCAGCAGCGTCCGGTCCTCGGGACGGAGCAGCTCGGTCAGCGGCGGCCGGCCGTCAAAGCCGTCACAGCCGACGTGCAGCAGCAGCTCGCGCTCCGTCTTCTGCCCGAGCAGCGGCACCTCGCGCGGGATGCCGAACAGCAGCTGGTTCTCCTGGCCAGGCCCGCCGGGCACGATCAGCTTCTTCTGCCCGGCGATCTCGACGGCGACGTTCGCCGGCACCGCCGCCGAGGCCGTGTTCTCGACAGCGACGGTGACGAAGACGTCCGTGCCCTCCAGCTCGACCCCTTTGACGCCGAGCTCGGGCCGCTCGGCGACCAGGCGCTCGAGCTCAGCGACCTGCTCGACGACCAGCTCGCGGACGTCGTCGGGATGCACCGGGCCTAGCCGTCGACCGGCTGCCCCGCTTGGATGACGACGACCTCGCCCGACTGCAGGCCCGTGTCGCCGATCTTCTCGTTCAGCGATAGCGACTCGCCGGTGCTCTCGCGAACGACCGTGTACGGCGCCTGCGGCGTCTTGTTCAGCGAGAAGTGCTTGATAGCGTCGTCGAGGATCTTCTGAACCTTGTTCGACGTGTTGAACTCGGCGTTCGGCCACGTCCCGGAGGTGGACTTGACGGTCAGGGTGATGTGGGGGTGGGGCATCGGCATGCTCCTTTCACTGGTTCGACTCGTCGCCACCGAACAAGGTAGACACGAGCTCGGACGACAGCCGAGACACGACCCGAGGCACGAGCACGGGCAGCATCCGAGGCCGTCCCTAGCCTGACCAGAAACGGCCGACCGAGGAGGAGACAATGCCCGGGTTTACAGTCGACGAAGTCGTCGCCGCACGCGATGCGGCGCGCCGGTTCAGCTCGCTGATGGAGCGGCTACGCGACGGCCGGGCACGTCGCTTCATCATCGTCTTCCGCAACCGGCCGCAGGCGGTGGTCTTGCACGTGTCCGAGTACGAGCGCCTGCTCGCCCTGGCCGAGGAACGACAGCAGGAGGCGGCGTAGAAGGTCGTCGTTACGACCCGCGAGTTGGCTCCCCGCCGCGGTTCGTCGTCCTCGTCGACACGCGGTCGCCGCGCGTCGATCTTGCAATCCGCGGAGACGACGAAGCGATCGTCTTGGCCACGAGCAAGAGCCGCTGAACGGCTCTCGCTGTTGCAGCCGAGGGAAGCCTCGGCGCTCTCGTCTAGGCGGCGGGCTTCGCCACCTGCCGCTTCTTCGAGCGCGGCCGCGTCTCGCCTTCTTGAGCTCGGCCTTCCCGATTGCTGTCTGCGTCGTCGGCGAGCGCGTAAGTGCCCTTGTCGACGCGCTTGAACGGGCCGCCGGGCTTGGAGCCGACCGCCAGCATCGCCGTGATCGTCGCCTCGGGCGTCTTGCCCTTGAGGCGCGCGCGGCCCGACTCGATCACTTGCTTGGCGATCTCCTTCGCGTGCAGCGGCTCCCCCGCTTTCCGGAGCAGGTCGATCGCGACCTGCTTCGCCGGCTCACCCTTTGCGGGTGTCTGCTTTGCCATCGCTGATGGCCTCCTTTCCCTCGTCGTTGTTGTCTCGTCGGCGAGCGGCGACGAGGAGCCGCTGGCCGCGAGAGTTGGAGTCCGGGGCAGGCGCGTCGCTGCGCTGCCATGTGCGGAGTGGCGGGCGGCCACCTGCTACCACTCGTTTCCGGCCGCCTCGAATGCGGGCTTGTCGCCGTAGCAGGCTTGCCGGCCCTCGACGAGCAGCACGCGGCGGGCGGGCGTCTCCCGGTAGCCGCTCAGATCGTCGGGCTGGCTGGTCGCCTCGACGACGGCCGCGATCGTGTACTCGAACGGCCAAGACGGCTGGGCGAGGAAGCGGACCTCGGCCTCGCCGTCGCAGCACTCGAGTTCGTCGATCAGTTCCTGAACGGTCATCACTCCTCCCTTCCTTGGTCGTGGGCCGCGCTCGCTGGGGGAAGCGCGAGCCGTGTCTCGCCCGCGGCAGGGGCGGGCAGCGCTTTCTGCTCGTCGAAGAGCTGGCCGAGTTGCTGGCCGATCTCGCTCCGTCGCGCCTCGCGGTACTTCCACTGGTGGGCGTAGACGCGGAGGGTGGTGTCGGGCTTTCGGTGCCCGAGTCGGCGCTGGACGTCGACGACGGAGACGTCCAGCGCGATCAGCATGCTGGCGTGGCTGTGGCGGAGGTCGTGGAGGGTCGGCTCGGGCGCCGCGATCCGCCCGGCCTTGACCGCGCGCTTGAGCGCCTCGCGGGCGACCTTGCGCACGAGCCCGGTGCCGTTGCGGCTGGCGAAGACGAGCGCGCCCGGGTTGAAAAGCTGGCCGCGCTCGTCGACGAGGGCGAGCAGCCGCCGCATCAGCTGCGGTGGGATGTCGATCGCCCGCTGCGACTCCTCGGTCTTGAGCGGGGTGCGGGCGCCGTCGCGGCCGAGCTGGCACTCGACGCGCACGACCGAGTGCTTGCGGTCGAGGTCGCAGACGGCGAGGCCGAGCGCTTCGCCGATCCGGAGCCCGCCCGTCAGCATCAGCTCAAGCAGGCAGCGGTACCGCTCGCTGTCTGCCCCCTCGACGACCGCCTGCATCTCCTCGAGCGAGAGGATCCGCTTCGGCCGCTCGTCGTCATGCTTGGGCCGCTCGCCCCGCTCGAGCTGCGTCATCGGGTTGACGGGGATGCGGCCTCGGCGCGCGGCCTGGGCGAGGATGATCGAGAGCGGGCGGAGCGCGCTCGTGATCGTCCAGCCCTTGAGCCCGCTGCGGCGCATGGCGGCGATCAGGGCGGCGACGTCGTCGCAGCTGATCTGGTCGAGCCGGCGGCGGCCGAGCCGCGGGATCAGGTGCTGCTCGAGCGCCCACGTGTAGATCTCCTTCGTGCGCGGGCGGACGTCCTGCCGATCGAGCCATTCGCGCGCGTGCTGCTCGAACGTCTGCCGGGTCGGCTCGATCCGCTGGCCGCGGCGGCGGCGCAGGAGCAGCTCCGCGCGTTTCGCCTCGGCGTCCTCGAGGCTTCCGTGCACGACCGCCCAGCGGCGCTTGCCGCTCGAGTCGAGGTAGCGGATCTCGTACGGGGGCGCAACCTTGCCGCCCGGGCGCGGGCGGTAGTAGATGCCGGGGTGGCGGGCGACCGGGCGGCGCCGCGGGCGGGCGTTACCCTTAGCTTGCATCGGAGCTAGTACCTCCGTTGCCGGCCCCGGGGCGTTTGTGCGCCGCCGGGGCATTTACAGGTCGTGCGCGACCATAGCTCGACCTAGGCAGCACATCCAGTCGAGGGGTACTCCCGCTCCATCCAGCGGTCGAGCTCGTCGCGGTGGAAGAGCAGCCCCTGCCCGTCGCGCTTCTTGCGAAAGGGGATCGCCCGGGCGGCGGTCAGCTTGTACAGCCGGTCGCGGGAGAAGCCGAGGTAGCCGACCGCCGCCTCGAAGTCGAGCCAGGGCGAGGGCGCCGTGGCCTGGGCTTGTGTCCGCTCGAGCACCAGCTCGACGACCCGGTCGGCCGCTGCCTCGAGCAGCTCGTCGGGCAGCGTCAGGGTGAGCTGCAGCGCTCGCCCCTGCTCCGCGCTCATCCCGACTCGGTCCCTGCGCTCCGCCGCGGCTGGGCTCGCTGCGGCTTGGTGAAGACGAGCACGTCTTCGTGGGCGATCAGGAGCATGCGCGGGATCGCGCCCGAGCGCTGCTTCTGGAGCTGGAAGAAGCTCGCGCGCGGCACGAGCTCGGTTCCGCGCAGCCCGCAGAGGAGCGCGAAGAGGCGGTCGTGCAGCGCGAGGCCGGCGTCGACCGCGAGCTGCTCGAGCTGGCCAGGGAGGTCGACGAGTTCACCGCGGCGGCGGTAGGGACGCGCGGTCATGACGAGGAAGCCTGCGGGCGCGAGCAGGCCCCGGCAGCCGGCGAAGATCTCCGCGAGCGCGTCGGCGAAGGGCGGGCGCCCGCGCCGCCCGCGCTGCAGCGGCAGCTCGGCGAGGTTGTCGGGGTTGTGCGAGTAGCGGTCGTCGTACTTCTCGACCCGGTCGGGACGTTTGCGCACGTGGCCGTGGAGCGAGTCGCCGTACGGGGGCGAGGTCAGGATCAGCTTGACGGAGCCGCGGAGCTCGTCGAGGAGTCCCTGCCCGAGCTGGCGTGCGTCTCCGCGGGTGACGAGGCCGCGGCCGGTTGCGCCCTGGTCGCGGGCGAGGCGGAGGTTGGCGGCGGTGAGCGCGACCCAGCGCGGCTCGAGTTCGACCCCGATCGCCCGGCGGCCGAGGTGGACGGCCTCAACTAGCGTCGTGCCGATCCCGCACATCGGATCGAGCACGAGCTCGCCGACCTCGCTGTAGGCGAGGATCGCCTGGCGGGCGAGTTCGGGCAGCATCTTCCCCGGGTGCGCGGTCGAGGCGGGGAGGTAGCGGCCGCGTCGCTGCGCCCGGGCCGTCTGCTGCGCGACCGGCCAGACGGAGGGTGTCGGCTGCGCATTCACGCCGCGACTCCTGCGATCCCGGCTGCCGCCGCTGCCACGGCCTCGGCCTCCGCCGGCCGGCGGAAGACGAGCAGGTCGTGGTGACAGCGCGTTGCTCGGCTCGACTGAGCTGCTCGCGCGCGAGTTCGCTGCGACCGCCCTCGCTCGCGCCTGTCCCCGAATGCTGGGGTCAGGGCGACGACGTGTTGCCAGTACTGGAGGCCGCTCTGCTGGCAGGTGCGCACGATCGCGCCGAGACCGTCGCCGCCGTTCGTGTCCGCCGCCGGCGCGGCGGCCGCGACGGCAAGGAATCCGCCCGGCCGGAGCAGCGGGAGGAGCGTCGCGGCGAGCTTCGCGAGCCGGCGCTCGCCCGCGCCGGCGCGGATCGGCGTGAGCACGAGGTCGGCGCCCTGCTCAGGTCGGAGCGCGACTAAGGTCTTCGCGGCTCGCGCGCCGGTCCGACTTGCCGCGCGTGCTCCGGCCGAGCCCGGGTCGAGCGGGAGGGCCCGGCGGCCGAGGCGTGCTGCCTGTTCGAGCAGCTCGCCTCCGCGTCGGCCGGGCGCGAGCACGAGGTCGCCGGGGTCCGTGTACTGCGAGATCGCGCGGCGGGCGAGCTCGCGCGGGAGTGGATGCGTGCGGCTCGCACGCTGAAGGCGCCAGACGGCGAGCGCCGTCTCGAGCGGCACCGGCTGGGCTTGGGTGCGTGGTCCCGCTTCGGCGTCCGCGGGGCGGACGAGCCGGAGCTGCGGCGCCGGGTCACACGTTCGCGCGCGGGCGGTCTTGTTCTGCATGCACGCTCCTTTCTCGGCGGGGTTCACCAGTGGTCTGTGGGTTCGAGGCGGGCGCGCTCGTGTGCGTCGCGCACGAGCGCGAGCGGCGAGCCGCCGCGTTCGGGTGTCCAGGTGCGGGCGACGATCGGTGCCGCGCTTGCGGCGACGCTGTCGGCGGCGTGCTCGGTTCGGGCTTGCGAGGGGAGGAGTAGGAGCACGAGCGGATCGCGCAGCTCGCTGCGGGCCAGCGCCTTCGCGTAGCGGCGTGCCTTCTCGCGCAGGCGGGCGTGGTCTTCGGTGCCGCGGTCGAGCTCGAGCAGGAACTCGACCGCCGCCTCCCCGGGCAGGCGCAGGAAGCCGTAGCCGTCCGGCGCCACGATTCCGGCGAGCGCTTCGCGGCTGCGCCGTTCGCCCCACCAGCGATCGAGCATGCCGCCGGCCTGTTTGGCCTCTTCGGCGAGCCGGGTGAAGAATTCGTTGACGGCGAGCTGGTGCGCGAGCTTGCTTGAGCTTGCGATCGCGAGCGCGGCTTGCGGTCGCCAGCTGAGCTCGGCCCGTTCGAGGCCGAACTCGGCGGCGACGACGAGCGCGCCCGCCTCGTCCAGCACCCAGTGGTTTTGGGCGCTGCCCTGTCCGGCGTGCTGGGCGGGGCGGAAGCTTGCGAGTACGCGCAGCTCGCGAAGTTCCTGCAGGCGTTCGCGGGCGGTGCGGGCGGCGCGGAAGTGCAGGCGGCGGAGTTGCTCCGTCGCCAGCACGCGGTGCTCGTAGCAGTCGAGCACGATCCGCCGGTCGCGGTCGGTGAGCCGCGAGGCGAGCGCGGCGAGTGCCGCGCCGCCGCGCGGAGCCGCCGGCTGGGAACGGATCATTGGCTTTCTCCCGGGTTGTCGCGAGCAGCGAAGCGGGGGCGAGGCGCCGGTCCATGCGGGATGGCGGCCGGTTCGGGGGCGCCGGTCCGGACCGGCGCCCATGCCGGCGCCCATGTCGGCGCCCATGGCGGCGCCGTGATCGGCGGCGCGCTCACGCGGCCGCTCTCCGGGTCGTCCGGCGGCCGCGGCGGGCGAGCCG
>WNGB01012579.1_pt1 | contig 14006 bp, 13 predicted proteins | sample 5400681 | NCBI WGS metagenome assembly WNGB01 (sample SAMN13153367, study PRJNA577476) | soil metagenome | isolation source: 115 cm soil or saprolite under grassland replicate 2 | place: USA:California | collected 2016-06-15 | reverse complement strand
CTCGGCAAGATCGGTGACTGTTTTGTGTGCGAACGTGCGCGCCATGATTCCGTCGACGTACCGCGAAAGCACCTTCGCCGTGTCCGCAATCGGCTCTCCTCGACCGAGCTGAATGTCGCGCGCGGAAAGAAACAGCGCATGGCCTCCGAGCTGGAACATTCCCACCTCGAAGGAAACGCGCGTGCGGGTTGACGATTTCTCGAAAATCATGGCCAGCGTCTGTCCTTTGAGCGCGTCTCGGAACTTTCGCGGCTTCGCTTTGACCTCGCGCGCGAGTTTGAAAATGGCCATCACCTCGCGCGCGGTGTAGTCGTGAATCTCGAGGAAATCCTTATGCTTCATTTCTCGCTCACAATCGTCGCGTCGATCGCCAACGGCTTCATCAGTCTCCGCACCGGCGCGACTTTGCCGTCCAGCATCGAATCGAAAAAGTTCCAGTCGAAGAGGCCATCATCGCTGCGCGGGTCGAGCAAGTAAAACGCAAGCCTCGCCAGCGATTGATTCATCCGCACGAGGTACGTGTCCGCCGGAAACGTCTCGTCGCCACTCTTCCATTTGCCGGTGAGCGTCAGCTCGTTGTGGCCTTGAAACGCGTGTTCACTGTGCTCTGCCTCCGCGATCACGAACTGATCGACGCGCAGCGCTGTGTCGCGAGTCAGCTTCTCGACCACGATGCCGTGCGTCAGAAGATTGGAGGCCACGTTCTGCGCCGCACCATCGAAAAGAAACGAGTACGGCACGTTGTCTTTCTCTTTCGCTGCGAAGACGCCGTAATCGGTCATCTGCACGGGTACGATCTGGCCGGTGCGGCGCAGGTGGTGCGGCGTCTCGCCCATGTTCTCGGGACCGGTACTTGCGCCTTCGTCGGGCACGCATTTCTCCCACAGGATCTCGGTCTCCTTCCAAGGCTTGATCTCGAACCGCACGCCCTGCTTGCGCAAGGTTCCGCGATCCGCACGAGCGGCCAGACGCATCATTTTCTTCGCGTGTTTCTCCGTCGCGTTCAGGATCTCGTGAAGGAACTGGTACGTGACCTCGACCCGGGCCCGGAAGTCGATATAGCTGTACGCCTCCGAAAGAATCGTGAAGCGGTTGCGCAGGCCGATGTAGTTGTTGCCGAAGCGCGGGCGCGAATCGAATGTGTACCAGCCCTTTTCCGGCATGAGTTGATTCAAAAAGTTGCCGTAGTCGTACGTCTCCTTGTGGTGCTTCGACCGCATCTGTTCGCGGATTTGCGGCAGCAGCGTATCGCGCTCGAAGTCGATCAGATCGTCTGACGCATTCGGATTCAACATCGGCGCGTACGTGAGCGCGTAACCGTGAAACGAACCGTTCGTCGTGTGCAGGTCGACGGTGAGCAGCGGGTCCCACCGATTCAGAACGTTCCCGATCAGCCCGCGCGCCTCCGGGCTCTCCAGCTTCATGAAATCGCGATTGAGATCGAGGCCTTGCGCGTTCTCGCGCACGCCCACGCCTTCCGGCGGGCCGTTCTGCGTCTTGCGATGCTCGATCGAGATCTTCTCATTGCCGTCCGCGTTGTAGATGGGCGCGATCAGCACGACCATCTCATTGCGAAGCTTGCGCGAGCTGGAGACGAGATCGCGCAGGAGCATCATCGCCGCTTCTTTTCCCTCAACTTCGCCGGCGTGAATGTTGGCCATGATGAAGACAATCGGCAGACCGCGGGCTGTTCGCGGATCGACAACACCGGACGGTCCGGCGATCACCAGCGGCAACGCACGGCCTTCGTTCGTCGTGGCGAACGTCTCGACGCGGATGTCGGGCTCGGCGCGCTGAATCGCGGCGATGAACTCCATCACGTCGGCGTAACGCGATGTCGCTCGATAGTTGCTGTTTTCCGCTGTGGTCTTTGGAAGTTCCTGCGCCAAAACGACCTCACATGCGAGAAACAGGATTAGCGTCATCCTGAGCGGAGCGAAGGATCTCAAGTTACGCAATCGTATCGTGAGATCCTTCGCCGTCTCCGCGGCTCAGGATGACATAGCCACCTTCGCCCGCATCAACCCGTCCCTCGTCCTGCAACTTTATCAAGTGCGCGTAGATCTGAACTTCGGCGGCGCCTTGCAGGCGCTCGTCGAGCTCGGAGTAAATCCGGCGCCGCATTTCGGGAATCGTTCGCGCGCCGGCGCGAAGAGCATCAATCACCTGCCGCTCGCGCTGCATCCGATGCGCAATGTACTCGTCGATCAGCGCGATCGCATCGTCGCGCGTGGGGCCGTGCGCGGGAAAAATTCTTCGCGGATGGTGCGCGCGCAAAGCGTGCAATGACCGCACGTAATCGCCCATGTTGCCGTCGGGCGGAAAGATTGCCGTCGTGCCTTCGCCGAGGATGGTGTCGCCGGTGAAGAGATCGCGGTCGGGCGTGAAATAGCAGACGTGCTCGCGCGTGTGGCCAGGCGTGTCGATCACTTCCAGGCCGTCAACGACATCGCCGCCGCGCACGATCTGATCGGCTTCGTCGAGCACGCCGGCGGGCGCCACGATCCGCGCGCCAGTCTTGCGCTCGAGGGGGAGGGCGGCGGGGGCGTGATCGGCGTGCCGGTGCGTGATGAAGATCGTCTTCAGTTTCGGCATCGCTTCCGCGATCGCATCGACATGCGATTCGATCGCCGGACCGGGATCGATCACCGCAAAATCATCGATGAGATAGGTGCGCGTGCCGGTGAGGGTGAACGGGCCGGGATTCGGAGCCACGATGTCGCGGATGATCACGGGAGCACGATCTTCTGCCCGTCTTCCTCGAGGATTGGGCGGGTGGTGGGGATCTCGGCGTTGCGGCGCGATTCGATCAACTCGGAGGATGATTTGAATCCGACGAGGGCCTCGAGATTTTTCAGCGTGGGAAACATCAAGGGAAAATCGCCGGCGAGGTGACGCTGGACGGCATCAGCGGGGGAGATCCAGATCGAATCGACGGCTTCACTCTTTTGCAGGATGGTTGTGGTACTTCTGCCGGCGCACGCGAGAAAAAAATACGTATCGAACCGCTTCGGCAGTCCCTCGGGCGTGATCCAACGACCGGTCCAAACGAGCTTCTCCAGATCCACGGGATCGCCGACAGAGATTCCTGTTTCCTCCAGGAGCTCGCGTGCAGCCGCGACACGCATGCCATTCAGCAGGATTCCGCGGCCGCTCCTGAGGTCCTCTTCTTCGACCGCGCCGCCGGGGAATGCCCACACATCGGGGGCAAAACTTCGTTTTTCATGCCGCCGGATCATCAGGACTTCGAACGGATCGTCGCGCAGCAGAATGACGCTCGCGGCGGGGATCGGCGTCACTTCTGCCAACCGACCCACTCCTCGCCGCCCGGACCGCGCTCCTTTTTCCAGATCGGAACGGTTTGCTTGAATCGATCGATGATCGCGCGGCACGCTTCGAACGCTTCGCCGCGGTGCGGTGATGCGCAGGCGATGACGATCGACGCTTCGCCGACGTTCAGCAGTCCGAGTCTGTGGACGACGGCGACCGCAGTCTGTGGAAATCGTGAAGCAATATCATCAATTATTCTCGCAATCTCTTTTTCCGCCATCGGCCGATAGGCGTCGTACACGATCGACTCGACGCGTTTTCCTTCCTGATGATCGCGGACGACACCCTCGAACACGACGCATGCGCCGTCGGAGGGCCGCATCACTCGCTTGACGAGCTCCTGCGAATCGATCGGAGAGTCGGTGAGGTAGCTCATCCGCCGCGAGTTTATCCTGAGGCGCGCAGCGCCGAAGGATCTCCGGTGGTGCAGCGACTTCGCGGTTCCACCACAGATCCTTCGCTTTGCTCAGGATAAACTTTGAAACGTCATCCGCCTGCGACCGGAGGAATGAACGCCACTTCGTCGCCGTCGCGCAGCGGCTGATCGGCCGAGGCGTAGCTCTCGTTGATTGCGGTCATCGGCGGGCGTTCGTATGCCGCGAGCTGATCATGCTTCATCCGCAACCGCTTCCACACCTCCTCGGCACGCGTCCCTTCCGGAAGCTCGACGACCTCCTCGCTCTTGCCAGTGATGTCGCGGAGGACGGCGAAATAGAGCAGGCGCACTTTCATCGCGCACCCGCCAATCCGATTGCCTCTGCGATTTCGAGCAACGCCTCGCGCACGAAGGCAATGTGTTCCTCCAGGTCGGCTCCCAACTCCTCGACACCCTTGTAAATGTCGTCCCGGCTGACGCTGCGCGCGAATGCTTTGTCTTTCAATTTCTTTTTGACCGACGACGGCTTGACGTCCGCGAGCGATTTGCTGGGCTGTACGAGCGCGCAGGCCGTCAGAAATCCGCAAAGCTCGTCGCAGGCAAACAAAGCTTTGGCCATGATCGTTTCGCGCGGCACTCCAGTGTAAGGCGCGTGACCCATGATCGCGTGTCGCAGCTCGGGATCGAATCCAGCTTCGTCCAGAATCTTCGAGCCGACATACGGATGCTGATCGGCATTCGGAAACGCTTCGTAATCGAAATCGTGAAGAAGGCCGCAGATGCCCCAGCGCACCGCATCTTCGTCGGGCGCGTACTTATGCGCGCAGGCCTTCATCGCCTGCTCAACGGCGAGAGCGTGCTTTCGGAGCGAGTCGGATTTTGTGTACTGATGCAGCAGGGCGATCGCGTCCTCGCGAGTCTTCACCCCTCCAGTTTATGCCGAGCGGAGCGAGGCATCTCCGGTGGAGCAGCGAGGCCAGTAAGGTGTGAGGACCGGCTTCAGCCGGTCGGCCGGCTAAAGCCGGCCCGCACACTACACCGCGCGTGAAACGCGTCCCTCGCCGCGTCACCGGAGATCCCTCGCCGTCTTCGCGGCTCGGGATAAACTGAGACTCAGAAACGATATCGGATTCCGACCGTCGTGTGACCGTTTCGCGGTTTGGGGATGTGAATGCCTTGGGTGGCCGGAGCGAAGTCCGCGACGCGAAACGGCGAGGAGGTGACGATTTCCTGGGTCTGCCACTCGACGGCGAAGTTCTGCCTCCACCACCACGCCACCCCCACCGCGCCCGCCCCACCCCACCGCCCGCGCGTCCCTTCGAAGAGCGGCAGGGTTGTGCCGCCGCCCGCCCGCCGGTGAACGTCGTAGAGCGCGTACGCCGGCCCGCCCATGACGTGAAATCGAAGCGCGCCATTCGGATTGAATCGGAGAACGAGCGGCAAAGTGAGCGTGGTGACGTTGAGGTGTCCGGCATCGAAGGAGACGCCTTGATCGCCACTCCTCGATTTGATGCGCAGCGGCGAGCGGGTCCATGTCGCTTCGAGCCGAACGGCGAGCCAGCGGTTGAGGTCGCGCTCGATATCGGCTTCGCCGCCGGCCCGAGTTTCCGCCGAAAGTCGCGAATGCGTCGTGGCCGAGGCGATTTCGGTATTGATCGTCGCGGTGCGGTCGACGAAATGTCCGAAGATGAAGGGTCCGGTGCCTGCGCCGAAGCTCCAGCTTTCGCCGAGCGCGGTCGAGGACGCGACGGCGAGCGCCGCCAGGACGAGCAATGATTTCTTCATGATGGCGGTCAGAATTGCAACGGAGGCGCCAGCAGATGAAAAATTTTCCAGCGCGTATGCGGCAGCGAGCCGGCACTCAGAAATGTGACGAAACTCGCTAAAACGGCGCAAAAACTGAGCTTTCGCGCATTCGGAGCGGCCCCGGCAGAGATCGTTGAGTCTACGTTATTTGCCTTGGCTCGTTCTTCGCAGCGGGCAAGGGCACGATGATACAGGTTTCGACTGATTCGAGACCTCGTTTGCGCGGGTCCCGTCTGAATCGCCCGCGCTCAGTGGCCGCTGCGGGCTCCCTCCTAAAATATTGGACCGATTTTGGACGATTAATCACTTAGCTTCCTTGAATCCTACCAACTGGCCGCAGCGGTCCAGCCCCTAGTACCACGAACGGAGCCGAAAGGCTCCGTAAGTGTTTTAAAGGACTGAGGACTGAGTCCTGGGTCCTGAGTCCTGAGAAAAATCGGCTGGGTGGACTCAGGACTCAGCACTCAGGACTTCTATAATCGCGCGCCGTGCCCAATAAGCCCACTCTATTCGTCATCGACGGCAGCAACAACGTTTATCGCTCCTACTTCGCCATCCGCGGGCTGACGAACTCGTCCGGGCTGGCGACGAACGCTGTCTACGGATTCACGCAGACGCTCAAAAAGCTCCTGAACGATCACAATCCCGATCACATCGCGGTGGCATTCGACATCGGTCGTGCGAAGAGCCGTCACGAAGCGTTTGCCGATTACAAAAAAGATCGCCGGCCGATGCCCGATGACCTGGTCGTGCAGCTTCCCTTGGTCAACGAAGTGCTCGAGGGCTTTCGGATTCCGGTGATCGGAGTTGAAGACTGGGAAGCCGACGACCTGATCGGCTCGCTGGCCTGCACGGCGCGCGACCGAGGGTATGACGTGGTGATCGCGACGTCGGATAAGGATTTTTTCCAGCTCGTCGGTGACGGCGTCCGCCTCTACCACACGGGCCGCGAGGTTCTATACGACGCGAAAGGTGTCGAGGAGGCATTCGGGCTTCCGCCGGAGAAAGTCGTCGATGTGATGGCGATCTGGGGGGATGCAATCGACAACATCCCCGGCGTTCCGGGAATCGGCGAAAAAGGGGCGAAGTCGCTGATCCAGCAGTTCGGCACGCTCGAAGGCGTGTATGAGAAGCTGGAACAGGTCAAGCCGGCGCAGCGAAAGAAACTGGAAGAGCACCGCGACAAAGCGTTCCTCTCGCGCGAGCTGGCGAAAATCAAATGCGATCTCGAAGTCACTGTCGATTTCGATTCACTCAAACGCGGCGAGCCTGATCGCGCGAAGCTGCACGACGTCTTCTCGCGGCTCGAATTCGCATCGCTGATGCAGGAGTACCTTCCCGCGGCGCCACCAGTGGCGCGCGACTACCGCATCGCCACCAGTGCGGAAGAGATCCGCGCCTTCCTGTCAGGCGGCGCGCCCGTGGCGATCTGGTTCGAGCCGGCGACGGCAGATGGATTCGATGAGCTGCTCGCCGCGTCGATTTCGGCGAAGCCGGCCGAGTCGCTGATCGTGCCGATCGGACAACAAGTGGCCGGCACCAGCGAAATGACGTCCGAGCTTCGCCGGCTTCTCGAATCGGATCGCCTCTTCGTCGTACACGATGCGAAGCTCCAGATCCGACGGCTGTCTGCGAACGCCTGGCCTCTGCCGAAGCGCTTCGCCGACACGATGATCATGTCTTACGTGATCAATCCGGGCCTGCCGAGCCATGAGCTGGCGAACGTCGCCCGCGACCGTCTGAAGCTCGATGTGCTCTCGCGGAAGGATGTTGCCAAGACGGCGCCGCTCTTTGCGCTCGATCACGAGATCGGCTCCTCTGCCGTCGCTCCGTACCAGCAATACCTCGGCGAAAAATCGGACGTCGTGTTGGCGCTGAAAGAAGTGCTCGAGCCGGAACTGCGACGCGATCCCGCACTGCTGAAGATTTACGAAACCATCGAGATGCCGCTCATCCCGGTTCTGGCGCGAATGGAGGAGCGTGGCATTCGCATCGATGTGCCATTTCTGCAGCAAATGTCGAACGCGATGGGAACGCAGCTCGCGGAGCTCGAGCGGCGGATCTATGCGGAAGCGGGTACGGAGTTCAACATCAACTCTCCACAGCAGCTCGGCCACGTTCTGTTCGAGAAGCTGCAGTATCCGGCGGTGAAAAAGACAAAAGGAACGAAGGCGTATTCGACCTCCATGGACGTGTTGCAGGAGCTGGCCAGTCACGGCTTTGTCGTGCCGCAATTGATCCTGCTGCATCGCGAACTGCACAAATTGAAATCAACCTACGTCGACGCGTTGCCGCAGCTCGTGCGCAGCGACGGCCGCGTGCACACGTCGTTCAATCAAGCAGTGGCGGCGACGGGACGGCTCTCATCCTCCGATCCGAACCTGCAGAACATCCCCATTCGCACCGAGCAGGGACGGGAGATCCGCAAAGCGTTCATCGCCGAGCAGGGCAATGTGCTGTTGGCGGCGGATTACTCGCAGGTCGAGCTGCGCATTCTCGCGCACATTTCGCAGGACGAGTCGCTGATCGAGACGTTCCGTCGCGGTGCGGACATTCATCGCGCGACCGCCTCGAAAATCTTCAATATTCCGGAGGATCAGCTCGCGCCGGAGCAGCGGCGCGCCGCCAAAACCATCAACTTCGGAGTGCTCTACGGAATGTCCGCATTCCGGCTGTCGAATGAGTTGAACATCTCCACCGCGCAGGCGAAGGACTTCATCGATGCTTACTTCGCTCGCTATCCGAAAATCCAGGAGTATCTCGATCGCACGCTGGAAGAAGCGCGGAAGACCGGAAAAGTGACGACGCTTTTTGGGCGTGTCCGCTACATTCCCGAGATTCACAACCGCTCGTTCACCGTGCGTGGCAACGCCGAGCGCATGGCCACGAATGCGCCGATTCAAGGAACGGCCGCGGACATCCTGAAGCTCGCCATGATTGCGCTCGATGCAAACCTCGGCGACGACGCCTCGATGCTGCTCACCGTTCACGACGAAATCGTCATCGAGGTCCCCGAGGGGAAAGTGCGGAAGGTGGCTGGGATCGTGAAAGAAACGATGGAGAACATCTATCCGCTTGCAGTTCCGCTGGCGGTGGATGCGCACTGGGGCAGAAGTTGGTACGAGGCGAAAGAGTGAGGCGGTGTGCGTGCGCGTTGTTGCTCGTCGCCGCCTGCAGCAAGCAGGCGGTGCAAGCGCCGCTCAGGAAAATCGAAGGCTTAGCTGAGCCGACGATCCAGGCGACCGTCGTCACGATCCAAACAAGCCTGCAGCCGCAGAACAAAGCCTTGACGCATTCGATCGTGATCGCGAACGGCCTCGCGCGCAGCGATGACGAGCTCGATCACTGGCGACTTTTCAATCTCGATCAGAACAGCATCACCTTTGTCGACGATCTCGCGAAGACGTACTACACAGTGCCGGTGGATGTAGGGCCGCGGCCCTCCGCGGCCGCCGAGGGTGGCGGCCCCACATGGGTCCAAACGGGCGCCAAGCGGCCCTCCGCGGCCGCCGAGGGTGGCGGCCCCACATGGGTCCAAACGGGCGCCAAGCGGCCCTCCGCGGCCGCCGAGGGTGGCGGCCCTACATGGGTCCAAACGGGCGCCAAGCGGCCCTCCGCGGCCGCCGAGGGTGGCGGCCCCACATGGGTCCAAACGGGCGCCAAGCGGGTCGTGAATGGCGTCGAAGCCTCGCAGTTCCTCATTCGCATGGGTGCCTATCAACGCGAGCTGTGGATCGGCGCCCCGCCGTCAATCCCGCAACAGCTCTTTGCGATGATGAATGCGGACCTCTCCACGATTCGCGGATTTCCAATGCTCGATCATTCCGAGCTTCCGTACGGCAAATCGAAGCTCATCGTCGATCGAAGCGTCGTGAAGATCGAACAGAAGAACGTGCCCCAGTCGCTGTTGACTCTTCGGAGCGACTACAAAAACATCACAGCACCTGCCGTGAGTCACCCACCCGCTTCGTCACCCCGGCCCGGTCAAAATACTCGAGCAGCGGGATAGCGATTTTTCTCGACAGCCCGAAGTACTCCTTGAACTGCCCTACGTCGATCGTCTCTCCCCGACGTGCAGCGATTCGCTCACGCGCGCTGTCGAGATTCTTCTGATGAACGTAGACACCCTCTGCGAGACGGACAAGCTTCCCCTGTTTCACGAGAAACCCCACAACGCCTTCGATCACCTTCGGCTTCTGAGCAATCGTTTTGATGAGCTCTGAGACCGGCGGAGGCTGCAGCCCCGCGTCGGCGAACCGCATTTCAATCATCCGCGCCAGCTCGCCCTCGGCGCCGCCGAGGATCTTGGAGCGGCCGGGGATGTCGATTGCGTCCCCGTCAACAGCGATGATCTTCTCGCGCGCAAGGTCCTGCAGCAGGAAGTTGATGACGGCGGGGTCGGCGCCGTGCGGAATGAGTTGCTGCACGAGCTCCCCTTTCGGGACGTTGATGGCCATGCGGTTCTCTTTGAAGTAGCGATCGAGGAACTCCATCGCTCGCCGGCGAAACTCGGCAATCGTGTCGAGGTGAATCCACCGCCGTTCGCCGCCGTCTGCAAGATGCGGCAGATTCTTCAGCTCTTTTGCAAGTGTCTCGATCCGGATTCCGGTGCGCGCCTGCACTTCGCGAATGGTGAGGCCGTGCAGCCCTTCGAGTTTGGCCATCAGCTCGACGCGTTCGGCGAGCGTCCCTTCTGCGAGCGTCTTCAGCAGCTCGGGTCGCGTGTTGTGGCGAAGCTTCGGAAGATGCGCGTCGATCACGCTGCCTCCGCCGATCGTGAATGCGGGCGAGTAGCGTCGGATGACAAAGCGATCGCCGCTGACGGCGACCACCGGCGACTCCAGGCGAATCTGGACAAACGCGCTCCGCCCCGGCAGCAGTTCCGGCCCCGTGTCGTCGGTGAATCGGATGCTGCCCAGGAGCTCGTCGGCGAGGTGGTGAAATCGGATGCGAGTTTGCTCTTTGAGCGGCTTCGAATCGTCGAGCAGGTCGAGGCGCGCAGTGATGATTTGCGACTGCCGCAGAGTGTTCGGCGCGAGCACCTGCTGTCCACGGTGCAAGCGTTCGAGCTCGATATCCGGCAAATTGACGGATGTGCGCTCGCCGGCGGATGCGGAATCGCGCGGCTCGCCGTGCACTTGGATCGATCTTGCGCGGCTGCGCAGTTCGCCGGGCAGCACTTCGACTTCGCTGTCGACATTCAGCCGCCCCGAGAATGTCGTGCCGGTGATCACCGAGCCGAAGCCTTTCATCGTGAAGACGCGATCGATCGGCAGGCGGAAGACGCGCGTGGTGGCGTCGCGATCATCAATCTCCGCCACCGACGCGAGGATGGCCCTGCGGAGGTCATCGAGTCCTGCGCCCGTGATGCTGCTGACCGGCACGATCGCTTTTGCGGCGAGAAAACTCCCGGCAACCATCTCGTCGATCTCCAGCCGCACCAGCTCGATGATGTCGCGATCGACCAGATCGCTCTTGGTGATCGCCACCACTCCTGTTCGGATGCCGAGGAGTTTGCAGATGGCGAAGTGCTCGCGCGTTTGCGGCTTGATCGATTCGTCGGCCGCGACGACGAGTAGAACGCTGTCGATCCCACCGACGCCAGCGAGCATGTTTTTGACGAAGCGCTCGTGACCGGGAACGTCGACGAAGCCGATCTGGTACTCGTCCGTGAACCAGCTCGCGAATCCGAGGTCGATGGTGATGCCCCGGCGTTTTTCTTCGGGCAGGCGATCGGGACCAGCGCGGTTTTTCCGTGATCGATGTGGCCGGCGGTGCCGACGACGCGTTTCTTGCGAAGCACTCGGCTGCGTAATCTACCAGCGGGTGGCAATTGGCGGGCGGCGGGTGGGCACGCACCCGCTACCCGCTACCGGTCACCCGCTCGCCGTAGGCCTCTTTGAGTTGCGGCGGCATCTTGCCCCTTTGTCCGAGCGCGTCCTTTAGATCGGCGGCGTTGACGATCGCTTGTCCACGAAAATGATTGTTGGTAATGATGTACGTTTCTTTCTTCTCAGCCATTCGTTGGATGCGATCGACCCACGGCGCAAGCTCTTCTTTCGTGTACAGGTAGTTGTAGCGCTCCCACGATTCCTCATGTGCGAACCATTTCTCGTAATTGCGTCCATGCAGTCGCGCGTACGCAACAGGTCCAGTCACCGTGTCGGAAGGTTTGACGGACTCGTGAAACAGCGGTTGATCGACATTCACCCACGCCACATTGTGCTCGTCGAGAAATCGCAGGAAGTCATCGGTCTGAAACGACGCGTGCCGCACTTCGAGCGCCAACGGATAGCCGTCAAACGCGCGAAATCGATTCTCGAGTTTCTCTGCGTTCTCCGGCGTGTTCTTGAAGCTCCACGGATACTGCAGAAGAACGGCGCCGAGTCTGTCGGCTTCCTGCAGCGGGTCGAGGTAATTACGAAATGCTTTCACATCGGCGGCGGCGAGCTGCGTTTTCTCGTGCGTAAATCCACGAAACACTTTCGTCGTAAATTTGAAATCGGGATTGCTGCCGACGCGCCGGATCCAGCTCCGTGAATGTGTCGGCGGCGGGATCCGGTAGAAAGGCGAGTTGATCTCGATGGTGTCGAAAAACGACGCCAGATAGGCAAGAGCATCGAATCGCGACCCGTGCGCGGGGTACACGGTGCCTTCCCAGTCGGAGTAGCTCCAGCCGGCCGGACCGACGCGGATTGGATATTTGGCTGAGGTGGTCAATACCTTGACAATCTTATTTTGAGAATCCCGTATTTCATTGCCTTCACTAGACATCTATGTTAAAAGCGAAGCAACGAATCCAAGCGAAGAAGACTCCAGAACAGCAGCGTGCTTTCGGGGTTCGTGTGTATTCGTTTGCGGAAGGAGGCTGGTCACCAAGCCATCGTTGTAAACCATTTCAGCGGGGGCGACTGTCGCGGCACCCCGCCTGCGTTCTGCGCTGCGGCATGATTCAAACAAAGGAAACTTAGGAGATCGATGCTTCATGGACACCTTCAATGACAAAAGCCTCAACTGTGCTGACTGCGGACAGGAATTCGTGTTCAGTAAGAATGAACAGGCGTTCTACGCAGAACGTGGTTTCACCAACGAACCGAAGCGATGCAAGAACTGCCGCGACAAGCGCAAGATGGCGCGCGAAGGCAATGGCGGATCGCGCGAGCGCACGATGGTCAGCGTCACCTGCGATAGCTGCGGCGTGACCACCGAAGTGCCGTTCACGCCCGTCAGCGGCAAGCCGGTTTACTGCCGCGATTGCTACAACCAGCGCCGCTCGCAGTCCCGCTCGACCAGCTGGGCATAAATCAAAACGATCGACATGAAACGGCGGGCCATTCGCCCGCCGTTTTCTTTTGCACCCTGTTAGAATCCCGCCGCTTTGCCGCGCCCCCTCCTGCCGCCGGTGACCAGCGTTCTCGATCTCATCGGCAATACACCGATCGTCCAGCTGACGGCCATTCCGAAGTCCACTGACGGCTCGATCTTCGTCAAGCTGGAGAACCTGAATCCCGGCGGCTCGGTCAAAGATCGAATCGGAGTGGGCATGATCGCGCGGGCAGAGCGCGACGGAGTCCTCAAACCCGGCGGAACGATCATCGAGCCGACCGCGGGCAACACCGGAATCGCGCTGGCGCTCGTCGGCGTGCGCATGGGCTACCGCGTGATTCTCTGCGTGCCCGAAAACTTCTCCATCGAAAAACGCGAAGTCATGCGAGCCCTCGGCGGCGAAGTCGAATTGACGCCGAAGGACGACGGCATGAAAGGGGCCATCGCACGCGCGGAGCAACTGGCGAAAGAAATCCCGAACGCGTACATCCCCCAGCAGTTCGTGAATGTGTACAACACCGAGTCGCATTACCAGACCACCGCTCCGGAAATTTACGAGCAGATGGACGGTCGCATCGACGCATTCGTCGCGGGCGCCGGGACCGGCGGCACGTTCACCGGCGTGGCCAAATATTTGCGGGAACGGATCCGCGACGTCTACTGCGTCGTCGTCGAACCTCAGGGTTCGATCCTCAAAGGCGGCGAAGCAGGTCCGCACGAAGTCGAAGGCATCGGCGCATCCACATTCATTCCGCCGGTACTCGACCTGTCTCTGGCGAACGAGATCATTCAGATTTTCGACGAGCCCGCATTCGCCATGGTCAAGCGGCTCGCGGCAGAGGAAGGCATACTCAGCGGCGGTTCGGGAGGAACAAACGTTGCTGCCGCGCTGCAGGTCGCGGAAAAGCTCGGCGCAGGAAAACGCGTGGTCACGCTGATTCCCGATCCCGCCGAGCGTTACATCTCGAAGGGAATTTTTACCAAGTGGAAGTCGTGACGTCGTTGTTCGTTGTTCGTTGTCCGTTGTCCGTTGTCCGTTGTCCGTTGTCCGTTGTCCGTTCTTCGTGCCACGAACAACGAAGAACGAAGAACGAAGAACGGAGAACGCAATGGGATTTTCGACTGACTGCGTCCACGCCGGACAGGAGCCGGAGGCGGTCACCGGTGC
>WNGB01011370.1_pt1 | contig 14007 bp, 16 predicted proteins | sample 5400681 | NCBI WGS metagenome assembly WNGB01 (sample SAMN13153367, study PRJNA577476) | soil metagenome | isolation source: 115 cm soil or saprolite under grassland replicate 2 | place: USA:California | collected 2016-06-15 | reverse complement strand
GCCGGCCCCAGACCACGTAGCCCCCGCCGAGGCTGAGGCGGCGCGCCTGTACCTCCTCGAGGCCAGCCGAACGCCAGAGCTCGAGCTGCTGTCGCAATGGCAAACGGCCATGGAACTCGCGGATGCTCGGCCCGAGAAAGGCTCCGACCTCGTGCCAGCTGGGGGAGATCAGCCGGCCTGCGACGGGTAACCCGACCCGGACGTAGAGCTCCCAAAGCGGCCGCCAGATCCCGCGCGGCAGCCCGAACTCGAGCGCGGCCAACGTCCCGCCCGGCCGAACGACGCGCGCGAGCTCACGAAGCGTCGCCGCCGGGTCCTCGACGTACCGCAGCAGGTAGGTGAAGGTCAACGCGTCGAACGAGCCGTTCGGGAAGGGGAGCTGGTCGGCGCTGCCTTCGACGAGCCGAATGCGGTCGCCCAGCCCTGCAGCTTCGACCCGTTCGCGCCCGGCGGCCAGCATCTCGGGGCTCTGGTCGAGCCCGACGACCCGGCAGCCCCGGCGACGGACCAGCTCGATCGCCACCGCAGCTGTCCCGGTCGCGACGTCCAGCACGTCGTCATCCGGCCCGACGGCGACGCGCGAGACGAGGAAGCGCCTCCACCGTGGATCCTGTCCGAGCGACAGGACATGGCGCTCCGGGACGATCTCGACCGCGCCGCCACCGCGGCCGCCCGCTTCACGGGGCCGGGCGAAGAGCTCGTGGGCGTCGTACCGGCCGAGGCCGAGCCGGGTGAGCGGACCTACCTCTGTGCGTTCGTCGCCGGGGAGGAGCGAACGTGGCTTGTCCTCGACGACGAAGGAGAAGCCGTGATGAGCCGGGACGCTGTTCGGCGCACGGTCTCGATCACAGCCATGTGCGAGTTGGCGGAGGAGAGTGCCGGCGGGGGCGAGCTGGCGGAGCTGCGGGAGCGGCTCGTCGCCCTGCGTATCACCGAGAACCCGCCAGGGATCGATGAGGCCGAGGAGGCCGCCCTTGCGCTCGAGCAGGCGATCGGCGCTCCACCGCGACTCGCCGAGCCCGCCTTCCTCGACCGGGTGGGCGATGCGACCCTCCGCCTCGAGCACGCTCTCGGCGACTCGGCCGGCTCTCCCTTCGCGGAGGCGATGAAGCAGGGACTAGCCACAGTGGAGGAGCTGGCCCACGATGTGGAATCGAGCTACAAGCTCCAGCTCGGATGAGCGCAGCTATCGTTGGGGTCATGGAAGGCGGATTCGGATTCCCGCTCGGCGGCGACCCTGAAGAGCTCATGCGGAGCCTGCAGGAGTTCGCGGCTCGCCAGGCCGAGTCTGTCGCCGAAGCTCAGCGCGAGCAGTTCGCGACGCTGACGCTGAACACCGCCGTCGAGCTGACGGGCGCGGCCCTGCGCCGCATCAAGGTCGAAGGCGGTCCCGACGAGCAGGCGATCGCGCTGCGCGACGCAATGCGGGTCCTGTTCCCCGAGGCGGTCGGACTGGTCAGTGCGGCCCGCCAGGGCTTCATGCGCGAAGGGTAAGTCGAAAGACACGGCATCGGGCGCTAGGCGGGGCACAACTACAATCGCCTCGCCCTTGGCTCTCCTCGACCGCGCCATCGTCCGCGTGCTGCCGGCCGTCCCGCGGCCGGTCGTCCGCAAGATCTCGGAGCGCTATATCGCCGGCAGCGACCTGGCGGATGCGTGCAGGGTCGTCAAGGGGCTCAACGAGCAAGGAAAGATGGCGACGATCGACGTCCTCGGTGAGGAGATCACGAGCCGTCGAGAGACGCTCGAGATCGTTCGCGCCTACCACGACGTCTTCGAGGCGATCGAGCGAGAGAGGCTGTACGAGCTGTGCCGGCCGAACCTCGAGAAGGTCGTTCGCCACGCCGCTGAGAGCGGCAATTTCGTGCGCATCGACATGGAGGACTCGAGCTGCACGTCGGACACGCTGCGGCTGTACCGCGAGCTTCGGGAGGCCGGGCTCGACAACGTCGGCATCGTCCTCCAGGCCTATTTGAAGCGGACGATCAGGGACATCCGCGAGCTCGCGCCGCTGCGGCCGAGCGTACGGCTCTGCAAGGGCATCTACGTCGAGCCGCCGCTGATCGCCTACCGCGACTTCGATGCCGTGCGGGAGAACTTCGTGCGCTGCCTCCGCGAGCTGCTGCGCGCAGGCTGCTACGTGGGGATCGCGACACACGACAAGTGGCTGGTCTCCGAGGGGCAACGTCTCGTCGCCGAGTTCGGCCTGACCCGCGAGCAGTACGAGTTCCAGATGCTCTTGGGCGTGCGGGAGGCCGCGGCCGACCGGCTCGTGCGCGACGGTCACCGGTTGCGCGTCTACGTCCCCTTCGGCGCGCACTGGTACAGCTACTCGGTGCGACGCCTCCAGGAGAATCCGAAGATCGGAGGCTATATCGCCGCGGACACGCTGAACCGGCTCTTCGGCGCCGACGGGAGGTGAGCTTCCGGGTCCTCGGGCCCAGATTCGTCAAACACCGAGCCCTGCTAGGCCTTAGAGTTTTCCACAGTGCCGCCGCTGCCTGAGCTCGAGCGTGCCCATCCCAACGAACGATTTCGGGAAAGGCGAGCGCAGGCGCGCCGCCGCCGGCGGGTGCGCAGGACCGTGGCCTTCGGCGCTCTGCTGATCGCCGCCGCGCTCGTCGCGCTCGGTGCAACGGTGATCGGCACGCGCGCCCATGGCTCGGGGGGGTCCGAGGCGCACGCAAAGGGCGCGAAGAAGAATCTGCGCCCCCGCCCGCGGCCCCTGCCGACCGAGGTGCGCGGCGTGCACGTGACGATGGCCCTCGCGTCGCTTCCCGGGAAGATCGACGAGTACCTGGCGCTGGAGGGCCTGAACACGCTCGAGGTCGACGTCAAGGACGAGAACGGCGAGGTCGGCTTCCTCATGCCGCAGTGGACGCTCGCGCGCCGCGTCGGAGCGTCCAAGCCCTACTACAGCGCGCGCCGGTTGGCCGGGACGGCCCATCGATCCGGTGCGTATCTGATCGGGCGAGTGGTCGTCTTCGAGGATCCAGTGCTGACGAGCAAGCGCCCGGACCTGGCGATCCGAACGAGCGACGGCTCGGTGTGGCAGAACGACGCCGGTCTCGGCTGGTCGAACCCCTACGACCGCCGTGTGTGGAACTACGTCGTCTCCATCGGTAAGGCGGCCGCGCGCGACGGTTTCGACGAGATCCAGTTCGACTATGTCCGCTTTCCGAGCGACGGGCCGATCGAGAACGCCGTCTTCGCCGGGAAAGCCGCCGAGCCGCAAGGGTGGACGATCGCGCGCTTCGTCCAGTACGCGTCCCTGCAGCTCAAGCCCTTGGGCGTGCGGGTCTCGATCGACGTCTTCGGCCTCTCGGCCACGCGCGAGCTCGGCGTCGGCCAGAAGCCCAGGCGCCTCGCGAAGTACGTGGACGCCGTCTATCCGATGGTCTACCCGTCGCATTACAACTCGGGGGAGTTCGACCTGCCCGATCCGAGCTCCGTTCCCGGCCAGACGGTTGCCTTCTCGCTCCGCGATTTCCGTAACGAGCTGATCGGACGCAGGGCGATGCTGATTCCCTGGCTGGAGGACTTCTCCCTCAGCGCCGGCAGGCGGCCCGCGAGTGAGGTGCGGGCACAGATCAACGCGACCCGCCGGTACCACACGAAGGGCTTCCTCCTCTGGAACCCTGAGGGCGTCTATACCGAAGAAGTCCTCAAGTAGGCTCTCGGCACAAGCAATCGCCGGAGGAACTCGTGACGAAAACGTACGAAGAGCTCAAGACACGCCTGGCCTCGATCCACGACCTGCGCATGGCCCGCGCCATCCTCGGTTGGGATCAGCACACGAAGATGCCGCCAAAGGCCGGGGACATTCGCGCCGAGCAGCTCGGGACGCTCGACCATCTGTCGCACGAGCTCTTCATCTCCGACGAGATCGGTGAGCTGCTGGAACAGGTCGGTGGCGAGGAGGAGGGGCTCGATCCCGACTCGATCGAGGGGAGCCTCATTCGCGTCACCCGCCGCGACTACGAGAAGGCGAAGCGCGTGCCATCGGATCTGCGCGCGGAGCTGACGCGCGCTGGCGCGATCGCGCTCTCAGCCTGGGTCGAGGCGCGCGAGAAGTCGGATTTCTCGATCTTCTTGCCCTACTTGAAGCGGAATCTCGAGCTCCAGCACGAGTACATCGCCTGCTTCGAGGGCCTCGACTACGAGACCGAGTACGACGTGCTGCTCGACGACTTCGACGAGGGCATGAAGACCAGCGAGGTCCAGACGGTCCTCAACGAGTTGAAGCGGGAGCTGATCCCGTTCATCGCCGAGATCGGCGAGCGGTCAGATCTCGTCGACGACTCCAGCCTGCGCGGAAACTTCCCGATCGAGGCCCAGCGCTCCTTCGCGCTCGAGCTGCTCGAGCGGATCGGCTTCGATCACGAGTCCTGGCGGCTCGACCCGACCGTTCACCCGTTTGCGATGAGCGCCGCGACGACGGACATCCGGCTGACGACCCGGTACGACGAGACCGATCTGGGCGTCAGCCTCTTCGCCACGATCCACGAGTTCGGACACGGGTTCTACGAGGCGAACGTCGATCCGGTCCTGGAGCGGACGCCGCTCTCGCAGGTGAGCTCGATGAGCCTGCACGAGTCGCAGAGCCGCATGTGGGAGAACCTCGTCGGCCGCAGCCTTCCGTTCTGGCGCTTCTTCTACCCGAGGCTGCAGGCCGTGTTTCCGAAGCAGTTCGGAACCGTCGAGCTGGACGAGTACTACCGGGCGATCAACAAGGTGCAGCCGTCCCTGATCCGCGTCGAAGCGGACGAGGCGACCTACAACCTCCACGTGATCCTGCGCTTCGAGTTGGAGCAGCAGATGCTCTCCGGCGAGCTTCCGCTCGAGGATCTGCCTGAGGCTTGGAACGCGCGCATGGCCGAGTACCTCCGCATCGAGGTGCCCGACGACGCGCGCGGCGTGCTCCAGGACGTTCACTGGTCGGGCGGGGCGATCGGCTACTTCCCGACCTATTCGCTCGGCAACGTCGTCTCCGTGCAGCTGTGGGAGCAGCTCCGGGCCGAGATCCCGGATCTCGACTCCCAACTCGAGCGCGGAGAGTTCAGCGAACTCGCCGGCTGGCTACGGGAGAGCCTGCACCGGCACGGCCGCAAGTACACGTCGAGGGAGACGCTCGAGCGGATCACGGGCGGAGGGATGGACCCCGGGCCGTACCTGCGCTACCTGCGGGAGAAGCTCGGCGAGATCTACGGAATTCCGGTCGAGGCGGGCGCGCCCGCCTAGCCCTCAGAGGGAACCCTGGTTCCCGAGCGGGTTGGATTTTCACATTACGCTCCTAAGTTGAGCTCCTTCGCGTAGCGCCGCCCCGTGTGCTCGTAGCCGAGCGCTTCGTAGAAGGCGTGCGCGTCGGCTCGGCGGTGGGCTGTGTTGAGCACGAGGTGCCTACCGCCGCGTGCCCGCGCCTCGTCCTCGATCGCGCGCATCAGCAGCTCGCCGATTCCGCGGCGCCGGAATCGCTCGCCGACGACGAGCGCGGCTACCTCGCAGCCGGGCTCGTCGCGCTCGACGAGGTTCTGGACGTGGAGGGCGGCGAGGCCCGCGACCTCACCGTCGACTTCCGCCACGAGCGCGAGCGTCGAAGGGTCGGCGGCGATGCGCGCGAGCCGCTCGGTCGCCTGCTCGGGCGTCGACGGATAGCCGAGCTCGCCGAGAAGCGATGCAATCGCGGCGGCGTCCTCGGGTGTCGGCTCGCGAAGAGCTACGGCGGCGGAGGCGGCCGCGGGGCGTCCGGCGGCGGCCCGTCGTCCTCGACGTACGTGGTCCTTCTGCGTCCCCACCCACCGCCGTAATACCACGGCCGGGCCGGTCCGCCTTCGACGTACGTCGCCCTCGAGAAGTAGCCGGGGCCCCACCAGGATTGCCAGAGCAGCATGGTGAGGATGAACCCGACGATGCCGATCACGATCAGGACGATGCCGATCGCGTCGAGATTGAGGCCCGAGGGCTCCTCCGTTACTCCCCAGGCGAGAATTGCGCCTGCGGCGATCAGGACCAGGCTGACTGGGATTCCCATTCCACCTGTCCTGCCCGTTTCCGGCGGCTGCTAATCCGAGCGGTGGCGCTGCCACCAGAAGCGCTGCTCCGGACTCTCCGCCCGTTCGAGATCCGCGAGCGAGGTGCCGCCGTAGTTCCGGAGGGTGAAATCGGCCTGCGCGACGAAGCCGACCGCTGTCAGGGAAAAGGTGAGGGCGTGGCTGCTGATCTGCCAGCCCGCAAGTGGGCCCGGATCGCCGAGCTTCGCCTCTTCCTCCTCCGTCTGCACCTCGAAGACGGCGAATCCGCCGTGGGGCCGGCCCGTGAAATGGTCGTGCGAGACGATCAGCCCACGACCGGTCTCGCCAATGTACGCGTTCAGCAGCTCGTTCGCCTCGCGCGCGCTCAGGCCCTCCGGGGCCAGCGCGTAGACGAGGAAGCAACGTGATCGTGCCTCGTTCACTCGACCCTCTCCGCGATCAGCACGAAGTCCCAAGGCACGCGGCGGTCCCTCTTGGGCCACGAGTAGAGCGTCTGGAACTCGACGAGACGCTTTATCGAGAGCCCTGCGCCGGAGACGGCCTCGACGACGTGACCGAGCTGCCAGTGCCGCTCGCGCTCCTCTGCGCTCTCGTCGAAGTAGTCGTCCCGCCAGTGCCCGAGAGCGTCGACGCAGGCGGCGACCGGGTGGTCGTCGTACAGAAGCAGGAGCCCGCCCGGCCTGAGAGCGGACGCGATTCCGCTTGCCCAGGCGTCGAGGTCGTGTAGTCGGCTCAGCACCCCGCCCCCGGTGTACACGAGATCGAATCGGGCGCGGCGCAGCTCGAGGGGCAGCTCGTGCACGTCGGCGTGCACATACGCGACGTCCGGCGCGCGCTCGCGGGCGACTTCGATTGCTTCGGTTGAGATGTCGACCGCGCTGACGAGCGCGCCCAGCTCGACGAGTTCAGCGGTCGACTCGCCGGTCGCGCACTGAAGGTGAAGGACGTGCTTGCCGCCGAGATCGGGCAGCAAACCGCGGATGCCGTCGGGGATTCCGAGCTGTCCGGACATCTCCTCGGCGCGACGGCGATGGATCTCGTCCCAGGCGCGTCGGTTGTCGTCAGTCGGGTCCATCAGCGGCGGTTTGCCACGACAGCTTGCCTGGCCAGGTCGAGGATGAGCTCTGGTTCGGACGAGTCGACCATTACCCAGTCCGAGGTCCGGCTGCGGCGCAGGACGCGATCGTCCTCGACTTTGTTGATGAGCTTGCCGGTCAGGCGCACCTCGATCCACGTCTCGTGCGCATGGACGATCTCGCGGCCGGCGCTCCAGATCGCGGGCTCGCCCGTCCACTGGGAAGGAGCGACCTCGACGCCGGGCAGGCCACTCAGCTCCTTCAGCAGCTGCTCGTTCACGCCGGCAGCATGAAGCCCCCGTCGACGACGAGGACGTGGCCTCGGATCATCTCCGCCTGCGGCGAGCAGAGAAAAGCGACTGCATCCGCGATGTCGTCGGGCTTGACCATCCGGCCCGCGGGCGTGCGTTTCAGGCCCATGTCCAGCATCTGGTCCTTGTTCGGGAAGTAATCGAGCGCCTCCGTGTCCACGACGCCGCCCGAGACGGCGTTGACGCGGATTCCGCGCGGCGCGAGCTCGACCGCGAGATAGCGGACGAGCGACTCGAGCGCTGCCTTCGAAGTGCCGACGAGCACGTAGTCCTCGAGCACGCGCGTGGAGCCGAGGCTCGAGATCCCGACGATCGAAGCGCCGTTCGGCATCTGCGGCACCGCCGCCCGGGCGAGCGAGAGTAGGGCGCGGGCGTTGGCGCCGTGTGTCCAGTCCCAGTGCTTGTCCTCGGTCTCGAGCGCGGGCCGGATGACGCCGGTCGCTGCGTTGTGGACGAGCGCCCGCAGCGAGCCGAGCTCGGCCACTTCGCGCGTCACCCGCTCGGACGAGACGTTGCCGCGGACAAGGACCGGCTCGGTCCCTCTTTCGCGCAGCTCCTCCGCGGTCTCCTCGGCCGCCCGGTCGTTGCGGAGGTAGCCGATGCCCACGCGGGCCGCGCCGAGATCGGCGAAGCGGAGTGCGATCGCCTTCCCGATTCCCCGCGAGCCGCCCGTGACGAACACGGTGGCGCCTTCGAATTCCTCGTGGCGGCTGTGGTTGCTACCCGTGGGTCGACCGGTCATTTCCGACGGACGCACGAGCAAAGCTCGTACGTCCTGAAAGCGGCACCGTCAAGACGGTGCCTTGGGCTTGGGTCGGAGCGGCTCGTCGGCGGGCGCGGCGCTCGGAATCGTCTCCCAGCCGGGCCGTGTTCGAGGCTCGCGCGGCCCTTCCTCGGCCTTGGAGGAGGCGTAACCGAGCCGGTCGAGGAGCTCGGCCTTCTCCTCGGCGTACGTGCGCACGGGATGGTTGGCAGGGAGGTCTTCGACGAGCTCGAGGACGCGCGCTCGTAGCTGGTAAGCGAAATGCGGGGTCGCGGGGCCGACGATCGCATCGACGTCGTCGCGAGTCGGCTCGGCCATTGGGCAAAGGCTAACGCTAGGTTCTCGCCGGTGCGGCGCGTCGAGACGGCTGACTTCCTGTTGCTCGCCACAGTCAGCCTCTGGGCTCTCAACTTCACCGTCTCGAAGTACATCCTCGACCACGGGTTTCACCCGCTCTCCTACTCCGCCGTGCGCTATTCCGCGGCCGCACTCGTCTTCGTCGCGATCACGTTTCCGTGGGAGCGCTCGTTGCGGATCGCCAGGAGCGACTGGCCCCTGATCGCCCTCGCGGTCGCGCTCCTGTTCGCGAACCAGCTCAGCTTCGTCTACGCGCTCTATTTCACGACGGCGACGACGACTGCGCTTCTCTTCGGCACGCTGCCGATCTTCACGGCGCTCATCTCGCGGCTGGTCGGGATCGACCTGCTCGGAAACCGGTTCTGGATCGCCGCGCTGCTGTCGTTTTCCGGCGTCGTGCTGGTGACAGCCGGCTCGGGCCGAAGCCTCTCGGGAGACGTCAAGGGCGACCTCCTCGCCGTCCTAGGGGCAGCGACCTGGGGCGCGTACTCGGTCACGATCTCGCCGCTCATGCGCAGGTACTCGCCCTTCCGCTTGAGCGCGGTTCTCCTTGCGTTCGTGTCGGTTCCACTGCTGCTGGTCGGCTCGAGGCACCTCGAGGCCCAGAGCTACGACTTCGGCTGGCTCGTCTGGGCCGGGTTCGCTTTCGCCGTGCTCGGGCCGCTCGTCGTCACGAACCTGCTCTGGTTCACGGCGATCGACCAGGTCGGCCCGGCGCGCGCTTCGCTGTTTGCGAACCTCCAGCCCTTCCTCGCGGCCTTGATCGCGCTCCTCCTCCTGTCGGAGAATCTGACGAGGTACCAGATCGCCGGCGGACTCGCGATCGGGGCCGGCATCGTCCTCTCCCGTCGCACCCAGCCTCCGCTCGAACCCGGGGAATAGCGCCCCGGGTACGCTGGATTCGTGGCCGCTCTCCGAGCTCGTCTCGCCCAGAAGCCGCCCGGGTACCGCTACACGATCGGGCGCATCCTGACCATCTACGGGGCACTCATGGTCGTGCTCCTGTTGGCGGCGCTCGACCAGACGATCGTCGCCACAGCGCTGCCGCGGATCGTCTCCGACCTCGGTGGGCTGACGAGCTACTCGTGGGTCTTCACGGCCTACGTCCTTGCGACGACGGTGACGATCCCGCTCTACGGAAAGCTCGGCGACATCTACGGACGGCGACCGCTCTACATCGTCGCGATCTCGATCTTCCTCGCCGGTTCGGCGCTCTGCGGGCTTGCGCAGAGCATGACGCAGCTCGTCGCTTTCCGAGCCGTCCAGGGGCTGGGTGGCGGCGGTCTCTTCGCGCTCGCGCTGGCGACGATCGCGAACATCGTTCCGCCACGCGACCGCGGGCGCTACCAGGGCCTGATCGGCGCCACCTTCGCGGCGGGCTCGATTGCAGGCCCTGCACTAGGCGGACTGATCGTCGACCACGCAAGCTGGCGCTGGGCCTTTTACGTCAATCTCCCGATCGGCGTGATCGCGCTCGCGGTGATCTGGATCGCGATGCCGAAGCGGACGCAGCGTCGCGAGCACTCGCTCGACTACCTCGGCGCAGCGCTCCTTGCCGGCGGGACGACCTCGCTCCTGCTTGGGGTCGTCTGGGGCGGCCGTCAGTACTCGTGGGGCTCGAGCCACGTTCTCGCGGCGCTTGGAGCGGCGGCCGCGCTGCTCACGCTATTCGGGGTGGTCGAGCGCCGTGCACGGGAGCCGATCCTGCCCTTCGAGCTCCTCCGCCAGCGCACCGTCGCGGGCGGCGTGGCCGCGATCTGCCTCTCTGCGATGGCCATGTTCGGAACGATCGCCTTCGTACCGCTCTTCGTCCAGGGCGTCATCGGCACCTCCGCAACCTCATCCGGAGTGGTGCTGACGCCGTTCATGCTGGGCGCCGTCGTCGCGAGCGCCCTCTCCGGCCAGTGGGTCTCGCGGAGCGGGCGGGTTCGGCCGAACGCGATCGCGGGGCCGATCGTCCTCGGCACGGGGCTGTTCCTCCTCTCGCGGATGGACACCTCGACGACGAATGCCGAGGCGGCGCGGAACATGGTCATCGCCGGGATCGGGCTCGGGCTGATGATGCAGGTGTTCGTGCTAGCGGTGCAGAACGCCGTTCCGGTCCGCACGATGGGCTCGGCGACCGCGCTCACGCAGTTCGCGCGCTCGATCGGCGCGACCTTGGGGGTGACGCTGATGGGCGTGATCGTCAATCAGGGGCTACCGGGCGGAAAGACCTTGACTTCGCAGGCCGTCCACCGGCTGCCGCCGCACCTGCGGGTCGAGCTCGCCGATGCTCTGCAGCCCGCCTTCCTCGCGGCCGCGGGAATCTGCGTGCTCGTGCTCGTGATCGTGCTCTTTGCGATCTACGAAGTGCCGCTTCGCGAAGGCTTCGAGGACACACGAGTGGAGGACGCTGCGCCCGAGGTGCTGTCTCAGAAAGCGAGTTAAGATCACGACGATGGCCGATCACGACTTCATGCCGATCAAGGCTTGGGATCACCTGGAGCTCTATGTCGGCAACGCGAAACAGGCCGCCTACTTCTACCAACGCGCATTCGGCTTCACCGAGACCGCGTACGCGGGCCCCGAGACCGGCATCCGCGACCGAGCCTCGTACGTCCTCGACCAGAACGAGATTCGGCTCGTGCTCACGAGCGGCCTCCGCCCCGACAGCGACATCACCCGTTTCGCCTGCTCACACGGCGACGGCGTGAAGGACGTCGCTCTCACCGTGCCGAGCGCTTCCGAGGCCTACCGCCAAGCCGTCCAGCGCGGAGCGCGCAGTGTCGTCGAGCCGCACTGGCTCGAGGACGAATACGGCCGGGTCGAGCTGGCCTCGATCGCCACCTACGGCGAGAACATCCACACCTTCGTCAACCGCGACGACTATGCGGGCCCGTACCTGCCGGGCTACAAATCTTCCGTCGACAACGGCGCGGCGACGACTGGGATCGGGCTCCAGAACATCGATCACGTGGTCGGCAATGTCGAGCTCGGCCGGATGAACCACTGGGTCGAGTTCTACGAGCGGGCGTTCGGGATGACGGAGCTGATCCACTTCTCGGACGAGGCGATCTCGACGGAGTACTCGGCGCTGATGTCGAAGGTGATGATGGACGGCGAAGGGAAGATCAAGTTCCCGATCAACGAGCCCGCGGAAGGCAAGCGCAAGAGCCAGATCGAGGAGTACCTGGACTTCTACGGAGGCCCCGGGGTGCAGCACGTCGCGCTGGCGACCGAGGACATCGTGGCGACTGTCGAGGAGCTCGAGGAACGCGGCCTGCGGTTCCTCAAGACGCCCACGGCGTACTACGACGATCTCGAAGACCGCGTCGGCGAGATCGATGCCGACTACGACGACCTCAAGCGTCTGGGCATCCTGGCCGACCGCGACGAAGAGGGTTACCTGCTCCAGATCTTCACGAAGACCGCGCAGGATCGTCCGACGCTCTTCTTCGAGGTCATCGAGCGCCACGGCTCGCGCGGGTTTGGCGAAGGCAACTTCAAGGCACTGTTCGAGGCGATCGAGCGCGAGCAGGCCCTACGCGGAAATTTGTAGGCTCGCTTCCGCACAAAGCCAACGAGAGGAGACAAGGTGGGAATCGGCGCCGTTCTGATCATCATCGGAATCGTTCTGCTCTTCACCGGGCCCTTGTGGCTGGGCATCGTTCTGATCATTCTCGGGCTGCTCTTCGGCGGCTTCCGGCGCGGCCGCTGGTATTAGTTAGGTCCCGGGCCACGGGCCCGGGACTCGCGGAAAGTGCTTCGCACTTTCCGCGACTAAAAGCACGCCAACCCGAGAACGGGCCCGCCCATGCCACGGTCGATTGATCTCGCGTCGCTGACCCGCGAACCCGCGACTCCCCGGGCTGCCCACACGTCAAAGGCCGAAAGACGATAGTCCAGACCTCAGTTTCCTCGTAGCCTTCCGGCATGAGCCCGCAGCGGCGCACCGCGCTCATTTCGGTCATCGCCGCTTGCGTGCTCATTGCGCTTAAGCTCGGGACCGGGCTTGCGACGGGAAGCCTCGGGCTCATCTCGGAGGCCGTCCACTCCGGGACCGATCTCGTCGCCGCGCTCCTGACGCTGTTCGCCGTTGGAGTCGCCGGGCGACCGGCCGACCGTGGGCACCCGTACGGGCACGGAAAGGCGGAGCACCTCGCGGCGCTCGGCGAAGCAGGGCTCCTGGTGCTGGCGAGCCTCTACATCTCATTTCGGGCGCTCGAAGTGCTCGTCGGCTCCGCGGAGCCGAGCGTCGACCCGGTCTGGTACGCGTTCCTCGTCGTCGCGATCGTGATCGCCGTCGACGCAAGCCGCACGGCGGTTTCGCTCAGCGCGTCGCGGCGCTACCACAGCGCGGCGCTGGCGGCGAATGCCGTGCACTTCGGCAGCGACCTCGCCGGTTCCACGGCCGTGCTGGCGGGTCTCGCGCTCGCCCGCGCGGGCTGGGCTGAGGGCGACTCCGCCGCGGCGCTCTTCGTTGCGGTCCTGGTGCTGATCGCAGCAGGGCGGCTCATGCGCCGCAACGTGGACGTGCTCATGGACCGGGTGCCGGTCGACGCCGAGCGCGCGGCCCGGGCCGCAATCGCGCGCCTCGAGCCGAGCGTCGAGCTGCGGCGGCTGCGGATGCGCCAAGCTTCGGGCCGTCATTTTGCGGACGTCGTGATCGGAGTCTCACCGGATGCGGGGGTCGGACAGGGGCACGCTGCCGCGGACGCGGTCGAGGAAGCCGTCCAGAAGGCGCTCCCCGAGAGCGACGTCGTCGTTCACGTCGAGCCCACCGCAGGGGAAGCGGCACTCCGCGAGCGGGTGCACGCCGCGGCTCTCACGGTCCCTCGCGTCCGAGAGGTGCACAACCTGCGCGTCGTGGCGGTCGACGACGGGCTTCAGGTCGCGCTGCACCTGAAGCTCCCCGGCGAGCTGACGCTCGAATCCGCGCACGCCGTGGCTTCGCAGGTCGAGCAGGCGATTGGCGGCGCCGTGCCCGAGGTCGTCTCCGTCCAAACTCATCTCGAGCCGCTGCGCGAGCCGGGTATGGCGCGCGCTCCGGCGGAATCCGACGTCGAGGACGCGGCGGAAGCTGTCGCCCGCATCGTGCGCGAGCGGACCGGCGCTCCGCCGCGAGAGCTGCGCTTCCTTCAGACCGAGGACGGGCTGATGGCGTTCTTGACGCTGGTACTCGATCCCTCGAGCCCGCTGGCCGACGCACATGCGCAGGCGAGCGAGGTCGAGCACGAGATCAGGCAAGCCCTCCCGAGCCTCGCCGACGTTAGCGTCCACACCGAACCCTAATGCCGCTCCCAGCGATAGAAAACGGCCCTGCCGGCAAAGCCGGCACGGCCTCCCCTGGTCGGCATCGCAAGCGATGCCTTAGTACCGGCTTCTGGCCCGCGATCACGCGGCGCCAGAGCCCACCCTCGCCCTTGCCAAGGCTGCAAGCATGAAGCGGTCACGGCAGCAAAGCCGCCGTGACCTTCTAGAGGCAT
>WNGB01010583.1_pt1 | contig 14007 bp, 9 predicted proteins | sample 5400681 | NCBI WGS metagenome assembly WNGB01 (sample SAMN13153367, study PRJNA577476) | soil metagenome | isolation source: 115 cm soil or saprolite under grassland replicate 2 | place: USA:California | collected 2016-06-15 | reverse complement strand
GACGCTGCCGCCGGCGCCGACGACCCCGACCTCCACCACCGCGCCCGGGTCGCCGGGCAAGAGCCAGATCACCGCCACCGGCACCCTCCGCGACGGGGTCGAGCCCGGCTGCGTGCTGCTGGAGGCCGAACAGGGCACGGTCTACCTGCTGGTCGGCGGCGACCGCGGCAAGCTGTCGGCGGGTGGCCGTGTCCAGGTCACCGGGGTGCTGTCCCCGGACCTGCTGAGCACCTGCCAGCAAGGCCAGCCGCTGGTGGTCAGCTCGATCAAGCCGGTCCCGTAGGCCCGTTTGGCCGGGAACGAGCTCGGTAGCCCTGCCTAGTCCCCCGCCGAGGCGGCGTCGGCAAGATCCCCGAAGTCGCCCGCGACCCGTAGCGGAGCCCGTCGCGGCCGTGGCTTACTGCGAGCAGGGGGCGGACGGCGCCTCCCAGCGGTGATCCCGGAGGCGAGCGGGCATGGAGAGCGCGAGCAGCGTGCTCGGCGGCGTCTCGGTGCTGCGCGCGGCCGACCTCGACGTCGGCAAGGCGCGCGAGCGCCGCCGCCAGCGACGGCTCGCGCGGCTGGCGGTGGTGCTCTCGGTCGTCTGCGGGCTTGCCTGGTGGCGGGGGCTGACCGGCGGCTCGCTGAACCCGCTCGGCGGCCTCAGCCTCGGCCCGGACGCGATGTTCTGGCTGCCGATGGTGCTGGTGGTCGTGGTGATCTGCGTGGCCATGCTGCTGCCCATGCTCGGCCAGGGACGCTCGCCGCACCTGCTGTACCGGCCAGAGCAGATCGACGTCGGCCTCGACGACGTCAAGGGTCTCGCCACGCTGCGCGACGAGGTCGTCAAGACGCTGAACCTCTTCCTCGGCTATGCGACCTTCAAGGACCGGCTCGGCGGCAACCCGCGCCGCGGCATCCTGTTCGAGGGCAAGCCGGGCACCGGCAAGACCCACATGGCCAAGGCGATGGCCCGCCACGCCGGAGTGCCGTTCCTGTTCGTCTCCCGCCACCAGCTTCCAGTCGATGTGGTACGGCATGACCGCGCGCAAGATCCGTGCCTACTTCAAGGCGCTGCGCAAGGTCGCCCGCCAGGAGGGCGGGGCGATCGGCTTCATCGAGGAGATCGACGCGATCGGCGGCCGCCGTGGCGGCGTGGACGGCGGCGACGGCCCGGTCAGCGCCGGCACCGGCGGGGTCGTCAACGAGCTGCTCGTCCAGTTGCAGAGCTTCGACACCCCGCCGCTCGCCGAGCGTCCGGCGCTGCTGCGGCCCGGCCGCTTCGACCGCAGGCTCCACTTCGACCTGCCCAACGCGGCCGCGCGGCGTGAGCTGGTCGACTACTTCCTGGCCCGCAAGGCCCACCACCCGGAGCTGGACGACGACACCAGGCGCTCCGAGCTGGCCCACCTCACCTTCGGCTACACGCCGGTGATGATCGAGCACCTGCTCGACGAGGCGCTGATCTGGGCGCTGCGCGCCGGCAGGGACGGGATGCGCTGGGCCGACGTCAACCAGGCCAAGCTCTCCGAGGAGATCGGGCTCAAGCAGCCGGTCGCCTACACGCCGCTGGAGAAGGAGATGGTCGCCACCCACGAGGCCGGCCACGCCGTCGCCGCCTACCTCTCGGGGGTCGGCCGCAAGCTCGAGGTGCTCTCGATCGTCAAGCGCAAGGAGGCGCTCGGGCTGCTCGCCCACAACGACACCGAGGAGCGCTGGACCCGCACCCGTACCGAGCTGCTGGCCTTCCTGCGCATCGCCTGCGCCGGCATGGCCGCCGAGGAGCTGTGGTTCGGCGAGTCGACCACCGGGCCGGGCGGCGACCTCGTCGGCGCCACCGGCATCGCGGCCCAGATGGTCGGGGCGCTCGGCATGACCGACTCGCTGATCTCCTACGTGGCCATGGAGGAGGGCCTGAACGACCGCAACGTGGTCGCCAGGGTGCTCTCCGACCCCGACGGCAGGGAGCGGACCGAGCGGCTGCTCAGGGACGCGAAGGCGGCGGTGAAGGAGCAGCTCGACCGCAACCGCGTGCTGGTGGAGGCGCTCAGGGACGCGCTGCTGGAGCGGGACGAGCTGATCGGCGACGAGATCCTCGAGGTGCTGCGCCGGGCCGAGGGCGGCCTGGCCGTCCCGGCGCCGCCGCGGCCCCTGCCGAGCCTGCTCGCCGCCCGACCTGCTGCCCGTTAGAGCCGGTCGAGGGGTGTGGACGGCCGGTTGCCCGTCGGGTCGGGGCGGGGTTAGAACCGGCTCCCCGCCGTTGACGCGACCCCCAGGAGCCGCCGATGCCCCTGACGACCACCGTCGGTCCCGACCCCACCCGTCCGCCGGCCGCGCGGAGGATCCCCTGGTGAGCCGGCCCGCCGGGGAGCCGGCCGCGCTCGGCGCCGGCGCCCGGGAGCTCGCCGCCGCCGCCGACGCCCTCCGCGGCGTCCGCGGCCAGCTCGCCGGGGCGGTGTCCTTCGTCGTCGTCGCGGGCGCCTGGCGGGGGCCGGCCAGCGAGGCGTTCCTGGTCGACGACGAGGCCACACGACTCGGCCTCCAGCGGGCCGCCGGTGCCCTCGACGAGACCGCCGGGGCGGTCGCCGAGCTGGCCGCGCGGCTCGACCACGCCCAGGCGACCTGGGACGAGGGGCGGCGGCTGGCGGAATCGGCCGGGCTCGCGCTCGACCGTGACGGCGTCGTCTCCCCGGCCGCCGGCGCGCTGAGCGCCTCCCCCGCCGCCGCCGGCCTCGCCGCGCGCCTGGCCGCCGCCGCCGTCCACGAGGCGGCCGCCGCCAGCGCCGCCGCCGCGGCCCGCCTGGACCAGGTGGCCGCGCCCGGCGCGGACCGCGCCGCCGGCGAGGCGGCACGCGGCGGCGGTGGCGCCGGGCACGGACCGGGGCGTCGGCTGGTGGTGGAGGCGCTCGAGACCGGCCGCGAGGTGATCACCGGCGCCTACCACCTGCTCGGCGGGGCGGACGCGCGGCTGCGCGCGGCGGGCCGGGTGGCCGCCTCCAGCGACGACCCGTCGGTGCGGATGGCCGCCGCCCGCGTCCTGGCGACGGCCGGGCGGCCCCTGCTCGACAGCCGGCTGGCCTACACCCTGCCGCCGGTCGGTGCCGTCCTGGACACCGCCGCCGGCGTCGCCGACGGCGACCCGCTGCCCAGGGCCATCGCGCGGGCGGTCGGCGGCGCGGTCGGCGCCGAGCTGGGCGGCCGGGTCGGCATGGCGGCGTGCGGCGGGCAGGCCGTCGCCACCCAGGGCGTCGGCCTGGTCGCCTGCCCCGTCATCACCGTCGTCGCCGGCGCCGCCGGCGCGGAGGTGGGCCGGCGCGTCGCCGTGCGGCTCTACGACGAGGTCGTCGGCCCACCGGCGCCCGAGCGGGTCAGCCCGGGTTCGCGCTGACCGGCTCGGCCGCCACGGCGACGCGCTCCGGATGGGTGTAGACGTTCATGGACCGCCCGCGAAGGAACCCGACGAGGGTGATGCCGACCTCCTCGGCCAGCTCCACGGCCAGGCTCGACGGCGCGCTGACGGCGGCGACCAGCGGCACGCCCGCCACCGCCGCCTTCTGCACCACCTCGAACGAGGAGCGGCCGGAGACGAACAGGACCTTGCCGGCGAGGGGCAGCCGCCGCTCGGTCGCCGCCCAGCCGATCACCTTGTCGACCGCGTTGTGCCTGCCGACGTCCTCGCGGACGCACACCACCGTCCCGTCGTCGTCGCAGACCGCGGCGGCGTGCAGCCCGCCCGTCTGCTCGAACACCCGCTGCGCCTCGCGGACCCGGTCAGGGATCCCGGCCAGGACCTGGCTCGGCAGCGCCAGCGGGTCGCCCGCGACCGAGTGGCAGGCGACCCTGACGGCTTCGACCGACGCCTTGCCGCATACGCCGCACGAGGAGGACGTCACGGCCAGGCGGTCCAGCGACGGGTCGGGGAGCGGCACCCCGGGGCGCAGGTCGACCGTGAGCACGTTGTACTCCTGGGCCTGGCCCTCCGGCGCGCAGAAGCGCACCGCCGCGATGTCCTCGGGTGCGGCCACCAGCCGCTCGCTGATGCAGTAGCCGATGGCCAGCTCGAAGTCGTTGCCAGGGGTGCGCATGGTCACCCCGACCGGGCGGCCCGCGACCCGCAGCTCCAGCGGCTCCTCGACGGCGAGCCGGTCCCTGGCTCGCCGGGCCTGACCGTCCCGGACCTTCAGGACCCGGCGCTCGGCAACGCCTCGACCCGCCATCGCCGCCTCCCGCGTCCGGCATCGTCCTTCGCCACCAAGCGTACGTGCCTCTCCGCCCGTGCGCCGTAGGCTCAGGCGAGGCGGACGCTCACCGGGACCCGGTGGGGGCCGAAGAACAGGCTAGGCGTCCTCCGGCGGGCGGCGCTGCTCCGCCTCGTCGGCGGCGGCGATGGCGCGGGCCACCAGCGTCGGCGGCATGTTGCCGTACGACAGCACGCGGTCGTGGAAGCGGCGCAGCCGGAAGGCGTCGCCCAGCCGGGCCTGCGAGGCGGCCCGCAGCCGCTCCAGCTCGAGGCACCCGACCAGATAGCTGAAGGGCTGGGTCGGGGTCATGCTGTAGCGGGCCACCTCCGAACGGGCGGTCGACTCGCTCACCCGGGCTACCGACACCGCCCTGGCCACTGCCGCCTCGTAGGTCAGCTCGCCGCTCTGCAGCTCCATGTCGAGCACGATCCGCAGCGCCCGCAGCAGCCGCATGGAGAGCTGGGCGAGCCGCGCCCGGTCGTCGTAGTAGCCGACGTCGTGCATGAGCTGCTCGGTGTACAGGCCCCAGCCCTCGATCATCACCGTCGAGCGGACCGCCCGCCTGGTCACCGACTCCAGGCGGTTCACGCTGGTGAGCTGGAGGTGGTGACCCGGGTAACCCTCGTGCGCGGAGACCGCCGGGATGAACGCGAAGGCGTGGTCGCCGAGGCCGGCCTCGTCGGCCGGTGGGGTCACCCAGAAGTAGCCCTGCTGCCAGGGGTCGAACGGCCCGGCCGGCAGGTAGGCGGCGTAGCCCAGCACCGGGCGGAGGAACTCCGGGGTCGGCTCGACCCTGGCGGCGGCCTCCGGGTTGGTCGCCAGGTCCTCTTCGAACACGAACGTCTCCAGCCGTTCCAGCTCGCGCCGGTAGGCCGGCAGCAGCCCCTCCGCGTCCGGGTGGTCGGCCTTCAGCTCGTCGAGCTTGGCCGACCAGTCGTCTGCGCCGAGCTTGCCGGCGTGCTCGGCGAGGGCGGCGGTGATCTCGGCGATCTGGGCCTCGCCGACCTCGAGGAAGCCGGCCGGCGAGGTGTCGAAGCAGTGGGCCTCGCGGAGCTTGCGGGCCTGCGCCGCCTCGCCGATCGCGAACGGGGCGTCGTCGGGGAAGCGGTCGGCGTGCTCGCCCTCCAGCCAGCCCGCGAAGTCGCGCAGCGCCGCGCCCGCCTCGGCGGCGGCCGCCGCGACCCGGTCGGCCACCTGCGTGCCGGCGGCGAGCGGGCCGAGCGTCCCCGTCAGGAACTCGGCGCCACCCGCGGCGGCGGCCACCGCCATCTGCCGCCACAGGGCCGGGCAGGGCTGGTCGAGCAGTGTCCTGGCCTGGTCGAGGTAGCGGGGGGCCTGCTCCAGCCGCTCGGCGGCGCTGCTGAGCCGCTGCTCCAGGGGCGCGAAGTCGCGGGCGACCAGCAGCAGGATCGAGGCCGGCACGGCGGTGGCGGCCTCGAACGGGTTGCGGCGCCATGGCCGCTCGACCTCCTTGACGAACAGGCCGTCGGAGATCGTCGCGGCCAGCGCGTCCCGGTCGACCGCCTCCTCCTCGTCCCCCGGCTGGACCGCGGCGACCCGCCGCCGCAGGTCGGCCAACTGGCGCGCGAAGCCGTCGAGGCCGGCCTCGGTCAGGTCCTCGAGCCGGCCGTCGTGCTCGTGTCGGCCGAAGAGGGTGGCCTCCGTCGGGAACGTCTCGAAGACGAGGTCCAGGTACTCGCGGGTAAGTCGTTCGACGGCCTCCGCCACGGGCGCACGCTCCTTGTCGTCACCACACCACCGGCATGGTCAAGCGTAGTGCCTGCCCCGCACGGCTCAGCAACTTCTCAGGTTGCGTACCTATAGTCCGTCGACGGGCGCAACTCGGGTGAGGAGCTCGGTGGGACGATTGCTGGGCGACCCGGAGGTGTGGGACGACAGCCCGTCCCGGCCCCGGGTGCTGGTGCGCGGTCTTGTCGGGCTGGCGGCGGGACTGGCCGCCGGCGGGCTGGTCGCGTTCGCGGTGGTCCCCCGCCCGGCCGCGCCGCCTCCCGAGGTCGCCGTGCCGCCACCGCCGGCGGAGGGACCACGGGTCCGGGTCGAGCAGCAGACCCTCTACAACGTCTCCCTCTCGGCCGGCCCGCTGCTGGTGACCCGGTCGGGTCGCCTGGAGCAGGTCAAGCCCGACGGCACCGACCGCCGGGTGGTGGCCCAGAACGTCCGCGCCAGCGCGGCCGTCGGCCCCGGCCGCGACGGCACGCTGGTCGTCCTCGACAGCGGTGTCATCGTGCGGGTGGGTCGAGACGGCGCCACCACGCGCCTCGGCCCCGCCAGCTTCCTCGCCGACGGGCTCGCCGGCCGTGACGAGCGGCTGCTCGCCTGCGCCGAGCCGAGCGGCAGCCGGCGCCCCGACAGCGGCCTGCTCCTGTCGGCAGCCGGCGGCCGCTCCAGGCCGGTCAAGCTCGGCTGCCCAGTCGCCTGGGCGAGCGGCGCCGAGGTGATCGCCGGGGCCGGTGGGCCGTGGACGGCGGTGAAGGGCATCGAGCGGGACCGGGCCGTCCAGCGAGGCACCTCGGTGCTGGTCGGGCGGCCGGGCGGCCGGCTCCGCGTGCTGCTCGGCGCCCGCGAGCTGCGGGCGGCGGCCGGCCGGCGGGCGACGGTGGAGGCCGTCGCCCTGACCCCGGACGGCAAGCTCGCCGCGGTCGCCGCCGGCTCGCCCGGCCGGCCCTGGGTGGTGCTGGTGCTCCGGGCCGACGGCGGGAGGGTCGCCCGCATCCCGCTGGCCGCCGGGCACCGGCCGGCCTGGGTGGGCTGGTCGGATCGGCAGGGGACGGTGACGCTGGCCGTGGCCGCCGTGGACCGCCGCGGCGACCTGGCGACCGCGCCGCTGGCCTCCCGGCAGGGCGGCGGCTACGTGCTCGCCTGGGACGCCGGCACGCGGACCGCCCGGGTCCTCGCCGCCGGCGCGCCGATGGTGGCGGCGGACGGCTTCGCCTGGTCGTCCGATGGCGAGTCGGTCGGGATCTCCTCGCCAGGCGGCGTGCTGCTGGTCCTGCAGATCGACGTGGTCTACACCACCGCGGCGCCGGTCACGGGCACCCTGGTCGCCTGGCCGGGGGAGGCGGTGCCGTGAAGGCCCTCCGCCGCCGCCCGAGACCAGGCCGGAGCGCGGGGCCGGGCGACCGGCTGCTCGCCTGGCGGAGCGCGAGGCCCGGCCCGTCCGCGGTGGGCCCGCTGGCCGAGCGGGGTCGCGGCCGGCGCCGGCTGGCGCTGCTGGTCCCGGTCCTCACGGTCACCTGCGGCCTGGTCGCCGGCGGGGTGGCGGTCGGGCGGGCGGTGGCCGGCAGCCGGCCGGCGCCCGCCCGCGGACCGGTCGTGGACGGCCCGCTCGCCGGGCGCGCCAACGGCCCGGTGGAGCAGCTTCGCGACACCGGCGTGCTGTTCGTCACCGACCAGCAGGGCCGCGCCTTCCGGCAGACCGCCGACGGGCGCGACCGCCGATCCCTCGGGCAGCTCAAGGAGCTGGGCGCCCTGACCGATCGGCCGTTCCTCGACCAGGCCGACGTCGCCGCCAGCCTGCTGGCGGTCCCGACCGACCGGCGGCGGGCCGAGCTGGCACCCGACGGGAACCTCGTCTACCTGCTCCAGCCCGACGGCACCGCGGCGGTCGGGCGGCTGCAGGACGGGTCGGTCCGCCGCCTGGTCCCGGCCGGCTGGCGGTCGCCGACCCTGCCGCGCCACTCCTCCGACGGCGCGGTCGTCGGGGCCTGCGGCTACCGGCTCGCCGGGCAGGGGCTCGCCGGGATCAAGGTCGCCAGGAGCTGGATCCTCGACCGGTCCGGCGCGGAGCTGGACACCCTCCCCGGCTGCCTGTACGACCTGGCCGACGACGGCTCGGCGGCGCTGGTGACCGACCCGGCGCAGGGCCGCGTGGCCGGCCCCGTCCCCGACGCCGAGTACCAGGGCTCCCCGCTGGTGGCAGGCTCCGACCAGCTCACCAGGGGCCTGCGGCTGTGGCACCGCGGCGGCGGGTTCCGCCCGGTGCTCTCCTTCGCGGAGGTGACCAGGGCGTTCCGGGCCGTCCAGCCCGAGGTCGACCCGCGCGGCCTGGTGGTGGTGACCGCCTCGCTGGGCCCGGACCGTCGCCAGGCCCTCGTCCGCATCGTCGACGCCCTCGCCGGCCAGAACCCGCGGACCGGGAAGGAGGCCGGGGTGCTCGCCCTGGTCGACCTGGCGAGCGGCCGCGCCGAGCCGATCCCCCAGCACCTCCCCGGCCTGGCCGCGTGGCTGCCGACCGGCGGCTACGTCTACACCGGTGGCGCCGGGCTGGCGACCTACGTGGCCCGCGAACGGCCGCCGGCGCTGCTCGCCGCGACCGTCGCGCAGGAGGGGACCTACGTGGTGGCGGCCAGCCCGGACGGCGCGTGGCTGCTGCTCGTCGGGTCGGTCTGGCGGTTCGTCCGCGTCGACGACCCGGCGGTGCAGGTCAGCTACCCCGCCCCCGGCCGCTTCGCCGGCTGGGCACCCGGGCCGTGAGCACCTTGCGGCTGGCCCTGCGCGGGCTGCTGGCTAGGGCCGGGCTGTCGGCGGCGCTGCTGGCCGTCACCGCGTTCGCGGTCGGGGTGGGTGTCGCCGGCGCGGTCTACCTGCGCGCGGCGGGCGAGTCGGTCCTGGCCACCGCGCTGCGGTCCGCGCCAGCGCCGGTCGCGGGGCTGCACGTCAGCCGGCTCGTCGCCAGCTCGCGCGAGCTGCGCGGCCTCGACGCCTCGGTGACCGCTGCCGCGCCGGTCATGCCGGCCCTGCGCCAGCCGGTGACCGGGCTGGAGACCCGCACCCCGATCCCGCTGCTGGCGTCGGGCGGTCCGCCGGTCACCGCCTACCTGGCCAGCCGCAGCGGCCTCTGCGACCACCTGGTCCTCGATGCCGGCCGCTGCCCGCGGGGGCGGCCGCTGGGCCTGCCGGCCGAGGTGGCGGTGAGCCGGCGGGTGGCCGACCGGCTCCGCCTGGAGCTGTTCGAGACCTTCCAGGCCAAAGGGTTCGGCGCCGGCGCGGTCGCGAGGGACCTCGAGGTCGTCGGCGTCTACACCCCGACGCCCCGCGACGAGTACTGGTTCGGCGCCGACCGCGCCTACTTCCCGCCGCCACCGATCGACGACGCGCCGACCCCGCTGGACGCGGTCTTCGTGTCCACCAGCGACCTCGCCCCCGTGGTCGACACCGGCGGCCTGGACATCCGGGCCCGCCACGACCTGTTCCTGGACCCCGACCGGCTGCGCCTGGCCGACGCGCCCGGCGTGCCGGTCGCCGTCGGCCGGGTCACCGAGATCGTGCGCGCCGGCCATCCCACCGCCGCCGTGCTGACCGGCCTGCCCGACCTGGTCGCCAAGGCGGAGCACGACCGCCAGGCGCTGACCGTGCCGGTGCTGCTCGCCGACCTCCAGCTCGCGTCGCTTGCGCTGCTGATCCTGGTGGTGGTCGCGGCGATGGCCGCGGAGGCGAGGGCCGGGGAGGTCGCCCTCGCCAAGGTGCGGGGCGCGACCACCCCGCAGGCGTTCGGGCTGGCGATCCTGGAGCTGGCCGCGGTCGCCACGGTGGCGTTGCCGGTCGGCCTCGGCCTCGGCTGGCTCGGCGCCCTGCTGGTGGCCCGCCGCCAGCTCGAGGGCGGCGTCCCGGTGGTGATGACGCCGCCGGCGGTCGCCGCGGCCCTCGGCGCCGCCGTGGTCGCCCTGGTCGCCGCCAACCTGGCCGGCCTCGGCGCCGTCCGGCGCCGGATCGTCGACCAGTGGCGCTACGGCCGCTCCGACCGGGTCAGCCGGCGCGGCTTCCTGCTCGAAGGCGTGCTGCTGCTGGTCGCGGCCGGCGCCCTCGCCAACCTCCGCGCCGGCGGCACCCGGCGGGCGACCGGCGGCTACGACCTGCTCGCCACCCTCGCCCCCGGGCTGGCGGTGCTGGCGGCGGCCCTGGTCGTCGGGCGCTCCCTGCCGGTCGTGGCCGCCTGGCTGGTCCGGCTCACCGGCCGCTCGCAGGGCCTGGCCACCTACGTCGGCGCGCGCCAGGTCGCCCGCCGCGGCGGGGCGGCCCTGCGGGTGGTGGTCGCGCTCGCCGCCGCCTTCGGGCTGGTCGCGTTCGCGGTCACGGTCCGCCAGGACCTGGCCCGCAACCGCCACGACCGGGCCTTCACCGAGGTCGGCGCGGCCGAGCGGGTGGAGGTCGCCGTCGGGGGCCAGGCGCTCGGCCCCGAGCGGGTCGCGGCGGCCGACCCGGACGGCAGCACGGCCATGGCCGTGCTGCGCTACCGGGCGGCGCTGCGCGACGCGCCCGGCGTCGACGCGGTCCTGCTCGGCGTCCAGCCCGACCGGTACCGGTCGGTCGGCTTCTGGCGGGGCGACTTCGCCGACCGGTCGCTGTCGCGGGTGCTCGCGCCGCTGTCCCGGCCGCCGGCGCCGCCGCTCGACCTCGGCCGCGCCGACCAGCTCGAGATCGCCGTCGGCGTCAACGACCTCCGTGCCGAAGGCCCGGTGCGGCTGGTGGCGCTCGTCCGGGGGAGCGGCTCCCGGGTCGTGCGGATGGACCTCGGCCGCCTGGGCCCGAGCGAGGTCCGCCCCCTGCGGGGCCGGCTCGACCCCGCCGGCGGGCCGTGGCGCCTGGAGCGGCTCTGGGTGCTCCGCGAGCCGGGAGTGACCAGCGCGGTCGCGGCCAGCCTGGTGCTCGACTCGCTGCGGGCCCACGAGGGCGGGGCGTGGCGGCTGGTCAACGGCTTCGACGACCCGGCCCAGTGGTACTCGCTGAACGACAACACCTACGAGCCGCGCGACATCCTCGCGCCCACCGACGGGGTCGACGGCCGTGCCCTGACGGTCACGATCGAGGCGCCCAGCTCGGGCGTGGTCGTCGGCCTCGGCCACGCCTCCGTGCCCGAGGCGCTGCCGGCGGTGGTGACCCCCGCCTTCCTGGAGGTGCTCTCCACCCAGGTCGGGCGGGTGGTGCGGGTCCGCGGCCAGATCCCCGGCGACCTCCAGCTCCTGGTGGCCGGCGTCGCCCGCGTGCTCCCAGGCACCGGCCCGAGCGTGGTCGCGGCCTACGTGGACGCCGAGTGGCTGCTGGTCCACGCCCAGCGCAACCCCCTCGACCGGCCGGTCGCCAACGAGGTCTGGACGGTCGGCGGCGCGCGGGGCGCGGCCGCGTTGGAGCGGCTCACCGCCCAGGGCGTCGGCGTGGAAGCGCGCTTCGGCGCGGCCGAGCAGGAGGCGGCGCTCGCCCAGCAGGCGCCCTCGCTGGCGCTGCTGCTGCTGCTGGTCGGCGCGGCCGCCGGGGCGGCGCTGGCCACCGGCGGCGTCATGCTGCACCTCTACCTGACGGGCCGGCGGCGCGCCTTCGAGCTGGCCGTGCTGGAGGTCTTCGGCGCCCGGCGCCGCGACCTGTGGGGGCCGGTCGCGGTCGAGCAGGGCTCGCTCGTCGGCTACGGCGTGCTCTGTGGTGGCCTGGTGGGGCTGGTGGTCGCCCTGGTCGCGCTGCCGGCGATCCCCCAGTTCGTCGACCGGCCGAGCGTGCCCCCGCCGATCTACACGCCCGACTGGCTCGCCCTCGGCGTCGGCCTGGGCCTGGCCGCGCTGCTGGTCGCCGCCGGGCTCGCCGTCGTGGTCGCCGGCCTGGTCCGCCAGGCCCGCCCCGCCCTGCTGCGCGAGGAGGAGCCGTGAGCCTCACCCTCCACCGCGCGAGCGGCCGGGCCGGGGACGTGGCCGCCGAGCGGCGCGCCAGGGCTGGCGAGCGGCTGCTCACCTGCGAGGGCCTGTTCCACCTGTACGTGCTCGACGGGCGCGAGGTGGTGGCGCTCCAGGGGGTGGACCTGGGCGTCGACTGGTGCGAGATGGTCGCCCTGCTCGGGCCGTCGGGGTCCGGCAAGTCGACCATGCTGTCGGTCATGGGCGGGCTGGAGCGGCCGTCGGCCGGCCGGGTCCTGCTCGACGGCGTGGACGTGACCAGGCTGTCGGAGGCGCAGCTCACCATGCTCCGCCGTCGCCGGCTCGGCTTCGTCTGGCAGGGCGCCGCCCGCAACCTCCTGCCCCACGCCTCGGCGTGGGAGAACCTGGAGGTGCCGATGCTGCTGGCCGGGCTGCCGGCGGGACGGCGCCGGCGGCGAGCCGGGGTCCTGCTCGACGCGGTCGACCTGGGCGGCGCCGCCCGCAAGCCGATCCGCGCCCTGTCAGGAGGTGAGCAGCAGCGCCTGGCCGTGGCGGTCGCGCTCGCCAACAACCCACCGCTGCTGCTGGCCGACGAGCCCACCAGCCAGCTCGACCGGCCCAACGTGCAGCGGGTGGTCGAGCTGCTCAAGGAGGCGCGCGAGGACCTCGGGACCACCGTGGTGCTGGTCACCCACGACGCCGAGGTGGCCGCCGCGATGGACCGCACGGTCACCATCCGCGACGGCCGCGTCAGCGCCGAGGGCCGGGGCGGCACCGAGTACGCGGTGGTCGGCCCCACCGGCTCGCTGCACCTGCCGGCCGACGCGCTCGCCGTGCTGCCCCCGGGTGGCCGGGTGACCGTGGAGGTCGAGCCCGACCGGGTCGTCCTGCGGCCCTCGGACCGCCGGCCCGACGGCGAAACGCAGGAGGACGCGGCTCCATGACCATCCTGGTCGCCGAGGGGCTGGTCGCCAGGCGCGGCGGCCGCAACGTGGTCGACGGCGTCTCGCTGGAGGTCGCCGGCGGCGAGGTGGTCGGTCTGGTCGGGCCGTCGGGGTCGGGCAAGTCGACCACGCTGCTGCTGCTGGCCGGGCTGGAGCCTCCCGACGCCGGGGTCGTGCGCCTGGACGGCGAGGACCTGGCCGGGCTCGGCGAGCGCGGCCGCCAGACGCTGCGCCGCGACCGGCTGGCGTTGGTCTTCCAGGGGTACGGCCTGCTGTCGCTGCTCACGGCCAGGGAGAACGTCGAGCTGCCGTTCCGGGTGGCCAGGCGCGACCCGGGTGCCGCCGCCACGGCGGCCGGCCGCTGGCTCGGTCTTCTCGGCCTGGCCGACCGGGCCGACCAGCGCACCGACGAGCTGTCGGGCGGCGAGCGCCAGCGGGTGGCGTTGGCGCGCGCGCTCGCCGTCGAGCCCGAGGTGCTGCTGGTGGACGAGCCGACCGCCGAGCTGGACGAGGAGAGCAGGGACCGGGCGGTGGGGCTGCTCAGGGACGCCGCCGACCGCGGCGCGGCGGTGGTGGTGGCCACCCACGACCCGGAGGTGGTCGACCTCTGCGACCGGGTGGTCCGCCTGGTCGACGGTCGCCCGGTCGAGCCGGACCCGGCCCCTGCGCAGGATCCGGCCACACCCGCGGGCGAGGGCGGTGGTCCGGTCGCCTGAGGCCGGCGGGCACGACCCGGCGCGCGTCGCGCTGGGCGCCCTGCTCTCCGACGAGGGCCGGGCGTTGCTCGACGAGCTGCCGCCCGGCCCGCTGGACCCGGCCGAGGAGCTGCGGCTCGGCACCGCGGCCCGCGCCGGCCATCCGGCCTGGCTGGTCGCCGCCGCCATGGCCCAGCGCGAGCTGCGTGCCCACGCCGCCGCGAAGTTCTCGCTTGCCGGGCGGATGTGGTTCACCCGCGAGGGCCTCGAGCAGGCGTCGGCCGAGCCGCTGGCCAGGCACCGGGCGGCCCGCTACGCCGGCTTCGAGCGGGTGGCCGATCTCTGCACCGGCATCGGCGGTGACCTTTGCGCGCTGGCGCCGGGTCGGGCCGCTGTCGCGGTCGACCTCGACCCGGTCCACCTCCGCATGGCCGGCGAGAACGCCCGCGTGCACGGCGCCGGCGAGGTCGCGGCGGCCTGCGCCGACGTCCGCGACCTGCGCCTGCCG
>WNGB01018535.1_pt1 | contig 14011 bp, 13 predicted proteins | sample 5400681 | NCBI WGS metagenome assembly WNGB01 (sample SAMN13153367, study PRJNA577476) | soil metagenome | isolation source: 115 cm soil or saprolite under grassland replicate 2 | place: USA:California | collected 2016-06-15 | reverse complement strand
CTGGCAGGGGCAGACGGCCATGCGAATCAGGGTCTCGTCATGGGCGACGACCGACGAGGATGTCGAGGGCAGCCTGGCGGCGATGCTGCGGATCGCCGTGCGATACAGCACCAAGCGCGGCTAACCGTCTATACCGCACAGTACCGAGCGCCAGTCACATTGTAAGACGCGCCTGAGTGGTCTCAGTAACTCACGGCAGGCTACGGGCGGCGGGCGTGGGGAAACCTCCGGGTTTTCCGGAGGTTTCCCCACCTGGTGCAGATGATGCCCAGGCGATACCGGCGGCATCGCCCTCCGAGTCTCCAGAACCTATCCCATGAGCCCGGCCATGATCGGGCTCACGCACGGTAATGTGCGTTACAGCCGATGATAGGCTGCCTGCATTACGCACTGGCGAACCACATCTCGCCGGCAGATCGCAGCTCCAAATCTATGCTGGTTCAAAGCCGGTCGATTATATAGTGATGTCCTACCGTGTGTCATCCTTCGATGGATAGGCTCTCGTCATACGTGCGCCCATCCTAGCTCACTGTGCCTCGTCCTCGCCAGTGTCGACGTTTTCTTGCGCGTCGTAGCGCTGCTGGGCCGCTACCACCGCTTCGATGTGGGTCTCCGACCAGACCCGAATCGCGTCGAGCAGGCCGATCAGCGTCTCACCGAGCGGCGTCAGCCGGTACTCCACCTTCGGTGGGACACTCGCGTAGATCCGCCGCGTGAGCACCCCGTCCCGCTCCAACTCCCGCAGCTTCTGCGTCAGGACCTTGGGCGAGATGCCGGCAATATCCCGCCGCAGCTCGCCGAAGCGGCGGGGGCCCTTCGCTAGTCGCCCCACACCAAATCGATCAACGTTCTCGCCAGCGAGCGGACGGGAGCGTCGCTGGAGCTGCGGCAGGCGGAAGGCGGACCAGCCGCGTTCCTCGGCCAACCCCGCTCAGAACGGAGCTGGTCGTATCGGTACCCGGTGGTCTGGACCCGGCACGACCCTTCGCTCGCTAGCGCGTACAGCGCAACGGGTGAAGGGTTCTGCCCCCCGCGTGGTCGTTTCGTTTCTCCACCCACCGTCCTGCTGTGGTAGTGTTCTCCTTAGAATAGGATGGGCCCTGCCGCGCTCGTCTTTCCCCCACCATCCCCCGACCCTGCTGCCGCCCTCACGCCGCACCGCGCATCGTTGGAACGCGACGCTGGCATCCGGATCAACGATCGCTCACAGCGCTGGCACTCACAGTGGCCGTCTTCGTTAGATGCAAGCTTCCATTCATCCAGGATGACCACCAGGCACTGATTGCACTTGCCATCCTGGCGGGGATCAACGTGATGAATAAAGTGAAGCTGAGAAGGTGTGAAGATGCGACTTGTTGAAACCCTACTGCTGCTTGCCAATCTGCTGACATTCTTGGTCTTGGCGGTCCCGCGGCTCCGCGCGGTGCACTGGACCGGCTATGTGGTGCTCATCGCGCTGCTGCTAGCCATCGCACAAGCGCTGGTGGAGGGTCCGCGCTGGCAGATGGTGCCGGCGTACGCGCTGGCCGGGTTGTTCTTCTTGATCTGGCTGCTTCAGAACATCGCGCCGGGGGGTGGCATTGCGGGACATAGATGGATCAACGAACTTGCGGTCGGGCTGGGCGTACTCGGCCTGGCGATCTCGACCGCTCTGCCGATAATTCTCCCCGTGTTCCGCTTCCCGAAACCGTCCGGGCCCTATGAAATTGGCACATTGACCTACCACTGGGTGGATGCTGATCGTCCGGAAGTTTTCACCGACAATCTGGATGACCGTCGTGAGCTAATGGTGCAGATCTGGTATCCAGCCGAGGGAAACCCGTCATCGCCGCGCGCGCCCTACATCCCGGACGCCGACGTGGTTGCGCGGGCGGTGGCGCGCTTTCTCAAGTTGCCGGAGTTCACCTTCGGGTCCTGGAAATACAGCACCACCAACGCCATCGCATCCGCGCCAGTGGCAGATGACCAGCCGAGCTACCCGGTGCTGATCCTCCTGGTCGGGCTCGGCGGCTACCGCCAAGTGCAGACCTTCCAGGTCGAGGAGTTGGCCTCGCACGGCTACATCGTCGCGGCCATCGATCAGCCGTATGCCGCCACGGTGGTGGTCTTCCCGGATGGGCGCCAGGCGGCCTACGACACCCGCATGGAGCCTCCGCATCGCCAGGCGGGCTACGACCCCAACACGGCCCCTGCGCACAGCGCTTTCGCGGACGCCCACATCCCGTATCTCGCGCAGGACGCATTGTTCACGCTGGATCAGCTCACCGCGCTCAACCAGGCCGACCCGAACGGCATCTTGACCGGGCGGCTGGACCTGCAGCGTGCCGGCCTCTTCGGCCATTCGCTGGGCGGCATCGTAGGTGGCGAAGCCTGCCTGCAGGAGCCGCGCCTGCGGGCCTGCCTGCTGGAGGATGCCTACATGCCTGCCGACGTGGTCCGGGCCGGCTTGCGGCAGCCAACCATGTGGATCACCCGGGATGCTGACACCATGCGACTCGAACGACGGCGATCCGGCGGTTGGTCAGAGGCGGCCATCCACGAGCACCTGACCACCATGCGTGCGGTGTACGAGAGCCTGCCGGGAGATGGGTACTACGTGCAGGTGCCCGGCACGTTCCACGTCGACATGACCGACGCCCCATTGTTGACACCGCTGGAGACCTGGTTCGGCCTCGGCGGGCCGATTGGCGTACAACGGGCGCACGACATCATCAATGCCTACTCGGTAGCGTTCTTCGACCGGTACCTGAAGGGCCAGCCGGCAACGCTGCTCGATGGGCCGGCCGAAGAATATCCTGAAGTGCTCTTCGAAACGCGCCGGCCGTAATCGACTGCATTCATGTGCATGTCGACCACTATTTCCCTGAATATGTCGTGACCTGGGTCGGCATGCACAATCACTCATAAAGGAGATAAAGCAAGATGGAGAAGCGAATTCTGATTGTGTACGCGGGGATGTATGGTTCCACTGCCGGTGTCGCAGAGGTCATTGGACAGGAGTTGAGCCGGCTTGGAGCTGTGGTCGAAACACAGCCGGCAAGCGATGCGATTGACATCAGCTCATACGAGGCCGTGATCGTCGGCAGCGCCATCAAGTACTGCAAGTGGCTGCCGGATGCGGTGAATTTCGTGCAGACACACAGGGAAGTCTTAAGCCGAATGCCGGTCGCCTATTTCCTGACTTGTGTGGACCTGACCAGAGTTCATGAAGATATGGGGTACCCCGTATCCATCTTTGTTGACCCCAAGCTGGGAAATCCGCCGAAGGCAAAAGACAAGTTGAGCATCTGGGAACAGATGCACCTCTTATCAAATTTGATGGATCCAGTGTTTCGAAAGGCGCCCCAGGTCAGGCCCGTCAGCATTGCCGTGTTTAAAGGAAGGCTGGACTTCAGCCAGTTGCGCGCTATTGATTGGCTACCGATAAGACTCGGTGCCTTCGTCACCAAGAGGATTCCGGAGGGTGACTTCCGTAACTGGGAGGCGATACGCTCTTGGGCAGCCAGCCTCTACCCCGTGCTGCTACATCCAGGCCGTGGAGACAGAGCTGCGGATTTGGCAAAAGACGCCATTCAGATGTAAACGAACATCGTATGACTCTTGCCAGATACAAGGAGTACCAATCATGAAAAAACATCCGTTGATTAGTTTCTTTCTAATCACCTTTTTCATAACCTGGGGAATTGCGAGTGTCTATTTTCTGTTTCCCGCGCAGGTTGTAGCGCTGACGAGCAAAGAGGTGGATGCCTATCATCCGTTGTATAGAATCGCTATTCGTGCGCCGACACTCTCAGCTTTTCTGGTGATTGTATGCCTGCGGGGAAAACAGGGCCTGCTGGCCTTTTGGGCAAGGTATTTGGAGTTTGTGCGGCTTCGCTAGTACATCGTTATCTTTGGAGGGATAGTCGGATTCGGCTTTGCTCTGCGTTATCTCGAGCAATCTTTGGGAATGAGTGTACCGAACCTTCCGTTCTCATGGTATTCCTTCATCCCGTTTGCAATCTATTATGTCTTGGACGACCCCGGTCCTCTTGGAGAGGAAGGTGGGTGGCGCGGATTTGCGTTGCCGCTGTTGCAGCGCCGCTTTCCCCCGTTTTTGGCAAGCATTATTCTTGGCGCGGTGTGGAGCATCTGGCATTTACCTGCATTCTACATTTCGACGCTAAACCAGAGTAATCTCTCATTCCCCGTGTGGTTGCTTGGCAACATCACGCTGGTCACGTTTATGGCGTACGCCTACAATGCCACCCGAGGCAACATCCCGTTGATGATCGTCATTCACTGGACGTACAACTTGGCGGGCGTTCTTGTACCTATGGATAGTTACTACTTTGCGGCCTATGGGGTCCTATTCCTGATTGCTGCGCTGCTGCTTTCCCGGTTGCGGCCTGCAACTCCGGTGGTTGAACCGATTCCAGGATGGCCTCAGAGTACACACGTTTCACCTCAAACAGTCGCTCATGCACCTTGTTAGAAGGACCGCTGCGATGTTGGAGAACGTACTTCCGGCTGGTGCCAACCAAACATATGATACAAGGAGTGTGAAGATGGGGTACGGCAACGATTGCTTCATTTTAGGGCCACAAGCGCTCATGCAATGGACCGTTCCTCAAGCGCTCCAAAGGAGATGCACCAATGAGCAAGCACATACAAGGCGATGCGTATCAACGCAGCGAGCTCCGCGATGGCATGCCGACGAACACACACACGGGAGGTCGTGCGACCATGACTACACGTGCGCGGACGAGCAAGCCTGTGCTGATGTTCTTCGTGTTAGTCTTCGTTCTTTCTGTTCCATTCTGGTTGCTCGGTGCCTTCACCGACCTGTCGAAAAATATACCGATCAACCTTCCCATTGCTGCGCTTATGCTTGTCAACCCGATGATTGCGGCTTTGATCCTTGTGTACCGGGAAAATGGATCGGATGGCGTGAAGCAACTCTTGAAGCGGCCCTTTGACTATCAACGAATCAAACGGAAGATCTGGTATGTACCGATCTTTTTCTTGATGCCTCTGCTCATGGTCGTGGCATATGGATTGATGAAATTCATGGGGGTAGCGCTCCCTGACCTGCACTTTCCAGGTGTGATGGTGCCGGTCTTTTTCGTGGTGTTTTTCATCGCGGGGATCGGTGAAGAGCTCGGCTGGTCGGGGTATGCCATTGATCCCATGCAAAATCGGTGGGGAGCATTAACGGCCAGCATCATTTTGGGGGTAGTGTGGCAGATATGGCACATCGTGCCTGATATTCAGAATCACCAAACCCCACTATGGATCGTATGGCATCGCGGCGGATCAGTTCTGTTACGAGTTCTGATTGCCTGGCTCTACAACAACACTGGAAAAAGCATCTTTGCGGTGATCACATTTCATGCCATGGTTAACATTGGCCAATTGGTGTGGCCGTTTTACGGTTCATATTACGACCCCTTCATTCCCTTTATCCTCCTGGCAGTCACGGCTGCAATCGTTACATTCTTGTGGGGTCCCAAGACATTAGCTCGGTATCGATATGCCCGGTTGAGCGGGTCGGATGTCAAGTTGAGCAAGAGCGGGTGACGACTCGATGAAAGCAGCCACCCAACGATGACATGCAGCTGACGGGGCTACCGGGCCCCAAATCATGCTTGAGCGCGTCTTAAGTAGACTTGGAGTGTGGCAACGATTCCTTGATTGGCCGGCCATAGTACAGAACGGGAACGAACCGTGCCGGAACAGGGGATGATCGGCAGCGTTTGGAGCCACTAAGGACATGGTAGTGCGAGCGTTGGCGCCGTTATCCAGGCACAAACGCTGCGGGGATATAAGAGCTATCCGACGAATGTGTTACGGTGTCCTCCAGTCTACGATCCGCTTACGTGAGCCAAGGCTTTCGCATCACGAAAAAGAGGACAGCCGGGCTGGTTTGTCCAACAGAATGGCCTTTACGCGATTGGACCAGGGGAAGTGTTCATGAAGCACGTTACCAGGAACATCGATCCCGATTGCGCACGCGATCTCCTCGAGCGGGTTCCGCGTGCATGCATCGCCTTTGCCTCTCACCAGGGGCCGCAGGCGCAGCCGATTGTGTTGGTGTGGCATGACCGTCGCTACTTCGTTGGTATCCCTGAGCATGCCGAGAAGCGACCAAGCGAAGACCGAGAGGTCGTGCTCCTCGTCGACGAGGGCGTGTATTTCTTCGATCTGCGTGCCATCTACATCCGTGGTCGGGTGCAACGCGCCGAAGCTCCGAGGGATGCGCCCGCCGGCCACACCTGGTTCGAGGTGGTTCCGCTCAAGATGGTCGCCTGGGATTACGGAATGCTCCACGAGGTGAGCGATGAAAGCTGACGATCCCACACTCGGCGACGTCCTGCGGCGGTCCATGGTCGCCCGCATCGCCACGCTTTCGCGCAACGGGCGGCCGAGCATCACGCCGCTCTACTTTGTCTGCGTGAACGGTCAAATCTGGCTCGGCACCGTCGATTGGACCCTCGCAGCACGCGACGTCAAAGCTGATCCCCGAGTGAGCGTTCTGTTCGAGGTGGGGCAGAATCCGCATGACCACCGGATTGTGCGGATCACGGGCCGAGCCAACCTGCGAACGGACCGGAAGGCACAGCGTTCCTATGTGCTTCGGGTGGCATTCAAGTACAGCCTGACGCCCGGCCAGATCCGCAACAGCTTGGCACACATTGGGCAGCTGCTGCTCAGGCGCCACTATCATGCACAGAGTGCGGAGAAAGGTCAGTCCTGCGTCATCGTGGTCACTCCTGAGCAAGCCGAGTTTCTCAACGACAATCAGTCAGGCTAAGCCCGAAGCGGCGTCTGTACCACGGGAACGGCCTCTTTACATAGTGAACATCGCGGAATATGGGCGCTTCGACCCAGCCCTTGGTGCATGACATGGTTCTTTACGAACTGAACGAGCCGTCAGAAACGCGCTCTCTACTAGGTGTTCAGCTGGCCAATAGGAGCCGACTGACACATGCGCAGACTTTGGTCGGAGGTGTTTGGAAATTCGCTGCCGAGAAGTGTTCAGTGTCGGTGTGACACCGGCAACACTACACTTCTTCCGTTTCACCCATAGGGCATATTCTAACTGGTACTTTCTTTCGCCCCAATGGTGAAACGTTTACGTACACATGTACACCCGCATGATGCCACAGGGGCTTTCCACATGTTGGCTTAGCTTAATGTGCATGGGAGGGCCTACGGCCCTCCCCTTTTGGGTTCTATTGGCAAATCGGCGCCTCGCAGGCGCTCGCATGTGACGGCACTGCGACCTGTGGTATACTCAGCGGCGCGCCCGCGGAAGGCCTGGCCGCGCACGCTCCCAAATGTGCAGGAGACATGCCGCCCCTGCGCGCGGCGGGCAACACGCGCCGCGATCACCCGCCAGCTGTTGTGCCTTGCGATCGAGGCGCATGAGTTGTTGCCATGAAGCGCTTAAGAATGCGACAAGGTGGCTTGGCGCTCAGCACTCGACGCGTCGCACTGTTGATAGGACTGGCGCTCGCGATCGCGCTGCTGCTCGGCCTGCGACTCCCGTTCCTCCGCTGCGAGCCGCTCATCCCCGGCACCCCCCTGCTGTTCGACGAGAAGGACTACTTCCGCGGCGCCAACGCGATCGCCGCCGGCGACACGCTGAACGACACGGTCGAGGCCTGGATCCGTGCCCCAGGAACGGCCTGGCTCCTGCTGACCGTGGCGCGCCTGCACGGGCTGCCGGTCGAGCTGGCCGGCTGCGACTATCAGCGCGTCCAGGCCGGGATGTGGGCCATGTTGCTGCTGCTGATCGCGTCGATCGCCGCCATGCTATTCGACCGGCGCTCGGCGCTCGTGACGGCCCTGCTCGTCGCGGTCCTGCCGATCGGGGCCGCCGTGTCACTCATGGTCCACGCCGATACGCCCTTCATGCTCACGCAGGTCGCGGCCGTGTGGGCGCTGGTGGTGTACGCCCGGCGCGGTCGCGCGACCTGGCTGGTCGTGGCCGGCGTCTGCGCGGGCCTGGCGGCGCTGGTGCGCTCGCCGATCCTGCCGCTGCTGCCGGCGTTCGCGCTCTGGGCTGGGCTGGAATCCTGGCGCCGCGCGCGTGCAGGTGCGCCCACAGGAGCAGCGCTGCGCGCGGCCGCGGCCGATCTGCTTCGCGATCTGCGCGCCACTCCGGCGCGGACGCTGGCGCGGCTGGCGCTGCCCGGCGCGCTGCTGCTGGCCTGCACGGCGCTGGTCCTCGCGCCGTGGACGATCCGTAACTACCGGCTGTACGGCGGCTTCATCCCGAGCGACACGACCGGCGCGGTGAACCTGCTCGACAACAACGCGCCGCGCGGCTACCCCGCCTTCCGCGCCATCCGCAACTCCTCCGATAATCCGGTCGAGCGGCAGCGCTTTGCCACGCGCCAGGCGCTCGCCTTCATCGGCGCCAATCCGGCAGATTTCGCCCGCAAGGTCGCGTACGCGAGCTGGCTCGCGTGGAGCCCGGAGACATTCCGGCGCACCTGGAACTTCTGGAACGCGCTGGTGGAGCAGCCGCGCGCCGGGGCGCTGTTCGCCCAGCTCACGGTACTGCTGTGGCCGGGGATCGCGCTGGCGCTGCTCGGGCTGCTGTTCGCGCCCACGACGGCGGACGGCGCGCGCGGCTACCGCGCGCTGATGATCGTCCTGGTGCTGTACTACACCGCCACGATCGGCGTCACTCACTTCGAGGAGCGCTACCGGCTACCGTTCCTGCTGTTCTGGCTACCCTACGCCGGCTGGTGCCTGGCGCACCCCCACGCGCTCTTCGCCCGGCTGCGGCGGCCGGCCGGCCTGGCGGCCGTCGCCGTCGCGGTGGCGCTCGCCGTATCGTACGCGCCGATGGTCTGGCAACTGCAGAGGGACAACGCGCGCGCGCTGGCGCTGCACGCCCGCGGTCTGCTGCGCGCCCGCGGCGGTGATGTCGCCGGCGCGCTGGCCGACCACGGAGCTGATCGAGGCGCGCGCCGCCGCCGGGTGGCTGCTGGCGCGCGAGGGCGACCGGGCCGGCGCCGAGCAGATGCTGCGCGCCGCGCTGACTGACGCGCGGGCCAACAGGCTGCGCCCGCCCGCCGACGTCACGGTGGCGCTCCAGCAGGTGCTGCGTGCGCAGGGGCGCGTCGACGAGGTCGCCGCGCTCGACAACCAGCTCGCGCTTCCAGCGCGGCGCCGCGCCGAGGCGCTGGCCTGGCAGGACGGGGCGACGCCCGGTCCGTCGCTGCGCCTCGGCGCCGACGACCTCGGCCTCGTCCGCGGCTTCTACGCTCTGGACGACGAGTATGCATTTCGCTGGAGCGGGCCGCGCGCCAGCCTGCTGCTCGCCGGCCAGGGCGCGTATCTCTGCCTGCACATGAACGCCGCCCGGCCGCCCGACGTGCCTGCCCCGACGGTCACGCTGGCCGCGCGACGCGACGGGCGTAGCACTGCGCTGGGCCAGCTTCAGCCGCCGCGCAGCGGCTGGGCCTGGCTCTGTGCACCCATGCCCAGCCAGGATGGTTCACAGCCGCCACAGGTTGAGATCGAGCTACGCGCGACGATGTACAACCCCTTCACGCACGGGGTCCGCTCCGACGCGCGCAACCTCGGCGTGGCGATCGAGGAGATCGCCTTGCGCCCCGGTCCGCTGACGATCGACCCCGCGAGCGGGCTGCTGCTGGACCAGCCCGCGTCCGCGATCGAGACGACGCCGGGCCTGCAGCTGATCGGCCGCAGCGGCGACGCCCGCGGCCGAGCGGGCGCGAACGTGCCGATCACGCTCTGGTGGCGCGGGGCGCAGGCGCCGCCGGCTGGAGCGTTCACATTCCTGCACCTGCTGGACGCGTCCGGCCAGACGGTGGCGTCCTACAACGCCCCGCTCGCGGGCGACCAGCGTCCGCAGCCCTGGGTCGCCGCCGAGCCGCTGGTCGACTACGCGGCGCTCCAGCTGCCGGCCGGCCTCGCGCCGGGCCGCTACCAGCTGGTCGGGGGCGCCTTCGACCCGGCCAGCGGCGCGAAGCTGGCAAGGGCCGGCCTGGGCGAGCTGGTCGTCGAGGCAAAGTGATGCCGTTTTGAGAGCGACTGTCGGTTGTCCGCTGTCTGTTGTTCGACATATTATGCCTAAATCAACCATCTGGTTCCTCCTGGTCATAGCCGCGCTCGCCACCTGGCTGCTCGCGCTAGGCGCGCTGCTGGCGCGGCCGGCCGCCGCGCTCGACGAGGCCACCGGCCTCTACAGCGCACAGGGGGAGCAGAACCCTTACCGCTGGACCAGCAACCGCGCGCGCATCCCGATCCACGGGCGCAGCGGTCCGACCTCCGTCACGCTCACGCTCGGCCCCGCGCGCTGGCCGGGGCGCGCGGCCCCCACCGCGACGCTGGCGAGCGACTCGGGCGTCCTAGCGACCTTCACGGCCCCGGATCATCTGCGGCGCTACCACATCGTGCTGCCCGCGTCGTCCACGTTTCTCGCGATCGAGGCGCCGGTGGAGCAGCCGCCCGCCAGCGACCGGCGCTGGCTGGGCGTCACGCTCTACGATCTGACCGCAACGGCCAGCGGCCTGCCGCTGAGAGAAGTCGGGCTGGCGCTCGCGCTGGCGCTGGCGAGCCTGCTGCTAGCGCTCGGCATAGCGTGGAGCGCGCGGCGCGGCTACAGAATCGCGGCTGCGCTGTTTCTGCTCGCGCTGGCGCTCCGGCTCGTCGCGCTCACCGTTGCGCCGCCGGGCTTCCGGCCGGACGAGGTGGTGAGCCTGGTGGACGCCTGGAATCTCTCGCAGACCGGGCGCGATCACCTCGGCCACCTGCTGCCGCTCGGCGCGATGGAGGCGTTCGGCGACTGGATCGCGCCGCTGCTGGCCTACCTGGAGGTGCCCGCGGCGGCGCTGCTCGGCCCGCAGGCGCTGGCGGGGCGGCTGGTGACGGCCGTGTGCGGCGCGCTGGCGGCGCCGCTCGGCTACCGGCTGGCGCGCCAGCTCGGGCTCATCGCGCCCGCGGCCATCTGCACCGGGCTGGCCGCCGCGCTCTCGCCGTGGCAGATCTTCATGAGCCGGATCGCGCTGCCGGGCGGGCTGGTCCCGACGTGCTGGACGCTGTGCCTGCTGGCGGGCATCCTGCTCATCCAGCGCGGCGGCCGGCGCGAGGCGATCTGGCTGGCGCTGGCGGCCGGCATCGCGCTGTACTCCTACCCGACGATGAAGCTGGCCGTGCCGCTGCTGGCCGCGCTGGCGGTCGCACTGGCGCTGCTGCGCCACGGCTGGGGCGCGCTCCGGCGCTGGCTGCTCGCCGCGCCGCTGGGCGCGCTGCTGTGGCTGCCGTTCGCCTACGTGACGCTCTTCAACCCCGCCAGCCGCACCCGGCTCGACCAGGCGGCGCTCAAGGCCGGCACCTGGTCGGAGTGGCTTGCCGCGTGGTGGGACGGCTACGGCGTCTACTTCCAGCCCGGCTTCTACTATGCCACCGCCGACGGCAGCTCCATCCGCGGCGTGCCGGGCCACGGCGCCGAGCTGCTCGCCACGGCGCCGCTGGTCGCGCTCGGGCTGGTCACGCTGATCGTGACACTTGGGGCTTGGGGCTTGGGACTTGGAAAAACCGCGAGTGTCCAAATCCCAAGCCCCAAGCCCCAAGCCCCTATCGAATGGCTCTTCGTCGCAGGCACCATCCTGATCGCGCCGCTGGCCGCCAGCCTGACACAGCCAAGCCCGCACAACTACCGCGCGGCCACGATCGCGCCGCTGTACGCGCTGCTGGCCGGGCTTGGCGTCGCGGCAGCCTGGCGGGCGCTGGAGCTGATCCGCGGCGCCCGGCTGCGGCGCGCGGCCCAGTGGGCGGGCGCAGCGCTCCTGACGGCGGCGCTGGCGTGGCAGCTCGCGGCCTGGTTTCGCGACTACACGCAGGAGTACCCCCCGCAGCAGGCCCGGGACAACCAGGATGGGCTGATCGACGCGATGACGCGTGCAATCGGCTACGCGCCGAGCTTCGACGAGGTCTGGATCAGCTACGACGACATCAACGAACCGTACATCTACCTGCTGGCCGCGCGGCCGATGCCGCCCGCCCAGGCGCAGCGGGCGATCGCCGTGACGCGGCGGTCGGGCCACTTCAACGATATCACCGCCATCGGCCCCTACCGCTTCGTCGACATGGCGGCCGTGCCAGAGCGGCTGCCGACGCTGGAGGCGATCCCGGACCGGTTCGGCGGGCCAGCCTTCGTGCTCCAGCAGTGGCAGCAGGACGGCAGGCGAATCCTGATCCTCCGGCGGATGGGGTGATCCTCTACTCGTCGCTCGACCCGGACACCGTGCGCGGCGCAATGCTCACGCCGATCGACAGCGTCGAGGCGACCCTCGCAGCGCTGCTCGCGCGCTACGGGCCGGGCGCCCGGGTTGCGGTGCTGCCTGAAGGGCCGCAGACCGTGCCTTACGTGCTCGACGCAGTCGCCTGATGGCTCTGATGCATTGAGGCGTTCTTTCACCACAGAGGCACGGAGATGCGGAGCATCTGCTCGCACTCTGTGTCCTCTGTGTCTCCGTGGTGAGCTCCTGCGCCTGCCGTTTTCTCTGGGGCGCGTTCGCCATACAACATCTGCCTTCGCTTCGTCCACCAGCAGGTATCGCGCGGGTTCGCCGGGCTGCGCCGTCTGCGCGGCTTGGGTTCGGTGGCGGCGGACCCACGCGCCCGGCACGTGTCGACGACGCGGGCCGGCGCTCGAACGCACCAGACCGCTCGGCTGGGCCATCAGCCGGCAACGAGAGAGCGGAGTATCAGAATTGGATAGCGCATCCGACCATGGTTTGATTCGCGGATCAACCGCGCCCAAGCGCTTTCAGCCGCGCCGCCCGCGCAGCGGCACGCGAATTGCGATCTGAAAGGAAAGGGGCTTGGGGAGGGCCGCAGGTCTTCCCCAAACTCCACCCGCTCCAGCAAAAGAATCTGAAAGGGGAGGGGCTTGGGGAGGGCCGCAGGTCTTCCCCAAACTCCACCCGCTCCAAGTGTTTATCTGAAAAACGTATAGCGAAAGGAGAGCAGCCGTGACAGAGCGAAGCTATGAGGACGCCGTCCAGGTGCTGAAGCGCCGCATCGGCGGAACCTGGGACGGGGCGGAGGAAGACGGGCGCGACGAGATGGTCGACATTCTGAAAGACGAGCTGGGCTACGATAGCCGCACCGCCAACGACGCGATCGACGCGATGATCCAGACCGGGCAGATCCGCTACCACCACGCGGCCCCGGCGGGCGGCATAACCGACGATCCCACGCTCGCCCCGGCGGCGCCGGTTCCGACCAGCCCGGCCGCCGGCTCGTCGAGCGGGCTGCCCGCCGCGCCGATCGCCCCCGGCGCGGCGTTCGGCCCGGGCTACTGGGAGATCGGCCGCGAGGGGCAGGGCGTCGAGGTGCCTCCGGGCCGCGCCGGTCAGGTGACGCCGCGAACATAAACCTCGGCATCGCCTACAGAATGGCATTGCAGGTCGCAGGTCGCAAGTCGCAAGAGCTACTGCGACCTGTGAGGGCTGCGTCAACGTCGCGTTTCAGGGCATCGCATTGTGCGCATGACGTGACGATGCGCCAAACCGTTCGCGCACTTCGTCCCATTCGATGCTGAACATCGCGCCTCAAGATTGACTTTGAAGCGGCCCTGCGACCTGCGACCTGCGACCTGCGATTAGAGCCGCATACGAGCATGCTCCCGTGGTACAATGCCGGCGGGCAGGCCCGACATGGGGCCGGCCCGTCGCAGTGCGGCGAACCACAGGAGGAGCGGGCTATGCGTGACATCGCGATCATCGGCGTGCCGGTCGATCTGGGCGCGGGGCGGCGCGGGGTCGACATGGGCCCAAGCGCCATTCGCTACGCCGGGCTCAAGGAGCGGCTGGAGGCGCTCGGCCACCGCGTGCGCGACCTGGGCAACGTCGCGGTGCCGCTGGCCGAGCAGTTCGAGCCGCCGCCGCCCGGCGAGAAGCTGCGCTATCTGGAGCCGCTGATCCAGCTCAACCTGGATCTGGCCGAGCAGGTGGCGGCGCTGGTGGCGCAGGGCGCCTTCCCG
>WNGB01009070.1_pt1 | contig 14016 bp, 11 predicted proteins | sample 5400681 | NCBI WGS metagenome assembly WNGB01 (sample SAMN13153367, study PRJNA577476) | soil metagenome | isolation source: 115 cm soil or saprolite under grassland replicate 2 | place: USA:California | collected 2016-06-15 | reverse complement strand
CCGGCGCCGCGGTACAACCGCCCGTCTGCCACGATGCCGGCGCCGACGCCGTTGGACAGCTTGAGGTAGACCAGGTGCCCGCAGCCCCGGCCGGCGCCCCCGACCATCTCGCCGAGGGCGCCGAGGTTGGCGTCGTTGTCGACGTGCACCGGCATGCCGAGCCGGCCCCGCAGCTCCTCGGCGGGCCGGACGCCCGCCCAGCCGGTCATGATCGTCGCCGTGTCGATCTCGCCGGTGGCGGCGTCCACCGGCCCAGGGACGCCGACGCCGACGCCGATCACCTCGGAGCGGTCCACCCGCGCCTGGGCGAGCAGGGTCTCGACCAGCCAGATCGCCCGGCGCATGCCACGCTCGGCGCTGGCCGCCACGTCGTAGGCGATCGTCTCCTCGGCGACGATGCGGTCACCGAGATCGCTGAGTGCCACCCGCAGGTGGGAGACGCCGAAGTCCACGCCGACCGCGATGCCGGCATGCCGTGCCAGCTCGACGCGCTGCGCGCGACGGCCGCCGGAGAACGTGGGGCTGACGACGACCGTTCCGGCCTCACGCAGCTCACGCACGATGTTGGAGACGGTGGCGGCCGACAGCCCGGTGCCGCGAGCGATCTCGGCCTGCGTGAGCGCTCCGGCGGTACGCACGGCACGGAGCACCCGCAGCTGGTTGGCCCGCCGTAAGGCTGACTGCGAACCGGGCATCGGTGCAGTGTCGGTCATGTCACCTCCCGACCCGTGCGGGCGTGTTCGTTCGCGCCTAGCTTACAAGCGTTGAAGTCAAGATCAGAACTACCCCCCTTCACGCCCGCCTCGAATCGGGGACAATCGTCGTCACGCCAGGAGCTGGAGGGGATGATCGACCTGAGCGGGCCTGTCCTTGCGCTGTCCGCGATCTCGAAACGGTTCGGTGCCGTCCAGGCCCTGATCGACGTGGACCTGGCGTTGTACGCCGGCGAGGTCGTGGCCGTCGTCGGCGACAACGGCGCGGGCAAGTCGACCTTGGTGAAGGTGATCGCCGGGGTGGACGCTGCCGACTCCGGGGAGATCCGCTGGGAAGGCCGCCGCGTCAGCATCCGGCGCCCCCACGACGCTCAGGCGCTCGGGATCGTCACCGTCTACCAGGACCTCGCCCTGTGCAGCAACCTGGACGTGATCGCCAACCTCTGGCTGGGCCACGAGGAGCTCGGCGGCGTGCCACTCCTGGATGAAATCGACATGGAACGCAGGGCTCGTGAGCTGCTGGCCGCGCTGTCGGTCCAGCTCCCAAGCGTCCGCGTGCCGGTCGCCTCCCTGTCGGGCGGCCAGCGCCAGGCCGTCGCGATCGCGCGCTCACTGCTCGGCAATCCCAAGCTGGTCATCCTCGACGAGCCGACCGCGGCGCTCGGGGTCGCCCAGACGGCGCAGGTGCTCGATCTGATCGAGCGCCTGCGCGACCAGGGCCTCGCGGTCGTCCTGATCAGCCACAACCTGGCCGACGTCCGCGCCGTCGCCGACCGCGCGGTGGTCCTGCGACTCGGCCGCAACGTGGGCGACTACCGGGTGACCGACACCAGCCGGCAGGAGATCGTGGGCGCCATCCTCGGCGCGTCCAGCATCCTGAGCCACCGCCGAGCCCACCGCCCAGCCGCGCCGAAGGCCGTCCCCTGAGCTCAGATGCGGCGGCGGTATCGGGCGATCGCGAGCGGCGCGAACACCGCCGTGATGATGGCCAGCCAGATCAGCGACTCGGTCAGCGGCTCTGCCACCGGACCGCCGAGCATCAGTCCCCTGGTCGCGTCGATCACCGAGGTCAGCGGGTTCACGTTCACGAAGGCCTCGAGCCATCCGGGCATGGTCTCGGGCTGGGCGAACGCGGAGCTGGCGAAGGTGAGCGGCAGGATGATCAGGAACCCCCAGGTGTTCACCGACTCGGTGGTGCGGGCGGTGATGCCGATGAAGGCCATGAACCAGCACATCGTCAGGCCGAACGCGGTCACCAGCGCCAGGGCGCCGAGGGCGCCGGCCACCCCGCCCCCGAACCGGAAGCCCAGCAGGACCCCGAACCCGGTGATGATCAGGATGCTCCAGACGATGCGCACCCCGTCGGCGACGATGCGCCCGCTGATCACGGCAGAGCGGGCGATCGGCAGCGAGCGGAACCGGTCGATCAGGCCGCGCTGGAAATCCACGTTCAGCCCGATGGCGGTGGTGAACGGGGTGAACGCGATGCCCTGCACCAGGATCCCGGGGAGGGCGTACTGCAGGTACTCGCGGCTGGAGCCGGCGATCGCCCCGCCGAAGACGTAGACGAACAGCGCCAGGAACATGAACGGCTGGATGGTCATCTCCACCAGCTGCTCCGGGTTGGCCCGGATGTGCAGCAGGTTGCGCCGGGCGATCGTCAGCGTGTTGGCGACCACGTTGGCGCGTCCGGCCGGGGCGAGGGTGGCGGTGCTCACGTCCGGCTCCTCTGCGGATCGTGGTCGGGTTCTGACTCGTCCTGCGTGAGGTGACCGGTGACGGCCAGGAACACCTCGTCGAGGCTCGGCCGGCGGAGCGAGAGGTCGTCCACGACGATGCCGGCGTCGTCCAGGCGCCTGACCACCTGGCCCAGCGCCGATCGGTCGTCGATCGTGACGGTGACCAGCTGCCCGTCGGTGTAGATGTCGTCCTCGCCGTCGGCGAACGCCGCCAGGATCCGCTCGGTCGCCGCCAGGTCGCTGGGGTCTGCGGGACGGGCCTGCAGGACCTGGCCTCCGACCCGGGTCTTCAGCTGCTCCGGGGTCCCGGCCGCGATCACCCGGCCGTGGTCGATCACGACGATCTCGTCGGCCAGCCGGTCGGCCTCCTCCAGGTACTGGGTCGTCAGCAGCACCGTGGCGCCGTCGGCCACCAGCCCCCGGATCATGCCCCACAACGCCAGTCGGCTCTTGGGATCCAGTCCCGTGGTCGGCTCATCCAGGTAGAGGAACCGGGGACGGCCCACCAGGCTCGCCGCGAGATCCAGCCGCCGCCGCATCCCACCCGAGTAGGCCTTGGCCAGCTTGCTGGCGGCATCGGCGAGGTCGAACGCCTCCAGCAGCTCCGCGGCTCTGGCACGCGCCTGGGGCGCGCGCAGGCCCAGCAGCCGCCCGATCATGTACAGGTTCTCGTGGCCCGACAGCAGCTCGTCGACCGCCGCGTACTGGCCGGTGAGCCCGATCAGTCGACGCACCTGCTTCGGCTGCCGAACCACGTCGTAGCCACCGACCGATGCGCGTCCGGCGTCCGGGCGCAGCAGGGTCGACAGCACCCGGATGGCGGTGGTCTTGCCGGCGCCGTTGGGACCGAGCAGGCCGAACACGGTGCCCTCGCGGGCCACCATGTCGATGCCGTCCAGCGCTCGGACCTTGCCGAAGGTCTTGACGAGGCCCTCGGCCTCGATCGCGGAGATCGTCACCTTGGTCTCCCTTTCCCTCTCGTTGCTCGCCGTCCAGTTTCCCGCGTCGCTGTGACAGCGCCAGCGAGTTTCCGTTCTCCGCGTGACCCGGATGCGCTCCCACGCTGACCGGCCGTTCCCCGGCGCCGCGCTCACGGTGCGAACACGCGCCTCGCATGGCCCTTGCGGTATCACGGCGGTATCATCCTGGGCATGGCCATGACCCTCAGGCTCACCGATGAGGAGACCGCTCTCCTGCGCCGCCAGGCCGAGCGCGAGGGGCGCTCCATGCAGGAGGTCGTGCGGCTGGCGATCCAGGAGCGCATCGCCCACCACGAACACAGCGAGCGGGTACGGCTGGCTGCTCGCCGTGTGGCGTCGCAGCACAGCGAGATCCTCGACCGCCTCAGGGACGCCTGACCGATCCTGATGGAGCACCTGACGGTCGAGGACCTGCTGAGCATCGCAGACGAAGTCATCGGAACCCCGGCGGTCAGGGACATCGGCCTGCTCGACTCGGCGGCGCACCGGCCACAGGCGAGCGCCTTCGGCAAGGAGGCGTACCCGACCATCTACGAGAAGGCGGCGGCACTGCTGGAAGCGGTCGTCCGCAACCATGCGCTCGTTGATGGCAACAAACGTCTTGCGTGGTCGGCAGTGGTGGTGTTCTTCGACCTGAATGGCTTCGGCCTCGACCCACCCCCGGTCGACGAGGCGGTCGAGCTGGTGGTCGCGGTGGCTGCCGGTCACATGCCGCTGAGGAAGCTCTCCGAGCGCCTGGCGAGCTGGGCACACCGGCGTTGACCACGCCGGCCACCCGCTGACCGAAGGCCATCAGGTCGCCGGCGCTGCCACAACTGAACTTCTCTACGCCGAAGGCGCCCGTGGTTCAGGCCCTGGTCCACCGGCGTTAGGATCCTTCACGGGAGGTCGGCCGTGGAGCAGGGAACCGGCGCAGAACAGGTGCGGGAGACCGCCCGAACCGGCCCCTGGCTCCACGTCTACGAGGATCTCGGCGCTCGTGACCCGGGCGCCCTTGTGGCAGTGGAACTGGAGGCGCTGGCCGAGGCCGCCTGGTGGCTGTGCAGGACCGACGAGTCGATCGCCGCGCGCCAGCGGGCATACGCCGCCTTCCGAGAGGCGGGGGACGATCGGGGGGCGGCTCGGACCGCGGCGCGGCTGTTCCACGATCACTTCTACCGTGGTGAGCGCGCGGTCGCGGTCGGCTGGTTGCGCCGCGGGTTCCGGCACCTCGAGCGGGATCGCGGCGTTGTCGAGTGGGGGTGGCTGCGGTTCGCCGAAGCGGAGCTGCACCTGCACCAGGGCCCGCTCGAGGAGGCCGTGGACGGCGCCGCGCAAGCCATCCGGCTGGCCCGACACCACGGCGACGCGGACCTTGCGGCAGTGGGGATGCAGCTTCAGGGACGCGCCCTGATCGCGCAGGGGAAGCTCGACGAGGGCCTGGCGTTGCTGGATGAGGCCATGACCTGTGTGCTGGCCGGCGAGTTGGCCCCGCTGTACACCGGCTGGGTGTATTGCTCGGTGATCCTGGCGTGCAAGGACCTTGCGGATCTGCAGCGCGCGAGCGAGTGGACCCAGGCCGCAAGGGTGTGGTGCCAGGCGCTTCCCGCGACCACGCCCTACAGTCAGGGCTTGTGCCGCATCTACCGCGGCGAGGTGCTGGCCTTGCACGGCGCGTGGGCGGAAGCCGAGGCGGAGCTGCGCCGCGCCCACCAGGAGTTGTTGCCGCACAGGCCGCAGGGGGCGGCCGAGGCGTCCTACGGCGTCGGGGAGGTCCTGCGGCGCCGCGGCGATCTGCTCAGGGCGGAGCGGGCGTTCGTGCGGGCCCAGCAGCTGGGGTGCGATCCGCAGCCGGGCATGGCGCTGCTGCGGCTGGCGCAGGGACGCGTGGAGGTGGCCGCGGCCGCGCTGCGCGCGGCGTTGGCATCGCCCACGGTGGATCGCTTCGGGCGCGCGCGTCTGCTGGCCGCCCAGGTCGAGGTATCGATCGCAGCCGGCGCACTCGACCAGGCGCGCGATGCCGCCCGCGAGCTGGCGCGGGTCGCGGATGGGCTCAGCAGCGCTGTGGTGGGCGCGACCGCGTCGACGGCGCAGGGCGCATTGCATCTCGCCCAGGGGGAGCCGGCGGCCGCGCTGGAGGAGCTCCACCGCGGGCTGGGCGGCTGGCGGGAGCTCCAGCTGCCGTATGAGGAAGCCAAGGCACGGCTGTTGATCGGCGCCACGCAGCGGATGCTCGGCGACGAGGAGGGCGGCCGGATCGAGATCGACGCCGCCCGCGCTGGGTTCGCCCGGCTCGGCGCCGCGGCCGACGCACGCCACGCCGCCGCGCTGCTCCAGCGGCCGCGCGCGTCGCCGCGGGTGCTGACCGACCGCGAGGTGCAGGTGCTGCGGTTGGTCGCGTCCGGGAACAGCAACCGGGACATCGCCGGTGCGCTGCAGATCAGCGAGCACACCGTCGCCCGGCACGTGCAGAACATCCTGGCGAAGCTGGGCGTGTCCTCCCGGGCCGCGGCCACCTCCCACGCCCACACCAAGGGGCTCCTGTGACCAGATGGTCAGAACGCACCACATCCACCTCGCCCGGCAAGTTGGTTGCTCCAGGCGATGCCTGCGCGGAGCGGGCCTCGTACGGTCATCCCGGCAAGCTCCACTGGAGGGGGAAGAGCGATGACGGGGACCAGTACCTTCGACCCGGTCCGGTACGAGGCCAACATCCGTACCGAGTGGCGTGCCGCCGCGGCCGGCTGGCGGGCCTGGTTCGATGTGCTGGAGGCCGAGGATGGCGGCGCAGCGGTGAGCCGGACCCTGGTCGAGCTTGCCCGGATCGGCCAGGGGGATGCGGTGCTGGACGTCGCCGCGGGCTACGGGGAGCCCGGCCTGACCGCCGCGCGGGCGGTCGCACCCGGCGGGCGCGTGGTGTGCACCGACATCGCAGGGGAAATGCTGGCGTTAGGCCGCGAACGCGCGGCCGTGGAGCGATTCGACGACGTCCGGTTCGTCGAGTGCGATGCCGAGGAGCTGGCGTTCGACCAGGCCAGCTTCGACGCGGTCCTGAGCCGGCAGGGGCTGCAGTTCCTGCCCGACGTCGCCGGCGTGCTGGCGCGGTTGCGCTCCTTCCTCAGGCCACATGGGCGGCTCGCCGCGGCCGTATGGGGCCCACCCGAAGCCGTGCAATTTGCCGCACCCGTGCCCGTCATCAGGGCCGAGCTCCGGCTCCCGCCACCACCCGCCGGCATTCCGGGCCCCTTCGCGCTCGCCGACGCCGGTCAGTTGGCGGAACTGGTCGAAGCCGCCGGCTTCACCGACGTGCAAACCGGCACCGTGACCGCGGTCTACCAGACCGGCTCGCCCCAGCTCGCCACCCGGTGGCTGCGGGATGTTGCACCACCGATCAGCTCGCTGGTCGACGGCCAGCCGCCCGACGTGCAGCAGCGCGTCTGGGCCAAGGTGACCCAGGCGTGGGCGCCCTACACCACCGCCGACGGCCGTGTGCGGCTCGAGAACCAAGCGGTCTGGGTGGTAGGGGCCAAGTAAGGCGACCTTCCCATGCCCGGATCGTCTCCCGCGCAGGGCTCGGGCTCAGGTGAGGCGGTGATGGACCCACACGGCCGGTTCGACATACACGGCGTGGCCGTGGACGGGGTCGCAGTGCACCGGCACCAGCGCGTGGGGCACCTCCGCCGGGCCCGAGGTGTCGAACGGCAGGCCAGTCCAGGACCGCCACTCGGCAAGCGTGCCGGGCACGACCATCGCGCGGTGGCAGACGCCGACGATGCGGCCGCCGGCGCGCACATGCACCCGCAGCCACGGGTCGTGCGGGAGGCCATCGGCGCGGGACCAGGCAGCGTACTCGGCGATCGGCATGTGTGGGTAGCGGTGCTTGGCGGTGGGGCGAACCGGGGCGACGAGGCTGTCGAACCCGAGCTTGGCGGCGTTGCCGCGCATCGCCTCCAGCATGATCCCGGACAGGCCGCGGCCCTGCAGGTCGGGGCGGACCGTGATCTCCAGCGCGGAGACCAGGTTGCCGCGCCGGCCCAGCTGCCGGTCCAGGGCGGCCCGCCGGATCACGCCGTCCCAGCCGTCCACGGGCAAGTCGGCGTCCGGATCACCCTCCCAGGTGAACGGCACCGACAGCGCCCGCGCCACCAGCCGGTCGGGCTCTGCCGGATCCACCGCCGCCACCACGAACTCGGGGAACGCCTGTTGGTTGTCGGCGAAGTACAGCTCACCGACCGGGTCCTGGTACATGAACTCCGGCCACAAGTCCTCGCCCTTGGCGTAGGCGCTGGGCAGGTCGGGGCGGTCGGCCAGGCTGGCGATCAGCAGGTCCACGAGCTCACCCCCTATGGGCAGCGTCGAGCCGATTGGCAAGTGGTCTCGGCACCGCAAGCGCGCAACCGATGCCCGCTGCTGGCAGCGCCGGCCGCTCCTCGCCGGAGTCTACGGGTTCCGCCAGGCCGCCAGGGCCCGGTCGACGTCGGGCCGTACCTGCTCGCGGGCGTCCATACGGGCGATGCCGGACATCAGCAGCGCATCGTAGTCGGTGTCCTGGTGCCGCACCGAGGCGACCACGGCGAGGGTGATCGCCTGCTCGTCCAGCGCCCGCCCGGCCGCCGAGCGCCCGACCCGGCCGCTGCCGCGGGTGCCGGCGTGGCGGGCGATCGCCTCGGCGCGTTGGCCGGGGCAGCCCGGGAACAGCCGCACGACCGCCTCGGCCAGCCGAGCCTGGAACGCCAGGTCCTGGTCGCCGCGCCGCTGCTGGTCCCGCTCGCGGCGCCGACGGCGCGCGTCGTCGTCGGCCAGGCACTGCGCCTCGGCGGCCTCCAGGGCCGCCTCCTCCACCAGGATCCCCTGCCGCTCGTAGCGCTTGCGGGAGCGGCTGAAGCGGACCACCACCGCCGCCAGGCGGCTTGCCCGTTTGGCGCGGCGGCTCAACGCAGCGTCGCCGGCGGACAGAAAGACGAGATGGTCCATGTCCGCGCAGCCGAGGCACAGCGGCCCGGGGCCCTCCATGACCAGGTAGGAGCCCGAGCCGCCACAGCCCGTGCAGATCCACTGGTTGCGCGGCTCGATCACCACCAGATCGGGCGCCGTGCTCTGCCGCTTGGTCTCTCGTTCCCGCGCCGCGGCGGACAGGTCGGGTCGGGTCCAGTGCGTCCGCCAGGCGCGCTCCGCGGCCTGGTCGCCGTTGGCGGTGAACCGCAGCGGCCGCCGGTCGCGCGTCGCGGCCACGTAGGCGACCTCGGTCGGCTCGAGCCCTCGCGCGCCGCCCAGCGGCGGAGGTGCTCCAGCCCGGTCGCCAGCCTGTCGGGCTGTACCGCCGCCACGCGCTCCAGGTAGTCGACCCGCCCCCGCCGCCAGTCGTCGATCAGATTCCGCGGCAGCCAACCGACCTGCGCGAGCACGTCGAGGGGGGAGACCGACTTGCTCCGGGTCAGCATTGCCTCCGCGGCCGCGGCGACCCGGCGTTCGAGCTGCGACGGCGACTGGCCGGCGCCAACGACCCTTCTCACCATGGTGCGACCAGAATAATGCGTCAGCGGCCGCGCTCACCCAAGGCCACGGCTGTTCAAGAGAACCAGCTTGCGGCGATCCATCACCAGCCACACCGTCTGGTTCAACCGGACTGTCGAGCAGCTCACGCGCACGCCAGAACACCCCATCCAGCATCGCCGCGGTGAGGCGGCCGGTGTTCGTGTTCTGCTGCCACAACTGAACGTTTCTACGCCGAAGCGCTCCACGTCGTCAGCATGCGAGACGCTGGCGAGCACGAGGTTGGAGCAGCGCGCACCGCCGTGGCGATGGCCCGACCTGGCGGGTGCGAGATCGGGCTTGACAGAATTCGCGCGAAGGCTGCTGACCCGCGCCCGGAGAAGCGGAGCGGTCGAAGCTGAGCCTCGTGGGCGATCTGGTGGCGGCACGGGAAGGGGTCTCAGCGGGGATGTCCGAGGAGAGGGTCCTGCCGGCACTGGCGTTCCGGGGGCGGTGGCGGCGCTACCAGGAGCTCGCGCTGGAGGCGTTCGAGCGTGACCGGCGGGCCGGCAGGCGCTCCACGCATCTCCTGGCTCCACCGGGGTCCGGCAAGACGGTGCTGGGCATGGAGATCGTCCGCCGCCTGGGCGCGCGGTCGCTGGTGCTGTGCCCGAACTCGGCCGTGCAGGCGCAGTGGCTCAGGACGGCCGAGCTGTTCGGCGCCGGCGACGGTGTCGCGGGACCGGACCCGGACGCCCAGATCGCGTGCCTCACCTACCAGTCGCTCTGCCAGATCCAGGACCCCGGGATCGCCCTTGGGAACGTCGCCGAGCGACGGTGGGTCGCCGACCGTGCCCGGGCACTTGGCGTCCCGGTCACTGAGGTGGAGCGGGAGGCCGCGACCTGGCGGGGCGCAGCGGCGCGGCGCCGGATGCGGGAGATCGCTCGCATCAAGGCGACGCTGAAGCGCGAGATCGCCCGCGGCGAGCACGGGCGCATCGACCTCACCGAGCTGCTGGCGCCGGGTGCGCGCCAGCGGGTGGAGACCCTGCGGCGGCATGGGGTCGCGACCCTGGTGCTGGATGAGTGCCACCACCTCGCCTCGCTGTGGGGCTATGTCGTCCGCGCGGTCCTCTCGCTGCTCGGCGACGTCCACCTCGTCGCCCTCACCGCCACCCCTCCCGATGAGCTGACCGAGGAGGAGGCGGAGCTGTACCAGAGCCTGATCGGGCCGGTCGACTTCACCATCCCGACCCCGAGCGTGGTGCGCGACGGGTTCCTGGCCCCCTACCAGGAACTGGCGTGGCTCACCGAGCCGCTCGACAGCGAGGTCGGCTGGCTGCGGGAGCACGACCTCCGCTTCCGCCAGCTCGTCACCGATCTCCACCAGCAGGACGGTGACGGGTCGTTGAGCTTCCCGGAGTGGGTCATCACACGGTTGCGCGCACGGAGGACGCGCCAAGGGGAACCGGAGGTGCCGTGGGCGTCGTTCCAGCGGCTCCATCCCGCCCTGGCTCGGGCGGGGGTCAGGTTCCTCGCCTCAGCCGGCCTGGTGCTGCCTGAGGGAGCTCCCAGAGGCGAGGGCTACCGCGAGCCCCCGACCCTCGACGACTGGCTCGTCCTTCTCGAGGATTACGTGCTCCGCTGCCTTGCCTCCGACTCCTCACCAGCCGCAGCCGAGCGCTACCAGGCGATCGCGAGCGCGTTGCGGGACCTCGGCTACCTCCTCACCCGCCGGGGCATCCGCCGGGCCGCCTCCGACGCGGATCACCTCCTCGCCAGCTCGATGGCCAAGACCCTGGCGCTCACCGAGCTACTGGCCTGCGAGATCGACGCCCGCGGCGAGCGGCTCCGCACGCTCGTGCTGTGCGACGCCGAGCTGATCCGCAAACCCAGTGAGGCGCTGGTCGGCGTCCTGCGGCCTGAGGCGGGCACGGCGCCCGAGGTCGTACGGGCTCTTGCCGCCGACTACCGGACCGCCATCGTGCGGCCGCTGCTGGTCTCCGGGCGCGGGCTCCGCTGCGCGCCGCACGACGCCGATCACCTGCTCGGCGCGCTGACGGCGGTGGCTGCCGAGACGGCAGAGCCGCTGACAGGGTGGCGTGCCGAGCCGACAGGCGAGGGTCTGGTCCGGTTGGTCGCCGCGAGCCCCGAGTGGCAGCCGCGCCAGTGGGTGCCGCTGGCCACCCGCATGTTCACCAGCGGGGCGACGTGGGTGCTGGTCGGGACGCGGGCGCTGCTCGGCGAGGGATGGGACGCTCCCTGCGTCAACTGCCTCGTGGATCTCACCATAGCGACCACGGGCGTGTCCGTCCGTCAGATGCGCGGCAGGTCGCTGCGCCTGGACCCCGCCGACCCGGAGAAGGTCGCCTCCAACTGGGACGTGGTCTGCGTCGCGCCCGACCTGCCAGATGGCACGGCCGACTACGACCGGTTCGTGCGCAAGCACCTCAAGCTGTACGCGCCGTCGGAGGACGGGCTCATCGAGGCCGGTCCAACGCACGTCCATCCGGCGCTGGGACCGTTCGCTCCACCGCCGGGGGTGCAGTTCGCCACGATCAACCGTGCCGTCGCCGCCCGGGCGCGGGACTACGAGCTTGCCCGGACTCGCTGGCGCATCGGGGCGCCCTACCGCAGCGAGGACCGCGACACGCTGGTGGTGCGCTATCGCAGGCAGCGCCCGACGGTCACGCCAGCGGCGCCGCCCGAGCGACCGCCGCGCTACCCGTACGAGCAGCGGGGTACGCTCGCGCTCGGGGTCGCGGGAGGTGTCGGCGGGGGAATGCTTGCGATCCTCTCCGGCGAGCCGCTCGCGCTCGCCGTCGCCGCCGCGCTGCCCGCCGGGCTCGCCTGGGCGGCGGTCCGTCTGGGGCGGGTCAGGGCCGGGCTCGCAGACGCGCTGCCGCTCGACCGCGCAGCCCGCGCCGTCCTCGACACCTACCAGGAGCTCGGCGAGATGCGCGCCGAGGCGGCCTCGTCCCTGGCGATCGAGCCGCGCGCGTCAGGCTATCTGCGCTGCCTGCTCCGAGAGGCGAGCGAGGAGGAGAGCGCCCACTTCGCAGGCGCGCTCGACGACCTGCTGTCACCGCCCGACGCCCCTCGTTACCTGGTGTCGCGGCTGCTGCCAGGGCGGGTGGGGCGAGGGCGGCTGCTCCTCAGGCTGCTCGGGGGACGCGCCGTCTTCCCGGTCCGCTGGGAGGCCGTCCCGCGCGACCTGGGGCGGCACAAGGGTCGCGCCGAGGCCTTCGCGCGGGCCTGGCGGCGCTGGCTCGGCCCCAGCGAGCTCATCTTCACGCATCGGACCGAGGCCGGTCGCGCGGCGCTCGCCGACGCCGGGGCGCAGTCGATCGACTACGAGACCAGCACCCGCAGGGTCTGGATCTGAGGCCACCTGCGGGACGTCAGCCTCGACGCTGGTCCGAGCCCAGCAGCTCCCGCACCGTCGACAGGCGCCGGTGGCTGGTCATCGTGGCGCCTCCCTGGCTGTCTCCAGCTCGGTACGCAGGCTGGCCAGGGGCAGCAGCCCGAGCCCCAGGAGCGCGTCGTGGAAGCCGCGGACCTCACTGCCACCAGCCACCCACCGCTTGCGCAGGTCCTCGATCTCGAGCTGGCCGATCTTGTAGGTCAGCGCCTGCCCCGGGACCGCCGAGTAGCGGTCGGTTTCGCTGGCGGCCAGCCACTCGTCGCAGCCGCTGGCGCGCAAGGTTGCGATCGACCGCTCGCGGGTCCATCCCAAGGCGTGGATGCCGGTGTCGACCACCAGCCGCGCGGCGCGCAACGCCTGCATGTCGAGCATGCCCAGGCGTTCGACGTGGTCTGCGTACAGCCCCATCTCGTCGGCGAGGCGTTCGCTGTACAGGCCCCAGCCCTCCACGTAGGCCGCGCCCTGGAGCTCGGAGGCGTTGCGACGCAGCGCGTGACGGCCTGGTGCCTCCAGTTCCAGCGCGGTCTGCATGTGGTGGCCGGGGTTGGCTTCGTGGAAGCTGGTGGTTGCAAGATCGTAGGCTGCTCGCGGTGCCCGGGTGTTGACGAAGTAGGTGCCGGCCCGCTCGGTGGTCCCCGCGAGGTAGTACTCGCCAAGGTCATCCTCATGGGCGAGGTCGATCGGCGCCACCTCGCAGTTGCGCGTGGGGAGCCGGCCGAACCAGGCCGGCAGCGCCTCCCAGGAGCGGGCGACCTGATCGCGTGCAAGCGCCAGGATCGCCTCCCGGGAGTCCAGCCGCCCGCCCGGCCGGCCCGTGGCGACCTGGACCGCTTCGGCCGGGTCGGCGTGCCCGAGCCGGCGCGCCAACGCCAGCCGCTCATCCTGGACCTGTTGCAGCTGCTCATGGCCCAGCCGGTGCACGGCGTCGGGCTCGAGCGGCAGCGTCGTCCACCCCAGGACTTCGCTGCGGTAGATCTCCTCCCCGCCAGGCAGCGCGAGCAGCCCGAGCGACGCCTGCGCCCGCGGTAGGTAGTCCCGCAGCACCTCCAGGAACCGGGCGTAGGCCGGGTAGACCCGCTCACGAAGCACCGCGAACCCGCGCGAGCGCTCCTCGTCGTCGCTGCCGCCCACCAGCGGCGCGAGCGCCGGGCTGTCGGCCACAGGGGTGGCCAGCAACCGTTCGACCTGCCCGATCGTGCGGGTGACCACTGCCCGGGACGCGACCAGGCCGCTGGCAAGCCCCTCGGCGGCGTTGGCTGCCACGGCCTCGAGGTAGGCCGGGAACGCGGCCAGCCGTCGCAGGTAGGCAGCCCGCTGCGAGGCGGTCTCAGCAGGCTGTTGGAACGCCACGACGCCCAGCAGCAGCCCCGGCCCGAAGCGGTGGCCGATCGGCATGTGCCCGACCGCCCACAACCTGTCCAAGTTGTGCGTCAGGCAGCCCAGCTCACGGCGCGCCAGCGCCACGGCCAGCAGCAACGTCCGCCGCTCCTCGGGATCAAGACCCGAGGCGTCGACCCCGGCGGCAGCCTCAAGCAGCCCGGCATGTACCCGCTGTCGCTCCGCGCGGCCCTCCTCAGATGGGTCGGGCAGCACGTCATCGAAGCGGGCGTCGCCCACCTCCGTCGCAAACAGCGGCTCGACAGCCAGGAAGCGGTCCCAGTAGGCATCCACGATTCGCACGGCCCCGCTCATCACCCTCCACCTCGCCA
>WNGB01036125.1_pt1 | contig 14017 bp, 16 predicted proteins | sample 5400681 | NCBI WGS metagenome assembly WNGB01 (sample SAMN13153367, study PRJNA577476) | soil metagenome | isolation source: 115 cm soil or saprolite under grassland replicate 2 | place: USA:California | collected 2016-06-15 | reverse complement strand
CTGACTCGGAGCTTCAGCGCCTGAGCTACCGCGATCACGGTATCGAGGGTCGGGTTGGGCGAGGGCGCGCTAAACAGACGGCGCATCGATTCCGGCCGCACCCCGATCCGGCGGGCAAGCTCGGCCTTAGAGAGTCCCCAGTCCTCCCGCGCGGAGTCCAGGCTCCGAACGACCTGGTCGATGGCATCGATCCGCTCGCGGGCCTCCGCGTAGGCATCGGCGAAGCCAGGATCGGCCATACGCTGCTCGAAGTATCGATCGAACCCGGTCTTGCGCGCCTTCCTCATGACTCCCACCTCATCTTCCGGACGGCAAAAGGGGACCCGTAACACATAAGTTACGTCATAACGACCCGGAGCACTGTTGCATTGGCCGTCGGCGTCGCTAACAGGGACACTCGAGCGATGCGATATCACGCCGACATCTTCCTGTCCGATCAGCGCCACCGTCAGCCTTCTCCGGGTACCGGTTCCCGCCCGAGGTCATCACGCTGGCGGTCCGCTGGTACTTGCGCTTCGGCCTCGCCTACCGGGATGTGGAAAAGCTCCTTGGCGAGCGCGGCATCGAGGTCGACCACGTCACGGTGTACCGGTGGGTCCAGCGGTTCGCCCCAGAGTTCATCGGGGCCGCCGGTGCCCGTCAGCACGTCGTGGGGGATCGGTGGCACGTGGATGAGACCTACGTGAAGGTCGGAGGGGAATGGCGGTACCTATTCCGGGCCATCGACCAGTTCGGCCAGGTCATCGACGTGTACCTCTCACCTCGCCGGGACGCCGATGCAGAGAGGCGGTTCTTCGCCCAGGCGATCGGCCGCACCCGGATCTCCCCAGTCGAGGTCACCACCGACCGGTACCGCCTCTATCCCCGGGTCCTCGACGAGATGCTCCCCGCCGCCTTCCATGTCACCGAGGTCCATGCGAACAACCGGCTTGAGACCGACCACGGACGGCTCAAGGCCCGACTTCGACCGATGCGACGGCTGAAGCGTGACCGAACCGCCCGGGTCATCGTCGCCGGGCATGCCTTCATCCAGAACCTCCGGAGGGGCTTCTACGATCTCGCCATCGACGTGCGGCCAGCTTCCCGCGTCGCCGACGCCTTCGCCGAGCTGGCCGTGGTGATCTGACATCTACACGGAGAGACGGGCTCGGCATGTCCGACCTTCGGACAAACGCAACAGTGCCATCCAGCCCGGCCCGCTCTGTGTATCGGACGTCACAGGTAGAAGTGTAGCAAGCGTTACAAACGAGAGGAAGGAATCCGCTGCGACCTACGGCGAGCCCGGCGAGTCGTTGAGAATCTGCGTGACCCGCTCCATCACCTCCGCGGCAAAAGCGTGCCTCACCTCTCTCTCCTGGCGATCACCTGGACGTCGATATATTCGACGCCCTCCTGATCAGTCGGTTGACGAACGATCCTCTCATCGTTCCTGCCATGGCGATCGCAGCGACTCGCCCACCAGGATGTGGCTGTCGAATCGGCGCGAGGGGTGCTGAAGGCCGTGTCGCGTATTTACGCGGCGTCAGCGGGCCACCCAGGCGTCCGCGTCTCGGAGCAACCTCCGGACGGGACCAGGTAATGACCCTTTCACCAGGTGCGCCAGCGTCACGGACTCCAGCACGCTGCGCAGGCTCGCCCGCACTGCGACCCACACGTCCCGGAGCGACCCGGCCGGTCCTGGGTACTCGAGCTCCTCCGGAAGGGCCTCGTGCACGTTCGCCAGCGGCCCCTCTACGGCCCGGATCACCGCGGCCAGTGTGATCTCCTCGGGGGGGCGGGCCAGCCGGTATCCGCCATGGGAGCCCCGGTGGCTCTGCACGATCCGCGCAAGCTTCAGGTCGCTCAGGATGTTGAGCAGGAAGTTCAGCGGTATCCGCTGTGCCTTCGCGATCTCCTCCGCTCTCATCAGAGCACCCCCAGTCGCCACGGCCAGCTCCGCCGCCGCACGCACCGCGTAGTCCGCCTTCGCCGAGATCCGCATGCCGTCATTCTGATTGGAAGCGGTGGCACTTCCAAGCTCCGCTAGAGCGCCTCAGGGGCGCAAGGACTTGACTTCTTGCAGACTTTCTCACGCGGCGAGGCCGGCCTCCTCAGCGTGTCGGGCGACAGTGTCGTCGAGGATCTGGAGGGCGTGACGGACGATGCCGGGCAGACCGCCGAGCCGAGGGCCAGCCCGGGGTTCGGTGACGGCGGCGAAGAGGGGATCGACGACGTGACGGAAGGTCTTGGTGTAGAACACCGCCGCCCGCATGCCCTCGGGGGTGAGCACGTAGGTGTGCGTGCCCTCGATCCTCTCTCGCTTCCGGACGCTGTCGGTATCGGCTGGGTCAGCAGCGAGCGAAACGCCCCCGCCGCCCGGATCCCTGCCAGGTGGCGAGGTCGCTGAGTACCGCAGGCACTGATCCGCGAACCAGATCGGCGAGCGTCAATCTGTCCAAGATGGCGAGGCGGCTCGCCTCCACCGCGAGCCACGCATCCCGGAGCCCTTCGGCCGGCCCCGCATACTGCGACTGCCTCGGAAGCGCCTCACGAATCGTCGCAACCTCTCCGTCGACCGCACGAATGACGTCGGCAAGAGTGATCTGGTCTGCCGGGCGGGCGAGCCGGTATCCTCCGACCGAGCCACGCTGGCTCCGTACGATCCCCCGGTGGCTGAGCTCCGCGAGGATGGTGAGGAGGAACTTGACCGGTATCGCCTGGGCCTGGGCGATCTGCTCCGCTTTGACCAGGCCTCCGCCGTTCAGGCCAGCGAGCTCAGCGGCTGCCCGGAGCGCGTAGTCGGTCTTGGCTGAGACCCTGAGCGGCACATCATTCCGACCGGGCAACGCGGACCTCGGGGGTGCTTGGTCTCTGGCCGGTTCGGGCCTCGGCGGTCCAGCGCTCGGCGGCGGCTCCACGACGAGCGAGCTCACCCTGACCCCTCCGCTCCTCCCACAGCCGACACCAAGGCCAGCTCTGCACCGGAAGCCCGATTCGCCTGATCCAGCCCGAAGACCTTCGGGTTCCTGAGGTTCGCGTACAGGTGTTTCCCGGGCCGAACCCCCACGATCTCCTCGTTGGGAAGCTGTGCCACCAGAGCCTGGCCGTCCTCTAGCCGGAGGTGGACCTTGGACATCCAACCCAGGTCGGTCCGTCGCTCGACGGTGATGGGGAAGGACATCTCTCCGGGCGTCCCGGTGATCTGGATGTCGTGGGGTCGGATGTACGCCACGGCGTCGATGCCGTTATCGAGATCGTATGCGCCGGCCACCGCGGAACGCCCGAAATGCACGTGTCCCTCCCACACCACGCCACGCAGCATGTTCGAGGCCCCGACGAAGGCGGCCACGAAGGGCGTGGCCGGCCGGTTGTAGATCTCGTCCGCGGTTCCGATTTGCTCAACTCTGCCGTGGTTCATCAACACGACCTCGTTGGCGAGCTCCAGGGCCTCCTCCTGGTCGTGGGTGACGAACAGGCTGGTCACCCCGAGCTCCCGGTGCAGCTCGTCCAGCCACCGGCGGAGCTCCTGGCGGACCCGCGCGTCCAGCGCTCCGAACGGCTCGTCAAGCAGCAGGACTTTGGGGCGAGGGGCCAGGGCCCGAGCCAAGGCCACCCGCTGGCGCTGCCCGCCCGAGAGCTGCTCGGGATAGCGTTCGGCGAAGGGGGCCAGCCCTACCAGCTCCAGCAACTCGTCGACCCGCTGACGCTGGGCGGGCTTGTCGACATGGCGGACGGAGAGACCGAACGCCACGTTCTGCCGCACGGTCATGTGCCGGAACAGGGCGTAGTGCTGGAAGACGAAGCCGAGGAGCCGATCCTGGACGCTGGCGTGGGTGAGCTCTTCTCCGGCCACCCAGACCCGGCCGGCGTCCGGACGCTCCAGGCCCGCGATCATCCGCAGGACGGTGCTCTTCCCGGAGCCGCTCGGCCCCAGCAGCGCCGTAATGGCTCCCTCGGCCGCCCTGAAGCTGATGGCGTCCACGGCCCGGAACGTGCCGAAGGACTTGGTCAGCCCCCAGCAGCAGGATCGAGAACGCCGCCAGCGTGAGGGCCACGATGTAGGCCTGCTGCTCCTGAAACTGATCGAAGGCCCGCAGGATGTAGAGCGTCGCCGTCTCCGTCCGTCCCTGGAGCAACCCGCTCACGATGAGCACCGCCCCGACCTCGCCGATGGCCCGTGCCGTCGACAGCGCGATCCCGTACAGCAACCCCCACCTGATGTTCGGCAGCGTCACCCGGAAGAACGTCTGGAGCCTCGAGGCCCCGAGCGTCCACGCGGCCTGCTCCTCCTCCATGCCGAGCTCCTCGAGCACCGGCACGACCTCCCGGACCACGAACGGGATGGAGATGAAGATCGTGACCAGGATCATCGAGGGCAGCGCGAAGATGATCTGGATCCCGCGCGCGGCGATGAAGGACTCGAACCACCCGCTTCGGCCGAACAGCAGGACGGCCATCAGCCCCACGATGACCGGCGAGACGGCGAGGGGAAGGTTGACGAGGGCTGAGACCAGGCGCTTGCCGGGGAACCGGTCGCGGGCTAACAGGAGTGCGACGACGACGCCGAACGCCGTCGTCACGGCCACGGTGACCAGCATGATCACGAAGGTCAGGTAGAAGGCGTGCCGGACGTCCGGCAGGCTGAAGGTCCGCCCGATCGCCCCCAAGCCTGACTTGAGCCCGTAGAAGATGATGCCCCCGAGTGGCGCCAGCAGCAGGGCTAGCACATACAGCAGCGCCACCGCAAGCATCAGCCCCCGCGCCAGGCGTCCCCGACCCGCATCCGAGTTGCGAGCCCGCTCAGTGACCGTGAGGCGATCGATCGGCGCCGGCTGCGATGGCTCCCGCGTCTGCGTGCTCATGACTCGGATCCTTTCGAGGGGCTCGACACGAGCTTCTCGGTCAGGAGCACGAGCACGAACGAGAGGCCGAAGAGCAACGCCGAGACGGCCGCCGCCTGGTCGGGGCCTCCGCTGCCCCCGTAGTTGGTCGGGTTGATCAGTTGGGAAATGAACACCGGAGCGGTGAGCGTCTTGTTCGGGATGTTGCCCGCGACGATGACGATGGCGCCGAACTCCCCCAGGCTCCGGGAGAACGCCAGGAGGGCGCCACCGGCGATGGCCGGGCGGAGCGCGGGGAACACCACCTTGCGGAAGGTCGTCCATCCGCCCGCCCCGAGCACGCGCGCCGCCTCCTCCTCCGCCGGGTCCAGCTCCAGGAGCACCGGCTGCACGCTCCGCACCACCAGCGGGAGCGTCACGAACAGCAACGCCAGGAGGATCCCGAGGGGGGCGAAGATGATGTGGATCCCGTGATGCTCCAACCAGCCGCCGAGGGTGGAATTGGGCCCGTACAGGGCCACCAGCATGAGCCCGGCCACCAGGGTCGGCACCGCGAACGGAAGGTCCACCACGGCGGACAGGAGGTCTCGCCCGGGGAACCGGATCCGAACGAGGACGTAGGCCAGCAAGGTCCCGAGGACCCCGTTGATGATCGCGGTGAGGGCGGCGGTGACGAGCGTGAGGCGGATGGCGTTCCAGGCCCCGAGTGAGGTCATGGCGTCCCTGAGGTTCATCAGGCCGTTGCCGAACCCTCGCTGGAGGATCGCCGCCACGGGCAGCAGGATGAACAGGCCCAGGTACAGGAGGGCCACGCCGCGCAGGGGCCAAGGGCCAAGGGCCGCGCCCGGCCGTCGCCGGACGCGGCCGCTGGGCCGTTTCGTCTCCCTCTCGATCGTCGCCTGGGCCACGGTCACCTATCCGTGGACGGCCTTGAAGGCCTGGGTGAACGCCCCGTTCGGGCCGAACACGGTGTCGCTGGCGAGCTTGTCCCAGCCGCCGATGTCATCGGTGGTGAACAGGTCCTGGATGGGGGGGAACTGAGCCCCGTCGCCCTTCTGGGCCGTGGCAACGTCGATCGGCCGCTCGTAGCCCACCTTCGCGAAGACGGCCTGGGCGTCGGGCGTGTGCAGGTACTTGACGAAGGCGTCGGCGATGTTCGTGACGCAATGCGCCTTGGCGTTCTTGTCCACCACGACGGTGGGCGTCTGGATCGAGACCGTCGAGGACGGGATCACGAACTGGTCCTTGCTGCCGGCGGCGACGCCCGCCAGCGCCTGGTTCTCGTAGGTGATGGCCACGTCGCCGTTGCCCGACTCGAAGTCCTTGAAGGAGTCGTTGGCGCTCTTGTCCAGCACCGTCACGTTCTTGAAGACGGCCTGGAGAAAACGCTGGGCGTCGGCCTGGCTGTTAGCCGCGTATCCCGGTACCTTGCCCCTGATCGCAGCGCCGTAGGCGGCCACGATGTTCCACTTGGCCCCGCCGCTCTGTGCGGGGTCCGGGGTGAGGATCTTCAACCCTGGCTGCAGCAGGTCGGTCCAGTCGTCGATGTTCTTCGGGTTGCCCGGGCGGACCATGAACCCGACCACGGACGTCGCCACGATGGAGCCGTCGGCGTCGTGCTGCCAGTCATGGGTGATCAGCCCCGCCTTCTGAACCAGCTCGACGTCGGGAGCGAGCGAGGACGCATAGATGTCGGCCGGGAATCCGCTGATGATGTTCTCGGCCTGGGTTGTGCTCCCCGTGAAGGACATCTGGAAGATCACTTGCTGACCGTGATTCGTCTTCCAGTCGGACGCGAAGGTGTTCGTGAGCTTGCCGTATGNNCGTCGTACGGGTTGCTGTAGGCGCCCAGCGTGATCACCGGGCTCTTGGCCGGGGTGCATGGCCCGGCGGCGTTCGTGTTCGTCGCCGCGTTGCTGCTCGAGCACGCCACGCCGGCCAGGAGCGCCAGGCTCGCCGCCAGGGCTCCCCTCCTTGCCCAAACTTTTGTCATCGCGTCTCCCTTCGCCAGTCATTTGGTCAAGTTGACTATCTTGACTTTGTAGAGGGTTCCAGTACGGTACGGAGCCGTGCACGCCTTGTCAAGGGCACTGTTGCATTGGCCGCCGGCGCGGCATCAGGGAGACTCACGCGATGAGATCACGCCGTTGCCTTCGCCTCCGACCCACACCGACCTCGGCCTTCGCCGGGTATCGCTTCCCCCCGGAGGTCATCACCCTGGCGGTCCGGTGGTACCTGCGGTTCGGCCTCTCCTACCGGGACGTCGAAGAGGTCCTCGCCGAGCGCGGCATCGAGGTCGACCACGTCACGGTGTACCGGTGGGTGCAGCGCTTTGCCCCGGAGTTCGCCGTGGCCGCACGAGCTCGGCAGCACGTGGTCGGGGATCGCTGGCACGTCGATGAGACCTGCGTGAAGGTCGGAGGGACGTGGCGCTTACCTGTTCCGGGCCATCGACCAGTTCGGCCAGGTCATCGACGTGTTCCTCTCGCCTCGCCGGGACGCCAGGGCAGCCCGCCACTTCTTCGAGCGAGCGATCGCCCGGATCCGGCTCTCACCCGCGGAGGTCACCACCGACCGGTACCGGGTCTACCCCGCGTGCTCGACGAGCTGCTGCCAGCAGCCTTCCATGACACGGAGGTCTTATGCCAACAACCCGCTCGAGACCGACCACGGGCGGCTGAAGGCCCGGCTTCGACCGATGCGCGGGCTGAAGCGGGACCGCACCGCCAGGGTCATCGTCGCTGGCCATGCCTTCGTCCAGAACCTCCGCAGGGGCTTCTACGATCTCGGGACCGATGTGCGTCCGGCCTTCCGTCTCGCCGACGTCTTCTCCGAACTGGCCCTGGTGACCTGATACGCGCCAGCGCTGGATCGCTCCCTCGCGCCCAGACTTCAGCCAACGCAGCAGTCCCCTCGCCGCTCTCGCCGCCTCGAGGCGAAGCCGGAGCTGTGGGGGTCGAGAACTCTGATCGGCAGGGTTGCGTGTCGCCCGGCGCGGCTCATTCTTGGAACTCATCGTCTTCAAGTGGAGACTGACCGGTATCTACCACGACGGTGTGGAGCTCGAACGAACACCATCTCTGCAGCATGCTGAGCGACCGGTCCCGGGGCCACAGCGCCGGGTCCGTGTACCACCCTCTCAGCTCTTCTTCGAAGAGTGCCTCGTGATGACGGGCAAGCCACTCGGCGAGCTCGTCCTCGTCTTCGACCTCAACCAAGTACACGGTGTGCTCTTGGTTGACCTCGGCCAAGGTGAGGGTGTGCGAGGTGGGGGAGGGATCGGCGCCGTTGATCCAATCGACGAACGGCTGCTTGTACCGAAGGATCAGGGCTGCTCGATTGAGCATGATCGTTCCACCCGGGGATCATCTGGTCCAGGTCACGGGCCCTCGTTCATGCCACGCGCGCATGGTACTCGTGGATCAGCCCGCCGAGCACCGCCCGGCGCCGAACATCGCGAGGACGTACCGGCGCCCTCCCGTCCAATGGCCGGTCCGGGACGGCGAGCGCCAAGCCGCGGTGCGGGCGCTCATGGTTGTAATGGTCCGCGTAGGTTCGCAGGATCCGTTCGAGGTGGCGGCGACCGAGCACCAGGACGTGGTCGAGGCACTCGGCCCGGACGGTCTCGACCCACCGTTCGGCGTATGCGTTCGCCTTCGGGGCCCGGATGGGGGTGAGGATCACCTCGGTCCCCTCGGTTCGGAACACCTCCTCAAAGGGGCCCGAGAACTTCGCATCGCGGTCGTGGATGAGGAACCGGGCCGGGGCCGTCCCATCGGCGGCGCTCAGGGCGAGGTTCCTGGCCTGCTGGGTGACCCAAGCCGAGTCGGGACGGGCGCTCACCTTGGCGACATGGACGCGCCTTGACCCCAGTTCGATGAAGAACAGCGCGTGGAGGGTCTTGCATCGGATGGTCTGGACGGTGAAGAAATCGCAAGCCACGATGCCCCTGGCCTGCGCTCGGAGGAACTCAGACCAGGTCGGCCCGTTCCGCCTCGGGGCCGGTCCAAGGCCATTTCGTCGAAGCAGGGTCCTGATGGTCGTCGCTCCGACTCTGATCCCGAGCTTGCGCAGCTCCCCGGAGATCCTGACGCACCCCCACCTGGAGTTCTCCCGGGCCATCTGAAGGACCAGCGCTTTGACCTCTGGGTCGAGGGGCGGCCTCCCGGGCCTCCTTCCTCGCCCGAAGGTCCACTTCCTCCGGACGAGTTCCCGGTGCCATCGCAGGAGCGTGCTCGGGGTGACGATGAACGAACCCCACCGGTCCCGGGGAAGGACCCGGCTCGCCGAAGCAAGGAGCACCCGATCGAGGCGCCGCAGCCTCGGGCGGCCGGCCTTCCGACGAAGGACCCGGACCTGATGGCGCAGGACGAGGATCTCCAGGTCCTTCGAGCCGTCGTCCGAGCGTCCGCTGGCGAGGACCCGGGTGAGGGTTCGGATCACGAGGGAGAGGAGGAACAGCATCCCCGAATCCTAGGGACGCGCTGGGACGCAGCGCGAAACTGGATTTTCGACCCCGACAGGGCCATGCTGGCCTTCCTGGCCGCCCCGGTGGCCCAGTCGCTGCTCCTGGCGGCCGCCTTTCGGGTCCTGCTCACGGGAGACGGGGTCCTTGGTCTGCCCCTCGGGAGCGGGTTCATCGACATCCTGGTGGTGGGAACCCTCATGTACTTCCTGTACAAGGTCCCGTTCTGGATGCTGAACGCCGCCTTCTCCGGAGCCGGCTCCCGGGCGGTCGTGCAGGTCAGGCGGATCGGCCGAGAGGTGGCCAGGGCGGTGAGCGCCGGGTGAAGGTCCGGGTCCCGGCCGACGTCGACATGGCCGATCGGATCTTCGCCGGCCTGACCGCCCGCCAGCTCGCCATCCTGGGCGGCGACGCGCTGCTTCTGGTGCTGATGTACGTGACGGTCGGCTCTCGCCTCCCGCTGCCCCTCCTCGGGGTGGTGGCCCTCCCCGTCGCCCTCATGGGCGTGCTGTGGGCAACCACATCTCCGGACGGAACGACCTGGGAACGCATGGTCATGGCCGCGGTACGCCACTTCCGGGAGCCCCGCCGCCGAGTCCTGGCACCCGAGGGCATCCCGCCGCTTCCCGACTGGGCTTCGGGGGCCGTTGATCGGGTGGCCCCCCTTGGCCTTCCCGTGGAGGGCTCGAGTCGAGACGGCCACGTTGAGCTGGGAGCCGAGGGGGTCGCCGCCATCTGCCGGGCGTCCTCCATCAACTTCGCCCTTCGCTCGGAGGCGGAGCAGCAGGCGCTGGTGGACGGCTTCGCCCGGCTGTTGAACGCCCTGGATGCCCGGGTCCAGTTCCTGGTGCGATCGAACCGGACCGACCTGCGGGCCTTCCTCGACGCCATCGAGGAGGGAGCGGCCGGCCTCGCGCATCCCGGGCTGGAGGCGGCGGCCCGCGAGCATGCGGCGTTCCTCCGGTCCTTGGCCTCACGCAGAGACATCCTGGCCCGGCAAGTGCTGGTGTGCTTCCGCGAGGAGGGTGGGGCCGCGGAGGGGCGGCGCTCCAGCCTCGATCATCGGGTCGAGGAGGCCGCCGCCCTGCTCCGTGGTCTGGGCGTGCGGCTGGTCCGGCTGGATGGAGACGAGGCGGCGGAGGTGCTCTCCGCGGCCTCCGACGCTGAGTCCGATCCCGCTCCGCCGGGCTCCCGCTCCGCCGGCGTGGTGGGGGGAATCTGGTGAGGTTGGGCCTCCATCGCCGCCCGAGCCCCTCCCCGCCCTCGGGAGTGCTGGGGCCCGATGCCCTGGAGATCTTCCCCCGACGCGTGCGGGCCGGACAGACCTGGTGCGAGACCTTCGCCGTCACCGGATACCCCCGGGAGGTGTCTCCGGGGTGGCTTGGCCCGCTCGTCGCCTATCCGGGGCCGGTGGACGTGGCCCTCCACGTGGAGCCGGTGGACAACGCCGATGCGGCCAGGCACCTCCGCCGGCAGCTGGCTCGATTCGAGTCCACCAGGCGCATCGAGGCCAAGCAGCAGCGCCTGACCGACCCGGAGATGGAGGTGGCGACCCGGGACACGGAGGACCTGGCGGCAGAGATCGCCCGGGGAGATGGCCGGCTGTTCCGGGTGGGCCTGTACGTCACCGTCCGGGCCCCGACCGAGGAGGCCCTGGAGCGTGAGGCTCGCCGGGTCCGAGGACTCTGCGCCTCCCTCCTCCTCGACGCCCGCCCGGTTACTTTCCGCTCGTTACAGGGGTGGATCACCACGCTCCCTCTGAGCATCGACGCCCTGCGGATCCGCCGGACCTTCAACACCAGAGCCCTGGCGGCCTCGTTCCCTTTCGCCAGCGCCGAGCTGGAGACGGCTGGCGGGGTCTTCCTGGGACGCAACGCCACCACCGGGGGGCTGGTGTTCCTGGACCGGTTCGCCCTGGAGAACCACAACCAGGTCGTCCTGGCCCGGTCGGGAGCCGGGAAGAGCTACCTGTCGAAGGTCCAGATCCTCCGGGCCCTGTACGCCGGGGTCGAGGTCCTGGTCATCGACCCGGAGGACGAGTACGGGCGCCTGGCTCGGGTCGTCGGCGGGACCGTCATCCGGGTGGGGGCTGGCAACGAGCGGCTGAACCCCTTGGATATCGCGGGGGCCGGCGGACCGGAGGCCCTCACCGATCAGGCCCTGTTCCTCCACACCCTGGTGACGAGCCTCCTCGGAGGGGTCTCCGCCGACGAGAAGGCCGCCCTCGACCGGGCCATCCTGTCGGCCTACGAGCGGGTGGGCATCACCTCCGACCCCAGGACCCACGTGCGACCGGCGCCGCTGCTGAAGGACGTGGTGGCCTGCCTCCGGGACGATCCGCTCGGCGCGTCGCTCGGCGGGCGGCTCGAGCCCTACGTCTCGGGATCGCACCGCGGGCTGTTCGACGCGCCGACCACCGCCCGCCCCGACGGGCACCTGGTGGTGTTCTCCCTGCGGTACCTGCCGGAGGAGCTCAAGACCCCGGGGACGCTTCTCGCCCTGGACGCGGTGTGGCGCCGCGTGGCCCGAGGCGAGCGGCGACCCCGCCTGGTGGTGGTGGACGAGGCGTGGTGGCTCCTGGGACCGGACGGGACGCGGGAGCCCGGTTCCTGCAGCGGCTTGCCAAGTCGGCCCGGAAGCACTGGTGTGGGCTCACGACCATCACCCAGGACGTGGCCGATGTCCTCTCCACCGAGCTGGGCCAGGCGGTGGTCACCAACGCGGCGCACCAAGCGCTCCTGGGGCAGTCGCCCCAGGCCATGGACGCGCTGGCCCGGGCGTTCAACCTGTCGGAGGGAGAGCGGAGCTACCTGCTCACCTGCGACCGCGGCCAGGGGATCCTGGTCGTGGGGACCGAGCGGGCCGCGCTCCAGGTGGTGGCCTCCGAGGCGGAGCACGCCCTGGCCACGTCCGACCCGGCGGAGCTGGCCGCGATGGGCGAGGAGGCCTGAGGGTGCTCGGGAAGCTCGCCTCCCCCCGACCAGGGCACGGGGCGGACGCAATCTTCTGCACGCCCCTGCCAGGCCGGAGAGCTCGAGGCCATGGTCCTGTCGCACCCGCGGATCGGGCTCCGACCTGAGGCGCGAGGGGACGTGGCCGCCGGGCTGATCGATCCCCGGGTCCTCCAGGTCCTCCTGTTCCTGGCAGAGAGGCACGACCTGAACTCGGTGGGTCCGCTCATCACCGCACACTCCTACTACATCGCCGGAACGAACGTGCCCTCCAACCATGCGTTCGGCCGGGCCGTGGACATTACGGTGATCGACGGCATGGGCGTGTCTGTGGCGAATGCCGACGCCCGGGACGCCATGGAGATGGTGCTTACGCTCGCTCCGCCGCTCCTGCCCGACGAGCTCGGCGGTCCGTGGCTCCTGTACAGCACCTCGGTCGACGTGTTCACCAGGGATCACGGCGACCATCTCCACGTGGGGTGGGACCGTTGACGCCAGCCCCCACCCCTTCAGGCCCCCTCTCCCGCTTCCTCCAGGACCCCGAAGGGTTCCTCCGACGAATAGCTGAACGGCTCGGGGACATCGTGCCCCTTGTAACCCTGGCCTTGAGTGCCGTTGCAGCAGTCCTCCTGGTACTCCGCCTCTGGCGCTGGTGGCGGCAGGCGAGCCTCTCCCGGGGGGCCAGGCACATCAGGATCCTTCCTCCACCCGAGGTGGATCCTGCCGGCGCTCGGATGCTGTGGATGGGTCTCCATGCGCTCCTCCGCCCGTGGTGGAGGCGGGTCATCTGGGGTCAGCCCCACCTCGCCTGGGAGGTGACGGCCGTGCCCGAGGTGGTGGAGGTGTCCCTATGGGTCCCCGAGATCGTGCCGCCCGGGCTCATCGAGCGGGCGGTGCAGGCCTCGTGGCCGGGGGCCAGGACGGTGGTGACATCTTCTGACCCACTCTTATCCATGGGCCGCCCTGGCCCAGCCTCCATCGAACTCACCGAGCTGGTGCTGGCGGAACGGGAGTGGTTCCCGATCGGGACGCCTGGGGGCGACTCCCTCGGGCTGGCCCTGGCCGGCCTCACCGGCCTTGCCGACGGGGAGGCCGTGGCCATCCAGTTGCTCGCCCGGCCCGCCACGTCCGCTTCCCGGCGCCGGCTCCGTCGTGCCGCCAGGTCGATTCGGGCGGGCGCGCGGTTCGCCTGGCGAGCAGGCCGGGGCCCGGCGACCCGGCCGGTGGTCGACCCCGCAGCCGAAGGCGACGTTCGCGCCGTCCTGGGGAAGGCGTCCTCGCCGCTGTGGAGCTGCTCGCTCAGGGTGGCCGTCGGCTCCCCCCGAAGGGATTGGGCCCGCGGCCGCATCCATGGGCTCGCCGGTGCCTTCGCCGTCTTCGAGGGCCGCAATGGATTCCGCCGCCGACATGTGCCGGGTGGGCTTCACCGGATGCGCGCGCGCAGGCTCGGGCGCTCCTATCTCCTGTCGGTATCCGAGCTCGCGGAGATCGCCAGCCTCCCCGAGAGCGGCGCCATCGCCGGGCTGGAGCGGGCCGCGGCCAAGACGGTGCCTGCTGCCAGAGACCTTCCCCGCGAGGGCAAGGTTTTGGGCATGGCCGACCACCACGTGGGAGTCGAGCGACCTGCGGCGATCTCGGTCGAGGACGTCCGACACCACATCCACGTCATCGGGGAGACCGGCACCGGGAAGTCGACCCTCCTGGCCCGCCTGGTCCTCCAGGACGCCGAGGCCGCTCGCTCCGCGGTGGTGATCGACCCCAAGGGCGACCTGGTGAACGCC
>WNGB01009069.1_pt1 | contig 14018 bp, 11 predicted proteins | sample 5400681 | NCBI WGS metagenome assembly WNGB01 (sample SAMN13153367, study PRJNA577476) | soil metagenome | isolation source: 115 cm soil or saprolite under grassland replicate 2 | place: USA:California | collected 2016-06-15 | reverse complement strand
GGTTCGCAGCTGACCGCCAGCCCCGGCTCCTGGGACCAGACCGGCCTGACGTTCGCCTTCCAGTGGCTGCGCGACGGCGTACGCGTGACCGGGGCGACGGAGCAGCAGTACGGGCTGACCAGCGCCGACCTCGGGCACCGCCTCGCCGTCGAGGTGACAGCAACCCGTCCGGGCGCGTTGCCCGGGGTGGCACGGTCGGCGCAGACCGCGGTGGTCACGACCAAGAACGGTGCGACGTGGGAACAGGTCAACGCCGCGCTCTGGTGAGGGCGACGACGAGTCTGGGAGGCAACCGGGAAACCTAAGGCCCGCTCCCAGGACGGTTTCCGTCCGGAACGGGTGCGATGCTGCGCGTATGGGCACAGACACCGAGCTCTCGATGACGTGGGCGCAGGCGCTGGGTTGGCGGATGGAGCGGCACCTCCTCGATCCGGTCGGGTCCGAGTCCGTGGCCGACGTCGTACGCCGGCTCGGCGCGGTCCTGTCGATGGACGAGGCGCTGGCCGAGCTCGCCGTACGCACGCGGAGCACTGCGTCGCGACCCGGCGAACTGATGGAGGCCTTGGCGGACGGCGAGGTGGTCAAGGCGTTCGCGTTCCGCGGGTCGATGCACTACCTCTCGCCCGAGGACGGCGGCGTCTATCTCGCCCTGAGGACGGCGGGGCGGCAATGGGAGCTGCCGAGCTGGGTGGAGTACTACCAGCTGAAGCCGGCGGACTGGCCCGACTTCCGGGCCGCGGTCCGCGACGCGTTGCGGGACGGGCCGTTGACGATCGCCGAGCTGGGTGAGGCCCTGACGAGCCGCCGCGCGTACCGGCACCTGAAGCCGATCTTCGAGGACGGTGCGGGCACGCTGATCAAGCCTCTGACCTGGCAGGGCGACATGAGCTTCGCACCGTCACGCGACGGCCAGCGCACGTTCCAGCGCCTCGACGACAACCCGCGGTGGAAGGGCATTCCGGACCTCGAGGACGCCGGTCCGCGCGCGATCACGATGTACCTCCGGACCTATGGACCGGCCACGTCTGACCACATCCACTACTGGCTCGGCAACGGCCTGAGCGCGGGCCGCAAACGGCTCGACCGCTGGCTCTCCGAGCTGGGCGACCGGCTGGTCGCCGTCGACGTCGAGGGCAGCACGGCGTACGTCGCCGCCGAGGACGTCGAGTCCCTCACCACCGCACGCCCCTCGGACGCCGTGCGGTTCCTCCCCGGCCACGACCAGTGGGTGATGGGACCCGGCACCAAGGACGCCCACGTCACCCCGTCGGCGCAACGGCAAGCCATGACCCGCAAGGCGAACCCGGTGATCGTCGGCGGCGTCGTGCGCGGCACCTGGGCCACCAAGGGTGACCAGCTCACCGTCACCTGGCTCGACCAGACGCAGCGACCGCCCCGGAAGACCTTCGAGGAGGAGACCGGTCGTCTGGCCGGCATCCTCGGCAGGGACCTGCACCCGATCCTGAGCGCATGAAAGCCACCGAGCCGCTCAGCACAAAAGCCCCGACAGCGGCACGACCGGGCGGATCAGCGCACGCTATCCGCGGCATGACCGGCGGCGGCATCTCCTCGGCATAGTGAGACCACGAGCGAGTGCGGCATCGCTTCATTCATCGCGGTAGCCCAAGACAGCGCGGGTCATCTGGTTACGCGTGTCCAGCAGGTCGTCGAGCGCGGTGTCCAGGTCGTCGGCGGTGACGTGCAACTGGCTGTCCTCGGCCTGGTCTTCTCGGTCGGCCGCCACGACTGCCGCACGGCGGAGCAGCTCCTTGAGGAAGGACGCGGTGACGCCGTCCGTGCGGTCGAGCACGGTGTCGAGACGGCTCAGGTCGATGTCGAGACTGCCCCGGTAGAGCTCAACGAGCCGGCGGCGTGACTCGCGGTCGGGCAGTTCGATGTGCACGGCCTGGTCCACGCGTCCGGGCCGTGAGGCAAGCGCAGGCTCGAGCAGATCGGCGCGGTTGGTGGTCAGCAGGAAGACGACGTCGGCATCCTCGTCGAGCCCGTCCATCTCGTTGAGGAGGGTGAAGAGCAGCGGCGTCTCGCCGCCGTAGTGGCCGCGCTCCTCGGCGATCAGGTCGACGTCCTCGACGACGATCATGGCTGGCTGGAGCGTGCGGGCGACGGAACAGGCTTCGCGGATGCCGTGCAGGGTCTCCCCGGTGAGTTCCACGACGGTGGTGCCGACGAGTTCGCTGATCAGGTAGCGCACCGAGTAGGTCTTGCCCGCGCCCGGAGGGCCGTGGAGGAGGATGCCGCGCTTGAGGTGTTGGCCCGCGGCCCGCAGTCGTGCGCTGTTGTGGGAAACGCCGACGACCTGGCGGCGCAGGTCGTCGAACGTGGCGGCGGGAAGGATCAGCTCGTCAGGAGACATGGTGGGGCGTTCACGGAAGCGAAGCAGCGAGCCGCGCTCGCCGAAAATGCTGCGTCCGAACGACACCACCTGGCCGCGGTAGACGTTGTGCTCGAGTGCGAGTTCTCGCAGTCGGTGCCCGAACTTCTCGGCTAACGGGGGGCGGCTGGCGATGATCTCTACGGTGACGCCCGACGAGCCGCTCTCGGGATCCGGTCCGCGGAAGAGGACGGCGATGCGGCCGTCGTCGTCCTCGAGCAGGACGACGGCGACGCGCAGGCACTCACGAGTCTCGCCGCCTGGACCGCTGGGCAAGCTGATCCTGGTGACGTTGCCGGGCCGCGGGCCGTGCATCGCGTAGACCGGGTCGTCGCCGAGCAGATCCGCGATCCCGAAGGGGCCGTGATGGTGGGGCCCGGCCACCCCGAGAACTCGAGCGCGGTCGCCGTACTCGTCGAGTATGACGTCCAGGGCACCCTGAACGTTCACATGCTCGTACTGCGGCCACTGCTCCACCGTGACTGGCAGCTCGTGCACCGGGCCCCCGAGATGCTCGATGAGCACTGACCGGAAGGTCGGCTGGTCGGCCGCGCGGGCCTTCGAGACGAACCGGCGCACTACATAGCGGCCATAGCGACCAATGTCAGAGAACTGGGGCGCGTAATCGTCGGCCGAGGGCGCGACCCGCGGAACCGCGGAGAAGGACACCCTCAGGAGCGTAGAGGCACACGGTCGACTGACACCACGAAATAGACCGTTGGATGTCGCGGCCGTCCCACGGGTTTCACTACGTCCCTGCAGACCGCCCAGCCGCCAAGGCCCTCAGTCGACTCCCGCAGCAGCCGCCAGCGACCGACCATCGGCAAGGCCGCGCAGTCAGCGGAATGGTCGGGCGTTCCGCTCCGATAGCGGGCATGAGAGGGCGCATCGCTCACTCGCGGTTGGTGTCGGCAGCTAAGGAAGGAAAGTGCTTCCAATGCCCTTCTGACACGACCTCGACGGTGCCGTCGGTCACCTTGATAGCCGTCTGGTCGTCGATGGCGTACGCCGGACCCGCGATGTCGGCGGCCCATCTCTCCGCCTCGGCCATGGTGTTCGCCGGCATGAGCTCGTGACCCAGGTGAGGGAAGATCGAGAAGTCGACGACTCCGAGGATGCTGTAACCCCCGGTGGGCGGCCTCCAGTTGACGAAATCGTCACCGATCCGGGGGGTCATCACCATGCTTCCAGCGCTCACCCCCACCCAGACCGTCTCGCTCAGCGACGGCAGGAGGCTCGCCAGCCCGGACTGCCGCATCCAGTGGCACAGGTACGTCGCATCGCCGCCGTCCACCAGCAGGACGTCAGCCTCCCGGACCCAAGGGATCCCGCGCTCCTCGCTGATGCTGGGCAGTGCGGTGAGCTCGAGTACGCCCACCGACTTCCAGCCCAGGTCGCACATGGGTCCCGGGGACCGGCCGGCGATGAAGCGCCAGGCCGAGGCCGGCGTGCACATGGGGTGGCCGTACTCCGCCGTAGGGATGCAGAGGGCACTGGAGTCGGCGATCGGCTTGCCCAGCAGGTCGACCAACGCATCGCGGATGCTCGTGTTCGTGACGCCCCCGGAGGTGAGAAGGAAGTTCAAGATGCCTCCCTATTCGGGTGCGATGGATTGGTGTGGCATGCAGACCGGGGCCTACCGCGAGAATCATCGCTGCTGAACGGGGCAAAGCTACCGGCAGCAGGCCGTTCGCCCCGCAGCTCGGGAACGAGCGCACGCGGCGCCGCGCGCACCGCGACACGACAGGACGGCTTCCTGAGTCCCGTTATCGTCGTGGTTGTGACAGCACAAGCGGCGGGAGAGTTCCGTCGGACGCCTCTCGAGCGGTCAGACCAGCGAGTGGCGTGGGCGCGCAGTGACCAAGCCTTCTTCGCTGCGGGAGCGTGTCACCTACTCTCGGTGGTCTGCCGAGCGGTCTATCCGGAGCGATCGCTTGACTTGGCCGCCGTACGTTTGGCGGGCGACGAGTCGGTCTTTCGCACCTACGCCACCTGGAACGGCTGGGCGTTCGACCATTCGGGCTGGAACCCGGAGTCGGAACTGCTCGCGGTGAACGAAGAGTTTGACGGCCATCCGTTGGAACGTATTCACGTCGCCCTCGGTCTTGCGGAGTTCTGTGAACAGCACAATCACCGGATGCCGAATCAGTACTGGCGTGACCCATTGCCACGGGCTCACGAGTACGTCGGTCGCTACGCCCCACCCTGGGCATGACGTCGCTCCCATCCGGTCATCGGCAGAACAAGCATGAGCGCGCACTGCCTCTACCGACGTTCGGCTCCTCACGCAACGGTGACGGGCGTCGAAGCGTCATGATGGGTGAGAGCGAAGGAGACCGGATGACGACAGCGCAGTAGGCGAACCGCGGTCCGCTGAGGAGCACGGCGTCGAGATGCCTTTCCCGGACCACGGTCATTCCGGCGCGATGGGGTATGTGTCCACGTCCAGTGCGCAGCCAAGTGCCGTCACCCTGCGAAGAGCTTCTGGCGAGATTCGTTGTCGTGCTCGTACGGCAGGATCAGGCCATGACATCGGCGTCGAACTTGCTCGGTCGGTACCTGGATGGGCAGCGCGATCAGGTTTGGCATGAGCTGCGCCAACTGGGCAGCAGGCTGCGTGAGTCCAGCGTGTTCGATGAAGCGCAACTCGTGTGCGACGAGATGGCTCGACGAGCTCGGCACAACATCGAAGTGATCGTCACGCGGCTCTTGGACGACGGCTACCGCTTCCATGCGAACAACGACGAAAAATCTGCCGAGACACCCTTCGTCCCGGCCACGCCTGGGGCAGCGGATCAGGCCGGCTGGCTGCTGGAGCGCTTCGGCTCGGTGCCGTTGACCCTCCTCTCGTGGATGCGAATCGTCGGCGATGTCTGGCTGGTCGGCACGCATCCGAAGTGGCGCACATCGGCGTCCGCTGACCCCCTCGTGATAGAGGCAGAAGGTTCGCGCTACCCCGGGTCGTCGATACGAACCTACTTCGAGGCCGAACTCGAAAACTGGCGGCAGTGGACCGCGGAGGATTCCGCGGCGGGATTGTTCGTTCTGCCACTCGCGCCGGACCGGTTGCACAAGGAGAACGTGAGCGGCGGACCGCCGTACGGGATCGTTCTTCCCGACGGGTGCGTGGACGGACTGTTTGTTGGCGAGACGGCGATGCCGTTCGTTTCCTACCTCAACTGGGTGTTCCGACACGGAGGGTTTCCCTGGCCAACGGCCTCCGAGGAGGAATGGCGAGTGAAACGCGCACTCGCGAGGGACTTGCTCCCGCTCTGAGCGACTACGCGTTTCCGGCCCGGGTTCCGCCACGGCACGATCGGAACGCCGGTCAGAGGCGCTCGATGATCGTCACGTTGGCCTGGCCGCCGCCCTCGCACATGGTCTGCAGTCCGTAGCGGCCGCCGGTGCGCTCGAGCTCGTTGAGGAGCGTGGTCATCAGGCGGGTGCCGGTGGCGCCGATGGGGTGGCCCAGCGCGATGCCGCCACCGTTGACGTTGACCTTCTCGTGCGGCGCGCCGGTCTCCCGCATCCACGCGAGTACGACGCTCGCGAACGCCTCGTTGCACTCGAACAGGTCGATGTCGTCGATCGTCATGCCTGCCTTCTCCAGTGCGTACGCCGTCGCCCGGATCGGACCTGTCAGCATCCAGACCGGGTCGTCGCCGCGCACCGACAGGTGGTGGATGCGAGCCCGCGGCTCGAGGTCGTGCTCGGCCAGCCCGCGACCGGAGGCGATCAACATGGCCGACGCCCCGTCGCTGATCTGCGAGGCGACCGCCGCGGTGATCCGGCCGCCCGGGGAGAGCGGCTCGAGGGCCGCCATCTTCTCCAGCGAGGTGTCGCGCGGGCACTCGTCGACCTCGAAGCGAGACCCGTCGGGCAGCGCGACGGGCGCGATCTCGCCGGCGAACCGTCCCTCGGCGATCGCGGCCCGAGCCCGCTCGTGCGAGGCGAGCGCGAACCGCTCCATCTCCTCGCGCGTGATCCCCCACTTCTCGGCGATCAGCTCCGCGCTGCGGAACTGCGAGATCTCCTGGTCGCCGTACCGGGCGAGCCAGCCGGGCGACTCCGCGAACGGCGTCGTGAAGCCGTACGGCGTTGCCACCAGCATCGCGGCCGAGATCGGGATCGCGCTCATGTTCTGCAGGCCACCGGCGACCACGAGGTCCTGGGTGCCGGACATGACCCCCTGCGCCGCGAAGTGCACGGACTGCTGCGACGACCCGCACTGCCGGTCGATGGTCACGCCGGGTACGTGGTCGGGCAGGCCGGCCACCAGCCACGCCGTACGCGCGACGTCGCCGGCCTGGGAGCCGATGGTGTCGCAGCAACCCATGATCACGTCGTCGACGGCGCCGGGGTCGACGCCCGTCCGCGACATCAGCGCGGACAGGACGTGGGCGCCCAGGTCCGCCGAGTGCATCGACGCGAGGGACCCGCCGCGCCGGCCGACCGGCGTACGGACGGCGTCGACGATGAAGGCTTCGTACTGTCTCATCGGGCGATCCCGTCGAGGAGGATGGCGAGGTACTGGTCGCCGACGGTCTCGTGGGTCAGCGGGCCGCCGGGGCGGTACCAGCGGACCGCCACCCACACGGTGTCGCGGATGAAGCGGTAGACCAGCTCGATGTCGAGGTCGGTGCGCAGGACGCCGGCCTGCACACCCTCCTCGAGCAGCGCGATCCACACCGCCCGCGACTGGGCGTTGCGCTCGGCGAGGTACGCGAACCGGTCGAAGGTGCCGAGGTAGTCGGCCTCGTTCTGGAAGATCGCGACCTCGGCGTGATGCTGGTCGATGGCCGCGAAGGAGAGGCGCACGGCCTCCTCGATCTTCGCCCGCGGGTCGAGATCGCCGGCGAGTACGTCGTCGTACGCGGCGAAGAGTTCCTCCTGGAAGGTCGACAGGATCTCGTCGACCATCGCCTCCTTGGAGACGAAATGGTGATAAAGCGACCCACTCAGGATGCCGGCGGCGTCGGCGATGTCGCGGACGGTGGTGTTCTTGAACCCCTTCTCGGCGAAGAGCTTGGCCGCGATGCCCAGCAGCTCGGCGCGCCGGCTCATCTCCACGGCCGCAGGGGTTGTCGAAGGGGTCGAGGTGGTCATTTCAGGCTCTCCACTCACGCATGTTGACTGCTCACGGACACGACCTCACCGGTGAGGTACGACGAGTAGTCACTCGCCAAGAACATCATCACGTTGGCCACCTCCCACGGCTCGGCAGCCCGCCCGAACGCCTCGCGCTGCTTGAGCTCGGCCAGCAGCTCGTCGCTGGTGACCTTGGCCAGGAACGGGTGCATCGCCAGCGACGGCGCGACCGCGTTGACCCGGATGCCGTGCGGCGCCAGGTCGAGCGCGGCGCAGCGGGTCAGCGCCATCACCCCTGCCTTCGCGGCCGCGTAGTGCGCCTGCCCCTCCTGGGCCCGCCAGCCGATCACCGAGGCGTTGTTGACGATGACGCCATTGGTGCCCGCGGCCCGCATCCTGTTGCCGGCGGCTCGCACGCAGCGGAAGGTGCCGGTCAGCGTGACGTCGAGGACCTTGCTCCACTCCTGGTCGGTCATCTCGAGTACGCCGGCCGTGCCGCCGAGCCCCGCGTTGTTGACCATCACGTCGACCCCACCGAACACGTCGGCGGCGTCGAGCAGGGCGGTCACCTGGGCCTCCTGGGTGACGTCGCAGACGAGCTGACGGACCCGGTCGGCGCCGTACTCCTCGGCGAGGGCCTTCTCGGCCTCGGCCAGCCGACGCTCGTGGGTGTCGCTGAAGACCACCGCCTTCGCCCCCTCCTCGAGCGACCGGCGCACGACGGCGGCGCCGATGCCGGCACCGGCCGCGGCGGTCACCACGACGACCTTGCCGGTCAGCAGGCCGTGCCCGGCGACGTACTCGGGAATCGGCTGTTCGGGACGGACGGCGGTCATTCAGGCTCCCTGTACTGGCTGTACTCCGCGCGAGGCTTCGGCTCGCTCTGCTGGCTGCTCGCCTTGGGCTCGCGAGGCAGGCCGAGCACGCGCTCGGCGAGGATGTTGCGCTGGATCTCGTCGCTGCCGCCGTAGATGGTGTCGGCCCGCGAGAAGAGGAAGAGACGCTGCCAGCGATCCAGGTCGTACGGCGGTCGCACGGTCAGGCTGTCGGGGCCGATGATCTCCATGGCGAGCTCTCCGAGCCGGCGGTGCCAGTTGCTCCACACCAGCTTCGCGATCGACGCGGCACCCCCGCCCGCCTCGGAGCCCTCGCCCGCGGTGGCCGAGGCCAGCATCCGCACCGCGTTGGCCCGCATCACCAGCAGCTCGACCTTGGACCGGGCCAGCCGGTCGCGCAGGACCGGGTCGTCGATCGCGCCGTTGGCCTTGGCAAGCGAAACGACCCCCTCGAACTCGCGCGCGAACCCCACCTGCTGGCCGAGCACCGACACGCCGCGCTCGAAGCCGAGCAGACCCGTCGCCACTCGCCACCCCTGTCCGACCTCGCCGACGACCAGGTCGGCATCGGTGCGCGCGCCGGTGAAGAAGACCTCGTTGAACTCCGAGCCGCCGGTGATCTGCTCGATCGGCCGGATCTCGACACCGGGCTGGTCCAGCGGCACCAGCAGGAACGACAGTCCGGCCTGCCGGCGCGAGCCCGGCTCGGTGCGGGCGATCACGAAGCACCACTGCGAGAAGTGCGCCAGCGAGGTCCAGGTCTTCTGCCCGTCGACGGCCCACGAGTCCCCGTCGAGCCGCGCCTTGGTGCTCACGCTCGCCAGGTCGGAGCCGGCGCCCGGCTCGGAGTAGCCCTGGCACCACAGCTCCTCGACCGCCCGGATGCCCGGCAGGAACCGGCGTCGCTGCGCCTCGGTGCCGAACGCGATCAGGGTCGGCCCGAGCAACTGCTCGCCGACGTGGTTGACGGTGGCCGGCGCGTCGGCCCGCGCGTACTCCTCGTGGAAGATCACCTGCTGGCCCAGGCTCAGCCCGCGACCGCCGTACTCAACGGGCCAGCCGAGGCAGGTCCACCCATGAGCGGCGAGATGACGGTTCCAGGCCAGCCGCTCCTCGTGGGCCTCGTGGTCGCGTCCGGGGCCGCCGAGGCCGCGCAGGGCGCCGAACTCTCCGGCCAGGTGCTCCTCGAGCCAGGTGCGGATCTCGGTCCGGAAACTGGCGTCGGCGCTGGTGTCCACGGCGGGCCTCCTTTCCCTGTCCTCGACGTCTACGGTAGCCTACCAAGCAACTGTTTGGTTGGCTTGTTGAGGGGAGATCGATGTCCGTACCGCAGACGCTTCCGGCCGCGCTGCGCGCAGCCGCTGAGGTGTACGCCGACCGGCCGGCGATCGTCGACGGGCCGGACGCGGTGACCTTCGCCGGGCTCCACGACCTGGTCCGCGACACCGCGCGCGGCTACCTCGCCCACGGGCTCCAAGCCGGCGGGCGGGTCTGCGTGTGGGGCCCCAACAGCGTCGCCTGGGTGGTGGCCGCGCTCGCCGCCCATTACGCCGGTGGCACGCTGGTGCCGATCAACAGCCGCTACACCGCGCACGAGGCCGCCGAGATCGTCGACCGCACCGGCGCCCAGCTCGTGGTCGTCGACGACGGCTTCCTCGGCCGCACCCGGATCGCCGACCTGCGGTCCGCATCGGCGCTGGAGTCGGTGCTGGACATCATCGACCTCGGGCGGCTCGACCACACCCGGGCGATCGGCGCCGCCATCACGGTCGCCGAGGTCGAGCAGCGCGCCGACGCGGTCTCTCCCGACAACGTGGCCGACATCCTCTTCACCAGCGGCACGACCGGTCGGCCCAAGGGCGTCCTCACCGCGCACCGCCAGACCATCGCGGCCGCACACGTCTGGGCGCGCACCGGACAGGTCACGGCCGACGACCGCTACCTGGTGATCAGTCCGTTCTTCCACTCCTACGGTTACAAGGTCGGCATCGTGACCGCGCTGCTGACCGGCTGCACGCTCTATCCGGTCGCGACCTTCGACCCCGGCGCCTGCCTGCGGCTGATCGATAAGGAGCGGATCACGATGGTGCCCGGCGCCCCGACGATCTTCCAGTCCCTGCTCGACCACCCCGACTTCGCGAGCACCGACACGTCGTCGCTGCGCTTCGCCAACACCGGCGCCGCCAACGTGCCGGTGGCCCTGGTGGAGCGGATGCAGCGCGAGCTGTCCTTCGAGCTGGTGCTGACCGCGTTCGGTATGACCGAGTGCTGCGTGGCCACCATGTGCCGACCGGGCGATCCCGACGAGGTCGTCGCCACCACCTGCGGCCGCGCGGTCGACGGCGTGGAGGCCCGGATCGCCGACGGCAGCGGCGAACTGCTGCTACGCGGGCCGATGGTCATGCGGGGCTATCTCGACGACCCCGAGGCCACCGCCGAGGCGATCGACGCCGACGGCTGGCTGCACACCGGCGACGTGGGCGTGCTCGACGACCATGACTACCTGCGGATCACCGACCGGCTCAAGGACATGTACATCTGCGGCGGCTTCAACGTCTATCCCGCCGAGGTGGAGCAGGCGCTCGCCCGGCTGGACGGGGTCGCCGACGTCGCCGTGGTCGGCGTACCCGACGAACGGCTGGGCGAGGTCGGCAAGGCCTTCGTCGTACGACGTGATCCGGGGCTGACCGCGGAGGCCGTGATCGCCTTCGCGCGCGAGCGGATCGCCAACTTCAAGGCACCCCGGTCGGTGGAGTTCGTCGGCGTACTCCCCCGCAACCTGGCCGGCAAGGTGCTGAAGCACGAGCTGAGGAGCAACTGATGAGCGACGTCGTCCTCTACCGGGTCGAGGGGCCGGTCGCCCGGATCACCCTGAACCGACCGGACTACCGCAACGCCCAGAACTCCGCGATGACCTATGCGCTCGACGCCGCCTTCCAGCGCGCGACCGACGACGACGAGGTCGCGGTGATCGTGCTCGACGGGGCCGGCAAGCACTTCTGCGCCGGGCACGACATCGGGACGCCCGGGCGCGACGTCGACGTCGAGTTCGAGCGCAAGGCCGTCATCCACTGGACGCACGTCGACAAGGAGGGTGGCGACCTGCGGTGGGCCCGCGAGTCCGAGGTCTACCTCGGCATGTGCCGCCGCTGGCGGGAGATCCCCAAGCCGGTGATCGCGATGGTGCACGGCGCCTGCATCGCGGGTGGTCTGATGCTGGCCTGGTCGTGCGACTTCATCATCGCCTCCGACGACGCGTTCTTCTCCGACCCGGTGGTCCGGATGGGCATCCCGGGTGTCGAGTACTTCGCGCACCCGTGGGTGATGAACCCCCGCGCCGCCAAGGAGTTCCTCTTCACCGGTGACCGGTTCACCGCGCAGCGCGCGCTGGAGCTCGGCATGGTCAACCAGGTCGTGCCGCGTGCCGAGCTGGAGTCGACGGTGCTGGCGATGGCCGAGCGGATCGCCGCGATGCCGCGCTTCGGGCTCGCGCTCACCAAGAAGGCCGTCAACCAGGCCGAGGACCTCCAGGGCCTCCGCGCCGGCATGGACTCGGTCTTCGGGCTGCATCACTTCGCGCACGCACACAACGCCGAGACCTCGGCCGACGCGCTGGGCGGGCTGGACGCGAAGTCGATGGCCGCCAAGGGCACGTCGAGCGACGCGGGCGCATGAACCTCGACCTCTCCCCCGCCGAGCTCGCCTTCCGGGCCGAGGCCCGCGCCTGGCTCGCCGCCAACGTGCCCGGCACTCCCCTGCCGTCGATGGACACCGCCGCCGGCTTCGCCGCCCACCAGGAGTGGGAGGCGCGGCTCGCCGAGGCCCGGTGGTCGGTCGTCTCCTGGCCCGAGGAGTACGGCGGTCGCGAGGCGTCGCTGGTCGAGTGGGTGATCTTCGAGGAGGAGTATTACCGCGCCGGCGCCCCCGGCCGGGTGTCCCAGAACGGCATCTTCCTGCTCGCCCCGATCCTCTTCGACCACGGCACCCCAGAGCAGCGCGACCGCTTCCTGCTCTCGATGGCCACCGGCGAGCGGATCTGGGCGCAGGCGTGGTCCGAGCCCGAGGCCGGCTCCGACCTCGCCTCGCTCCGGTCGACGGCTCGCCGCGTCGACGGTGGGTGGGTGCTCAACGGGCAGAAGACCTGGTCCTCGCGGGCGTCGTACGCGCACTGGGGGTTCGGGCTGTTCCGCTCCGACCCGGCGGCCGAACGGCATGCCGGGCTGACCTACTTCCTGTTCCCGCTCGATGCGCCCGGGGTGACTGTCCGCCCGATCGCCCAGCTCGACGGCGAGGCCGGCTTCGCCGAGATCTTCCTCGACGAGGTGTTCGTCTCGGACTCCGACGTACTCGGGGCTCCCGGCGACGGCTGGCGCGTCGCGATGAGTACGGCGGGCAACGAGCGCGGACTGTCCCTGCGCTCCCCCGGCCGGTTCTGCGCCGCCGCCGACCGACTGGCCGACCTCTACGCCGCCACGGCCGAGGCCCCGGACGGGGCCGCCTCCCGGGTCGCGGACGCGTGGATCAAGGCGCAGGCGTACCGGCTCTACACCTGGGGCACTGTCACCCGCCTCGCCGACGGCGGCGACATGGGAGCGGCCGGCTCGGTCAACAAGGTCTTCTGGTCCGAGCTCGACGTCGCCCTCCAAGAGACCGCCCTCGACCTGCTCGGAGCCGAGGCCGAGGTCGAGTCGCCGTGGTCCGACGGCTACCTGTTCTCCCTCTCCGGGCCGATCTACGCCGGCACCAACGAGATCCAGCGCAACATCATCGCCGAGCGCATCCTCGGCCTGCCGAAGGAGCCCCGTCGATGACGCCGAAGTGGCAAGAGTGGCCCCTCGAGGCGGCGAAGACGGCCCTCCAGCTCCGCGAGGTTCGGTCGTGAGGTTCGCATACACCGCCGAGCAGGAGTCGTTCGCCGCGTCTCTGGAGTCGCTGCTGGCCTCGGCCGACACGGTCTCGGTCGCCCGCGCCTGGGCCGCCGATGACACCGCGCCCGGCCGCAAGCTCTGGCAGCGGCTGGCCGACCAGGGCGTGACGGCTCTCCTGGTGCCCGAGGAGTCCGGGGGCCTGGGCGCCGGCGGCGTCGAGCTCACGATCGCGTTCGAGGCGCTCGGCCGGCACGCCGTACCCGGTCCCTGGGTCGAGTCCGCGGCCTACCTCGCGCGTGCCCTCGACGGTCAGGCGCTGGCCGCCGTGGCCGAGGGCGCCGTGGGCACCGTCGCGATCCCGCCGCACACCCCCTACGCGCTCGACGCGGACGCCGCCGACCGGGTGTACGCCGTCGCCGCCGGCGCTCTCGTCTCGGCAACGCCGGTGGGCCGGGCGGCCTCGATCGACGTCACGCGACGGCTCTTCGAGGTGGCCTCGACCGGCGCGACCACAGGCGACGGCGCGGCAACCCTGGATCGCGCGTTCGACACGGCCGTCCTCGCCTGCTCCGCCCAGCTGCTCGGCGCCGGAGAACGACTCCTCACCGACACGGTCGCCTACGTGAAGCAGCGTCGGCAGTTCGGTCGGGAGATCGGCTCCTACCAGGCGGTCAAGCACACGCTCGCCGACGTCCGGATCGCGCTCGACTTCGCCCGTCCCCTGGTCCTGAGCGCCGCCCTCAGCCTCGACACGGCCGACGGCGGCCGCGACGTCTCCGCGGCCAAGGTGGCGGCGGGCGAGGCCGCCTACCTCGCGTCCCGGGCGGCGCTGCA
>WNGB01009064.1_pt1 | contig 14021 bp, 16 predicted proteins | sample 5400681 | NCBI WGS metagenome assembly WNGB01 (sample SAMN13153367, study PRJNA577476) | soil metagenome | isolation source: 115 cm soil or saprolite under grassland replicate 2 | place: USA:California | collected 2016-06-15 | reverse complement strand
ACCAAGCTGCGAATGGTCGGCACTTCCTCTTCGGTGCGCGCCAGCCGCAAGTTGCCATCCTGACGGTACTCGACGTCGGCGCCGAGCTCCTCCGAAAGTGTCTCCCAGCGTTTGACCGCCGCCATCGCCAGCGGCAGCTCGGCTGGATGGCGGCCCGACTGCCGCACGCCCGCCAACGTCCAGCCGGAGGCCATACTCGCCAGCGCCCCCTTTTCGACGACGCTCACCCTCGCGCCAGCCCCCGCCAACTCGTACGCTGCGGCCACGCCGCTAATCCCCCCACCAATAATGACGACGTCGCTCCCTTTCACGAGCGCACTCCGATCAGGCCCACCAGCCCAGGATACTTATTAACGTTAGCGGGCGCCGGCGCCTGATCTATGATGAACAAGCCAGCGTGGCGACCGGCGCCGCTGGGGCTCCGAATCGGGAGCTGACCGTGGACCAGGGGCCGGTCTTGCCGCGATGTAGGCACGGCGTCAGGCGGGCAGGATGCGGCTGTGCCGACGCGTTCGAGCCAGTCGACCAGATCAGTTTTTCGACGGCCGTTGTGAGCACAAGCGGCCGCGTGGTTGTCTGACAGGTTCAGGCCGCGCTGACCGGCGCCACCATGCTCGCCGCTCAGGCCAGCCAGGACCCACGCTGCTGAACTGTCTGGCATGACCCGCAACTACCCGCGGCGGCGTCGACTAATCGCAGCAGCGCCCGCCTCGCTTCGCGAGTTTACGTGCATCTCGCCAGCACACGTGGCACCGGCCCATACTGAGCGTATGCGGTAACCGCCTGTACGAGGCCCCGTTCCCGTCGGGTCTCAGGTGCCCGAAAGGAGGTGGTCACATCTGCACCCGGGCGAGCCGAGCAGGGCCGTAGTCAATCTGGTCGCCAAATGTACGGAGGAGGTTTGCATGCCAGAGCAGACAACGATTCCGATGAAACGGGAGGACACCGCGTCAGCGCCGCGGCGCTGGGACCCGTTCGACATGTTCGAGACGATCCAAGAGGAGATGGATCGTCTTTGGCGCCGCCCGAGCCCGTTCTGGGCGGGAGCGTTCCCATCGTTCTTCCGACGTACCACCGGGCAAGGCATGACATGGGCGCCGCGGATGGATGTCTACGAGAAAGACAATACGCTGATCGTGAAGGCCGACCTGCCTGGGCTCAAGAACGAAGACGTGCAGGTTGAGCTGGACGACGGCGGCCTCGTCATCCGAGGCGCGAGCGCAGCCGAGGGCGAGATCAAGGAGGAGAATTACTACCGCATGGAGCGCAGCCTTGGCACGTTCTACCGCCGGCTGCCGCTGCCATTCGCGGTCGAGCCCGACCAGATCCAGGCCACGATGAGGGATGGCGTGCTCGAGGTGCGCATCCCCAGGCCAGCTGAGCAGAAGGGCGAAGCCAAGCGCATACCGGTCGCGTAGCAATTCGGGAGGCGAGTCATGGCGGTACCGCCATGACTCGCTCTCCGTGGCGCTCGCGTCAGTCGCTTCCTTCGCTATTTGGGGCGCGATGTGGGTGCAGTGCTCTGAAGGCCACTGCTTGCTGGCCCTGCGTGTGTGGTCGGGTGCGTGGTCCCGCGTCGGGTGCTGAGAGACAGGTGGTTCGTTCAGATAGCTGGCGGGCATGATCTCGTCGGCATTGCGGGTCCCACACGCCGCCTTCCATCGGCCTGAGCGCGCGCGAAGCATGCTTCGGTCAGCGCGCGCCCTACGCAGGTCCGAAGGTGGGCAGGCGCCACGTCGGCATCCGAATTGAGGCCCGGCGATATCCTCCAGGTACGCGGCGTAGCAGCCGAGTTCTTCAGTGTTATCGGCCCCGCAAGCGGCGATCATGACAGCCGCCGGCTTCGACTCGCGCCGCGTGATCGTCTGGGCATCGCCGGGTAACTGGTCTAAACTGGGAGGCTGGCGGACGACATGCCAGGAGGTGCTTCTATGTCCGTTGAGACTGCCTTGCGCCTGCGCCTTCGAAATCAACCAGGTGAGCTTGCGCGTGTGGCCGAACAACTCGGCACAGCGGGCATCAATATTCGGGCGATTGCAGGCGTCGCCAGCGGTGATGACAGCCGCTTGGAGTTCCTGGTCGACAACGCGGCCGAGGCAGCTCGGGCTTGGCGCGATGCAGGGACGAACTTCGAGGAGGTCCAGGTCGCGCTGGCCTGGCTCCCGCATACGCCGGGGACGCTCGCCCGGGCCAGCAAGGCGCTGGCCGATGCTGGGATCAATATCGAATCGACCTACGTGGCCGGGACTGAGGGCGATCGTGCAGAGGTCGCGTTCGGATGCGCTGATCCGCAGCGGGCCGATCAGCTCCTCGGGGGACTGGCATAGGCAGAGGGCTCATACAGCGAAAAGTCAACATCCCGGGCACGGTGCTGTAGGCCGCTTCGAGCGCGGTGGCCCACTCGCTACGCAGCGTCCGAGGTAACGGGGGCGCGCGGCCCGGCCTGCCGAGGTGCGCTCCCGGCCCCGAAGTGCCGAGGGACGTCCTGTGAATCGCCACGGTCATTGAGCCGCTAATGGCGGCGATCGCCAGAGTCATTGAGTCGGGTGATCACCACGGTTATTGAGCCGGATCGCCAGAGTCATTGAGCCACCCTCAGGCTCCCTTTCGGAACCATGGCCCATGCAAGGAGCGTGGGAATGGTCTATCAGGAGGTCAGTTGGATGGAAGTCGACGAGGTGGTTCGCCGAGCGCAGGCGGGCGACAGCCAGCGGTCGATCGCGCGAGCGCTGGGGCTGGCGCGCAACACGGTCGCCGCAATCAGCGTGGCGCCAAGCTGGAGACGGTGCCCAGCGCGGCTCGGCGGCGGCGACCACCAGGACCGCCCGGCGGCGCGGCGCCCGCCGTCGATTGCATCCGACCGTACACCGAGCAGATCGCCACCTGGCTCACCAACGAGCACCTGCAGCTTGACGCGCATCCAGGAACTTCTGGCGCAGCACGGCACACCTGTGTCGTACACCACGCTGCGACGGTTCCTGCGGCAGGCGGGGTTGTGGAAGCCAGCACGCGCGATCCTGCGCATTGATCCGAAGCTGTTTGCTCACTGGAAGCTCGCGTGCGCTACCGGACGGCTGGACAATGGGAGCCGGGTGAGCTGAGAGGCTCATGCCCGTTTCTACCGTGGAGACCGCGCCGGGCGAGATCGCCGAGATGGTTTTCGGTCGACTGGTACTCGTCGATCCACTGACGCATCGGCGCCACCTGGTGTGGGCCTTAGTCGTGGTGCTGGCATAGCCGTCACGCGTCCGCCTGGCCGTTGCTGCGGCAGACGCGCGACGGGGCGATCGGCGATCACCCGCACATCGCCCGGCGCGGCACCGAACACGGCTCCGGCCTCGGCGTCTACCGCTAGGTCGCGGAAGGAGCGCTCGCTTTGGCTGCACTGGTTCCGCCGCCTGCGCGTCCGCTGGGAGATCCGCGACGACATCCACCAGGCGTTCGTCACCCTCGGCTGCGCCATCATCTGCTGGCGACGCCTGCGCGCATCCGTCGGCTCGGCGGCGGCATGAATACTTTGTTCCATTCGGTCTGACATTTTCGGGGTGCAGCCCTGATGTGCACCCGACAACACGCCGGCGCGGGGATTCGCGAGGATCGCGACAGGTCGTGCGTTGGCCCTAGTCTTCCCGGGCGACAGTAACCGCAGCACCTGGCGTGTCCGTCTGGGCGGCCGCATCCCGGCACCTTCCCTCTCGCATGACTTGAACCTGACGTTACGTCATATTTTAAGCTCGATCGTGCATCACCAAGCGAGGGAGAAGGCATGTCACGACATGACGGGACGTGGCGGATCGGCGAGTTGGCCCGCGAGACCGGGCTCACAGTCCGGACGCTGCACCACTACGATCAGCTCGGCCTGCTGTCGCCGCTGTCGCGGACCGATGGCGGGCATCGGTGCTACACCAGCGGCGACGTCCGGCGCCTGCACCGCAGCGTCGCGCTGCGTAGCCTGGGCATCTCGCTGGAGGAGATCGGGACGCTCCTGGACGGCGAGCCCGACCCGACCGGCCTGCTCCGCCGCCAGCTCGAGGTCGTGGAAGAGTGCATCCGCAAGGCCTCCGACCTGCGGGCGCGGCTACTGGACGTGCTGAACAACCTGGGCCGCAACGCCGAACCTTCCGCCCGGCAGCTCCTGCAACTCATCGAGGAGACCGTTGCAATGAACGAGCCGATGACCCCAGAGCAGTTCGCGGAACTCAAGGAAGAGCTAGAACGGCAGGTACGCGAACTGGGCGACGAGGACTTCGCCGCGCTCAGCCAGAAGAGGGAGGACGCATGGAACGCACTGAGCTGCCAGGAGCAGCAGCGCTTGACGGAGCAGCTCCGCAAGATGGTTCCGCACGCCGCCAGCGGCAGCACGACGGGCCAGTCATGACGCCCGTTGTCTCGGAGCTGGCCGACCGTGCCGAGATCACCAGCCTCGTTAGCCGTTACTTCAGCGCGATCGACGACAAGCGCCTCGACCGCGCGACTATGGAGGCGGTGTTCACCGCCAGTGGCCGCCTGACGCGGCCCAACGGCGCGTCACTTGTCGGACCTGAGGCAATCGCCGCCGGGCAAGGCGAGAGCTTCGCCCGCTTCCGGGCAACCCACCACGTCAGCTCCGACCACGTCATCGACCTCGACGGGGACAGCGCCCGGCTCCGGGCCAACCTGATCGCCATGCACCTGTGGGCCGACCAGGAGCGAGATCCCAATACACTACAAACGCACTTCCTTGCCGGCGGGGTACTCCACGCTCTCGTGGTACGCACCGGTCGGGGATGGCGCCTCAGTGAACTGTCACTGCGCAATACCTGGCGAACCGGGAGCGGGTACGCCGCGATGCTCGCGACCGGGAGATAAGGAAGGCCGGCGGCTGCGCGATGCGGTGGGGGCGGCTGGCCGACCAGTACAGGCCCCGGAAAGTTGCGCTGCCCCTTGTACGACGGGAACGAGCGCACGAGCCGGCCGTGCTCCGGCGCCACCCGGCCAGGTGGGCCCAGCGGAACACGCCGCTCCACGCCACCGGCCTCGACATACCCAACCTCGAACGTGACTCGCGCATTCAACGCGGCAGAAGGCTGCGACATCACGCCGGACATCCTCGCCACATCGATTGGGTCGCCACATCGATTGGGAATTCGCCACTTCGACGTCAGGTCAACCGGCATATCGCTACCCCAAGCCGGAACTGGTACCGAACTCGCGACAGTCCAGTACGTGCACCTACCAGTCCTCCGTCATTCCCAGCAGGCCCGAAGCCTCATTTTGTCATGAGTCCTTAATCAGGTAGTTGTCGGCGGTCATGAGATCCTGGCTCTGGCACACTTTCCGGGCAACGGGCTCAAGTGCTGTAAGGTCAGACTAGGCACTGGGTTGGCGAGGAGCGGCGCATGCCTCGGCGACGAAAGGACAACGATGATTTCGACCAGCGACTGGAAGACGAAATCATCACGGACGCCAAGCCTGACGAGCTGTGGATCGGCTGGTACTACTATCTCGACGACCACCTACGTTTTCCGTTCAAGGCCCGATGTATAGCTGAGCGGCTGACTTCGCCGCTGCAGGTTGGCGAGGTTGTGGAGGAGCGTGGGATGCTGCCGGAGGATGTGTGTGAGCACGACATGTTCGTCAACATCGGGTGGCAGGACCGATTACTGGCAGTCCCATCGGGTCAAGTGGCGCGAATTGCAGTTGACGAAGGAACTGAGCAGACGATCCAGGATCGGCATACCTGGGTAAAGCGCGGATATGTGTTGTAGGTTTGCACGCTCAAGATTGGCCGCGATCGTGAAAATCAGCTCGCAAGCAACACGCGTTTGCGCAGGCGATCGAAACCGCCGCTTATGTGGAATCACGCTGTCAATCCCCAGGTGACCTGTGGATAACTTTCTCGAGTGGGATGAAGGTGGCGTTCATTTGCCGCGGAGTTGGACCGGCTGGCGTGGGCATGTCGGCCAAGCGCTCGAGGAGTCGCTCGACTGCGGTCGTGCCTTCTTCGACCGCAGCGCGCTCGCCATCCGTGAGCGGGATCTGGACCAGCATGCGTTGCAGGTTGTTCTTCGCCTCCAGCAGTTGAGCCTTGCTCGAGTCTTTGGGAACGTAGAAGTCGCAGCGAGCGCACGCCATGCGGTGTGGGCACTGCTCGAAAAAGCTATAGCTGCAGTATCCGTGTCCAAGGTCGAAGTATTGCCACGGTGCACCTGACGCGGCGACGCCGCTCTGGACCGCATCGCGATCGAGGAGCACCTCGATGGCCCTTACATTGCGCGCGAAATAGCCAGCATCCGAGTAAGCCTTGGTGAGTTTCGTCGGTGTAATACGCGCATAGTGCTGCGTGGTGTTTGGCGAGCGATGTCCTAGCCACGCCTGCAACTCGAAGAGAGTCATCGGTTCTTTGGCGTTGTACAGTTGAGTGGCGATCGTCGCGCGGGCGCGGTGGCTGGTAATCCGCCCGCGCGCGTCGGCAAGTGGCACGCCCGCTTTCTGGCACAGCAGCGGGATTAGCCGCAGGTTCAGGTATGGTGTACGGAAACGCCGGGCGCGGTAGCAAAAGAGGAAGTCGACGACCTCGCTCGTATTGCCGTCCAGCAGCGGTGGCTGCTCGGGTCGAATTGCTTGCCAGGCGTCGATAGCCTCGCCAAGCACGGCGTCAACCGGCTTGGTGAACGACGTGCCCGTCTTGTGGACCGGTACGTCCAGCAAGCAGACGGCTGGAGCCGCTGGCTGCACGTTTTCTTCCGTTGACTTGGGCTCCGCTTGCTGCCAGCGCAAGCAGCCAACGCGGAGGCGAACGATTTCGTTGCCGCGTAGCCCGCTGAAGAGCCAGGTGAGAGCGAGCGCGCGCACGAGCGCCAGCGGGTAATAGCGTCCTCCATCATTCAGCTCGAGGAGATCCTGTTCCTCCAGCCGCAGCCCCGCCCATAACAACTTGGCCCACAGGTCATCAGCGAGCACACGTGGGTTGGGACCGATGGCCGCACGGATGCTCCGCGGAGTGGCAAAGACGCGCAACGGGTTGAAACGAATCGGGACCCAGCCCCAGTCCTGGCAGTCGTGGAAGAAGCGACTTAGCGTCGTCAGGTATTTCTCCTTGGAAGGTGCCTGTAGCGGGCGCCCGACGCGATCGCCAAGGCAATCATGACGCTGGGCATACTCGCCAACACGCATGCGGTCGATCGCGGCGACGGCGTCTGCGCAAATTTCGCGCGTCCAAGTAGCAGGATCAGTCGCCTCCGGATGCGCCGTGCGTAGCCAGCGGCCCAGGCGTAGCAGCCTGCCCGCGTTGTTTTTTCGCGTCAGCGGCGTGAGCGTTGAGGTGGTTTCCCACCGACGAACCCACCGCTCCCACTCCGGATTGATCCCCTGCTCCGGCCCAGTCACGACGGATCGGCCTGGGGGCGGTTCCCCTAAACCCAGCGCCGCCAAGCCGCGGCGGAGCTGATGGACTGCGGAACGACCCTCGTGCGATTCACGCGCAACCAGCCCCGCCAGGTTCTCTGGGGAAAGATCCTCCAGACGAGGGCTGCCCTGGAGGAGCATCACACCGCTGAGAACGCGTGCGAGCGCCGAACCTTTACCGGCGGGAGCGTAGCCCCAGCCGACCAGCACCTTGTTCGAACTCCGCCAGCGTCGCGGCCATACGCTCGTAGCCGAAGACCTTGCTGGCCAGGACAAAGCGTTGGTAGCGACCAAGCCCATCGAGATCGTCGAGGCACCGCAGCAGGTACGCAAAGGCGATGGCGCAGTGCCTGACGCTGCCGCTGCGGGAGCAGGAGTAGTCGCCAATGAAGGCATGATTGGTCGTGCCGAGCACGCGTATCCAGGTGCTCAAGGACCATCCCCAGAAGCTGAGCCCTTCTCGGCCGCATTGGCGGAACAGAATCCCAACCGCCAGGTTGGCGGCTATCGCGTGCGGCCGGCTCGGCAAATCGAGCGCATCCCGCGCGGCCCGCAACGGCGCGAGCAAGCGTTCGAGAACTAACCATGCGGCGCCTCGCTGCGCATCGGCACGAGCAGGCCGGAAACCACCAGCCGGCTGCTTCTTTATCCAGGAGGTCAAAAGCCGCACGTTCAGCTGGCGTCAGATCCACAGATCGGTCGTAACGGTCAATAGCGATTGGCCACCGCCAGCCGGCGGGTGGCTCTGCTTCAGCGATGCTGAGCAGTGGGCGCGATGATGACACGGCCGCCATGTGGACGGTCATCCTTGTAGCTCCGTGCCCGGTTGTGCGAGTTGCGCTACTCGCTGCGCGTGCACTTCCGCCATGCTGCCTCGAGTTTCAGGGCAAGCTCGGCCCCGAGAGATGGATGTACTGGAGCGTTGTTTGGGTACTGCGATGTGTAATATGCGGGTGATCCATCGTGCTTGGTGGGAGCCTAGCCGTCGTCGTCGGAGTGGGGGAATGTGGGCAAGCCGAAGGCTTGTCCAAGCCGTGCGTGAGCACGGCGCCATTTCCCCGCTCGGTCTTCAATCGCGCGACCTGGGGATAACTTCGCAGCCTCGTCTGGCCGAGCGCCGAGCCCAACTGGGAGGGACCATCCGTTGACGTTCACGCCGTGCCTTGTCCGGTCCATGGTGGGGTCCGAGCTCCAGAGCCTCCAATTGGGAGATCCGCTGCTGGATGAGTACCTGGCGTTTGTTGGAGCACGCGCCCGACGGAATACCTGGCTGGCCGTCGCCTTCGATCTCAAGGTGTTCTTCTCCGTCGTCGGCAAGCCGCCCGCCGACGTGAGAACGCGGGATGTGTTGGATTTTCTCACCAATCAGCGGCGTCCACGCCACGGGTCAGCCGTGGTGCGCTTGGCCGATGGCGAATCCGGATTAGCCGCACGGACGATCGCTCGGCGCACGTCCTCGGTGCGCAGTCTGTTCGATTACCTGGTGCTACGTGGGGATACCACGCTTCGGGTGAACCCCGTGCCGCACGGGTTGGCCGCTCGCCAACCGGGCAGCCGAGGTCGGCGGAGTGTGCCGCTGATCCGCACTCCGCGCACGCTGCCGCACGTGGTCTCTCCGCCTGACGTCGACGCACTGCTGGGCGCGTTGCGCACGCGGCGAGATCAGGCCATGGTCGAGGCCATGCTGTTCGGCGGGCTCCGACGTTGCGAAGTGCTTGGGCTGCGGTTGGCCGACGTCAACCTCGGCGAGCGGCGGCTGTTCATTAGCGAGGGCAAGGGAGGTCGGCAGCGGATCGTGCCAATCTCCTCACGCTTCTTCGCCACGTTGGGTGCGTATATCGACGAGGAGCGACCCCGCACCTCGGCGACGGAGCGCCTGTTCGTCGTGCTCAAGGGACGCCGTCGCGGCTGGCCGCTGTCGGCCGATGGGCTCGACGAAATTCTGGAGGGTGCCTGCGCTCGTGCTGGCCTGCCACACCTGAGCTGCCATCAGTTACGCCACACGTGTTTCACCCGGCTGCGGGAGGCTGGCATGGCGCTGGAGGCGATCCAGGCCCAGGCCGGGCATGCCTCGATCGAGTCCACCCGCATCTATCTTCACCTGGCCAACGGTTGGCTGGCCGGCGAGTATCGACGGGCATTTGAGGCGATCGATGCCCAGGCAGGGGCGGTGCCCCAATGATGACCGCTCTCTCCGCACGCTCGGCGGAGGTCGAGGCACAGGTAGAGGCCTACCGAGCGGCCCTGCTCGCAGCCGGCATGTATGCCGACCACCCGGTGGGCTCGGTGGCTCGAGCATGGCTCAAGCGCGTCGGCGTCGCTGGCTGGGCACGTCTGGACCTGGCGCAGCAGTGCGCCACACCATTGTCAGAGCGCCGCCTGGTCAGCTGGCTGATGGTCATTGGGCAGCTGCATCCCAGCCCGGAGTAGCTGATCTTCGGCCGGCCCTATCTGGGCGAGGTTGCGGCCCGCCACCATCGCCCCTTCTACGTCCGTTTCTGTGCCACCGCCGCCACGCTCGGGTTCGATCGGCGATCCACCATTCTGCAGTGGTCAGCGACCATCAAAGTCGCGACCTTGCTCGGTCGAGCCCCGGACGCGCTCACGCAGGCGGAGCTGGAGTCCGGCCGTGATGCGCTGATCGCCGGTCTCCGCCGCCATCGGCCGGACTCGCACGGCGTGCGCGCAGTTGACCACCGCGTTGTTCCGCGCCGAAGCGACGCTCTTCCACCTCGGCGTCACCAACGTCCCGCCACGCAAGCTGCATCCCAACAAAACCAACCGGTGCGAAGCGGAGTGGGCCTCGGTTCCATCCAGACTGGCCGCCACCTTGCGCGCCTATATCGAGCAGGTCCGCCTCTCCCTGCGCCCGTCCACGATGTACGGCATCGAGGCTGCGCTTCGGGGATTTGCCGTCTTTATCGCCAGGCACGATACAAGCGTCACCTGCGTGGCGGAACTTGCCCGTCGGCACATCGAGGTCTACAAACTGCATTTGGCCAAACGCCCCTCCGCACGTGGCGGGTACTTGAGCAGAATCAGCCTGGCTGAGCATCTCGGCTGCCTGCGCACATGCTTCGATCGGCTGACGGAGTGGGCTGGCGACGACGTCCCCACCCGGATCCTGGTATTCGCTGGTGACCTTCCACTGCGCGACAGCCCCTTGCCACGTTTCCTCGATGACGCCGCGGCAGCCAAGCTGCTGCAGACGGCCCGCAACGACCCGGACCCGTTCGTCCGCCTGGCGGTGGAGTTCCTCGCTCGGACCGGTCTTCGCAAGGGCGAGCTCCTGGACCTGACGGTCAACGCCGTCGTCCAGATTGGCTCGGCCTACTGGCTGCACGTGCCGGTCGGCAAGCTCCGCTCGGACCGCTACATCCCCCTGCATCCCCAGCTGAAGGAGCTCCTTGATACGTGGCTGGCAGCCCGACCGGCGACGCTGCGCAGCAAGTACCTGTTCATCGAACGCGGCCGCCGGATCGCCCACCGTCGCGTCGAGCGTGCGGTCGCCCAGGTCTCTGCCACGGCCGGCATCGGCCACGTCACGCCCCACCAACTCCGCCACACACTGGCCACGCAGGCCATCAACCGAGGCATGAGCCTCGAGGCGATTGCCGCCCTACTAGGTCACCGCTCAATGCGCATGACCATGGTCTATGCCAAGATCGCCAACCGGACCGTGGCCGACGAGTACTTCACCGTCTCCGAGAAGGTCGAAGCCCTCTACAACCAGCCCAAGCAACTTCCGGCCGACGCGGAGGGGAGCGAGATGCTCAAGCTCCGCCGCGAGATGCACCGCCGGATGCTCGGCAATGGATACTGCGCACGCCCCATTGGACTGGACTGCCACTTCGAGTCCATCTGCGAATCCTGCACGTTCTTCCAGACCACCATTGAGTTCCTCCCGACGCTCGAACGCCAGCGGGATGACGCCGCGGCCAAAGGCCAGGTTGGCCGTCAGCGTATCTTCGATGGGCTGCTCGCGCGGCTCCACGAGAACGCCTCATGAGAGGACTTATCCACAGCCCCTTGACGACGATCACCCACATAATGCCCGAGCAAGGCGGCAACAGCCTCCAGTGACATGCCCCGATTGATGGCCTGGGTAGCCAGCGTATGCCTCAGCTGGTGTGGAGAGACGTGGCCGATTACCGGCGCTCGCAGCTGCTTTAGCCACCGCCCGGTCGACCCGAGAGGCGCTGACGCGCCGACCCCGCTCGACGAATAGGTACTTGGAGCGCAGGTTTGGTTGACGGTGGGCCACCCAGTCGTCCAGGAGTGCCTTGAGCTGCGGGTGAAGGGGAATGTAGCGATCGTTGTGGAGTTTGCCAACGGGAACCCGCAGCCAGAAGGCGGAGCCGATCTGAACCACTGCATCGATGGTGAGGTCCAACAACTCACCTTTGCGCAATCCGGTGCGAGCGAGGAACTCCACACACAGACGCACGAACGGGTCATTGTCAGCCCGCGTCGCCACGGCCAACTTCGCCGCGGCCCCGTCGTCCAGGAAGCGAGGTAAGGGCTGGTCCAAGCGTGGCAGGTCGCCTGCGAAGATCAGGATACCGGTGGGCGCATCATCCGACCCCCACTCGGTGAGGCGTTCGAAGAAGGCGCGCAGGGTGAGCAGCTTCTTGGCAATGGAAGCGCGGCTCAAGCTCGACTTGGTGCGCGCCGACCGCCCGGCCAGCCAGACCTTGTAGGCTTCGATATGGCGCCGACGGACCTCAGCTATGCTGATGACCGGCGCACTCGCCCGAGCCAAGAAGGCACCAAACTCCCGGAGGTCGGCGGCGATGTGGCTGACGGTGGACGGGCGGAGGGTAGTCCGCACCTGCTCGACGTAGCCGACCATGGTGGCGGCGATGGCGGGCGCCACCTCAGTCCAACCGTTGGGGGTCCGGCCGGTCCTGACCGCCTGCCGGGGCGGCTCGTCGAGGACACGGGCGTGGAACAAGGTAGCCTCGGCACCGAACAGGGCCCGGCTCAGCGCCTTGGCGCCATGCCCTGTGGGAAAGAGGCGAATGTAGGTACCGACAAGGACGGTCCGGCCGGCCCGGAGGTCTGCTTGGCAGAGGCGATCCAGAGGGACGCGTCGCAAGGCAGCCACTTTGGCGACCGCCGACCACTGAGCCTGGACATCGTCGGGACTGAACCCCAAGGCGGAGGCGGTGGCCGCGAACTCGGCCGCGAACACCGGGGAGTGCCGCTGGGCGATCTCCCCGAGATGGGGCCTGGCTACCACCAGGAACTCGGCGCTTGCTGCCAGACGCTGGGTGGCCATCATCCAGGAGACAAAGCGGCGGATGGGCAGGGGGACGGCGCACTGCGCATCAATAGCCAAGTTGGCCCAGCCGTCCGGCGCGCCGATGATGCGGAAGAAGGCGCGAGCTGGACGTAGCGTCTCCGACCCGCAGCCCAGCCCCGCCGCAGTGAGATCTGCGACGTAGGCGGCGACCAGTTCCTCTTCGGACTCGTGTTGTGGCGACAGCGAGTTCGTCCTCACGTGCCGGCAGCCTCCATCGCCCTGTGCCTCAATGGCTTCGGCCGCTCGCAGGTACTCGCCGGCGAGCCAATCGTTGGTCAGGTGCAGATAGATCCGAGTGGACTCGATGGAGCGGTGCCCAGCCTGCGCTTGGAGCGCCTCCAGCGCCATGCCGGCCTCCCGCAGGCGGGTCAGGCAGGTGTGTCGGAGTTGGTGGCAGGTAAGGTGCTCGAGCCCGGCCCGGCGACGGGCGCCATCGATAATCTCATCGAGGCCGGCCGTGGACAGAGCTTGGCCCCGGCGCGGACGCTTCAGGACCACGAAGACGCGATCAGTGGCCGACGTCCGGGGACGCTCTTCTTCGAGATAGCGCCCGATGCTGGCGAAGAACCGGCCTGAGACAGGAACGACACGCTGGTGGCCGCCCTTACCAGCAACGATAAACACGCGGCGTTGACCGACCATAAGATCGCTGAGGCGCAGCCCCAATACCTCGCACCGGCGCAGACCGCCGAGCACCATGGCCTCGACCATAGCCCGGTCCCGCTGGGTGCGGAGGGCGCCAAACAAGGCATCCACCTCGGCCGGCGAGCACACGCGTGGCAGCGTCCGGGGCGTGCGGATAAGAGGCACACCGCGCGCTCCGGCGGGCGGCGTGTAGCCGACCGGGAGCGTGTACTGGCGACCGGAGCGACGGCCGGTGTAGGTGAGCAAGAATACCTGTCGGCTCAGCAGGCCGTGCAACGGTAAGCGCAGCAGGGCGGACATGACCGGGTTGAAGAAGCGCATGACGCGGAGGTCCGGCGCGCGAGAGGCGACCACCACCGGTCGTGCTGCTGAGTGCGGCGACTCGGGCGGCGGAGGGGCGGTAGCGCCGGGTTAAGCGGCGAGGTGTAGCGAATGCAAGAGTCGTACGGCAAAGGAGTAGCGATCCATGTCGGCCCCGAGCTATGCGTGGCCAGCCGCAAGGCGGGTTGCGAAGCGTTAGTAGGGGCACGTGCAGGCCGGGTACTGAGCCCCGGTAAGCGCCAGTGAGCAAGCAAGAGTGTCGTGGATGAAAGAGCCATACGTGGAAGGCCTAGCAAGCCACCGCGGCCCTGAGTCATACGCTGACAGCCGCGAGGCTGTGGGCGGAGCGTTGATAGGGGTAAGC
>WNGB01012886.1_pt1 | contig 14022 bp, 8 predicted proteins | sample 5400681 | NCBI WGS metagenome assembly WNGB01 (sample SAMN13153367, study PRJNA577476) | soil metagenome | isolation source: 115 cm soil or saprolite under grassland replicate 2 | place: USA:California | collected 2016-06-15 | reverse complement strand
GAGGGTAGCGGCCATGGCGGCCCGGCGCCGCAAACTCCTCCGCGGCTCCCGCGTTTACCTCTCCGGGCCCATGGACTTTGTCGCCTCGCGTGCCGCCGAGAAGCGCCGGGGATGGCGCCGCCGGGTCAGCGAGTTTCTCGGGCAACTCGGCGTCACGGTCTTCGATCCCTGGACGAAGCCGGGGATTCGCGGGTTTGAGGAATACGGCCTCGAGGACGTCTCGACGAAAGACCGCGGCCACTGGAGCTTTGCACCCGGCAAGAAGGGAGCCCGAGCCCGCGCCCGCTGTGCGAACAGGTTCTGGGAGAGTCTGCACTCGGACCTGCGGATGGTCGACTCGAGCGACTTCGTCGTTTGCTATTGCCCGACCAACGTGTACAGCGTCGGGACTCCGCACGAGGTCATTCTCTGCCGGCAGCAGAAGAAGCCCGTCCTCTTCGTCAGCCCACACGTCGTCTTTCCGACGCTCGACGAGCTCGAGGCGCACCTTTCCGAGCGCCAGGATCGCCGCGGCGCCCGTCTGCTCGAGCGCCTCAAGGCGGAGGTGCCCATCCGGCCGAATCCCGAGGCCGTCCCCAGCCCGTGGTACATGCCCTTAGTCGGAGGCGAGCAGTTCTTCGACGGCTTCGGCTTCGAGCGGTATCGGAAGGCTTTCGGCTGGAAGCCCATTCCCTTGGACGAGCAGGAGACCCGCTTCCCGCCCAAGCGACCATTGCTTCGCTTCCTCGAGCGGCTCAACCAGCGCGTGCCCAAGACCTGGGATCACCGAAGGAACCGCTTCGTGCCGAACGACGACTGGCTGCTCTGGGATCTGAAGTCAGGCAGGTGACGCGGCGGGCGGCGCGGTCCGTCCGCCAGTCGCGGCGCTGAGACGTCAGCGCACGGACTTCATCGCGGGAGTGAAGACGGAAAAGATCACGTCTCCCAGGCCGGGGAACTGCGTTGCCAACAGCGTGAGCAAGGGGATCACGACGTAGATCGTCATCGAGCTCGCGAACTCGAGGGACAACGTGACCTCTCCGGGCTTCGTCTTTCCAATGTAGCTCAGGACACGATCGCGCTCCATGCCCACGAAGGCCCAGGCGACGAGCGCGAGGCAGATCAGGGCGACCACCCAGACCAACGCCATGACGGGATGTCGGGGCTCGAAGGGGTAGGAGTTGATCGCGGCGATCACGCACAGGAACTCCAGGAACGCGAACGTCAGCAGGTTCTTGATCTGCAGGAAGACATAGCGCACGTAGGAGGAGAGCCGCAGCGCGATGAACTCCTCCGCCGCGCGGATCCAGACCGCGCTTCCGCCCGGAACGTCTCGGCGCAGCCAATCCGGAACACTGAAGAACTGCTCCTGCGCCCCGGCCCTGCGCAGCTCCTTCTGAGCGTCGGCCGCTCCGGGCCACCTTCGCCAGACGTCCTCGAGAGGCTCGAGCAAGCGGACCATGACGCTGGCTAAGAGCCGGCGCAGCTTCCTCTGCGTGGGGAGGCTCTCGACGAAGCTTCGGCTTGTTTCATTGAAGGCTTTGTCGAGCAGAATCTGGGCCGTCTCGGCCTCCGCTTTCAGGGCCGCCCAGTAGTCCTTCTCCAGACAACTCTTGCCCAGATTCACGAGAGTCCAGAGCTGGGAGACGGAGGCCTCGAGGCCGGTCAGGCTGGGCACCGCGCGCCACATGCGCCAGGGCGATGCCGCGACCGACTCCGGAAGCCGCTTGAAGGCTTCGGCGACGGGATGCCAGGACAGCCGTTGCAGGAGCAGCCGCACGCGGAGCCAGAGCGCGATGAAAAGGGTCACTCCGTAGACGATCACGAAGTAGCAGGCGAGCAGGCAGAACTTGAAGAGAAGGCTCCACCTCTGGCCGTCCATCGAGTCGAACGGCAGGCTGACCACTCGGTAAAAGGGAACGAACGCGACGATCGGCGCGAGGAGCAGTATCGCCCTCGAGGCGGGATCCGCCAGGAGATTCTGAATGGCCCCCTGGAGCTCCTGCAGCCCCGAGAAGGTCTTCAACTTCTCGGTTCCGGGGTATTCCTCGCCCTGAACCTCGAGCAGGAAAGCGCGTCGCGTGTTGCAGACTGCCCAAAGGGCAAGCACGGCCAGACTGAGCAGCAAAGGCAGAACGGGGCTGATCGTGCTCGTCAAGTCGAACACGCGGGCGTAAAACGGAACCAGATCCAGGGGTGTCATGGAAAAGATCTCGCTCCAATACAGGGCGAAAAAAACGCCGAGCCCGGCGAGGAAAATCGCCGGGGCGAGAGCGTGATGCCTGGCGCTGGTTTTGCCCCGTTCGTTCTCGTGCGGCGAGCGGAAAAGGAAAACACACTCTCGCACGGCCAGGCTGACGAGGCAGACCAGCAAGACGAGAGCGGGGGCGAAGAGCCAGATTCCGGCCTTCAGCAAGCCCATGACCCGCGACACGGCGACGACCAGCGTCGCCTGCACGAACGCCAGGATCAATAGAAGCGTTGCCACGTAGACGCGGTTGATCTGGCGGGGCGATGCCGCGCTCCAGACGGAGAGAACGGTGTCCGCGGTGTCTCGGAGGCCGGGCGGCACCGAGTTACGTCGGCGCCGGGAGGTCTCCCCGGCCTCGGAGGACTCCGTTGCTGCAGGCGCGGAAGGCGCATCGGTCCTGCGCATCCCGACGTAGAGAGCAACGACGCCGAGGAACAGCAGCTCAATCAGCACGAACGTCAGAATCGCTCCGGCCGGCCGGTACTCGCCGGGTCCCTTCGTCCTCGAGGCGGCGGACACGACCGAGAGCACATACGGCTTGCCGTCGGTCTTGTCGTCGTACTTCGGGATGATGCCCACCGGCCAGAAGCCGTGCCGGCCGACGGCCGTGATCCAAATCGGCGGGCGGTTGGACGGCTCTGGCTCGTCGGTCCCGGACGGCGCCGGCTCTTTTTCTCCCGGCCGGGACGCCGCTGGTTTCTTTTTCTCGGGCTCGAAAGGCACGCGATACTCGAGCAAAGGCGCGGGCTTTCCGGAGTCCCGGAGGAGGTGCAGCACGGCGTTGTAGATGCCCTCTTCGTTCGACCCGGAGAAAGCCTTGCGCGTCACGCCGAACCCGGTCCAATCCTGGTTCGCCGGGAAGAGCGGGTAAGGCGTGATGACGAGCATTCCCCGCAAGTACTGCTCGTAGTCGGGATGCGTGTAGAGGCTGTCGGCGCCGAACGTGAAGAGCGTCACGTTGGCCGCGTTCTCGCGGATCTTCCGCGCGATGAAGAGGACGTCCCGCGGGTCGGACGCCGCGATCCCCACGAACCGGATCCCCTCCCGGCGGATTGTCTCGACACCGTTGGAGAGAGCGAGGTCGGCGATGTTGGCGGCCATGCGCGCGTCCTGCGCCGGCAGGATGTCCCGCGTCGTGCCTTCGGGGGCTTCGAGAGCGAGCTCGAGGGCATGTCGCGGTGCTCGACCCCCCCGCGAGGGGTTTCGCAGGGCGTCATCCTTCTCGTAGGCGGCTCGAAGTTGAGAAACATGCAGAGGAAAGTTCGTGATGTGTGGAAACCAGCTCTTGAAGTCTCCGACGCCGTAGGTCGTTCCGCCTTCGGCGAATAGGGCGACATCCTTTGACGTGTCGGCCCCCAATTGCCGCTTCAGAAAATCGAAGAAGACCTCGGTCAAGGCCGCGTCGGGGATGACCGTGGCCTGAAACCGAACCCGGTCAAACGTCAGCTCTCCGACGTTCTGCCCGACCGTGGCCGAGCCGGAGACGATCTCGACGGGTTTTTGGTTGGAACGGCTCCAGGCTCGCAGAAGATGCCGCAGCGAGTCGGTCGAGCCCGAAAAATAGGGCCCGAGGATGTGGATCCGGTCGCTCTCACAGGAGCTGATGCACGGTGGGTCCTTCTCCGGGCAGCTCACGATCGCGTCCAGCGCGCTCGTCATCGCTTCCCGCTGCACTCCCGAGGTGGGCGTCTCACCGACCAAGAAGACGACGACGAGGCCCTCGGCGATGCCTGGGCGGCTGGGCTGCGATTCGCGGAACAAGAGCGTGCCCGGCACACGCCGGTGCGTATCGGAAGGCATCGGCTTCGCGTTCACCGTGAAGAGTCCCTCCGGCGCGCCGGGTGGGAGGCGCAAGACGTTCCAGCGTGCCTCGGCGTCGCGCTTCCAGGGGAGATAGAAGCGGTCGAGGATGTACCCCTTTTCCTGCAGGCCGGTCTGGATGGCGTCGACGGCTCGATCGAAGGACGGCGCCAAATGCGAGTCGATGGGGTCTGGAACCGTCGCGATGAGGAAGCGGACGGGATGGAGGTCTTCGTCGGGGCAGTCCTTCTTCATCTCGCCTTTTGGGCGGGGGATGGGCGCGGTTCCCCCCGACCTCATGTCGAGGTAGTCGAAAAGGAGCTTCAACGGACCGGTCTCCGCCGTCGGCGGTGGAGAAGTCTCTTTTCCCGGCGCCTGGTTGGGCAGCGTCCTCGCGACCGGACCCGGGGGGGCGGTGCCTCCCGGCACGAGCGAGTAGATGACGGCAGCGACGGCCAAGAGGCCGACGGGCAGCAGTCCGCGCGGGCCGCGATCGTTCAAGGGACTCTTCTCTCCTACGCCTCGATAAAGCTCCGCCCGGGAGGAGCGGATTCTCATCTCTCCATCGCCCCGGTGACGCGAAAAGGCTAGCCCTTTCCGGCTTCTCGAGCGATGGATGGGTCAAGGGAGGGTGTGCGTGCGTCATCAGCAGAAGACAGGGCCTCCAGCCGCAGGCGGGCGTGCGGGGCGTTCGTCGGAGCCAGCCGAACGGCCTTCGGGCGCTACTCCGAGATCGGCGAGGCGGGCTTTTCCGCCCGCGCGCGACTACAGCTCGCTGTCGGTCAGCGATCTCCTGGACGCGAGAAACACCTACCACGTCCATCTCGCGCACCTCGAGAACGTCGTCGCCACGGCGATCGGCCGCTACCGGATCCGCAAGGGAGACTGGTACGACGAGCATCCTCCCAACGTCCCTCCGCCGCCGGACTACAAGCGTCCGACGCAAGCCCGGACGCTCTACAACTCGGTGGTCCGGCCCTGGTCCTGGCCCTGCGTGCTCGTCTTCGTCCGGGACTGGGTCGATCTCTCGGCATTTTCCAGCGGGGTCGCGCCGGATCAGATGGTCCCCCGGGCGCTCTATCTGTCCGACGGGCGGGTGATTCCCACCTGCGTCGTTCAGGTCACCGAGCAGAGCGCTCCGGCGAGCGGTGCCCGAAAGCTCTCGTTTCCAAAGACTCTGATTGGCGGCGGTTATCTCCTGTCGAGTGACGTGCAACGGCGCACGCACCTGGGATCCGTCGGCTGCCTCGTAACGGACGGCAACAGCGTCTTCGCCCTGACGAATCGCCATGTCACGGGCGAAGCGGGGCGCGAGATCAACTCGGTTCTCGAGGGACAGCCCGTGCGGATCGGGATTTCCGACAGGAAGCAGCTTGGAAAGAAGCCGTTTTCAGCGGTCTATCCGGGCTGGCCGGGCGCCAACGTCGAGTCGAACCTCGACGTCGGGCTCGTTCGCGTGGATGACCTATCAGTATGGACGACTCAGGTCATGGGGATCGGGCCGCTGGGTGCGCTCGCGGACCTGACGACCGACTCGATCACGCTCGATCTGATCGGCTGTCCGGTGCGGGCCTTTGGAGGAGCGTCGGGGCTCCTCCTGGGGCAGATCGACGCCCTCTTTTACCGGTACAGGTCCGTGGGCGGGACCGACTACGTGGCGGATATCGTCATCGGGCCCCGTAGCAAGGGACCGGACCCAAAACTCGAAGGAGAGCCTGGCGCCAATACGCTGCCCGGCGACTCGGGAACTCTCTGGTGCCTGGAGGAGACTGTCGAGAAGGAAACAAAGCCCGTCTTCCGGCCCATCGCCCTTCAGTGGGGCGGGCACGTCGTCGTCGAAGAAGGCGCCAAACGGACGATGGCGCACAGCTACGCCCTGGCGACCTGCCTCTCCACGGTGTGCCGCGAGCTCGACATCGATCTTCTGCGGGACTGGAACACCGGGCTTCCGGAGTACTGGGGAGACGTCGGGCACTACACGATAGCGGCGCAGGCCTGCCTTCACGTCGAGGAGCCGGGTTTGAAAGACCTGATGAAGAACAACCTCGATCGGATCTCCTACGAAGAGGCGAACATTCGCCCGTCGAACTTCAAGGGTTTGAGCAAGGCCGACTTCGTTCCGTTGGCCGACGTGCCCGACAAAGTGTGGAAGATGTTCGGCGACGGGAGGCGCGGGCGGCCGGAGCATCCCAACCACTTCGCGGACATGGACAAGAAGGGCTCGAAGGGAAAGACCCTTCTCGAGATCTGCGAGGACGCCCAGGGCGGCGTCGATCCGGACAAGATCTCGATCCCGGTGTGGCAGGAGTACTACGACGATGTCGAAGACAAGAGCCGGGGCTGCATCCCGTTCCGGGTCTGGCAGTTCTACGACGCGATGGTGGACGCCGGCCGTCAGGGGAAAGTCGCTGAGTTCGTGTGCGCCGCCGGCCTGATGGCGCACTACGTGGGCGACGCCTGCCAGCCGCTCCACATCTCCTCCCTGTTCAACGGCGATCCCGATGACGTCGAGCCCGGAACGGACATCCCGCGTGCCAAGGGTGTCCACAGCGCCTACGAGTCGAAGATGCTCAACAAACATGTCGCGGATCTGATCGGGCAGCTCAATCAGAAGCTCGACTCGGGAACGCTCGAGAGACCGCCCCGAGTCAAGGGCGGCCGCGCCGCCGCGGTCGCCGTCGTCGATCTCATGCGGAACACGTTCAAGGACGTCGAGCCCAGGGAGATCATCGATGCCTACAACAAGGACGAGGATCTCTGGGAGCTCTTTGGCGAAAAGACCGTGTCGCTGATGGCCCGCGGAAGCCTCACTCTGGCCGTCCTCTGGGAAAGCGCCTGGAAGGAGTCCGGAGCCGCCGACAAGATCGACGCCGGTGACCTCGGCCCCGTCAAGGAGGAAAAGCTCGCCGAGCTCTATCTCGACGCCGACTTCATCCCCTCCAAGACCCTCGACGAGATCGGCGACCAACTTCGTCAGTAGCGTCGGCCACCGCGCCGTCGAGTCGGCGGCGCCGCCCGACTTCTACGTGAAGACCGAGTAGGACCGTGGGACAGCCGGGATCGATCGTTCACCGAGCGGTGGCGGGGGCGAGATTGACGCCTCAGGAGCTTCGGCTCCAGACGTTTCTTCGGCTGCTCGCCGCGCTCTTCGGCCTGGGCGTCTTCGCCTACCTGCTGCCGGCGCTTTTCGGGCCCTTTCAGTCGTTCTTCGTCAATTTGCCTTTTGTCACGAATTCAGTCGTCAAGATCGGCGTCCTGGCGCTGCTCGCCTTCTTCGCCTCAGGCGACGTTCGTCAGTACCGGGTCCTGACGATCCTGGTCATCTGGGGACACGTCCTTTCGCTGCTCGCGATCGCGGCCGTCCTGGTTTGGGGCCAGACCGCCGGCTCGTATGCGGTCGGCCCCTGGCAGTGGAGTGTCCGGCGCGTTCTGCTCGGCGCCTCCTTGCTCGACGGCGGGATCGTTCTGATCCTCTGCTGGCTCTTCGCAGCGGCCGAGAAGGCGCGCTATGGCCTGGCGTTTCTCTCACCCGTGGAGTTTCGCAGCTTGAGGGCCCTGGCCGAAGTGGCGATCACGGGAGCCGACGGAAGAGAGCCCGTCGTCCCGCCTGAAGACGTGGCGCGCCATGTCGATATCTACCTCTCGCGGTTTGAAGGTGGGACCAAGCGGATCGCCCGGCTGTGCCTCGTCGCCCTCGAGGTGTATCCGCTCCTCTCCTTCCGGCCGCCGCTGTCCCATCTGGAGGTTCACGCCCGGCGGGCGTTCATCCAAAAGCGCTTCTACCAGGACGTCACGCTCCGCTTGATACCGCGCTTTCTGCGAATCCTCGTCCGGGCGCTGATCGGTATGGGCAAGCAGCTCTGCTACCTCGGCTACTACAACGACGAGCGTGCCTTCGCGTCGGTCGGATACGTCCCCTTCTCCAGGCGGGCGACGACCCCGCAGCGGCTCCGTGACAGCCCTTCACCCGCGCGGCAGCCGCTTCTCGTCCACACTTCCTCCGACACGACCTCGGAAACTCTGAGCGCCGACGTCGTCGTGATCGGCTCGGGGGCCGGCGCCTCGATCCTCGCCCTCGGAGTGGCGAGAGACGGCCGAGACGTTCTGATGATCGAGCGGGGCAACTACGTTGATCCGGCCCAGTTCTCGGAGGACGAGGCCGAAATGCTCGGCAGGCTCTACGCGGACGGCGCTCTCCAGCTGACGCGCACTTTCGACTTCCAGGTCATTCAGGGAAGTTGCGTGGGCGGCTCCACGGTCGTCAACAACGCCGTCTGTTTCGACCTGCCCGAGCACGTTCGAGAGCGCTGGAACGACGTCCCTTTGCGCGCCGGCCTCGATCTCGGGCGGCTGCAGAAGTCGTTCGAGCACGTTCGCTCGCTCATCGGCGTGGAACGGCAGCCCGTAAAGCCGCTCAACCCGAGCGGCGAGTCGCTTTTTGCCAAAGGGATTCGGGAGCTTTCCCTCCAGACCTCGCCCAATCGCTTCGACATCGTCGAAGCGAACATCCACGAATGCCTCGGGTGCGGCTACTGCAACATCGGCTGCAAGTACGGCCGCAAGCTCTCCATGCTCGACAGGGTGCTGCCGGAGACCCAGCGGCTCAACCGGGGCGGGCGCGAGGCCCTGCGTATCGTCGCAGGCTGCGAAGCGGAGAAGATCCGCGCAGCCGGCCGCCGGATCACCTCGGTGACCTGCCGCTTTGCCGACGGCCGGCGGATCGACGTTCGAGGCAACACGTTCGTGGTCGCCGCGGGAGCAATTTCGTCGAGCCTGCTGCTGCTTCGTTCCGGAATCGGGGGGAGCGTGGTCGGAAAGAACGTCGCGTTCAACATGGGCTCCCCGATGACAGCGGCTTTCGAGCAGGTCGTCGACGCCTATGCCGGACTGCAGATCTCGCATTACCTGGAGGTCGAGCCGCATCAGGGTTATGTGCTCGAGACCTGGTTCAATCCTCCCGTGGCTCAGGCCCTGTCGATGCCCGGCTGGTTCGAGGATCACTTTCGCAACATGCTGCGGTACAACCGGATGGCGGCGACGGGCGTCCTCGTCGGGACGGAGTCCAACGCCCAGGTTCGCTTCGGAGGTTTGACGGGACGAGAGATCGACTACAAGCCCACGCCCGGCGATCTGGAAAAGCTGGTGAAGGGCCTGACGCTGACGGCCAGGATCTACCTCGCGGCCGGCGCTTCGAGCGTCATGCCGAGCACGTTTCGCTACTTCGAGTTCAAGAATGAAAAGGAGCTGGACGGCCTGCGGGAACTGGTTCGCGACTCCACGGATCTGACGGTGGGCACCGGCCACCCGCAAGGTGGCAATGCGATGAGCGAGAACCCCGCCCGCGGAGTGGTCGATCCGCAGTTTCGAGTCTTCGGCTACGAAAACCTTTTCGTCTGCGACGCGAGCGTGTTTCCGAGCAGCATCGGCGTCAACCCGCAGCTCACGGTGATGGCGCTGGCCGATTACGCCGTTCCTTTCGTGGCCGCCACGGGACGCGGCTAGGATGGCAGAGACTTTTCTGGGCGCGGGCAACGGCATCGGCGCATACGGCCTCGTGCTGCTCGTTTACGCGCTGCTCTTCGTGGTCATTCGATACGCGGGTGAGCGCGTCGAGCTCAACTTCCGCCGCACGTACTGGATTCTCTTCTTCGGTTGGAGCCTGGGGACCTTCATCGGGAACTACCTCCTCTTTCGCGCGGGCTGGATGAGCTTTCTGCCGTGGGTCGACAATCTCCTGCACACGTTCGTTTGGATCGGGCTGTGCCTGGGGTTTCTGTACGCCGGGGCGTACCGCCGGCCAGCCTGGGAGAAGTTCCTGCTCTTCGCCGTGTTCAGCTTCATCGTCAAGGTGGCAGAGCGTTTCATCCTCGGCACCTGGGAGCTCGACCATTTCTTTTTCATCTCGGGAAATCTCGCATACCTGATCGGCTGGAGCGTCCTCGACGGTCTCTATCCGACGCTTTCGGCGCTGGCTCTCAAGCCCATCGGCCGGTTCGTTCGAGGGGTTGTGGTGCCGTGAAGCGCGCTCGCATGACGGAGTGGTTTTCGCCCCTGGAGCTGGTGCGCCACGCCCCCGACGTTCTCGTGTCCCTGCTGATGGGGCGCCGGGCCGATCCGCGTCTGGTGGAGGCTCTGGCCGTTCCGGATGCGGGCGTCGAGGACTGTTCCCGGGATGAGGCCGACCAGCCGCTTCAGGAAATCTGGCTCGACTACGTGGCCGACTCGGGCGACGGATGGGACTCGACCTACGCGGTCGCCTCCGCGGTGGCGCAGCCTGCCCTCACGCTGCGCGACTCCAAAGGCGTCGTTCATCCGACGGACCGAGGAAGCGTCCTCGTCTTTGGCGGCGACCAGATCTATCCGTCGCCGTCCCGGAAGCGGTACAAGCAGAAATTCGTTCGGCCGTTCGAGACAGCGCTCGGCTGGACCGAATCACCTCACCCCAAGGCTTTCGCGATCCCTGGAAATCACGACTGGTACGACGGCCTCGTCGCCTTCACCCGCCTCTTCTGCTCGCGCGATTGGGTGGGCGGATGGCAGACGCCGCAAAGGCAGAGCTACTTCGCGTTGAAGCTGCCGCAGCACTGGTGGCTGATCGGAACGGACGTGCAGCTCGGTTCCGACCTCGATCAGCCGCAGATCGACTTCTTCCGGCGCGTGGCTGACGAGATGGAGGCCGAGGACCGCGTCATCCTTTGCACGGCCGAGCCTCACTGGATTTACGCGCATCTCTACGAGAAGTACGACAAGGACGTCTACCGAGAGAGCAACCTCCGCTTTCTGGAAGAGGAGATCCTTCGCAAAGGAAAGAAGCACGGCGGCCGCGTGGAGGTCTTCCTTTCGGGCGACTTGCACCACTACAGGCGGCACGAGTCCGCGGAGGGAAAGCAAAAGATCACGGCAGGCGGCGGGGGAGCGGCCTTGCACCCGACGCATGGCCTGGACGTCTCGGAGCTTTCGGACGGCTTCCGGCTGAAGGCTGCCTTTCCCCCGAAGAACGTCTCGGCCCGTCTGACCTGGCAAAACCTGGTCTTTGCGGTGCGGAACCCGACCTTTCTATCGCTTCGTGGCCGGTTCGCTCCACGGGCTCGCCCATCTGGCGGCGGCGTACTTCCTCGGCTGGGGCGCTGCGTATTTCGCCTCGGGCCTGGGTTACCGGTTCGGTTCTGTCCCGTACCTCCTGTGGTGCGGCCTCATCGTTTTCGTCGGCGGTTATGTCATCGGCGCTTCGCTCCTCGGCGTGTATCTGCTCCTTTCGCTCAACGTCTTCCGGAGGCACTCCGAAGAGGCGTTTGCAGCCCTGCGGATTCCCGATTGGAAGAACTTCCTGCGAATGCGAATCGACCGTGAGGGATGCCTCACGATCTTTCCGATAGGAATCCGTCGCGTGCCGCGCCGCTGGAAGCCGCGAGAGGTTGCGGACAGCGGACCCGAGCTCATAACGGACGATCCGCGCTCCACGGCTCCCGAGCTCATCGAGGATCCCATCCGCGTAGGCGAGGAAGCGTGATACGTGCCGCCGGGCTCGAACTCGAAGAGCGCCAGCGCGGTCTTCTCGCGCTTTCCAGGCCATCTCGCACTTACGCCTCCGTCAGCTTCGAGCGGGACGATCGGCTCGGGCGCTATCGAAGCTCGACGCGGCCGTTCGCGCTGTCCACCGTCGCGATGAGGGCGGGCGCCGGAGCGGAAGTCACCGGAACATCGAGTCCGAGCCCGCGCAGCATCTCCTGGACGCGTTGAGCGTCGGGATGCTCGGCACGCAGGGCCACGAGCGAAGCGCCCGCCGCTGCGGTTTGCGCAGGATGAGGCGTTTTCCCCCAGTCGATGAAGAAGGGGACGACGCCGTCGCCGAGGACTGTGGCGGGGCTCGTGAATCGCCAGGAGAGGAGAACGCCATCCGGACGCTTTCGGCTCCCTGAACCGACAGGCCCGAGCTTCACGCCGCGGCGCGCGGCATCGGCCACGAGGCCTTCGAGGGCTTGCTCCTTGGCGGCCCATGTGACCAGCCGGGGAGCCTTCAGCCCGTCGATGCCGAACCGCCTCGGGCTCGGGGGATCGGGCTGTTCTGGATCGGGGCCGATGATCTCGAGATACGTCGCGGGGCCCAGCGCAACCAGCGCGTTTCGGGTTCCTGCGCTCTCGATGGTATCGATGCCCAGCTTCAGATCCGGCGTCGCGTAAACCAGGTGATCGACGCGGCGGACGGAATCGCCCTCCTCGTTCGGCTCTGCGCCGTCAACCCGACCCATCAGGCAGAACATAGCGCCGAATGCAGCGATCCAGAACTTCATCGCTCCTCCAGAGGCTCGCTCGTCTATCGCTCGCCGCCCGGCGAGCGGACGGAGGCCGGGGGGGTGACGACGGAGACCGCGGACCGCGGCGTGGGCACGGGACGTTCTTTCCCCTTCCAGACGAGTTTCCAGGGGTGGCTCTTCAAGTCGGCCAGCAGGTCCTCGAGACTCCGAGTCGCGCCATTCAGGTGCTCGAGTGTGCCTCGGATAGCCGGGTTGTTTTCGGCATCGTAGCCTGCCAGGACGACCGAAAGCGTCTTGAGCTCCGCCAGCCGGGCGTTGCCCTGCTTCAGCAGCTCGTCGAGCGCCGGCTCTTCCTTCTCCAGCAGGTGATCGAGCCTCTGCGCGGCGCTCTGGGCGCTTTGCATCGTTCCCGTCAGCGACGGCGCGAGCTGCTCGGTCGTGCGATCGAGTCGCGCGATCCACCGGCTCGCGGCGTTGGCCGCGGTGTCCGCATCGGCGAGAGCACGGCTCAAGCGCGCGAACGTATCCTTCAGGCCGGGATGATCGCTGTCCGACGCGACGAGCTTCTCCACCTCGGCGGTTATCTGTGTCAGGTTGGCGAAGGCGCGGTCGGCCTTGCTGAGGATGCCCTGTAACCCCGGCTCGATCTCGATCTGAAAGTGACTGCGGGGCTCGAGCAGCGTGCGGCCGGTCGCGGGCGGGCGCAGGTCGAGAAAGCGGCCTCCTGTCAAGGAACGGCTCGCGGCCACGGCCCGGGTGCCTTTCAGGATCGGGATCTCCTTCTTCACGGCGAGCTCCAGCTCGAACTTGAGCGCGGGGTCGTGCCGCACGTGGATGCGCTTGACGATGCCCAGCTTGTAGCCTCCCATCTCCACGTCGGAGCCTTCCTCCAGACCGGCGATGTCCGTGCCGTCCGCGTAGTAGATGTCGATGTTGCGGGAAAAGTGCGTCAACGAGCTGTAGAGGTAGCCGGCGAGCAGCAGCGCGCCTGCCAGCAGCAGAAAGAGGCCGGTGTAGAAATCCCGGCGAATCATGGCGCCACTCCCACCGTCAAGTCTTTCGGCGGAGGCGGCTTCCCCGATCCGCCCAGCTCCACGATGCGGGTGGGGATGTGAGGGACCGCCTGCCGCTCGACGCCGGTCATCATAACGGCGAGCCTGCCCTTGCCGACCTCGCCCTTGAGCCAGTGCTCCACCTGCGCGGCGACGGGCCTGGAGAGCTGCGAAAACGCTTCGTCTAAGAACAGTAAATCAGAGTCCAGCGCGGCGGCGCGGGCAAACTGAGCCAGAAGCCGGGTCTCGTTCAAGAGCTCGCCGGGCCGCTGATCGGCGACCGCGCTCAGCCCGAAGTCCTCCAGCGCGGCCACCGCTCGTTTCCGCGCGGCGGGGTAGCCGAGCCCCAGGTAATAGAGGGGCAGGAGCAGGTTTTCCTCGACCGTGATGTTGCGGACCAGACCTCCCGACTGGAACACGAAGCCGCTCCGGGAGGCGGCGACGTGGCGCTCGCCCTCTTCGGGACGATCGAGCCCCGCGGCCAGGCGCAGCAGCCGCGTCTTGCCGCAGCCAGGCGGCCCGACCAGCGCCGCCGCCTCGCCCGCCTCGAGACTGAAATCGAATCGATCGACCAGAATCGCGCCGCGCGCGGCGATGCGCACGCCCTTGAGCGTGAGCGCGGCGCCGGCAGGCCCGGCTTCAGACATGAGCCACCAGGGCCACCAGCGCGTCGAGCGCAAAGACC